>ERZ1026999.11-NODE-11-length-147732-cov-55.981128_pt1 | contig 147732 bp, 244 predicted proteins | sample MGYA00519453_ERZ1026999 | MGnify/ENA primary metagenome ERZ1026999 (study PRJEB26926, sample SAMN06164453) | human gut metagenome | biome: ENVO:00009003; feature: ENVO:2100002; material: ENVO:00002003 | host: Homo sapiens | place: USA | collected 2012 ...
CTAAGAAGTGAATAAAGTTACCGCCAAGGGCTACTCTACCATCTGTAGTATAGAATGACATAGGTGGAGCAACACTAAGTGTCTTACCTGCATCTAATGCAGGAGATAGTGAAGCAAAATCCATAATCATTTCATGGTAGCTAAAATATGTTTTCAGTACAGCGTTACCCATAATCGTGTTTCCTCTCATTGTTAGTGGGACACATAATAAAAAAGCCCACCCGCAAGGGGCAGGCTTTTTAGAATCCCGTTAAGGATTAAGCAGTAGTCAGTTTAACTACCAGTTCTGGACGGGTATTAACCGCCAGCAGGGAGAATTCAGACTGTAGCTGTACAGTGCGGTGTTCAGATACCATAAAGGTATACAGATCACGAGCAACAGTGTTAGCCAGTTCTGGAGTATCCGCTGGAGCATAGTGCGCCTGGAACATATCTGGAATACCCATTGGCAGAACAAACGCTTCACCAGCAGGAATGTTACCGTGGATATCTTCGATGTAGGTTACACCATTCCATTCGAATACCTGAACGTCCATATTACCGCTTAGGCGGTCACGCAGAAGGTTCGGAGTACCTTGGAAGTATTGATAAGCCTGGCGAACAAACGGAGAGTTAACCAGAGAAGCAAAGAACTCACGAGAGCACAGAGCAACGATACGAGTAGCGGTAGAACCGTCTTGTTTCTGATCGATGATGTATGCACGAGCTTCTTTCTCAATGGTAGCAGCCGGAGAAACAGTAGTAGAAGCGAAATCTACAGATACTGACTTCTGGGAAGCACCCCATTCGGTGTACCAGTTGTATGCAGAGTTAGCTGCACCACCAACACCATTGTATGCACGACCCATTACTGCTTCTGCAAAGATTTTTTCTTTAGTTTTTGCAACATCACGCAGGATTTGAGTCATATAGCGGTTAACAACTTCCGCTTCGGTACGCAGGTTATCATTGATGCCACCCATAGCGAAGCTACGGAAGGATTGAATGTCCTGTGCCTTAATGTTCTTATCCAGAGGGAAGAACGGAATACGGAAGACTTTAACGCTAGGAGCGTCCATAGTCAGGAAGTTACGCTCACCACCACGTTCACGTGCTGGGATCAGACCATCTGCATTTTTCTGTCTTCCAATTTCGATAGCAGTGGTAGCATGGTACTGAACATCGAACAGGTTCAGACTTGCGATAAGTGTATCAGGAGTTTCTTGTAGCTCAATCATTGGGCTAAAGTCAACAACCTGATCTAAGATAATAGCTGGCATGTATAAATCTCCTATTAAAAATTAAGAAGTGAAAACAACTTTTTCAGTCAGTTTCAGATCGTGAGTTTCCAGTGCTGCAACGCCAGCGTCATCAATCAGATCACCACTCTTGTAGTAAACTGCATAGCGGTTGAGAGTCAGGTCACGTACACCAACAACTGCGGTGAAAGTGTCACCTACTGCAACATCATCGATCCCGAACAGTGCGTCAGTCCACAGCAGAACTTTAACAGCTTCACCAGCAGCAGTAGCTTCTGTGTTGTCAGCTTTCAGTACAGAACCAATTTTCATGGTTGCAGTTTTAACCAGGTTCACTTCACGAACACAGTGACCTAGGTCAGAACTAAATACTCCACCCAGAACAAGGTGTCCAAATTCCTGGCGGTAGTTTGATAAAGAAATTCCAGTTGCCATTAATTAAATCTCCTTAGATTATTTCTGGGCTTTTTTAAGTTCAGCAGCTTTTTGACGAATCAGTTCAGAAGCAGATTTAGCAACAGGTTCTTTGTTTTCAACATCAACACCTACTTCTTTGCCAAATTCTTTCTTAACTGTTTCAACTTCTTCGCGCGCTTTTTCAAATGCGGTAACAACAGTTTCAGCAATTTCTTTGTTATCTACTAGGTATTTAACAAGTGCTTCAACTTTGTCTTCTTCAACATAGCCATAAGACTTAATTACATTGGTATAGTCTTCTTCGATACGAGCAATCTCTGCTTTACGAAGTTCTTCGGCTTCTGCCTTAGCTTTGTTGATTTCTTCCTGTGCTTTAGCTTCTGCCTCTGCACGAGCTTCAGCAGCAGCTTTTTCTACCGCTTCTGCAATCTGTGCTTTAATAAGGTCTTGCACCTCAGCAGATTTCAGGAATTCTTCTTTGTTAATATTTTCCAAAGGGGTATCTCCTTTATTTATATCGGTTGTGTTTGCAGATTCAAGATCTGCTGGATTATCCTCTGCAATCACAGAGTCTTTATTAGTACGAGCTTCGTGAGCTTTTACTAAATAATCTTTTACGTGATCAAACTTAATTGCGCTCTTAACTAAATCACCTAGAGCATCATCAATCAAGTTATCAAAGAAATCCAGGGAAACTAAAACATCACCGTCTACTACTTCATAGTCCGTTGTTTGTACTACTGGTTTTGCAACATCACCAACTTCAACAAGAAGTCCGTTAATGGTAAAATCAGTAGAGAACATTCCATAGTCAGAACAGAAAATAACAATGCCATTATCAAAATCGGCATCGACTACATAAACCCAATCCCAACCAGACTCGTATTTTTCACGAACGGCATCAGACAATGATCCCATAATTTGGTTCATATATGATTTACGTAATTCAGTAACGTCTTCACCCATTTTTTCTAGAGCTTCTAATTTAGTGAAGCTAATGTCTGGGTTGTCGCCAGATTTAAAAAGTAGAGGGGTATTAAAGCCAGAAGCAGCACCACCTTGAAAATCGAAGGTGTAAGCAATGTGTGCTCCGCAAGAATCTTCCGTAGCTTTACCCGAAAAGTCTACGTCAGCTAGATATGTATGTGCCACAATTAATCCTTCTTCACTTTACATCCTACTGCACCAATACTTAAACCTTTAAGAACGCCGTTCTTTCTTGCTTCGTACAGTTCAGGATCATAGAATTGAATTTTAACGAGTGGTGTTCCTTCAACAACAAACTCGTCACCAATATAACAATCGACTTCATTAACCCAAGCCTTAACTGGTTTAAATTTATCGGTGTTTTTGATATGACCAAGATTACCACTTACGTTAGTAATATTTGCGTTGAAGTTGTCAACCATCTTTCTGATTTCAATTTCAGACATACGTTCACCGTGGAGGTCATCGTGTTCTGGTGGACAATACATCACTTCAATCACTTGCATTTTTTCTTCGTCAAATTTATTTTGTTTGACGATAGTAGCAGGTGTTTCTTCTGGAGTGGAATTTTGTTGGGTTTGCTTTTTCTCTTTCGTTCCACTGAACGTTTTATAGAGTTCCCAAAGCGTGTCTTTATTAAGTTCCATACGGTTCCTCATAAAAACAAATATCCCATAAATCTTAGTCTACAGGATATTTGCTTATTTGTCAATACCTAAATTAAAAAATTTTTAAAAATATTTTTAATTTGCCAAATTTGCTGCCGATGTATCTAATGCAGCAGGAGATGTTGACGTTCCATTACCAGCACCAGCCGCTAAACCATCACCAGATCTTGAAGTCTTATCTGGCATAAAAGTCTCAAGGAATTCTTGGAACTTATCTGGATCAGCAACAATATCATCAGGTATTCTATAATTGAAACCTAAACGTTCGAAGAATTCATTAATTACTTCTGGCGTTAATGGTATTGCACCAGCAGCTACGATTTGTTGGATTGCCTTAGCATTAACTTCAATATCAGGATCACCGATATCATCACTAACAAATTTAGGCATATCTTCTTGAGATAAGAAAATACCATTCAAACGTAGAAGTTGGGGAATTACTTGAGTATTTAGTGCTTCTGTAATAATATCTACATCACGCTCAATAAAATGTGAAAGAAGGGTTTGTTTGTTATCTGACAAAGAATAACTACCACCTTCTCCATCACCCATAATCAGAACACCTGCACCAAATCTGTTGTAGATATCTAATTTACGTTGTTTTATTAGAGCCTGTGTATCGAATTGCTTACCACTACCCTCAACACCTTGGAATACAAGATCATACTGGCGCATAACAGTACCTTCATAAACATCAGAAGGTAACACCATATAAGATTGTTCACCTGCGTGTAAGTTAGCGATATTTGCTTGTAGAACACGTAAAGATTGTGCTTCATCCCCGCTTGGGTTTAGTGATGCCCTGTTGAGAATATCACTTGGAACCATCAACACTGGCATACCGCCTAAGTCTTTCGAAACACCAACAACTTCGTATTCTTGAATCAGAGATTTTTCACGCCAACTTCTATATACTGCAAGAAGTGGGCTTACACCTAATGGATTATTCTCTGTAATGTTGCTCCCTACGTAAATAACTTTCTCCATAGGAATTTCTTTTCTTCCTATTAGAGTAGCGTTAGTACCAGGGCTTACCATTCCATTAGTAATGTTTTGGTTTACCGTAAGAATAGTGCGACCGTCATCAGAATAAGTGAAAGGTTGTGCCAAATCAATTGTATCCTGGGGTCTAAACGCCAATTTAACAAGACGGTAATAACCAAAATACGGGCTTTTTGGATCTTCATCAAGTTCATACACCTTTTCTGCAAATGCAAACCCAAATTGCTTATATGTTAGCAAGGAGCGTACATACTGTCTTAGTGGTGCATTCATGTTGCGAAGTGTGTAGTCTACAAACTTTGCAGCACGTCTTGACTTAGCTGAACTAACATTGTATTTTATTTTAAAATCAAAGAATGCTCTATCTACAAAGATGTACGTAGCATCAAGAGCAGTAGCTACGTCAGGGTCTTCACCCATTTCTTTGTATGTTCGGATGTTTTCTGGGAAGCGAGTTTCATACGGTTGCATGAAGTTCGTAAAGGCTTTAATCGAATTAAGACCAATAGTACCTATTTCTGGTGAAAGTACCAAGTTCTTCTCTTTAGTTGCACTTTGTGTTGGAGACAGTGCAGCTTTTTCAGTTGAGCCTTTGTTCCAGTAATCCGATCTTTTAGTGTACTTACGCTTACCTGTAGACACTCAGAACCTCCGCTAATGCTGGACAAATGACTCTACCCCATTGAAGGGGTAGACATATAATGCTACTTTAACATATTTTAAATAGTTTTGTCAAGATTTATCTTCCTCTGATACTATATGGAGAAGATAAAGAGTTTCTTGATCTTCCACCCATCTTACCGTACCCTGTTAATGCATTTGTTGCAGAAGGTATTGCCACTGCTTTAAACATCTGTTCTTTCGACAAAGTATTAAAGCAAGATGCAGCAGCATCTGGAATATCATCTTTTAATGTTGCCGTAGATCTTTCTCCATTAAATGACTCCATCTCTTTATAGAAATGATCAAGAGTTTCTTTATTAGGGAAAGATTCTTCTACAATATAAACAAAACCATTTTGACAAGCACTACTAAATGGCATAAAGCGTTGTAATTTTTTCTTGTTACCAGGCATAGCATCTGGTTTAACAACAAACCCTTCAGCAATTAGTTTTTTAGCTGATTCTGTATATTCAATCAAACCAGCACCAGAAGGATCTTTTGGTAATACAACTGTAACTTCATCTCCATCAATCTTACATTGGTTTAGAATTAAATTATCTCGATCACCTGGTAGTCTTCTGAATCTACCAAAAATTTTACTACCTTCATCGTGAGCATCATAATCATAATCACCAAAAATGTAATAATTTCCATCAGAGTCTTTAGCCATTTTAACAGATGTTGTGTAGTCAGGATAACGATAAGATTCTGTTGGAACAGATACTGCTTTATCCCACGCTCGCATATATTTAAGATTGTTTGGTAAATCTTTAAACTTGATAACGTGTAACCATTCTCTGTTAAAGAAACTCTCTTCTTGTGCACGAGCAAACCAACAACCATCTAAAAGCTGTGCTCTCTTAACGGCGGTTTGAGCCTTCAAAGAAGCTAAGTATTTAGGGTTAAGTCTTATTAGTTCAGGGTTATCAAAGATAGTACCACCAATGAACACAAATGTTTGTGGTTCAATAACCACTGTTTCACCTGTGTTTGGGTTTTGCATAAAACAGTTTTCAGGATACTTTTCTTTCAACTCTTCTGCTGTTTCAGCAAATACTGGTTCATCTTGCACAATAAGAAAGTATAGCTGTTTGCCACACATATCTTCTCGTGGATAACCAGCTTCATCCAAATAAGGAAGTACCCACTTTAACACCCAACTATCTGCATCAGGGTTACAAGTACACAGCATAAAAGACGTTTCTGATTCAGAACGCATACGCCCTAACAGATATAGCATTTCATATTGTGTAAAATGTGTAAGTTCGTCAAACCCCACCATAGAATACTGTGTACCTTGATGGTTAGTTTCAGCAGTTACGTTATCATTTTCAAGATGGTCAAATTTAAGTGTACCACCTTTTGTGGCTCTGAACTCCATCTCCATAGCCTGTTCTCTTACGTGAGGCTTTAATGGTAGATAAAGTTTTTTAGCTTCAGTAAACAAACCACCAGATTTACGTAAAGCTGTTGTATTTTTACGGAAAAGAATACCACCAAACAGTGGATCTTTATATGCGTATTTAAGTGCCTTTAGAAGTAGCAGACGGCTTTTGCCGCTATTCCCAGTAACGAAGATGTGATCGCCACGTCTAAACACGACATAACTGCTTGGAGTTTCAAAGCAATATTTCTTATCATCACTTGTCATTACCTCATGAATTTTTAGGTATGTGCTAGGTTTACCTTGAATGTTAAACGGAACACGTTTACCAAAAGGATTTTCAATATATCCTCGTAATGGGTGTCCTGCTTGCTGTAGTGCAATAAGATCCCCAACAAGAATTTCAAAATGTTTTTTGGATTTTTTCTTCTTGTAGAAAACAAAGCGATGTTCCATACTTAATTCTTGGAAGACACCTACTCCGTTTGTGATGCAATACAGATTATCTTTAGCATCATACTCTACAAAAGATGGTGTAACTAATTCAAGACGTTTATTTCTTGGATTGTATTGATAAATATCCTCACCATCATATTCACTTATTTGTTTCCAACCGTCTCTTGTTAAGTATTCTGTTTCTGCTGAAACACAACCTGCCGCACCACCATAAATCATTACTTCAGGCATAAGATCCATAGCTAATGTTTGTTTGCCAGGTTGGGCTTTAACTTCAATATCTACATTTTCAAAAGATTGTTTGACAGGTTTCCTTGCCACATCTCCTCCTAATTAGAAATTATTCCTTCACTTTGTAATGTTTTAATATAGTTTTGTAAACTGATAAGTTTTATCCTATCTTTTTCCCACAAAGCGTTGTTTAAAGTTTGATTATCAACTACCTCTGATCTTGTAACTCCTTTCTTTATTTGATTAGGGGTATATAAAACAGGGGTAGATGGTTTTTCCATACTGACAGAATCAGGGGCTTTTATTTGTTGTGTTGCTACAGCTTTACACTGCTCAATCAGTAGAGGCTGGGAAGCTGTTGTTGATGATGCGCAACCCGTCATCATTAGGGCTAAAACAAGACATAGCGCCAGAAGATGTTTTCGCATAATCTATTCTCTCTTGTGTTATGTTATTACTCTTCTTATCCAGTTGTGTAAGAAGATCATTTCTTTCTTTCGTTAATGAATGAATTTTTTCATTCAATTTAGATCTTTCTGAATCTGCTTTTGCTTGTAAGATATCGAATTGCTGTTTGGCTTTAATTTGGTTTTGTTGTAATATTTGTTCTTGTTTAGCAACACCTGCATTGTAGCCTTGTGTATACACGTCATCGTGTAATTTGTTTAAACCAACATACAAACCACCAAACAGTGCTATAATAAGAACAAAATACCTAACCCATTTATTCTTCAGTAGGTTTATTAACATAGTCAGTATCATCATCTTTAAATTTTACTTTAGGCAGATTTGGTGAATTATTAACTATCTTCTTCACTACCATCGGTTGTGCATTCTCCAAAATCTCCTTCCATTGTTCTTCTGTAATCATAGTCTAACTCTTCCTCCAGATCCCATTTACGCGAATAACTGTTCTTCTTATCTCTGTGATAAGAAGCCCTATTAAAATCGTGTTTAGCTACATAGTTTCTCATTTTATAGTCCTCCTGTATTAATCATATCATAAAAACATATATAAAAGCAATAGGTATAAATAAAAAACCCCCTAACCTTTCGGAAAGGGGTGTTAATTAACAAGGAGAGGGGGAACAAAGTTCCCAAGAGAGGAGAATTAGATAACGATTTTTTGAGGGGGAGAATTTTCTGGAAGAATATCTTCTTCTTCCATAGATTCATAATGTTCTTCCAGCCATTCTTCTACTTGTTCTTTGATGATCTTAGAAGCAGTCAACTTAATATTAGCAGAAGCCTTTTCATCTACAACAAGATCTGCAATGTAACGCATAGCATCTAAATAACGACCAGCAAAAATTTCTTTTACTTGCGCCTGTGCAGCATCCATAGCATAAATCTGTTGCATTTCGGCTGTAGGTCTACCTCGACCTCTTTTCAATTTAGGCATAATATGCACCTCCTTACTTAAGGATAACATATTTTATACGTTTTGTAAAGATCTTTATTTTATAGATAATAAAAAACCTCCAAAAAGGAGGCTTTTATAAAATTCTTTATGGTCTGTTAATTACTTTAACAGTTTGTCCTTTATCATTCATTAAATATGCTGATTCAGTTTTGTGAATGAATAACACTCTGTCACCAGCAAGCACAGAAGCTACAACACCATCTTGTCTGTCGTAACCTTCCCAATGATATTGAATAATTACTTCATCTTCTAAGCAATAAAAGAATTCTTCTTCATTTACTACGAATGGTACAGTGTTATAAATTCTTACTTCCTCTTCTTGAGGAAACTTGCGAATTACTTTTAAAGTATACATGATATCTCCTGATAAGTATTTAGTAGTAGTAGTATGTTGTGCGTTAAGGAGTCGCACCCCTCCATCTCAGAAGGAACTAGGCTTGTTCTTCGAAGACACCGCTGGCACGGAGTTTGGTCGTGGTAAACGGAGTCGAACCGTTGTTTCTCGATTATGAGTCGAGTGTACTAACCATCTGTACGATACCACAATAATTGGCAGCAAGGTGAGGAATCGAACCCCCTGATCTATGGTTTGGAGCCATATTGAGTACCATACTCTTTTAAATCTACCCGGCTATGAGTTCCTTGAAGTGTCAATGTAATTTAATCATTACACCAGAAGGGAGGTATTTATTGGTAACGGGAGTAGGATTTGAACCTACGATCTCCAGCATATGAAACTGGCGAGGACGACCAGACTCCTCTATCCCGCGAAACCTGTAATAATTTGGTAGCTAAGGTGAGACTCGAACTCACAATCCCTTGGGGCAATACGTTCTAAGCGTATCGTGTATACCATTCCACCACTTAGCCATAATAAGTACACCACTGTAAGAAGCCTCAATGTGCTATTGACAGTTAACCAAGTATTCTCCTTGGATGGTGTTATCTGGTGCAGAGAGATGGTAACGATCCATCCTTTCTACCTTTTCAGGGTAGCACTAATCCGTCTCAGCTATCTCTGCAAATTTGGTCAGTGCGGCAGGACTCGAACCTGCGACCTGAAGCGTCCAAGGCTCCCACGCTACCAACTGCGCTACGCACTGTAAATATTGGCTGGAGATCTAGGAATCGAACCTAGTCATCACGACTTCAAAGGCCGTTGCCTTCCCACTAGGCTAATCTCCAATAAAACTAAAAATCACTTAAAAAGAACCGCTAGAGTTTGAAGGAGAAAACCATGAGCGAAAAGAGAAATTTTCTCTAGCGATTCCATTTAAATAATCTTGGAGCGAGTAACAGGACTTGAACCTGCACCTGGAGGGTGGAAACCTCATATGCTACCATTAACACTATACCCGCTTAACAATATTACTCTAACATATTATTAGCCCCTTTGTCAAGAGGCTTTTAATATTTATTTTAAAATAGTAGATGCACCACGTCTGTTTAGATATGCAACCGTAAAGCTCAAATCACCTATTTCTTCAGGTTCCCACTGACCTTCTAAGCCATAACAAGAACAATGATATGCGTGTACTTCATAAAACAAAGATGTTTTCATATCATAGAAATAAACGTGAGATTCGCCTTCATAATATGCACAATCATAAGTGGCAGAAAGAATTACAATGTTATCCTTATCTAACTCTACTTCATAATATCTTTCAACATCTTCAATATCATCAAAACCATCGAAAACATTGATATTAAAATATTTCTCTAACTCTTTTTCTGTCACATACACTCCTTTAGAGTTAAATTGGTGCTCCCACAAGGACTCGAACCCTGATAAGTTGCTTACAAGGCAACCGTAATAGCCGTTATACGATAGGAGCAAAATATTTGCTTGGTAGGATTTGATACCTACAATTCTAGAAAATTCTAGAGGTTTCTATTAACTCTACAAGCACTATTTGGCGATGGATCAAGGATTTGAACCTTGCTAGAACTTTCGTTCACGGATTAACAGTCCGTCGCCCAACCACTAGGCCAATCCATCTTTAATTTGGTGCAGGTAGTTGGACTCGAACCAACGAAGCCCCGAAGGGCAGGAGATTTACAGTCTCCAGCAATTGCCGCTATGCGATACCTACGTGTTTGGTACATCGTGAAGGATTCGAACCTTCGACCTTGGAGTTAAAAGCCCCTTGCTCTACCAACTAAGCTAACGATGTATAAATTATCTTTAAAATAGCCAGTGTTCGCACCACTAACTATGAGGTATCGGTAAGATGGTGGGGGCCATCTGCCGAAAGTTTACTCTATTAAAGTAAGATGGTTGCAGCCATCCTTCCAAAAAGTTACACCAAGCAACTAAGAGCAACAAGCTACATTAAAGATAACTTGGCGGTAGATGTAGGACTTGAACCTACACGCCGTTTCCGACGACAGTTTAGCAAACTGTTGTGGCTACCATTTCACCAATCTACCGTTCTTAATTATTCAAAACAACCGGAATCTTTTTGTTCTGCTTTTACCATACGAATATTCTTACCATCTTCAGATTGTTGAAGATTAGAATACTCATAAACAACTTTATTATTTACAATCTTAACTCCGGTAACAATCTGTCCAATAGTTTTATAATTCATAAAGCTCCTAAGCGAATTTGGAGGAAGATAATGGAGTCGAACCATCACCGTATCGCTACAATGGGCCAGGGTTCAAACCTGGTTGCGCACCGCTGCGCCCTACCTTCCTGTTACCATACTTTAAATCTAACATAAAACTATCTTGCTTGTCAAGTAGTTTTTAAAACTTTTTGGCCGGGGTGACAGGATTCGAACCTGCATACTCCAATTACTCGGTTAACGCCTGATTAGAAGTCAGGTGAGATACACCCCGTTTTCATAATGACTATAACAAAAAAACTAAGTAAATGTCAAGATATTTTTATTAAAAAATTACTATTTAAATCGGGAGCCTAGTTATGGAATCGAACCATATTTCGTATTTAGTTAGACAAAACGGTCTAACATATTTTTCAGGCTTTGATGGCCTCGGAATTACCAAATACCCTACTAGGCGTTGGTGCAAGTGGAGGGATTCGAACCCTCAATCATTTAAGCGTTGCATTTTAAGCACAATGTGTATCACCAATTCCACCACACTTGCATATAGGAGATGCATAGCACCTCCTTTTAAATGGTGGTTCCCCAGGGTTACAATCCCTGCCCTCGACACTTATGAGGTGTGCGCTCTCGTCAGTGAGCTATGGAACCTTGAATATTAAGCATACTGGGTCATTTCACCAGCTTCGCGTTTCTCCAGAAGAACTGCAATCAAAGCAATAGCTGCTTCTTCTTCGTGAGGAAGCCCCATTTCATCCAGAAGAGCAAGGAAGTCAATTACCAAACTTTCTGTTTTAAGGCTAACGCTACCATTTTCGTTTTCAGTAAGAACTGATTCAGGTTCAAAAATAAAGATTGCTCCACCTTTATTATCAATCAATACGTGCTTCTCAATCAATTCTTTACCATAAGTCTTTTCTGTCATAGTTTTCTCCTTTTTGTTTAACTTGTGCTTATCTTAGCAAATAACTAGCTATGTTGTCAACTAGTTTTTACAATATTTTTTCTTGATCTGTAACCTAGTGTATAACCGCATACAAAAGATACAATAGCAATAAAAACAGATAAGCCAAAAATAATTTCTGTAGACATACTGTTTCCTTAATTATGTGAAATCTAATTCCTCCTCTGGTGCTGTGTAATTTAGAAGAAGATCAGTTACACTTTGATGTTGATAAACCCTTTCGGGACTGTCGTCGAATGCCAAACTTGTACAAATCGAGCATAGATCCGACTCTTGAATATTACCATTCCTGTCTCTACGGGAATGATTAGTCAAGTGTCTGTTACAGGCTCGGCAACGAAAATAAAAATTATGTTGTTTCATAAATCCTTCGTGAAGCCCATCCAGGGCAGTTGCAGGCTCTCCTTACCTTAATCTTATCACGAAGTTTTTATTTAGTCAACCTGGATGGTTCCCATAGTACGAAGAACCTCTACATCAACACGATTGCGGATATCCGTAAATGTTTCATCACGTCCTTCTACTTGTGGTGTAATAACCGTACCATCCCTGAAGATAACTTTTAACTCATTGTCTTCATCTTGAATATCTTTAAAAGAAAGATTATCCACGAGAGAAAGTTTACCGTTTGTATCCTTAACAACCTTAATAAAACCTTTTGCAGAACGTTTACCAGGATCAGTTTTAGGCTCCTTACTTACCAAAATTTCGTGTTCACCGATGATACTACCTGTTGCTTTAACAGCAAAACCAAAAGTATCTCGTGTATTGAACTGATAAGTATAACTACCAACACCAAATACAATATTGGAAGCTGCAAAACCTTTCTTCTTCAGTCGGCGTAAGATTTCGTGTTCTCGTTCAACAGTAATAGAATCACCATAAATCATACCGATGTGCTGATCAAGAACCTTGTAGCCTTTTCGGTTGATAGTACCACCAAACACTTCCCAAAGGATTTGAATAGAACCTACTGCTTCACAATAAGGAATCTCATAAGTTTCATCAATACAATCAGCAACACTGCAATCCTGAAGAACATTGTAATACTTATTAACATCAGCCAAATGAACTACTTCAGTGGCTGTAGCAATACCATTATTTAAAAGGTCTTCATAGTTATCAAAAGATTCAACATTGTATCCTGCAACAACTTTAACCGGATCTCCTGAATCTGGACGAATAACAAGACGACCATTTCGTGACATAATGGAATCTTTCAACTCGACCAGAATGCGAGTCAAGACAGCCCAGTAGTCATAAGAATCTGCTACATATGAACAAAAACCTTCTGGAACAATTTCTTCAATATAGCGGCGAAGAAACTCTTTCTCTGCTACATAACGAAGCCCATCAACATCATCTTTAAGATGTGGGAAATGTTTCTTCAGATCTTCAACAATAGCTCCAATGTTAGTCGTTGCTACTGAATGTTCTGTTGCCGGAATAGAACCTGCAACAAACTGATCATAATCAATACTATAATAATCATGCACAGTCTCAATAGCCAGAATGTTATCTGTTCCTGTGAAAGATGCCAAATGAGCGATACCACTCTTATAACCATCTTCGATATTACTTAAACCACGTAGGCTAAAATCATGACACTGGAAGTTAACATGATCAATATTATCACACGTTGCCATCGCATATGCCATAGCAATACGCTTATACTGAAAAGCTGCTGTAGCATTAGTCATTGTCTTCCAAGTTTCATCTGACAATAGTGTTTCCACATAGTTAGTTAACCAAAAGAATTTTTCTAAAGTATTATGCACAGTAAACACAGGAACACCAATAGGACACAAAACACCTTCTGGCAGAGATCGAACTTCCAGCGGAAGATAACCTAAATCGTGCAATTCTCCCCAACATTCAGCAGAAGGAGCAGAAGCACCTAATGCATTTTTAGACATACGATAAAATTTATTTACTGCTGCACTACGAGACATTTTAAAGAAGCTATCCCACATAGTTACAAGAGCATCAGTAACTGCTCGACGAATACCTAAAACAATTACACCACGTGCTTCACGATCTGCATAGTGTGCAAAGTTTTTATCATTACGAGGAGTTAAATTAGAGAAAATGAGTTTTGTATTTTGGTTGTACATCTGCTTGTGACCAGGTTTATACCAATCAGTAGCAAAAGGTGCAAAAATATTCATAGTTATGTCTCCTTGTTTGTTAGTGTGGGAGTATCTTACTAAGCATACTCCCTATTGTCAACACTTATTATTTAAAAATTCCACACGTATGGAGATACAATTTGTTGTTGCAAATCTGACTGATTCTTAACAAGAACACCGGAATCTTCTTGGATGTTATCTTCCCACACATTAAGAGAATTAATGCAGTCAAAGTGCTCACTTAACTCTTTAAGACCTTTAGAAAAGATACCGTGTGTAACATATAACTCAATCTTACCTGCGTTACGAGCACGTAGCACTTTAGCCAATTCAATAAAAGTTCTACCGCCGTCACAGATATCATCTACGATCATCAGGTTACGCTTATTGAAATCCTGTACAGAAATGTCTGTACGAACAATAGCACCTGTTGCAGTATCTCTAACCTTCTCTGCACAGAACACATCTAAAGACATTTTCTTAGATAATTTAAATATTTTCTTAAGAGCACCACCATCAGGACTAACAAGAGCAAAATTCTCCATACGTAACTTCCACTTTAAAGTTTCGTAAGCAATCTCTTCTTGAGGTATTACACAGAGTCTGTCAAACACTGCCGGAGTAACATCACTATGTGGATCAGCAACGATAACACGTGAGAAATTTAATGAATTAATTATAGAAGCAAAGGCTTTAACTCCGAATGCTTCCCCAGGCTCACACACTCTGTCTTGTCGTGCATACGGCACATACAACATGAGTAAATCAACACAATATGGTTTATGATATAGCATATTGTCCAATGCATTCTTAGTCATAACCAAAGTCATCAAGTCTTTAGCAGATCTTCCTTCTAAAGAGAGTAAGATTCTGTCTGTAGCATGATTGAAACCTGATAGATTCGTGTCTAGTTGAACATGTTGTTCTCCACCAGAGAATGTAAAGACTTTAACGTCTACATCAGTAACATAACAGTCAACACCATGTAGAATACTAACTTTCATTGTTTATCTCCTTAGTTGAGTTAGGACTTTATGTTCTCTACTCTACATACAGATAGATCTAAAGTCAATAGATATTTATTATTTAATTTATTATTTAATTAATAATAAAATTAATAAAGAATCTATTGTTAGTATAGAGTATGTATGTTAGTATTATAGACATAACATAGTGCTATATGTAGACTACTCAGTTGTCTGTTAGATCATGTATCACAAGATTAGATAACACCCCCTCGCTGCGCTCGGCGTTTTTCGGGGGTTAGGGTAGCATACTTTTTTGCGTTTGTCAACACCTTTTTAGATTATTTTTAAGTACAACCTAAACCTCCTAAAAACGATTGTAACGAGTTTTACTGTGAGGTAAGGTGATTGCATATCTTAAAGGCCATTAGCTCGTTACAGAGCTATACAGGAGGGAATAATGAGGGTCACACGTTACGTTAGAAGTGAAACAGTAGATGGAGGCATAATGTATGCTTTCTACGATGATAAAACTTTTTGTTCTGCGTTCTATGAAGAAGACTTGTCTACGGAATGGCAACAAATCATCTTCTTACTTGACATTTTGAAAAGAAGAGATAACTTTGAAGGTATTGAGTGGACAGTGGGAAGCAAAGTTATCATCCCAGGTTTAAGCAAACATGAGTTGCTTGACTTAGATTGCAAACTTTGTAATTATCAATTCTCAAAACGTTTACCATTAGAAAGACAGTTAGGAGTTGAGATTCATGTTGACTTGGGCGATGGAGTATCCTATACTCTCAACAATCATAGTGCTGACGTTAATTAGTGGGATCACAAAGTGCGTCACGAGCATTTGCGATTGTTTAACACATTTTAAACAAAGGAAAAATAAATGAATCAAACTATGCAAACAATCTATAGAGTAATTCTTGGTGAGTTCCATGTTGTTAAGTCAACATTGAATTATGAAGAAGCTAAAGAGAATTTCTTGCTTTGGGTTGAAGCATTCTCTGAAGTTGAAAAGGTAAGTTACAATTGTGTAACTTTGACTGCTGATCACGTACCTGTTTTGGAGTTTATTAAAAAATGAAAAAAGAAATTTTAACTGATGTAACATATTCTTGTATTAGTAAAGGTGGTTTATATCGTGTAGTTGGTTTTCCTAAACCAGCGGGTGTATCTAAAGTGTTTGATCCTGTTGTGATCTACGAAGATGTAAGGACTGGTCAACAGTATTGGCGATTCCAGCAAGATTTCTTACACCGTATGGAGGTTGTTGATGGCGAAAACACCGAAGAAGCGATCCGTAACAAAGCACGCATCTAAAGAGGGGGCGGCAAAGGCCGCTCCTAAGAAACAAAAATTTGACACAGAGGCTTTTGTCTTTGATACTCCAATAGAAAAGATAGAAGAAGCTCTTGCTAAATTTGAAGAACGTGATGCAGATCCTATGGCAGATCCTTTCACAGAAGATGAATTGTATTGGTTTGGCTGGTGGGTTTTGAATCTACCAGAAGCCAAAAAACGAGGAATGAAGTCAGTTCCTATCTGTGCAAAAGAGTCTGCTGTGTTAGGTTTATACGAGAAGCCTAAAAGAAGGAGCAAAAAGAAATGAGAAAAACCTATCTGAAGTGTTTGTCTGTTGTGCAAAATGAATGGTATTCAGGTTTGCTGACAGTAGGTAAGAAATATGAAGTGCTCAATAAACCAGGGGCAAGGTTTTCATTAATTAAGAACGATGAAGGCACTGAAATGCTTATTTCAGTTGCAGATTCTGTGTATGGTACTTTTGAGTTTGTCTATGAACATGCACCAATTATTCTTGAATACAGCGGTACAAACAAACCTTATACAGCTTTAGATGTGATCAACAACAAAAGGAATAAATAATGTTCCTTATTTATTCAGGTAAAGCCAAATACATGCAAGGTGTAAAGCGTGTAGAAGTAGTAGATACTGTAACTATAGGAAAATCCTTTATTCTTTATCTGTTTTATGTCAATGGAGAAAGATTTGCTGTTTCTAAGCAATTGGTAGATAAAGGTAAAACTTGGAAAGAAGAGAAACAGGAAGGGGGTTGATAGTGGCTAAAATTATTTGGTTAGACGATTTAAGAGATCCTAAAGATTATGGTTATGAGGATGCCATTTGGTTAAAATCTTTTGGGGATTGGTCATCTTTTGTTTCAGATGAAGATAATTTCAATAATATCTCAGAAATACACTTCGATAATGATCTTGGAGAAGATCAAGAAGGCTATCATGCGTTCTTAGATGTAGAATGTATGTTGTACGCTGGTGAATGGGATGCTCTTAAAACTATCTATGTTCATACATCAAATCCTTCTGCTGCTGGTAAATATATGTTAGCTAAGGAAAATTTTATTTCATCCTATGGTGTTGAAATTAAACGTGTTAACTATTAAGTAGGTATTATGCATTACTCAGTTTGGTCAGAGCAAGAAGAGGATGAAGGGCATTTTATCTATAAAGAGGAAGAAAACTGTAGCGATACGAGTAATGATCTTTTACTTCCTGATTACAGTTTTTTCGCTGATAGATTAAAAGAGTATGGAGAAAATTGATGTGCGCTACTAATCAACATGATATTTGTTACCAACCTCTTACTTGGCTTGGTGAGGATCACTATGCTCAACGTGTTATAGTCTGCGCTGCGAATAAGTATATTCTCAATAATGGCGAAGAGTTAATTATTCCTTGTGTTAGGCATGCAAATCCTGTACTATCTGCACAACTTAATGTTTTAAAAGATGCAGGATTGATTGATAAACTGTTTTGCTTACCTGATAATCAAGGGTTTATTGATCAGTATTATAACTGGTGGAGTCGCAAAGATGCTTATATCATTGCAGATAACGCCAAACAAATTAACTACGAAAGAAATGGTCACAACAGTGAACTATTCAGCGAGGGATTATACTAATGTTTATTACAAGTGATTTGCATTTTATGCACAAACGTATCCGAGAGTTTGCTCCTGAATATCGCCCGTGGGAAGATATGGAGCATATGACAGAAGCACTGATCGAAGCATGGAATAAATGTGCCACAACACCAGGAGTAAAGATGTACCATCTTGGGGACTTCTGTTTCGGGACTGAAGAAGATACCCGTAAGATTGCTTCCCGTCTCCAAGGGGATATTACTTACTGTGTTGGGAACCATGATTACAGTAAACACAGAAAAGTGCTTGCAGAGTATGGAGAAGTTGTGTATTATGACGAAGTGAAATATCAGAAGCTGTTCTTCGTCTTAAGTCATTACCCTATGGCTGCCTGGAATAAACAAGGGCATGGATCAATCATGCTACACGGACACTCTCACGGATCATTCCCTGATCATTTGTATGGGAAAATGTTGGATGTTGGTTGGGATGCACACGGGAAAATCTTACATTTTGACGAAATCATCTCTATTATGGATAAGCGTGATATTATTGTTGTAGATCATCATAAGATAATCAAAGGAGATTAAGGTGGCTAAGTTCAATTGTGATGACCTGATTGCAAAAGGTTTAGTGCATAAAAAAGAAGTTAAATCTGGAGAGTATGCTGGTCTTGCTGTACTTAAATACAAAAACAATGTATTCTGGGATAACTTGTGGAACGTTGACAAACGACTTTTAGATTGTCGTGGGTTGGTTGTTGATTCAGAAGATAATATTGTTATTTGGCCTTTTACTAAAATCTTTAATCGTTTTGAGAATGGTACAGATCTTCCAGGAGATGAATTTGTAGATGCTGTCCGTAAAGTAAACGGTTTTATGGCATCTGTAGGTGTGTACAAAGGGCAACTTGTTGTATCAACAACAGGGAGCCTAGAGTCAGACTTTGCAACTATTGCCAAGAACCGTATTGTTTCCGAGTGTGATGACATAGAGTATTTCATTAAGTGGACAGAAAGTGCAAAAGCAACTTTCCTTTTTGAAATCTGTGATCCTTCTGATCCACATATTGTCGAAGAAGAACCAGGCGCATACTTAATTGGAGCAAGAATTCAAAATCTTGATGGGACAAGTTTCATGTTACCTGAAGGTGTTCTTGATGGGATTGCATCTATTACAAAATTTAAACGTCCTGAAGTTTATCCAATGATTAAATTTTCAGATGTTGTTGAAATGTCTAAACATTGTAGACACGAAGGCTTTGTTGTTCGTGAAACAAACTATCCGTTTAACTTACTCTTAAAGATTAAGTCACCATACTATCTTGCTAAGAAATTCCTTATGCGTGGTGGCAATAAGAAGTGGGATATGATTTGGGACAACCCAAACAATGCTAAACAAATTGTTGACGAAGAATATTATACTTTGCTAGAATGGCTTCGAAATAAATTTACGAAGGCTCAATGGGCTGCTCTCGATCCACAAGAGCGACGTAAAGAAATAGAAAACTTCTTTGGAGGCTAAATGAAACAACTTATCATTTTACGTGGTGTTTCAGGTGCAGGTAAATCTACAGTAGCAGAAATTATCTCTGAAAATCATTGGCCTATTTGTGAGGCAGATCAATACCACTACACTGAAGATGGTGTGTATGAGTGGAAACAAGAGAATATCCATAAAGCACACCAATGGTGTCGTGTCAAAGTACAAAAATATATGCAGTATGGTGTTGAAAAGATTATTGTTTCTAATACCTCTACTACAGAAAAAGAACTTAAACCTTATTTAACTCTTGCTGAAGAGTTTGGTTATCAAGTTATTTCTTTAGTTGTGGAGAATAGGCACGGTAACGATTCAATTCATGAGGTTCCACAACATATTCGTGATCAGCAAGAGGAACGTCTTCGCAGTTCACTTAAGCTACAATAAGGAGAGTTTATGGAAATTTATTCTGGTAAAGGTAAGTATTTTACAGTAGTCGATGATGGTGAAATTATTATTTATCGCTACGGAAGTGAGTGGAGGAACGAAACAGGAGACGGCTATATCTTATCTTTGCTGCATTTGATTGATAGTCTTATGGAAGACCTTGAAGAAACAAAACGTTCATATGATGATCAAGTAGATTCATTAGAAAACATTATTTCAGATCTAAATGAAGAAGTTTCTTGTTTGAATGAACAAGTTTCAGAGTTAACACTGGAATGTGAAGATTTAAATGATGTTATTGCAGATTTAAATGAACGTCTTAAGGATTAATATATGAGCACAGCTATCTATGTTAAAGGTGTAAGCGAAGATCAACAAATGTTATTTTCATTTGGTGAGAATACTGAAATGGAAGATATGTTTAATGATATCCTTGATGCCCTTTCTTCGGAAGGGTTCACAATGATTACATACTTTATGGCAACATCTTCTGAATATGTTGATACAGATCTTGAAGATTTGATGGAAGAAATTCAAACTCTTGTGTATAATTGGTAAGGTTAACTATGACATTTATTGAAGAACTAACGAGAATTGCAAACGCGCCTAACAGTAGTGAAGATCCTTACTTTATGGTGGATGATTACACTGGTGGTAATATTGATGATGCCTATGAACTAGGCAGACTACACGGTGAAATTGAAATGGCTAAATGGGTTCTTTCGCAACTGGAGGTTAAAGATGAAACAAACTAATCCTACATTATATGGTAAAACTTCTACAGGTAAAATTAGACAGTGGTCAGTCTATACCGAAGGTAGTGTTGTAACTGTTGCTCATGGTCAATTAGGTGGAAAGATCACTAGCAAATCTTATACGGCAGAACCTAAAAATATTGGTCGCTCAAATGAAACAACAGCAGAAGAACAAGCTGAAATAGAAGCTCTTGCCAAATGGACAAAGCAACTTAAGAATGGGTACTATAAAACAAAAGAGGAAGCTGAAAACCATGTTCCTTCCACACCCATGAAATGTCAGGATTATAAAGATTATGCTGATCGTGTTTTGTTCCCTGGTTATGCACAATATAAATTGAATGGTCTACGTTCAATGATTAACATGCAAGGTGAATGTTTATCTAAAGCTGGGGAGGTATATAAACTTCCACCTCACTGGGAAGAAATTCCAACCTTCATTAAAGAAGTAGTTGGTCATCCTCTTGACGGTGAAGTTTTTGCTGGTTTGGGTGTCCTTAGCCTTCAACAAATTAATAGTGCGTGGAAAAAGCATAATGCTAACACACCACTTCTTAAATACTATGTATATGATGTTCCTGTGGCATCTGTACCATTTGAGAAGAGGGTTCAAGTTTTGGCTGCTCTAAAAGAAGTTGTTGAAGATAAAGGTTTAGATGAACTTATTTGTGTAGTACATACAGAGTACATTGAAAACCAAGAACAGTTTGATGCTTTCTATGCAAAAGCTCTACGTGAGAAAGCGGAAGGTGTGGTGTATCGTAACGCAAAAGGTGTTTACGAATTCGATAAACGTTCTTATGATGTTATTAAACGTAAACCACGGCAGACGCTTGAAGTTAAAGTGGTAAGTGCAAAGCGTGATAAAAATGGTGACGGGGTATTGACAGGAGAGATGGAAAATGGTAAAGTAGTCGAATTCCTGATGCGTAAGGATTCAGATGAAACCATTAACTATCGTAAAGAAGAAAATGCTTTGACACTTATTGGTCAATTTGTTGAAATAGAGTACGAAGAATTTTCAGACGAAGGTATTCCTACCAAGCCTGTTGGGGTACGTGTACGTAAGATGATTCCAGGTACTTGGGAACCAGCAGAGTAAGAGGTAATATGGTATTAGTAACAGTTCTTATGATGTTAATTGCTATTGCAATTATAATGTTAGCCTCGTTTCCAGTGGACAAATGGTACTGCAATTTTTGTAGATTTGTTGTTTTCCTCTGTGCTGGGGCGTATATGGGCGAATCGGTAGTTCGCATTAGTGTTTTGTTAGAACAATATTTTAAATAAGGAGAAACAATGATCGAGAATTTTTTCAAACAAGTAAAAGTGGACAATAGCTTCTTTATCAAAGCTGCCGATCAAATTGTTGCTTGGAATGCTAAGGCACGTGGTGGAGTAACCCCAGAATTTACTCAAGAGATGTTTGAAGCTCAACTTTCTTTTGTACGAGAAGAACTTAAAGAGTTTCAAGCAGCAGCACAGGAAAATGATCACGTTGAATTACTTGATGCAGCAGCAGATATTTTTGTGGTAGCATCCTACCTGGCATTTATGTTCTTTGGTAAAGAAGGTGTTGATAAAGCTCTGGAAATGCCAACAGGAGATGTTCTGGCAGAGAACATTTACGATGTTATCATTGAATTTGATAAAATGGTAGAAAATGACTTGCAATTTGCCTTAATGTCTCTTACACTTACCCGTATGGCACGAGATACTTTGGTGCGTTCTGTTTATAACGAGAAGAAGGTTATGCGTGAAGTGTTGAATAGCAATGAGTCCAAGTATCCTACCAAGAAGCAACTCCTGGCTATTTGGGAAACTAAGGATATTATTGAAGCTCTTGAAAAAGAGTGCGATGCTATCGAGATGCGAAGCAAAGATCGTGCAGAAGGTTCTTATACTGGGGTACATGCTGTATATAACGAAGTTCAAAAGGTATACGTATTCTTTGATGACAAAGGTAAAATTATGAAACCATCTACCTTTGTTAAACCTAATATCGCAGCAATCATTGCTTAAGAAATAAAGCCCCTTCGGGGGCTTATTGGAGGTATTATGTTAACAGCAGAAGATATCTTTAAACACGGTTTGCGTCAGGTAATCAAATCCTTGAAGAATGCAGGTATTGAAGATATCACACAGGAAATTGTTGGTTTAGAAAAAGAAGGTAAGAGAACAGAGTTTAAGTTTTACACAGAAGAACAGTGGCTGAGTAATCCGCAAAACAAAGCTAATGAGGCTGTTAGTCTGTTTGGTAAATCTTATAAAGGATTTAAATATCCTGATCATATTGTCGAATATGATGGTGTAAAATATTTTGTAGTTATTATTTGAGGAGAAAACTATGTTTGCTAAAAATTTCAAATCTTGCGTAACCCTGATTTCTGGTGATGGTCTGTCTATTTCCGCACTGAACACAGTAACAGACAAACCGCTGGATTTTGTTGTGGCACAGGGTCAACAAGCGCATACCATTGGTCTTGTTCGTTTTGAAGATGATGGTTCCTATGTAAAAGTGTTCTCTGGTTTAGAGGTTATTAAAGTAGGGCAATCTGTTAAGAAAGTTAACAAGAAAAAAGTTAAACGCATTCTTAATGAAAAACTCAAAGAGATGGAACAAGAGTTTATTGCTGCAAATCCTACTAAAGAATTCTTCTTGGACAAAGAAAGTAAGAAAGCAATTGAGGCTGATATCGTGTTTTCTCTGCTCCCAGAAACAGAGGCAGATGATTTCTATAACTATGTTGTTGTAGACACTGAAAACAGTATTACCTACGTTCTTAATGGTACTAAGAAAATTAGTGAAGATATTGCTGTGTTTCTTCGTGAGGTGTTGGGTACTTTCCCAGTCCTGCCGTTTAGTGTACACGAAGAGGCCATTATTAAAGGTTTTGATACCATCTTAGAAGAACATGAGGCTGAACGACTGACCCTTGGTAATTATATTAAACTTGAAGATTCTGAAGGTGTGGTTGTATGGAGTAAAGAATCCCTTTATGAATCTCGTGCAGTAGAACTTATGGAAGATGGTAAGCACGTTGTTGCCATTGGCCTGGAATATGACGGTTTCGTTAACTTTATTGTTGATAAAGAATTTAAGTTGAGTGGTATTAAATTCCCTAAATACTTTAACGATGAAGAAGGATCTTTTGAAGCATCTGTCCTTCTGTGCTTTAATGAAATCCGTGGTATTATGCAAGACCTTATTAAGTCAACTATTCAAAAATAATACTTGACTTACTAATTTAATATGTGTTAATATGCCTACCTACTTAGTTAGGTGGGCTTTTAAGGAGACACACCATGAAAAAACTTCTTGTCGGTTTACTTTTAGTAATCAGTTCTTATTCTTATGCTGGTCAAATAACTTTAATTAATTCTGGAGAACAAGTTTCTGGAAGTACAAAATACTGTTTTTACTCTAACGGTATGTACGACAAGGTTATAGAGGTTTCTGCAAGTCGTCAGTGTCCCTACACACGAACATTCTCAACAGAGAGTTCAGATGATGAATAGGAGGTAATATTAGCGGTTACATTTTAATCCAACCGGAAGACCTGCACAAATATGTTGACGAGAACACAATTCTTGCAATAGACTACGATCAAGTGGCGTTCCAAGCGTCTTCAGCTTTAGAACAAAGAAAAATCCACGCTGTACACAAGGCTTCCGGTAATGTAAAAGAGTTTGAAACAAGAACAGATTTTTGGGGTAAATCTTCAAAAAATATTGGAGGATGGTTAGGAGCACTTAACGCGCAACGCGAAGCTGCTGGTAAGAAGTTGTTCTCCAAGGAAGATTTTGAAATAAAAGATGTTCAAATAGTCCCAGAGAATATTTCTTTTACGTTTCAAGCTGCAAAGACAAAAATAACCCAGATGGTGGATCACCTAAAACTTCAAAAGTATTGCGGTGTCATCGGGGTAGGAAAAACCTTCCGGCATTCTTTCAAAATGCCAAAAGAATATAAATCAGAACGATCAGATTTAAGACCAATCCAATTATCAGATACTAAAGATTATCTAGTTGAAAAACATAACGGTGACGTTGTTACTGGTATTGAGGCAGATGATGCTTTAGAAATCTATGGATATGCAGGGTATAAAGCCTACAAGGAAACTGGTAAGTTTTCTCATATTGTAGCATCTATCGACAAAGATAGCTTACACACACCAAGTTTACTCTTTAACTTTTATAAAGAGGATGGTGTTTATAAAAATCCTTGTGTTATTCTGATTGATGAATCTATCGGTGATATCTGGATCGTAGAAAAAGGTAAGAAAAAAGAAGTTAAGGGTTGGGGTAGTTACTGGTTAGCTTATCAAATGCTAATGGGCGATAAGACAGATAGTATTCGACCTTACCAAGATTTCGATGTTAAGTTTGGAGATATTACTTGCTTTAATCTTATTTCCAAATGTAAAACACAGGCTGAACTTTTTCAGACAGTTAAAGATCAGTATTATGAATGGTTCCCAGATGGCGTTAAATTTACTTCTTGGGATGGTGAAGAAGTAGAAATGACAACTGATGAATGGATAGAGACAATTTTTCAGTTGGTATATATGAAACGTTGGGCGAATGATGAAACAACTTTTGAAAGTATGCTACAAGCATATATTTCAGAGCAGGAGGAACATTGAGTAAATTAACAGACGAACAGAAAGCCTTGATTGTATCTATGAAAGCACAAGGTTATTCTTCGCGTAAGATTGCACAAGAGGTGTTGGGAAGTTCTACTAAGAAGAGCACAGTAAATGATTACTTAGCTCGTGTAAATTCACCACATCGTGGTGCTCCGCAAGATAAAGGTGGGCCAGTAATTAAAATTATTGACGTAGAGACAGCACCGGAGATTGTGTATAGCTTCTCACGTTTCAAAGCCTTTATTGCACCTGAACAAGTTATTCGTCGAGGTTACTTGCTTTCCTATTCATCTGCTGATTTAGAAACAGGGGAAGTAGAAGGTAAGAACCTTAGCAATTACCCTTTGTTTGACATAGATCATACAGATGATTGGGAATTATGTCAAGATCTCTGGCACTTGCTTGACGATGCAGATATTGTGATCGCGCACAACGGTATTAAGTTTGATAAGGCTTATATTAACCAACGTTTTGCTTTTCACGGTATGGAGCCACCATCACATTATGTTGTAATTGATACACTCAAGGCAGCTAAGAAGCAGTTTGCACTACCTTCTAATGCGCTTAAAGAAATGTGTTTGTATTTTGATACAGAAAACTTTAAACTTGATAATGAAGGTTTTCCTTTGTGGAAAGCATGTTGTGAAGGAGATAGACATGCCTTCTTCCGTATGCAAACATACAATGATGGTGATGTTGTTTCTCTTAGAGATCTTTACATCAAACTTCGTGCATGGATTCCACAACATCCTAACGTATCTGCATTCTATGACGATGAAAAACTTCGTTGTCCTCGTTGCGGTAAAGAGCACCTTGAAGTTGTTCCTGGTAAGGTTTACACAACAGCGGTTAGTACATTCCAAGTGCTAAGATGCACATCATGTAATAGCCTGTCTCGTGGACGTGTTAATTTGCGTAGCAAAGAGAAGCGTGTAAACACTGTTATTGGAATTTAATAAAAAAGGGGCGAAAGCCCCTTTATTTTTGGAGGATTTATGACTACAGCACTGGATATTCAAATTGATGGTGATCACTACAAACGTATGCGTATGCAACCTTTGGAACTTGCATATCTAATTGGTGCAACTCCTTGTTTCACTAAGTTAGCTAAGTATGCTTGTCGAAACAAAGGTGATCGTGTGATCAACCTAAACAAAGCGATTCACGTTATTCATATTGAAAAAGAATTAAGTGATAAGTATTACAATATGTTGTATGAAGCCTACCCTAACTTAAAAAATCCTGTAAAAATTGAGTTAGCTAATCAGCTAATTGATTTATACACAGACGATGATCTTGTTCGTAAGGCTTTAAAAGCAATGTACAAAGGTAAGTATATTGAAGCAGCAGATGCTATTGAAACATTGAAGGAGAGTGTAGATGGCTTCTCACGGTAAACAATACGGAGAGGGTGAAGTATATAAAATATACAATAAACGTGGAGATAAACTCCTATATACAATCACAATCCCAGAAAACATGTGTAAAGCTGGTTTAGACCGTATGCTTTTCTTTAAATATAACATTCCACCAGGAGATTATGTAGCTAAAAAGGTGAGCACTATTGGAAAATAAAGAACCTAAAGTTATTTGGGGAGATGGAACACCTTGGAAAACTCAAGCAGCCTTTTATACATATTTAAGGGGTTGCTTAAGGAAAGCATGGGTGAGACACCCGAATAAGATAAAAAAGATCCAATCTGTACGATTTAAAGCGGATAGGTTGGATAAAGATGGAAATATAGTTTTAGATAAGAAAACAGGCAAACCGAAACAGGTTTGGAATTGTAAGTGTGAATTGTGTGGACATACAGGAGGTATGAAAGACTTTCAAGTAGACCATATTAATGCAGCAGGTACATTAACCTGTTATGAAGATATCCCAAGTTTTGTTTTACGCCTATTGTACGTAACAGAAGACGACCTGCGTGTAGTTTGTAAGCAGTGTAACGCTATCCTGGCTTATGCTGACAAGCACGATATGACATTCAGGGAAGCAAAAGCGGAGAAGGAAGCAATAGCTTTATGCCAGTCTAAAAAGGATAAAAATTGGCTAACGAAGCGCGGAATTTCACCAGAAAGTACAGTAAGTAAGCGAAGAAAACAAATAGTAAAAATTCTTCTTGACGAAGAGAAATAATAAAGTATTATCGCTCCCACAAATGGGAGCGTTAGAGGAGAAAATATGGCTAAACTTTATTTCCGATATAGTCCGATGAACAGTGGTAAAAGCACACATCTGCTACAAACAGCTTGGAACTATAAAGAAAGAAATATGAAAGTTCTTCTTTTAACTTCAGCTTTAGATACCAGATCTGGTTGTGCTATTGCTTCTAGGATAGGTATTAAAGAGGAAGCAAAACCAGTTAAAACAAAAGAAGATATGCTGGAAATTTATACACAACTTAAAGAAAATCCAGTAGATGCAGTATTTGTGGACGAATCACAATTCCTAACTAAAGATATGGTTGACATTCTTGGAGATGTGGTAGATAATTACGATATTCCTGTATTCTGTTATGGGCTTAAAACAGATTTTGCTACAGAATTGTTTGAAGGTTCTGAACGGTTATTAGCCATAGCAGATTCAATTACAGAATTGAAAAGCATTTGTAAATGTGGAAGAAAAGCTATTTTCAATGCTAGACTTATCGACTCTAAAGAACAGATTGTTATTGGAGGAGAAGACATTTACGAAACAATGTGTAGAAAATGTTATAACAGGAGAAATAATGCGTCTAGTATGTGATTGGGATTTAGTAATAGCTCCTGCCGATATAGAATGGTTGAGTTGGTTAAATGCGGTAAGTAGATCTAATATCAAGTTTGATAAGACACAAAAGACTGTGCATTATGATATTACGAAATATTTTCCTGATTTTAAAAAGCAATTTGGTGTAGATCCTTACTCTTTTTGGGATAACCAACATCTATATGATACTATGGGAGTAGTACCTAATAGTACAGATGTTGTTCATCGTATAATTGCAAATGGAGCTAATATATCTATAGCAAGCCACACTAAGGGTGGACACCTTAGTTCTAAATATAGACACGTAACACGATCTTTAGATAAAGTGGACTTTAGTAGAACATCTGGTAATGGCTTTTTCGCAACAAAAGAAAAATACTTATTACCTTGCGACGTAACTATTGACGATAGGGCTGAAAATCTTGTCCTATTTCCAGATGAAACGTTGAAAATATATTTCAACACTATTTACGAAGATCCATACTTGGAAGAGTTAAAGAAACTTCCTAATGTAATTATCACTGGTTTAGATAATCAGTGGGAAGAAATTGAAAGTATTTTACTACCTTAAGGAGAAATAATGACAAACTCTATTTCAGCAAAAATTATTGCACACTCTCAAACATCTGAAGGTAAGGATATTGTTACCTTTGAACTTGAATATCCTCGAATCATTCACTCTGAATTGATGACGCATCGTTTGTTTTCTCGTAATGCCGCATCAAGTCGAGCTATCCCTGTTAAAACTCTAATTGAAATGGTACGGCAATCTCCAGCACGTCCTTATCGTTTTGGTGCTAACCAACCAGGTATGCAAGATAAAGGCACAGATCACGATGCCCTGATTGATGCAGGTTACACTGCAAAAGAATGGTGGGACTTGGCTGCACTAAGTGCTGCACGTTTTGCAGAAGAGTTTGCCCTTGCTGGTTATCATAAACAGGTTGCAAACCGCCTACTAGAACCATTCCAGCGTATGAAGACTGTAGTAACCACTACAGAGCTAGAAAACTTCTTGTGGTTGCGTGTAGATGCTGATGCAGATCCTACTATTGAGGCTCTTGCTAAAGAAATTAAAAAACTGTATGAATCTTCTGAACCATATCTTCTTTTCCCAGGGGAATGGCATACACCTTACGTTAATCGTGATCGAGATCCAGAAACTGGTATGATCCGTTATTTCTTGGGTGAAACCTTCTCCAACGAGAAAATGTTGACAGAAGAGGAAGCAAAAGCTATTTCAGCTTCTTGTTGCGCTCAGGTAAGTTATCGTAAATTGAATGATACTAAAGATAAAGCATTGGATATCTATTCTCGTTTGCTGTCTGGACAAAAGGTACATGCATCTCCGTTTGAACACCAGGCAACACCAATGAAAGAAATGGATTTGTCAGGATTAAAACAACAGAAAGGTGGTATTAATATTCCTCCGTTCCCTACTTCTTGGGAAGAAGGTATTACACACATGGATCGTAAACATCGTTTGTGGAGTGGAAACTTCTGTGGTTGGATTCAACATCGTCAACTTTTGACTAACCATACAAAATGGTGATCAACTTAAAATTATAGTTGACTTTTAATTGAGATTCGTGTAGTATAGGCTAACGTTAGGAGAGCTATGCTCTCCTTAAAAGAGAGAAGGAGAATTTATGTCACTAATTAATACAACCATTTGGGCGACCGTAAGTATGTCTACCATTAAGGCTACACCGATCTGGAAAGAAATGGCTAAAAAACACGGAGGAAAAATTCCTCACGAGTATCATAACACTACATTGCGAGCAGCATTAGTAATGCTTGGTATGTCTACCGATGGACATTATACAGTAGAACGTGGTGTTAATATTCGTAGTAACAACAATCGACGTGTGGTGTTTGCAAATACTACATTGTATACTTTCCCAGTTCGACAAGACTATAAATATAAGCGAATCTATCAAGGTGTAGATATTTTGCACTTTGGAGAAGAAGATTTTACAGGTTGGGGTAGCTCTCATATCAAAATGGAAGACTTCGGAAATGAACATGATCCATCACGAGATGATGATTCTGAATTCTAATTGAGAGGCCAAATGACAGAAAGTAATAAATATGAAGGCTGTGAAATTGAAGTCTATTTTGATGAAACATTAGGTTGCAATGTAACAGTTATTCTTGATACATCTAAAAGATTATCCCCAAAAAGACAAGAAGCAGACCGCAAAGCAAAGGCAAAAGGTTTTGAAGGTATAGATCATTTTGAAGGTTTTCTATACGCAAATGGCTTATATAATGAGATGCGTGGCGGTTATGATGTAGATGTTCTAAACATGCACAATTAATAGGAGAGGAAGTGACTCAGTATCTAAGCAAATCTATCCGTTATGTAACAAAAACAAACGGCAAGAAAGAAGAATTTAATCCAGAAAAACTTCGTAAATGGTCAGAGTTTGCTGCTGGTAAATTAAATTGGTCTGAAATTGAACTCGAAGCTGTTAAACGTTGTTACGACGGTGTGCCTACTCGTGATTTACATAAAGCTATGATAGCAGCATGTATTGATAAGAAAGATCAGGCATATAGTGATATGGCAGGTCGGTTACTTCTTGGTATGATCTATAAACAGGCTCATGGGGGATATCACAATATCCCCTCCCTCCTGGATTTCTACAATATGTCTGTAAGTAAAGGCTATTGGGGGAAAATGGATTATACAGAAGAAGAAATTATTGAGATTGGTAAAATTATCAATCATGATAAAAACCTAACTTATGGTTATTCCGTACTGCGCCAGATGGTTGATAAGTATCTTGTGAAAGATGCGATCAATGATGTGGTTTTTGAATCACCACAATTTTTATTCATTGGTGTAGCAATGAAGGTAATGGAAATCCAACCAAAAGATCGCAGAGTAGAAGACATTAAACGTCTATATACCTACGTAAGTGATCTTAAGATTAATTTACCATCACCTTATTTAACAACTTTGCGTACTAAGATTAAAGGTAGTGCTTCTTGTTGTCTGTTTAGAGCAGACGATACAGCAGAATCTTTAGCAATTGCTAACTATCTTGCTCATGAGTATACATTGAATAATGCAGGTATTGGTGTTAACCTCCAAACCCGTGCTACAGGACAAGGTGTTAAGAACAACCGTATCGTTCACGGTGGTCTTTTACCATATCTGAAATGGATGGAAACAAGTGTTGGAGCATCAAAACAAGCAAGTCGTGGTGGAAGTGCAACAGTAACGTTTACAATATTAGAACCTGATTTTGAAGATCTGGTACGTTTGAAAAACCCAACTACTGTTAGTGAAAAACGAGTAGATAAACTTGATTACTCTATTGTAGTAAACAATGCTTTCCTGCGCCGTGCAGCAAAAGGTAAAGATTGGATGCTAGTCAGTTATGACGAAGCACCAGAACTCTATGAGGCGCTTTATAAAAGCGAGGAAGAGTTTGAAGAAGTATATGAAAAAGTTAGTCGCAAACGAATTAAGAAGAAGTTTGTAAAAGCACGAGATCTTCTGGCAGAAATTATTACACAAAGAGCAGAGACAGGACGTATTTATATGTTCTTTGCGGATAATGCTAATAAGCATACTCCGTTTAAGGATGTTATTTATCAGTCAAACTTGTGCCAAGAAATTTTCTTACCTACGAAAGCATTTCACAGTATGACTGATCTTTTCACAGGTGAGAATACAGAAGATCAAGAATTGGCATTATGCTTCCTGTCTTCTATTGTAGCTGGTCGCGTTACACCAGAAGAATATGAAGATGTTGCATATTATACCGTTCTAACTATTGATAATGTTATTGAAACAATGCAGTATCCGTTTAAACATAACGAAATCACTGCTAAAGCACGTAGGTCTATCGGTGTGGGTATTACAAACCTGGCACATTATCTGGCAAGTAATTTTGTTACTTATTCAGATCCTTACGGCAAAAAACTAATTCACGAATTAGCAGAAAGACATTATTACTGGTTAGCAAGAGCTTCTCTTCGTTTGGCAAAAGAGAAAGGTAATGCAGAATGGATGCATAAAACCAAGTGGCCTGAAGGATGGTTGCCTATTGATACCTACGCTAAAGCTGTAGACGATATTGGCAATTTTAAACTTAAAATGGATTGGGAAGGTTTACGACAAGATATAATTGCACAAGGTGGTATCCGAAATAGTGTATTAGCAGCTATTGCTCCGAATGAGTCTAGTAGTCTTGTAAGTAATACGACTAACTCTGTGTATCCTGTACGTGATACTATAGTTTATAAACAAAGCCAAAAAGGTAATGTCTTGTTTATTGTGCCAGATTACGATAAACTAAAAGATATTTACCAATCGGCTTGGGATACGCCAGATAAAGATATGGCTGAAGCATATGGACTATTGACTAAATTCTTAGATCAAGGTGCATCATGTGACAAGTGGATTGACTATTCTAAGATGGAAGGTGGTCGTTTATCCATTAAATCAGAAATGCAATATATCCTTCAGTTTGCAAAACTTGGTGGTAAATCTTTGTACTATCTAAATAGTCGAACAAAATCAGCAACCTCACTCGCTCAAGAGGATGAAGAATCCGGTTGTGAGGCTTGTAAGATGTAATGAAGCTAGGGGGCTTTGTCCCCCATTTCTTAAGGAGGAATATGCCTACATTAGTTGTATTACCTGGGGCAACACCACAAAGGCGTTGGGGCAATTATACACTGGTAGATAGTAAAGATTTTACATTCGATTGGTGTTGTCATTATATTGCAGGTTTTCAATTTTCCAGTGTTGAAATATGGGCTTCCAATGATCCCGAAGCTACCTGGTATGCTTTAACCAGGGCAAGATATGAGGGAGAAGTTACTGTACTACTCACAAAGAGTGTATGGAACGCATTAGAGAAGGCTTACATAGAGAATGGTATGGAGAGAGAACACATTGATACAATAAAAGCAATGTGTGATATTGTGGAGGATTTAAATGGCAGCAATTAATTTATACAACGACACTTACAAAGAAGGTTTCTACCCTGTATTTTTGGGAGAACAGTTAGGTATTTTTGATTCTATTAACGTAACATACCCAGAAATGCATCGTCTGTACAAACTACAAAAACAGCAAGATTGGGATGAAAACGAAGTAAACTTAGATCAGACACGAAAAGATTTCGTAGCTTGTTCTAAAAGCAACTATGATGTTATGATCAAAAACCTATCTTTCCAATGGGAAAATGATTCACTTGCTAAATCAATCATCACTTTGTTTGCACCATTTTTAAGCAACAACGAAGCATGTGCAATGATGATGAAGCAATCAGAAATGGAAGTTTTACACGCTTTGACATATTCTGAAATTATTCGTCAGTGTATCCCTAATCCAAATGAAGTTATCGATCAGATCATGGAGAATGAAAGAATCTTCCAGAGGATGGGTATAGTTGAAGAGATAATGAGTGATCTGGCAGAGGCAGGACATAAATATGCTCTAGGTCTGATTGAGAAGGATGATAACCTTCGTCTACTAATCCTGAAAGGAATGATTGCACTTATCGGTCTGGAAGGTATTCAGTTCATCTCCTCTTTTGCTGCAACATTTGCCTTAGCAGAGCAGCAATTGTTTGTAGGTGCAGCTAAACTCATTCAAAAAATTATGTTGGATGAACTATTGCACGTTAAAATGGATTATGCTATTATTGATGCACTGCTGAAAGATCCTGTTTGGAGAAAAGTATACGAAGACAATATCGACGTTCTGACAGAAATTCTTGATACGGTAGTTGGACAAGAGGAAGATTGGTGTGACTATCTGTTTAGTGAAGGAAGGGTTATCGTTGGTGGTAACGCAGAGTTGTTCAAACTTTGGGTTTACTTCAATGCCGCGCCTATCTATCGCAGACTGAAAATGAAACACAAATTCCGTGCACCGAAGAAAAGTCCACTGCCTTGGATGGATGTTTGGTTAAATCCAGATCAAATTCAAGCAGCAGCACAGGAGATCCAAATTACAGCTTACAAACTGAATTCAGCAAATAAAGATGTAAGTGACGACGAGGAGTTAGATTTTTAATGAAACTACTTTGTGTTGGATTAATTTCTGACTTCAAAGACGTTTTCGAAAAGGGAGCCTCTTACGAGGCTTCCGAATTGCAGAATGGTTTCTGTGATGTTTACGGTAAACGTTTAAAAAAGAATGGTGATCATTGGCTAGGAGTTCTGTCTTGCGGTCATATTATAGTTAATGGTGTAGCCAAGTTTGAAATTATCAAAGGAGAAAAAGATGATTGATTTTGTTGATGTAGATATTAATTCTGACTTAACAGAAGATGAAGGTGGCGCTTTTGTGTGTTCAGATGGGGAAAAATGTTTTACTCTGATGGTAGAAACTTATGATGGTATCACAGAAATTCTGTTAACAGAGAATGAGTTAAAACAGATGTTAGAAAAGATTGAGGAGCTTTAATAATGGATGATGTAAGTATTTGTCCTATCTGCGGGGGTACTGGGAATTTTATTGTTAGTATGGAACAATTTATTCCTTGTTGGAATTGTAACGGCTTAGGTTTCGTTCATACAGAAGAAAAAGAAGAGGAGGAAGATAGTGGGGGTTGATATTGCATGGCGTATGTTACAGGGTGCACCTTTTAATAAATGGGAAGAGGCTGTAGGAGAAGATCCTAGAATTGAAGAAGAATTTGATGGAGATTTTAATTGGTTCTTACAAGAAGGTCTTGATTTAAGCCGTATCTCTCCTTTCTATGATGCTGATGAATCTTATTGCATATATGGCATTTATTTAGAAGGTGGCGAAGGAAGTATAGCTGTAGATCTTGAGCAACTAAATAAAAATGCAAAAGAAGCCTATGCACAACTTCTTGAAAAATATAACATTGAAACGGAAACTATTATTTCTCAACACGTTTGGTAAGGAGGATAGTAGAATGATGCTAGATCAACTGATCAATGCTCCTCGCGTAACAGTAAGTCCAAAAACATTTGCATCACTTTTAGAAGATGCTAGAGAGGTTTATAACTTTACTGAAGAAGAGATTCCTGTTCCTGTTGAAAAAGGTTCCAGATGGTTGTTTTATGAAGGTATTATTTTTACTGAAGGGAATAATTGGAAGGAGACTAAATGAAATACTTAGTAACAGGTGGTTTAGGCTTTATTGGAAGTGCAGTAGTTCGTTTCCTGGCTAAAAATACTAAGAATGATATTTACGTTATAGATAAATGGGGTTACGCTTCAGACCCTAGAAATTTATCAGAAACACCTAATGTAAAGTTTTGTCGTGTTGACTTGACAAATGCGCAGTTAACTGCTAAGATTGTGGCAGATGTTAATCCAGATTATATAATGCATCTTGCAGCAGAGAGTCACGTAGATAATTCAATAGCATCACCGAGTGTTTTTATAAATTCAAATATTGTTGGAACATTTAATCTTCTAGAGGCTGTTCGTTTAATGGGAGATAAATCAAATCTTAAAATGTTCCATCATATTTCAACAGATGAAGTGTATGGTGATATGGAAGAAGGGGATTATCCGTTTACAGAACAGAATCCTTATAAACCAAGTAGTCCATATGCTGCATCTAAAGCTGCAAGCGATCATTTGGTAAGAGCATGGCATCGTACTTATGGTATTCCGACAGTTATAACAAATTGTTCAAATAATTTTGGAGCATATCATCATCCAGAAAAACTAATACCTAAAACGATAACAAATATCTTGATGCATAAACCAATCCCTGTTTATGGCAATGGTCTTCAAGTAAGAGATTGGTTATACGTTGACGATCACGCAGAAGCATTACACCTAGTAGTAACTAAAGGCAAATCTGGAGAAACATATAATATTGGGAGCAGAAACCCTAGAACTAATATTGATGTAATCTATATGATTTGTGATTATATGGATGCGGTGTATCCATCTGAAACAGATGCTTGTAGCCTCATTGAAATGGTTACAGATAGACCTGGACATGATTTAAGATACGAAGTGAATCCTTATAAGATTGAAAAGGAATTAGGGTGGAAAGCTAAAGGCACATTTGAAGAAAAACTTTATTCAACCATTGATTGGTATGTAGATAACAAAGAGTGGTGGGAAAATAAAGTTTAAGGAGGAGTATGAAAGGTATTATCTTAGCAGGTGGTAGTGGAACAAGACTTTACCCAGTTACTAAAGGGGTTAGTAAACAACTATTACCAATTTATGATAAGCCTATGATTTATTATCCACTCTCTGTCCTAATGCTTTCTGGAATTAGGGAAATACTAATAATTACAACACCAGAAGATCAAATTAATTTTGTAAATCTTCTAGGTGATGGTTCTTCTTTTGGTATTTCCCTACAGTATGCAATACAGGATAGCCCAAGAGGTTTAGCAGAAGCGTTTATTATTGGTGAGAACTTTATTGGTGAAGATTCTGTAGCACTTGTGCTAGGTGATAATTTATTCTTTGGTCAGAGTTTTGGTAGCATTTTAGATTCTGCTAAAGAACATATTGAAAAGAATGGTGGAGCTAATATTTTTGGGTATCACGTAAATGATCCTGAAAGATTTGGTGTTGTTGAGTTTGATTCTGAAGGTACAGTGGTGAGTATTGAAGAAAAACCAAAAGCACCAAAAAGCAACTATGCAATCACAGGTTTGTACTTTTACGATAATTCTGTTGTACAGAAAGCTAAAAGCGTTAAACCTTCTGCTAGAGGGGAGTTAGAGATTACAGATATAAATGAGATGTACTGGAAAGAAAAGGCTTTACGTGTCTGTAAACTAGGAAGAGGTTTCACTTGGCTGGATACAGGAACACATGAAAGTCTTATGGAAGCATCTCAATTTGTTCATGCAATAGAAAAGCAACAAGGTATGAAGGTTGCATGCCTGGAAGAGATTGCTTTTAAAAATGAATGGATTACTTTAGACTCTGTAAAAAGTTCTGGAGAGGTTTTAAGTAAAACAGACTACGGTAAGTATTTACTTAAATTAAAATAAAGGGGGAATTAAATGATTCAAGCAACAAAAATCGAAGATTTGTTGATCATTCAACCTGACGTTTACGGAGATGAACGTGGTTTTTTCTTAGAAAGTTTTAATCAGGCTTTATATGATCAATACATAGGTAAACAAAACTTTGTCCAAGATAACCATTCACGTTCTATTCGAGGAGTTCTACGTGGGCTTCATTTTCAAAAGAAAAACCCACAAGGGAAGTTAGTACGTTGTGTTCGTGGTGAAGTTTATGATGTTGCTGTAGATATTAGGGTTGGTAGTCCAACATTTGGAGAATGGGTAGGTGTTCTCTTATCTGAAAAGAATAAAACACAATTTTGGATTCCTCCTGGTTTCGCTCATGGCTTTGTTGTGATTAGTGACATTGCTGATTTTGAATATAAATGTACAGAATATTACGATCCGACTTCAGAGTGTAGTCTTGCGTGGAATGATCCAGATATCAATATTGATTGGGGTTTTGATTTAATCTTTAATGATATTAATTTTAAACCTATCTTGTCACAAAAAGATCAGCAAGCCAAAACACTAAAGGAGATCATATTTTGACAAAATTTTTAATCTTTGGTTCAAAAGGTCAATTAGGACAGTCTTTGGCAAAAGTTGCGCCCGAAGATGTTATTTTGATTGAAGCAAGTGATGTAGACATTACCAACTTTAAAGATGTTATGAATAGTCTTGTACAGCATGTGCCTGATGTTGTTGTGAATTGTGCGGCTTACACGGCAGTAGATAAAGCTGAAGAAGATGTTAACACCTGTATAAATGTTAATGCATACGGTGCAACAAACATTGCCAAAGCATGTAATGATTTACTGATACAGTTTGTACATATTTCAACAGACTATGTTTTTGATGGGCATGTTGCTGGCACAGAAGATAGTAAAACAAACCCCTTGAACACCTACGGTTACAGTAAACAATTAGGTGAAACTTTAGTACAAACAGTTTGTCCTACAGCACTTATTATCAGAACAGCTTCTGTTTATAGTGAATTTGGACATAACTTTTTGAAAACTATGTTGGAACGCTACAACGGTGGTCAAAAAGAATTTAATGTAGTATGTGATCATTTGTCATGTCCTACTTATGCACCTGATCTTGCAGAAACAATTTTTAAACTTGTAAAAGATGGTGTAAATAGTAAAGTTGTACACTATGCAGGTGCAGATTATATTTCTTGGTATGATTTTGCACGAAAGATATTTCTTGTTATAGATTTATCTGTTACAGTTAATCCTGTATCTGCTTCAACCTATAATTCCAAAGCAGTCAGACCAGCAACATCTTATTTAAAAACAGATCCTACTTTAAATCCGCGAAGTGTTGATAGCGGTATTGTAAGAACTTTAACTATACTTTTAAACAAGGAGTGAAAATGAATTTTATTATCTACGGTAAACCAAATTGTCCTTTCTGCACTAACGCTAAGATTCTACTAGAACAGCGTGAACAGGATTTTAAATATCTTACCTTAGATGAAGACTATTCTTTAGATCAGATTCAGAATCTGGTTTTAGAGAAAACAGGTGTTCTACCACGCACATTTCCTCAGATTTTTGTGGAAGATGGTGAACAGCTAACCCACGTAGGAGGTTTTTCTGAACTACGTGAATTCATGGCTCAGATTGCGGAGTAACAATATGAAAGGTAAACAGAAACGTAAGATCTTTTCTCGTGCTTTGGCAACAGAGCTTAAGTCCCAAACTAAAAAGACGAAGCCTAAACGTGAAATGTCTCCTGAACACCTACTGTTTCAAGAGCTAGATCATGGGGAGGGCGACTGATATAAGGAAAACATGGCTAAAGTAGTTGATGTGTTTGATATGTTACGTTTTGATGAAGGACTAAAGCTAACTGTATATCCTGATACCGAAGGGTATTGGACAGTTGGTATTGGACACCTTCTGACAAAACGCAAAGATAAAGCAGAAGCTATACGCATTCTTGATAACTTAGTAGGTAGAAAAACCAATGGAGTTATTACTGAAGCGGAAGCTAGAAGAATCTTTGAAAGTGACGTAAAGAAAGCGATACAACAAATCCATTCAAGTACCATATTATCTCCTATTTACGATAAAGTAAGTCCTAATCGTAAAATGGCTATTATCAATATGGTATTTCAAATGGGATTGAAAGGTGCAGAATCTTTCAAAAATAGCTTGACTTTAGTGAGTAATTCATATTATACTCAAGCCTCTATAAATTTACGTAAAAGTAAATGGTATCGCCAAACGCCTAATCGCGCAGAGCGTGTAATTCAGGTACTTAAAACTGGAACATTAGACGCTTATAACTAAACAAAGGGGCGAAAGCCCCTTTTATAAGGAGTGCAAACATGGGAAATAAAACCGCAAAGGCTCGTCGTCAATCAGCAGCCAATGATGACAAACGTGCCAGTCGTTATGCGGCTAAAGCAGTAGGAAATGATGATTACCGTCTTGATGAATTTACCCCTGTTGGGAATCAAGAAGCTATTGTAAGAAGCATGGTTGGGAATGATTTAACCATTGTTAATGCCCCAGCAGGAACAGGAAAAACGACAACAGCACTGTGGAAAGCATTGCAAATGCTTAAAGCTGGTGATTTCAGAAAGTTGATTTTCCTTAAAAACCCGACAGAAGTAGGTGATGATCAAATTGGTTTCTTATCTGGAGATAAGACTGATAAACTAGCAGCACACTACGAATCAACTAAGAGAATTTTCCAACAGTTTATGACTGCAAATAAATTGGAAAACGATATTGCAAGTGGCAAAATTGAACTTAATATTCCAAACTATGCACTAGGTGCTACGTGGGATAACAGCATTATTCTTATTGATGAAGTTCAACTTATGTCACCAAATACAGTAAAACTTCTCCTTGAGCGAGCAGGTCTTAATACACGTATTGTCATTATGGGCGATGTTAATCAAACATATGCAATTAAACGAAGAGCTAACGGGTTAGGTGATTTGTTAGATCGTGTTGTTCCTATTAACGAAGAAGGAGAAAGGGAAGCTATTGTAGATTTTATTGGTTATGTTGAAATGACAACTGCTGATAACCAACGTTCCCGTTTGTCTCAGTTCATCACGGAAGTATATTAATAATTACAAGGCAAGGATGCCTATTATGGAGGTTAAATGACGCTAATTGAGATTGATCGCAATGGTATTGATGAATGCTATCAAGCTGGCTTAGTTAAGCCGAATGAGTTTAGACAGATTTATATTGACAAGATTGAAAAAGAAATATCTCTTCGTTTAGAGAACATGACAACTTTGCAAAAAGTTCAGATGTTTTTTAGTTGGTTAAAAGGAGAGGATTGGCTAACTAAATATTACCAGGAATTATCTGATAGTCAAGAAGGCTTGTTTGAGTGTATAATAAATGTAGCTGGGTCTAATTCAGAATTACTCCTGATTGATGAAGAAGATTCTAAACTTCTTTTTCTTAGCAGTATCTTTCACAAGAAATCTATGTTAGTAAGAAATTGCAGTGACTTACTGAATCATCCATTGACAAGAACTAATAAAATTCTTGTGGATAAAGAAACACTAAGAGCTATTGATTACCTCCGTAAATATGTAAGCGGTGGTAAAGCAGTCCTTAAAACACTACAGGAGGAAGTACAATGACAACAATTATTGCAACACATAACAAAATTCTATCTGATGGTAAAGTAACAGTAGGTAGTCGTGTAGACACTTTAAATTTCAAGAAAGTGCGTAAAATTGGGGATTACCTTGTTGGTGGTGCAGGACGTCTGTCTTCTATCCTGACTTTCTTTTCTTGGTTCGAACAAAACTTACAATGCCAAGCAGCACAAGAGACAATCCCAGGTTTGGTGATCCAGTCAGATCCTGATAAAGAAGATGAAGAGTTTGTGGCATTGGTTGTTCACCCAGACGGTAAAATTTATATGCACGAGGGTAATAATCCAACGCGAGCATATCCTTTAACTGAAGATTATTATGCTGTTGGTAGTGGGGCAGATTTTGCTTTAGCAGCTTTAGATGCAGGGGCAACTCCAGAAGAAGCGATGGAAGTTGCAAAACTACGAGATGCTTTTTCCGGTGGTGAAACTTTTATTGAAGAGATCGAAGAACAACTGGAACTAACAGCGGAAGATATTCTGAACTTCAGCAAGGAGCAACTAATTAGTATGCTGTTGACTGGTGATCCTGATAGTGATGAAGCTGAAAGTATTTTAGCAGAAATGAAAGAATCACAAGAAAAAGTATTGACAGTCTCTGAAAAACTTGATAAAGTATCCTCTGATAATTAATCTAACACAAACCCCCTCAAGGGGGTTTATTAGGAGGAGATATGTTACCAGTACCTGTAACCTTTGTAGAAAAAGCCTACTACTCTTTAGAACAAAACTGTAAAAGAGCTAAAAATTTTATTGAAAGTTTAGCAGAACAGCGTTACACTGTATCTAAAAAGGGATGGTTCAGAACTTCACAATATTCAGTCAACCCTTTCGGAGAAGTTCGTGTGCTGTATGGCAACACAGAAAATATCTTAGAAAGAATGTTAGAACTAGATAGGATCTCCTCCTGTGATTATCAACTGTTGAAATTTTACGATTTGTCAGAAAACTTTAAAAACTTTCTTGACGATTTATGTAAACGAAAAACAGAAGAAGATACAATACCAGTATCTATGGAAGAATTAACGTTCTTAAGAGATATTATGGTTTTTGAAGAAGACCCTGAAATCACAAAAGAGGAGATTTTAAGTAGTGGCAAATAAGTATGATCGTCCACCAACTGATTACTATCCTACTCCACAAAAATGTATAAATGCATTATTTAGTGTAATAGATTTTAATAACCTTAAAGAAGAAGGTTTTATTTTTGCAGAACCGTGTAAAGGCGCTGCTGCTGCAATTTATCAACATTTTCCAGAAGGATCAGAATATTGTGAGTTAGAAGAAGGGAAAGATTATTTTAACCATGAATGGCATACTAAGCCGGATATTATAATCACAAATCCCCCATTCAAACTTGCACTTGAGTTCTTGCAAAAGAGCTTAAAAGAAGCAGACGTTTGCATATACTTGTTGCGTCTTGGTTTCCTAGAGTCTATTAAACGAAGGGAATTCCATAAACAGAATCCACCAACAAATTTGATTGTTCTTTCTGAACGACCATCTTTTGTTGCAGGTGGTACTGATAAGACAGCATATGCTTGGTACGTCTACGACCCAAAAAACAGGCTGGGTTTAACTCAACCTTTCTATTTTGTTTAAGAGGAGCATTTTTATGACCGAGAAATTTATTGTTACTATGGAACTCACCTTTGATGAAGAAGATTTTGATCTTCACGTATCAACTAAAGCAGATAACATTCACACAACACAGAGTGTTGCAATCGCTATGTTCTTTAAACAAGCAATTGCAAAACAAGCTGAAGTGTGTGCTGGTTTAGCTGTAGAGTATGCAGAAGTTGTCAAGGTTCTTGAAAATGCTCGTAACAACGATTGGGAAGAATAATGGCATACAATTACTATCTGGTATATTTTAACGAAACTAAGAAAAAAGACACAGGGACTAATGTTTATGCGGAATCCGAAGAACACGCAAAAGCTATTGGTTCAGTGCTTCTTTCTAGAATAGCAGGTGAAGAAATTCCTGTAGAAGCTATCTTTGCAGAAGTTGATCCTGATATTCAAGAAGATGATATTACCACTACTTAACTGTTGACTTTAACGTTAAGGTAGTGCATACTTCCTGTAACAGAACAGGAGGGTATTATGAAGTTTGTACTGTATCATCGACTTTCTAAGAAGAAACAACAAGGCAACCAGTATGGTATAGAATCACAGGAAGCAGATATCCAACGCTTCCTGGATTCACAAGAAAATTATACTATTGTAGGTAGCTTTGCAGAGTTTTATTCGGGTAAAGGCGATTGGAAGCAACGTAGAGAGCTTGTAAAAGCTGTTAATCTTTGCAAAGAAACAGGTGCTACACTTGTTGTTGCTAAGGTTGACCGTCTTGGACGTAACACAGCTTCTGTTGCAACCTTGTTAGAGATGATTAATGTACGAATAGCAACTATGCCCTCCGCTGAAAATATGATAATAAATATTTTAGCAGTTCTGGCAGAAGAAGAGGCTCGTGCAATATCTGATCGTGTTAAGAAGAGCCTTAAAGTAGCAAAAGCGAAGGGAACGCTTCTTGGTGCAGCAAACCCTAAATACAAAAGAACAGATTATACGAAAACGGAAGAAGCAAAACGCTCAAAAGAGTTTGCGCTTTCTTTAAAAGATTCTTTAGTTGCATACAGAGCTTGTAAAACGCCATATATGACGATTGCAAAACATCTGAATGAATCAGGAAAGAGAACTATTCGTGGGAGTTTGTTCGATGCCAAAGCGGTACAACGTCTTTGTGCAAAATTGAATATTAAATAAGGAGGAAACATGGCAGTTCAATCTTTTGAGGAGACTGTTAAAAAACAATTCCTATCGAAGCGAGCGATGGTTGAATTTTTGCATTTTCTCGAAGTAGATAGGGTACTTATTGAGACTACACCAGATGGTAACTGGCAAGTCTCGTATATTGCCACCAGGCATATCGTAGACAGTACGAAAGAAGAAAGTTCGGAAGTTACGGTTGCTAGTTAAAGGAGTTAAATATGCGTTTAGCTTTTAACGGGAAGATAAGCACAGCAAACATATTATCAGCCATAGGATTATTAGGTAAAAAATTCACACCTTTCAGTTTACCTGTTTGTGTAGATTTTGATCATGTATTTGATATTAATAATCCTTCACGTTGTATCGCCAGAAGTAATATTGATAACCCAAGTGAAAATCTGTTTTATATTACTAAACCATCCCAGGCAATTTTGAATCAATGGGAAGCAGGTCTGATTAAACCAGGTAAATATTTTGCATTACTACCTTGTAAATCATTGGCTATAGAGGACAGTCTAAACTATGCAAACAATCTTGTTGTTACAGCATTCATTGTCTCAGAAAAAGAAGAAACTGCGGCACTTGCAAACACTGTTAAATCTTTGTATGATGCTTTGGGTGTTACTTACACTACCTTCGTTTGTGAAGATATTCCACATTGCGTTGAATTCGTGGTGAATGGTGTAACTGTATGTCGTGTAGAAACAACTCAAGACGAAGACGTTTTTATTACTGTAGCCGATGTAATATCTGAACCTGTGTTTAGCTACGCAGTTTCATTAACACATTAAGGAGAAGGGGATGAAAATAACGACAGAACAGGCTTTAATAGACAAAGGAAGGGAAATCTTAGAAAGTCATTTGGAGGATATTCAAAGGACTCCAGGGTATCTCGGCTGGCGTATACAAGAAGCCGTCGATTTTCTACCCCGTAAAAATAAAGAGATTGAAGTAAGATCTCTATTCCTCCTTGTTAAAGTAGATGGTGACGCTATATACAAAGATGTAGCGTCTCACATTGAACAAATAGAAGAAAAAGCCTACAAAGAATTTGCAGATCTTGTTGTAGAACATAATATAGAAGGTAAAGTTAATATCTTTATACTTATGGATTTTGAGGAGAGTTGATGTTAGTATATCAAGAAATTAGTGTAAAAGATGATCAAGACCTGTTTATTATTGGTGATTTACATGGTTGCTTTGATTTGTACCAGAAAGGTGTTAATACTTTAGGTATCCGAGATCAAGATGTTGTTGTATCTTTAGGAGATCTTACAGATCGCGGCAAGCAGAATTTTCGTTGTGTTGTTGAATTCACCAGAAAGCTAAATCGTTATGGTATTCGTGGAAATCATGAAGATATGATGATTAAAGGGTTGCTAGAAGGTGATAGACGATATTACGAATGTTGGTTTCAGAACGGAGGCCATACAGTTCTAGACGAGTGTGGAGAAGAGGGTGCAACTGCTCTTGCTTTGATGCTAGAAGATTTACCTGTTGTACTTGTTGTCAATTATCGTAATATGAAACTAGGCTTTATTCACGGTGGGTATCCTTCAGTTTTGGAACATTTACCAGTGACAGAAGTTTTGCCATTTTGTTTGAATATGAATAAAGAGCAAGTTTCTCAATTCACAGAATCTTTAATGTGGGATCGTGATATGATAGATTGCGCACTTGAAGGGATTCTTCTTCCTAGGGTTTCAGGAGTAGATTATGTATTTCACGGGCATTCTTATGTTCCTAAACCTGTGATTAGCAGTAATAGGGTATATATGGACACAGGATCTTGCTTCAATGGTAATTTAACCTTTGCATATTTTGATGATTCAAATACGTTACAATTTTATTCTACTTTAGAGGAGGACTAATGTATAAAATCACAATTAAAGAAACAGTAGGAGAACTTACGAAAGAAACTACTATTGAGACGGAAGATGTTGAATTAGTCAAAGAGCTTTTATTTCCAAAACCAGAAATAAAAGATAATGATGAACAGTTGGATGAAGATAATGAGACAGCAAGGGATAAATGGAAGAAACAATTAGCGGAGATTTGGAAAAAGCCTGAAGTAACTCCTCCATACTATCCTCGTAGACCTTATTATCCTTGGGAAATTGGAAGCCCTTGGTTTACGTACCCTATTACTCCAATTGTTAATCCAATTGTTACTCCCAATATTACTTGTTAAGGAGAAAACCATGAGCGATTTATTCTACACAGGTGTTGGTAGCAGAGATATTACAGACGAAGAATGGGATACTATGGTATCTGTTGCAAAATGGTTATCTACATGGTTCATTTTGCGATCTGGTAAAGCAGAAGGTGCAGATTCCGCATTTGAATGCGGGGTATATGATAGTGGGAACAATACAAAGAAAGAAATATACATCCCTTGGCTCTCGTTTAAAGGTAATGAAATAGAGGGAGAGGTTATTGTTCTTGACAGACCAGATAGTGTAAACTATGCTCTAACCTTGCAATATGCAAAAGAATTGCATCCAGCTTGGGACAGATTATCTCAAGGTGCTAAAAAATTACATCAAAGAAATATCCACCAAGTTCTTGGAAGAGATCTTGAGAATCCAAAACCATCTTGTTTTCTTTTAGCTTGTGCAAATACAGATAAAAATGGAGATCCTTTAGGTGGTACAAGAACAGCTTGGATGTTGGCTAAAAAGTTTAATGTTCCTTGTTTTAATATTCGAGGTAAAAGTAAAAAACAAATTTTCGAATTTATTAAGCCTATTTTAGAGGAGAATGGTCTTGTCCAGAAATAATATAAGCGTCATTAAAGATAGTTTTATTGATGTAACAAACGATATTGTACCTACAATACAATATATAGTTGAGGCACAAGGTTTAAACTTTATACGTGATAAAGTTAAGATTGTTTTTCATAACACTCCAGGTTTTGTAACAGTAGGTTCAACAAAAACGCCGTGCTCTACAGATCTGATTACTTTAGACAAAAACTTAACACAAGAAGAAGTAGAAATTCTTAACCTCTATTGGCTAGGTTTTAAAAGATATGAGGATACAGCTTTATCCCGAATGTCAACTATTTTAGCTAACATTCTGGTTCGGAAAATTTCTAAACTATGGGATGCAGAAAACCCAGATGAAATAGTTTTACACTTTGCTAAACCGGAAGACGGGGCATATGATATAGACACATCTGAAATGGCTTATGGGTTTATTATTTCTGGTAATGTATTACAGATGGAATCTTTATTGTATGTTGAGACAGTAAAACACAATAACAACTACGAGGAGGTTGTATGAAAGGTTTAGAGTTTAACTTTGTAGATGCGTGGGAAGGATGGGATGAACTAGGAGTAGGGGATTTATGTTTTTATGATGTTACCTTGAAGGAAGAATACAAACATCTAGCTCCTAGTGAAGATTGCGATGTGATTCTATCTATTCTATTAAGTCAGTCTATAGTGCAATTTGATTTTCTAAAAGGTAGTGAATGTATTGAAAGTAAAGCATTCCGTTTAGAAGTTTCTCTTGGTGAAGAAGTTCCTGTAGAATAATATAAACCCGCTTCGGCGGGTTTTTTGTTGACAACACCAGTTTTTTCGAATAAACTACAGAAAAACAGAAGAGGAGTTTAGCATGTATTATAGTGATTATTTTGTAAACCCAACAAAAGAACAACTTCAATCAGCAGTGGATAAGATGCAGATTGTAGTTAAAGAATGTGAGAAAATAAGAAAACAACTACAAGAAGAGACTGTTGTTGTTAATAAATGGTTTGGTCTTAAGAAGAAAGTTGTTAGTAAACACAATATCATCCTTGAAAAAGCAAAAACGACAGGAACTAGTTACGCCTTACAAGCCTTGTTACTAAATTACATTGATATAGAACAACATTCTCTTCTGCACTGTTGGCTTAACAGCCCTGGTATTGAGGATCTCTTGTTCTGGTTATCGTGTGAATCTGTACTTTTAAATGAGAATGAGGCTTACCGTTTAAACTTCTGCCTCAAGGCAGAATTACCAGCTAGTGTTAAGGAGAAGAAGTAATAATGAAAGTTTTAAGTCTTTTTGATGGTATGTCAGGAGGAATGCTTGCGCTAAAAAGTGCAGGTATTGAAGTAGATACATATTACGCTTCAGAATTAGACAAATTTGCCGTAGCTGAAAGCCAAGCAAATTTTCCAGATATTATTCAGTTAGGTGATGTTACAAAATGGAGAGAATGGGATATCCCGTGGGGAGAAATTGATCTTTTGTTAGGTGGTAGTCCGTGTCAAGGCTTCTCTTCTTCTGGTAAGGGTTTGAACTTTCAAGATCCGCGATCTAAACTATTCTTCGAATATGTTGAAATTCTTGAACATATTAAAAAGTTTAATCCTAATGTTAAGTTCATGCTTGAAAACGTTAAGATGAAAGTGGAGTGGGAAAACGTGATCACAAGTTACTTAGGTGTTGATCCCGTATTCATTAACTCCGCAGATTTCACGGCACAGAATAGACAACGTTTATACTGGTGCAACTGGGAAATAAAACCCTGGGAGATTACCAATGAAGTGTTGCAAGATATCATTGAAGATGATAGTATTGTAGACAGAGATAAGGCTTATTGCATAGATGCAAATTATGCCAAAGGTGGTAATATAGAACAGTATTTTGAAAAGAGTCGCAGACAACTGGTTTTTTATCCGGCAGCAATATATGGGCGTAGAATTAATGAAAATGGCAAACGTAGTACATCTAAAACTGATCGTTTGGTACATTGTTTGGAAGTTCAGGACAGTGAAAAAACTCGTTGCCTCACGACTGTGCCTAAAGACGTACTATTAGCCTACATTCCACCTGGAAGATATCTAGATGCTTTTGAAAAATTGAGTGAAGGCGTACATTATAGAAAGTTAACGGTTAAAGAGTGTTGCCGCTTGCAAGGTGTGCCAGATGACTACTTTAAAGTGAGTAGTAACACACAAGCATATAAGATGTTAGGTAACGGTTGGACTATACCTGTCATTGCACATATTCTTAAATGTATGGAGGAATAGTGGAAACATTGTGGAAAGGCTGGAAGACTGCTCTGATAGCTTTTATAATTCCATTAACTTTTCTTGGTTGGTGTTTTTGGGAATTTATCTTTTGGTTAATTTCCCATATACATTGGGGGTAATATGACTCAAAAAGTTGCATATCAAGTAGATCGTGAAGATGGTGAAGGTAGTGTTGTAGTTTTTGATACACATGGTCTTGCAGCAAGACGCAAAGGTGCTTGTCTGCTGGACATTGGTGGTGAAGATGAATACTGCACTGTACGTAGAGTAAAAGAATTTGATCAATATGCTGAAAAAGGTTTTGTACCTGCAAAAGCACTATTAGAAGCTGGATGGTGGATACCTAGTGCACATGATTATGATATTTTGGAATCAGATACAGACGATTTTAACAGTGAAGATTTTGTTTTTTCTCTGGATGAAAAATGCGTTTGGAAAGATTGGGATGAAATGGAACGCCATGCTTATTTTATAAACGAAGCATTAGATCGTAAAACTTGGTTTGAGAATACAGTTAAAGCAGCGTATCCTCAATTTACTTTTACAGAATTTTGGGGTGGCCCACACCATATTACTCATGTGGCATATTTCGAGTTCCCAGGTTCACGTTATAAAGGTACTGTTTATTGGGATTGGGACGAGGACAAAGAACCTTCTGCTCAAGACTTCCGTTGCTATGTTTGTCAAGGTGATCAAGAAGCCCTTGACAAGTACCTTAAAAGTCTGGTATAATCCATAAAACTTAACCAAAGCCCCAATCAGGGGCTTTATTTGTGTGGAGGATATATGGGTTTTGATGATATGTTATTATATGAGGAGGCTTGTGTGAAAGAAGCTATGGCTTTACCAGTTTTATCTATTGATATTACAACAGTAGACACTTTTTCAGATTGTGAAACGTGTGGATCGTATTCAAGTATTGTACATGTGGTCTGTGGGGATTTAGGCACTTACGAAGATGGAGATTATGCAAGTTGTTTAGGTGATAATCGAGATGGTGAAGTGGCGAATGTTGCAAACTGGATTGCTTCTAAGTTAAAAGAAAGAAATCGTCCGTTCCCTAATCTTCTTACACCAGAAGCTATGCTTAAAGCTGAACAAGAGATGTATGATTATGGTTATAAAGTAGATTATGACTATAATGATCCTAAATATAAAAAATTGAGTGACAAGTATTGGGAACTAGCTAATGCTTATGATAAATACTACTCTACAGAAAACATTGTTAAATTGTTTTTAGACTTTGGAGTAGAAATTAATTGGGATTTCGAAGAGGAAGAGCGTTACGACGCATCTTCTTGGGATGATGATTACTAAGAGGATATTGAATGCGAAGAGTAATTTTTGTTAGTGGCGCAGGTTTAAGTGCAGACAGTGGGATTCGAACGTTCCGAACAGACACAGATAGTGGTCGTGCCTTATGGGAAGAATATGACTTAGAAGAGGTCTGCGATATTGGAGCTTTCCAAGCAGGTTATCGTGTGAGAACATCTCCAGATCTTCCAGTGGTCGGTGGTGTAGACGAGAACGGTATGGACTTGTATGCCAAAACACACGAATTTTATAACAAAAGACGTGTTGAGCTTAAAGATGTACAACCTAATGCTGCACATATTCAAATAGCAAAGTGGTTTAAGGAATATCCTAACCAAGTAGTAAACTTGACAACAAACGTTGATGATCTACTAGAGCGAGCAGGTGTGGACAGGGATTCTGTTATTCACGTGCACGGGTATCTTCCTGAAGTAGTTTACCGTATGCATCCTGGAGATTACAAAACACTGGTAGATATTGGTTACAATAGTATAAACATAGATGATTATAACTGGGTGAAGCCTAATGTTGTATTTTTTGGTGAGGCTGCACCTTTGTATGCAGATATGGCTCACTTGTTTGATACTTTGACCATGCAAGATTTGGTTGTTGTAGTAGGATGTTCAAACCAAGTTATCAATTTTAATTGGGAATTATTCCCTGCACTTAATATGGGTACAAAAATGATTGTTGTTAACCCAGGAATTAATTACGAAGAAACTCTTCTTTACGAAGATAGAGGAGTCTTTGTTTACAGAGAAAAGGCAGCAGATGCTTTTAGCAATCCTGCTTTCATAAAAATGATAGAAGATCATTTGACTAAGTAACTTGACCAAGGGGCGAAAGCCCCTTTTCTTATAGGAGAATATTATGACCACAGAACAAATCGTTAAAGACCATTTTATGATGCACTACGTCTATTACTTCAATAATAATCAACAGAAAGGTGAGGGATTTTGTTATCTATCCGCACAACAAGGTTTTGGTATCCGTCAAGCAGATATTAACGGGGCAGTGGCTGGAATCACAAAAGGCTTGGTTGCAAACCTTAAAGATAATGTTGTTGTTGTCCCAACGTGCATCTCTTATCTCTCAACCTGCCCTGAAGAAGATTTTATGCATTCTTAAAACCTCCTGTAACGCATTCTAACGCACTTTTTATTTTAGTAATACGTTTCCCTATCTAATGCAAACAAAAGCCCCTAGAAGCGATTCTAGGGGCTTTATTTTAGTCTTCTGTAAAATATCCTATGACAACAATGATAAAGATGATTAACACTACGATACTCTCTAATAAAGTCATCTACAGATCTCGTTCATATAGTTCAATTATCAATTCATCCTCTGCTGTTATCGTACCAATTTGCCAAGTGTGAAGATAAACCTCTGTATAAGAGTGTATCTTACTATCTAACAAGCACAACCACGTATTGTTGCTTACCTTTTCTTGAATATGAACCTTAACCACGAAAGGGTGAGGGTTATCTACTAAGAAACCAATACTACCTTCTACAACTACAGACATAATACCTCCTATTGTTTATGCTAAGACAAATAAAAACACACATACAAGAAAACCCGCCGAAGCGGGTTTATGTGTTATACAATGTGTTTTGTTTTAACGTGCGAAGATTTAAAAATCTTATTATGTAATGAAATACAACTATCACGGAACACATAGTAGTTAACAACATCTGGTTTATCAACACAGAGTGTAGCCACAACTTTCATAGGTATAGATACATTCTCACGAAGAGTAACACTACCTTTCAAACGTTCAGATGAAATGTGAATCAAACCTTCTTTTTCATCAATGATAACTTCTTTAACATTTTTGAAATTATAACAAGAGTTGTCAACATAAGATACCCTTGCTTTTGTTTGCTTCTGTTTAGGACGAGAACCAGTGTTTATTTTTTGCATAGTTTTCCTTATTTGCTTTCACGAGCAAAATAATAATTTTCATATTCATTACGTGTAACGATTTCTGGATGATCAGGTTCACCGTAACTAAGTTTAATTTCAGGATACACTTTGGTGTTGAATAGACACGTAACACCTCTCATATAATATCCTGTAGGACTTAAAACAACATCATCTTCACTTACACTTGAGAATTTTATTTCACCATTAGTATCTTTGACGACAATAAGAGCATGTTCAGGCCAATCAAGATTCTCTTCTTTCAGTTTTTCATAAACTTCTTGCACTAGTTCCATATTGCCTCCTCAGATTACAAATTTTTCTTCTTCTGGTTTCTCGTAGTTGGGAGAATAAACGTGGGATGGATTAAAACCTTTAAAGCTACCTCGCCCTTTTCGTGGACAATTGAATGTTTTAGCTTTGTGATCACCAAAAGATTTACCACAATGTACACATTTATAATTGGTATCTTTGAACATTTTACTCTCCTTTGAAAGATAGGCTGCACAGCAGTACAGCCTTTTAAAAAATTAGTGTTTAAATTTTTCGATTACTTCGTCAACTTTAGCGATGATAACATCTTGGTACTTGTGACCAAAATAACCAACAACAACACCAACAATAAACGTCATCATTTACTTCTCCTTTTTAACTATAATGGCTTCTTCATTCAGAGTAAACAGCAAGGAAGATGTATCACCAACACACCTTGCACCTGGAATGAGTTCTAAAATTTTAGAGGATATAGCAATAGTATCTTCATCCAGTACATATTCTCCAGGTAACAATCTTAATGTTATTGGAAAATCTACGGATGCCAAACCAGAGAACATCCCATCATTAAGAAGAACAACTTCTAAACCGTTACCTTCTTGTTGAGCATTATGCACTTTTTCCGGTAAGAAGTCAATACATTGATTTAAAATTTCCACATTTAATTCTACACCAGTACGAGCTTTATAAACTCTAGCCAAATCTATGATCCGAGGATCAATACTGGCGTAAGGGGATTCTAGGTGTTTTGGATCAATAGGAGCAACGCGCAATTTACCATCGAGAGATATCCACGTTACAATCCACATTTCACCAATCCCAGGTTGATCTCGCGCAGTAAGGAATTCTACTAATGCTCCAGGATTAGGCATTATGTAATCTTGTGTGATCAACATGTTCTTTACTCGCAAAAGCATTCCTGGCTTTAGTAAGCCCTTCTCACCACTCCAATATTCTTTCATTTTTACTCCTGCTTTAATGTCGTAGTTCACTAAACTTACAAACAAAGTGAACGTTAAGAAAAGTTAGTTTTCGATCTGGTGTAAACTCTGTTACTGTTTTATACACCTGTGCAATACCGAACCTGTTGACAGCAGGTACTGACAATTGGCTTATACATTTCATAGCTGACAGTTTTGCCTCTTCTTCAGATGCAAAATAAGTAAACATACCTTCTTCGTCAACTATAATTTCTTGTGTAACACAATCTACAAAACAAAAGAAAACATTAGGTAATTTTTCCGACATATTAGTTGTTCCTGTACTTAGAGAACAAAGTATTGACTAACCAGTCAGCAAACAGTAATCCGAGTGTACCAATACCGTAACCGATAAGCATAATGTAAGGCACTGCCTTATTTTCATTACCTGTCATTACTTCAGGAAAAATCAAAAACACAATACCGTTACCAACGATAATCCAGAACATAAGAAACACAAACATACGAAGCAACATTGTCATATTATTCTTCCTCCTTCACTTCTTCAACTTTACGAAGCATACGTTTATCAAATGTAGCTTTCTGTAGTTGTTCATTAACATCAAACCACACCACTTCGCAAGTATCGTAGGTAGATACCATTACAGTCATTAACATTTCTTCACTAGCAAGACGTACAATATCACCTGTTTTAATATTTACCATAACTCCTCCAGAAGTTTACCAAGTTTAGTTTTAAATTCATTATCCCACGCTATACGAACTATGTCAAGATCACCTTGTGCATTACGTTTTGTATCTAAGTAGTAACCACCATGCTCATAGCGGTGTTTTATATGCTCGATCAGACGTTCTTTACCACTCTTGGATAAATAGTCATCAAATTCCCCATTGAAAAGGTCTAAGATTGTTTGTCTATTATCTCCTAATTGAGTGATTCTAAAACTAATCAAAGATCCCTGTAAACCTATATCTGTTTGTTTAAGAGAAAACCCATGACCAAAGCCGCCTGTAACTATAACAAGCGGTTTTCCTGTGATAGAGCTTTTAATAACATCTTGCTTAGGTTCTGCCAAAGATGTTAGAAACTCTTTTAACCATTTGAACATAAACTCTCCTGTGTGGCGTGGCTTTGCCTAAGCGCCGAAGGCGCGGATCAAATATAAGCTGAATTTATTACGCCCAGGTAGCCAGGGCGCATAAATATCAGAAATTTACCATCGAATAACTATTCGAGTAAAGTTTTCATCGTAATGAGATGTTTCTGTATCAATAAAAGTTGAAAAACCTTCAGCATCCAAGCTAACTTTTACGAAAGTTGGATAGAGCGTGTATATAGCAGCTTCTCTGTCTCCATCTTTAGCTGCTCTTTCAATATACGCGTAGACGTTTTGTAAACTCTCTTTTGCTTTGTTAAGTTCTGCGTTTTCTGCCAGTTCTCTCATTTTATCTGCTACAGTCATTTGTCAGTATCCTTTTCAATAAATCCTGTGGTTTTACAAGGCACACATTCATACATTTGTCCAACATCTGCAACTACCCAACCCATTCCACTGCAATAAGGGCAGATTGTTTTGTTCTCTTTAGCATACACAGCCAGAAGTCTTTCTTCTAGCTTATTGTAATCAGCAAGAAGAACATAATCCCCTTCTGGATCTGGTACAATATCACATTGACCAGCAGCACCTTGGCTGTACACCTCTAAGTCATATCGTGTAACCATTATTCCCACTCCGCAATCAGTTTTGGATTTTCTGCACGAGAATAGAATGTTGTAATGTCACCGTAAGTGTACTCTTGTTCCGACAGTTTTACAAGAGAGATCATTTCACGATCTGGAGTACCGGAGATCCAATCGAACACAGCAACACCCCGAGGTGTTACATAGAAACCAGATGTATTACCCGTAAACTTATCTTTTGCTTTATATAATTTGTACACTTTCTACTCCTCATAGATAAAATCTATTAAAAACCTGCTATCAATCGGTACAAACAGTTTTACTTTTCGTAAAAAACATGCTACCCTAATCTTATATACCGAGCGATAGCGAGGTAGAGAATATTCCATGTTATACATGGAAAGAGTATATGTAATGTTACTAACTCTATAACTAACTATATACTCTTTATACCTTACTTACTACTCTTATTGAAGTTCAAAGATATCCCCATCTCCATCATATCCATACTCTAACTCTCCTGTATCATATAATACAATAAAGTCTGTATCATCTTCAATAAAAGATTTAGCATAATCTACTAACTCTTCATTATCTTCATACCCTTCCAGGTACTCAATACGACCATTGATACATTTAGCTGCAACAACTCCTGGGCCATTGCTTGGAGTCCACTCACTGTATACTCGCATACCTAATTCTTTAATCATTGTTTGTCTCCTCATAATCAATGTAGTTGTAACACTTATTCTTTAAGAAATCTTCTGCTTGTTTCTTGTGTTTTAGAATGATGCACTTCTCTTTATTCTGTTCTACATCATTATGTAGATTGTATAAGTTAGATGCACCATACAGAATACCAATTAACAAAAGCAAAAAGATTGCTGTTGATAACAAAAATTGTTGCAACTTGTTTACAGACTTCATAAACCCTCCTTATCGTTAGTACACATTGATACTAACAAGAAGTTAAGATCGTGTCAACATCTTTGTGTTAATTTTATCCACTGTTCACATTCTTCTTTTGTGTCGTACTCTACAGGCTTCCCTGTATCATTTCCACAACCATCTCCGAACGTAGCCCACCAGGAGAATAGAAAACAAGTTTCTCTTACTCTCCACTTATTGGCATAGGGTACAACATAATAACTCATAAGATTGTGATCCTTAGCTCATTTTCTAAGGTATGTCTCACACACTCTTTGAAATTGTTATCAATATACACCACACGTACTCCATGAGGTGTGTCTTTACATTCAAACACATTATATACAGTATCAGATAAGACATGTTGTACGTTTACTTGTCCAATGCCATTTTTAACCACAACCATTACTTTCAGTAAACTTGTATGGTTTTTAACTTCATCTTCTACATATGCTACAACATCTTTGATATTCATGGTTTCTCCTGTTTAAGTACGATATAAGATTGACGAGATTTCCATCGCCCTATCTTAACAAGGCAAATAATGCCTCTCTTTAACAGATATTTCATATCTTCGTCATAAGCTGTTTGCAATTGCCACTTACTGTTAACAGGAAGAGAACCATGTACCCTTAAATGAGCTAACAGATACTTTCTTCGCTCCTTCCCATAAGGCAGATATTGCCATTCTTTCTTTGATACAGGTTCATGTACTTTACGATGCCAGTAAGTAAGGTGTCTTCTTTTATGTAAACCCCTATTCCTTACCATTATACCTCTACCTCCGTTACCCCAGGATCTCTAGTCCAGGTATAGTAGAGCATACCATCTTCTTTCAGTGCAATGCGATCACTTTCGTCTCGAAGATATAGGTCACATACTACGCGCAGTTGCGGATCTGATCCGAGTAGTTCTGAAACAATAAGGTCATCACCGCTCATACGAGCAACAATCACTGCATATTGACCAGTATCTGCATCAAAAATTGGTTGTCCGATGTTTAATTGCATTGTGTTGTCTCCTTATTCAGTACGTTGTTTTGTGCTGCGCACCAGCACTCATAAAAACCTTGGGTTAATGGCATAGTGTAGTTTCCAGAAGGATCTCTTTCGAGATCCCCATCTGCATAACAACCACTACCTAAGAACCATTTTTCAAAATCGGATAAATCATCCCAATCTACACTATTTTTCATATTATACTGTCTTATACCCGACAATAGCAACCTGATTCGTAGGCTTCCAACGACCAATAATCTCACCAGAAATCTCTGTGCTACCATTTATGTATTGGTAATGGGTATCATCATGATTAACCCACGCCATAACGTCAAGAGTAGGGGTTTTGACGTGTACCAGTAGTGTAGCCCATTCTGGGGCTTCTTTAATATCCACAGAATCTTGCCAATCTTCTTCGATGTGCCAAGTAGGTTCACCATCAACATCTGTAACGAAGAAACGAGCTTTCATACGTTTAAAGAACATTGGTGTATACCCATGATCGCACTCTGGGATAAAATCATCCATCGTCTCGTCATAGGTGAAATATTGTCCATCTTTGTAATGAAAAGATGCACAAAATAGTTCATTACGAGCAGGAACATGCCATACAGCTACAAAACTACGACCATGTGGATAATGTTTAACCTCTTTCATAGTTTTCTCCTTATTTTATTCAAAAGAATCAATTCGATTTTGTTCTATGTCAATTGCAGCATCTAAGATAAGTTTTAATGCTTCGAATTGCAAGTCTTCCTCTAAAGAGAAGACATATAAAACAACAGATTCCAAGTAAGACAGCACCCCAAGACTAAGAGTTGCAATTTCTACTCCTGCATCGGAGAAGCCTGTTTGCAAAATTTCTTTGAAGAAACGTTGTTTATCAACAATAGCAGATAAAATAAGCGTTTTACGCTCGTCTGCTGATCGTACTGTGCAGTATATGTTGCTAAAAGAATCTAACCACATTTTGATCATACCTTGTCGGTACATAAGGATTTCAATATCAGCCAACATATTATTTCTCCTCTGGAGAAAGGTTTGCATTAACTTGATAGTAAAAATCAAAATCCTTGTGTTGATCGCACCATTCTTGAGCTTCTTTAAATGACGCAAATTGCATAGTGAATGTTGCCATCCACGTGTTCATACTTTTATTGAACTTGTCGATAAAAAATGTTTGCATTATTCCTCCCATTTTATCCAAAGGCAGTATTCTGGAACATAAACCTCCTTCCCTTTGTTATTTACAAAGGTGTACTCCACAAATTCTGCTTTATATGTTTTGTTATATTCCTGTGCTGCTGGCACAGGACATTTTGTAATGCGCGTTTCAGTCCAACGGCGGTGTATAACCGCCTTGTTCTTTGGATCAAACGGATGTATAAAGTGTGTTTTACTCATGCGCCATTTCCACAAGATTTTTAATCATAGTTTCTCGACAGAGATTCCACATATCTGAAGCAACCATAGAAGCATATTCATCGGGGTTGGATTCTGGTAAAACCTCTTTAACTGCTTCTGGCGTTGGGCTGCACATAGCAGGTAGTGCTTTAAGTGCATCTTCAATAGAGAGCTTCTTACCTTCACTGTAAATAACTTCGTAAGCATAGTCATTTACATCTTCTGGAATATCTTGATCCAGGTAACGCACAGTCGAGTTATGCATTTTGTTCATAGCTTCACTAACACCAGCGCCACAAAGCTGTGCAACTTCTTTAGAGATACAGTCACAAATAACAACTTCGTAAGGCTTTCCACCATAATACTGCGCATTATATTTGATTTTAACAGACCACATATTACTCTCCTTATTTAACGTGTTTTAGCAATTCAATGTTGGCAGAATAGTTTTCACCACAATTAGTAACGCTCAACAGCGACCATTTACAAGAGAATACACCTTTTAGATGATCTGGAACACACATTAGCGGAACATAAACTGTTTCTGAATCTTGTGTTTGCTCTGTTTTGTTAACATTGCAACAAAATGGCAATACATCATCATGAATCATTTTACATTCACTCAAATTATCTAACATATGTGAAACTTGTTCTGAAGTTTCAAACATTTGTGCTTCACAAGCCAGCGCACCAACCACTTGATAAGCCTCTCCACACAAATCTTCTAGCTCTAAGATACGTTCAGACATAGCTTCAATGATGGCTGATCGTGCTTTCACCTTAGTTTCTGCTTCTTTAATTTTCTTCTCAAGTTCTGCAATGTACTTCAGTAGTGCACTAACAACATCTGGAGTATTTTCTTGATCATCTTGGGAAATTTTTACCAAAGAAGAAGCTGCTTTGCAGCGCACTTTAGGCTCTACGTAGCCAAAAGTCATATTTTCCGAAGAAGATTGTTGTGAAAACCAGTGTTTGTTCGAAGAAAACACAGGTTCATCTTCAAACCAGAACACATCTCCAGTGATATCACGAGCCATGAAATTTGCATTGTCTGGAACTTCGTAACGATGCCCTTCAAACATAATCTCTTTCATTACACATCCTCCATTTGGAACATCTCTTTGTGGTTAGAATAGATCTGTTTGAAAATCTTGTCAAGGCGTTCATATGATTCTTTATGCTCTTGTTTCCATCCGTGATTTCGGATTTTATCTGCCAGATCATAAACCTCGCATAAAACTTTGGCAAAGTTGGTATTACCTATAGCACAAGCCTCAAAACCTTGAACTAAACCCTCTACATCATACCACGTATAGTCAGAGTCACTAGGAGGATTCCCTGCATCGGCTAAACGTTGCCTCACCCATTCGATACGTTTTTCATTTAAATGGCACTTACCTTCTCTACACTCTTGTTCTAATTCTTCTTTAGATTCGTTGAATGGGTGAAGGACAGGAAGTTCTGCTTTTTGCAATTGCTCCAGGTATTCACCTACAATGCGCATAGCTTCACTGTGTGTACACTTTCTGCCTGTGTGCCAATAACGGAAGATACTTTCTGTTAAACAGATGTTTTTACTAAACATCGCATTGTCTTTAACATTCGATCTATTAACCCAGTCTAAGTAATATACATAAAACTGCAATAATTCATAACTGCTTGGTATAATTTTACTCATAACCTCTCCTTAATTGTGAAAAATGTTATCAATCAATATGACTAATAATACAAGGATAGAAGGGAGTAGGAACAGAAATCTTAACATTATGTGATGCGTGTGAGAAGCGGCTTTAGCGCCAGCCGCCAATAAGCCTACTAATCCTACAATAAAGAGCAGTTGTTCAGGGACACCCATATTATGGAACACTTGGATACTCCGTAAGTTCGGCTAATAGTTGGATATGTGGACACGTGAATTGTTGTCCTGAATAGCGTGAGCTAATATCATCCAGTAAAGCAATCACAGCATTGTGCAATGCTTCGTAATCCTCATAATACACCATCTCTCCATTAGGATCTTCAACAATATCACAGTGACAAGCGTGAGCAGTACACGCATCCCATTCCAGACGTTTTACCATAAACCCTCCTATTTATATATCAAGAAACACAAAAGAATAACATCTATCACCAAACCGTTACTACTCCGGTACGTAGCGTCTCTTCATGTCCCCAAATATCCGCTTCAATTGTAATTACAACCCACTCCGTGTTCCACTGAATACCAGTGATCTCTGTGAGATGTGCAGCTTCACGTTGTAGTGAGGCTGTGTCTGTAAGAGACGCACGTAAAGCATCCAATTCTTGTTCAATTTTGGTACGTTCTTCTTCGGTAATCGGTGTACCAACACGATCAAAGGTAAAAATATCTAACATACTTCCCTCCTAATTATAATTCACATAGCGCCCACAATCCTGTTCAAGAAATTTTTCAGCATCCCTTTGGTGCTTTAACACGATGCACTGTTCTTTTTTAGCTTCACTTTCACGAGCTTCTCTTGCCATATACTCACCTAAACGAATGATACTAGAGAATAACACGTATGCAAGAATAAGACAAACAGTGATTGCACAGAAAGTTTTAAACTTAACCATTGTATTCCTCCATATCACGAATACGATCAATCACCCATTGTACACGTTCTTTATTAAGGTGTGCAATGCCTAGTTCTGTTTCCGTAAAGTAGTGCGAGAAATCCGTATTAAACGGATGTAAATGGTTCAAACCCGCTTTCTTAAATTGTTCCTTCATTTCCTCTCGTACAGAGGATTGGAGCTTTGATACATTCTCAACATCTTTTATCCAAGCAATATTGTACAAGAAGTCTACAAGACACGTGCAAAGACCATAATGCTTTTTGCTAAAGTTTGTATCTTCTTGTTCTAACCACCACTCATAAAATTGTAGCAAATAGGGGCTGCTTTTCATGCTACACACTTTACTATTCTCTTGCATGACTTCTCCTTAATACCAGTCTACGATCACTGAATCTACAAAGCCCTCTTTGGTGTTTAAAGCATACACCTTACTAAGCCCATGCTCTCGTAGTGCTTCCATAGCAAGATCAATCAAATCAACTTGTCGTTTCTTTGCTTGTTCATTTTTTGGATAGTCATCCAAACCGAAAACAGATGGTTTAAATGCTTTGGAGTATTTGCCAGTCTTAGCCTGATCATAACAGTCCTGAATAATTTCCTCAATAGGAAACCATAAACCTTCTCCACTTTGCTTTGCAATACAGCGCAGTTTTTCTGTAATAGTCATTCTTCCTCTCCTTTCAATTTACACTCAAAGATACCATTCTTAATGTTATCTGTCAAATAAAGGCTATCTTCTATCTCTTCTTTTGTATACACATAAGCCTCCTTTTCCACGTCTGTCAGACCTTGCATCGGAGCTAGTAGCCACCAACCCCGCCAGTCAAACATAGGAGACTTATCAGATACACGAAGAATGTATCTGTCATTACACATATATTATACGATGTTCACACTAATATCTGCAACACCAACAAGAGAATAGACTTCAACTACACTCTGTGTACGATCCAGCTTGTAACGTTTCGCCTCTTTTTCAACTTCCTCACGGGAGATGGTTTCCATGATCGGAACTCCATCCACTACAAGCAGGTATTTCTCTTCGTGTTTACTTTTTGGTGCTTCCTCTAAGACTTCTACAAAATACTCAAACTCACTTTTTGCAAGCAACGTGTAACACTGAAGAAAGTCTCCTTCATTTTGAGCGATAATTTCTTGTTCTCCTGCTAAGGATTGCAAAGCAGTGACACCATACCAGTCATCCACATCTAATACACGAAAATAGGAATCACCTAAAAAAGAAGCAATCCTGCTATTGCACTCAGACACGTTAGCAAACTTACGGATATAAGATGGGTTCTTAAAACGATACACTTTACCAATTTCAAACATTACACAACTCCTTATTGTTCAAGAGTAAAAGGAATGATTTCACCATAGCTGTATTGCATGGCATTCACTTCTGCTTCTGCACGTTGTGCTAGTTCTAATGTTGCACAGATTTTGTAAGGTACAGTGCTGCATTGGCTCCAGCCTGGGGTATTCTTTGTTACTAAGTATACAGTAGTTTGTTTATCCATCTTCTTTTCCTCTTTTTAAACAGTATATTCGTGTGGAAGGAAAACATAGTCTTCTCCTTCAACAACATCAACTACTTCCCACTTCCAGCCAGGTACTTGGCTCATTGTCTTGAATGACACATAAGCAACTCCGCTGTAAGCGATATCGGCATCTAACATAAGAGGGAAAGCAACGTGTGTCAACCCCAGATAACCACAATTATTTTCAATACACACCTGAATGCTTTTCATGTTATGCTCCATTAAAGACAGGGCGTGTAGCATTACGTTCATCATTCACTGTAATAAGGTTTTTCATAACCATAACACCCTGAATATAGCCTAGCCAACGATGGCGTTTGGTTTCAGACATACCATTACACCCATCCTGGATTTCATTCAACATCCACAGTAAGTGGGAAACACCTGTTTCACTAGTATCTGGATCTTCTACAGAACTAAGAATAGTTTCATAGCGTTCACAAATTTCTGGGTAGAATTCATAGTCCTGTTGTACATCTCGCATTTCTCGAATGGAGTGAGGATCAATATACAAAGCTAAGGTTCTCATTTACACCTCTCATTAGTAGTTTGTTATGCGCGATATTGCATATCTTATGGAACACAGTGTACAGACATTTCTATTCAATGCAAGCATTATTTGCATCTTCGATTCTGTCTTTCACCCATTGAAGACGTAACGTGTTGGTATGACACGCCAAGTCTATACACTCTGAAAGGTAATCCATGCAATCTACATTGAACGGAAGATTGTAGTCCAGTCCTGCACATGTAAATTGTTTCCTCATTTCGTATTTCAAACTATCCAACAAACGATCACGCCATCTTTTATCTTCTTCTCTAGTTACCTCGCCAACAAAATCATCTACATAATCTACCAGACAACCACACAAGCCACTCGTTGTGCGATTCATTGCCGGATGGTTGGCAATCCATGCTTTATAGAATCGTATTAAAGCTGCACTACTCAACGGAATATTACTTTTCATTACCACCCCCTAACACCAAACATGAATCGGCAATACGATCTTTCACCCACTGCAATCTCCCTGGGTTAGTATGGCAAGAATGTTTCTTACCTTCATCTTCATAACACAGAAGGTCATCATTAAAGGGCAGGAAGGAGGATAGCCCAGCACACGTGAATTGCAATTTCATCTCTTCTAACGTTTTACTACGAACCATCTTGAAATGTTCTATATCTTCTTGCGTAGGTTTTTTCTTTGACATAGTGGTTGCCAGATAATCCATAAGGCAAATACACAAACCAACATTCTCACGATGCATTGAGGAATGATCTTCCATCCATGCTTTGTAAAATTCTAACAGCAGTGGACTGCTGAGAGGGACACACATATCAGACTCCTTTATAAGTTTACGTTTCATGCCACACATTATACAGCGTCTTTTCATCTATTACAAGAACAGTAATCTAGGAACATCATTAATGGAGGGATTAGTATAGGATTTCCCTATCAATTATTCTATATATACCTATTATTTTTAACACACCCCTTTGTACATAATATAGACAAATAAATATCTATGCCACAAAAATTTTCCGGTATACCCGATTTATTTCGACACACCCCCTTTTCATAAGCGTAAAGTCAATAATATCAATAACTTGCCGCAAAACACTGCTCGCTTGCGAGAGGTGCTTAACGCGATTTTCAGCGCCCCCCCGATTTCTGCCGACCGTCCCCCTCAAATATCAATGAGAATAATTATCATTTGCATTATCATTCAATGACTTATAAGACTTTTGATTATTTTCTAAGCAAGAAAGGTACTACTCACAACAAAACAGATAAATTCTAAGTAAATCAATGGCTTGGCAAGTCTAAACATCTATATACACCTTGCCAAATGAAATGATCCTGCGTGAAATAGTGCTACCCGTGGAAGATAGCTGATAATGATTATCATTTGCATATTTTCTATACTATAAAACTCACTAAAAATCAAGATAATTCTGATTTATTGCGCTTTTAAGAGAGTAGGCTCAACAAATGATAGGCTATATGGGGGGGCAATAGTATGAAAAACCATCTATTCATATATAAATAATTTTGCGCAATAGTGTTAATATTTTTCTTGACAAGAAAGATTTCTTTGTGTTCACATAGCGCCCCCTGGAAGGTGGCGCATTATGATCATCAGCATCATTATTCACGATGTTTATTATTGTATAGCTTATTATTTAGCTTATATTATAGCCAATGTTCTAAACATTAGCTAATAATAACGCACCGCAACAATGTAAGGGATACAATATACAATTGTATATTGTTGCGCTTGCAGTTGTTGCAAGCTACATAAGCACAAATAATGACTATCGGTGATGGTTATTATGTGGGGTGTGTAGTTGCGTTATTATTAGCCGCCTATGTGTCCGGCATAGGCTGCTAATGATACGCTTGCGAATTATATTTCTTGTTATAGTTATTGTATGCAATGATTACTGTATGAAATGATTATCTAAGTAATAGATAGGAAGGTAAAGATTAGATCATAAATAGATAGGATGTGAATTATTTAGTAATGTTACTAACAATTTAATAGTTACTTTGTGCAACAATTCGATAGATTATAATTGTAGTTTTAAGGGTTAGATAGATTATATTTAGCTTAGTAATGATTTATATTAGTTATTATTGTTTAATACAATGTTATCAATGAGATAGTAACAGTAAGTTATAAATAAAGGTGAGATAATTAGTTTTAATTTAGTTAGATAACTTATTATTTTATAGGTTAGATGGTCTTAAGTTAAGAATGATTCTCATTATTGCATTATGCAATTTATTGCATAAATAATCAGCTATAAATAAGAATGATTATCATTTAAGAGGAAAGACAAGAAAAAGGCTGTTTTTGCCAGGTAATTACATGAAGAAATTAAAAATAAGCGGTCTAAAACACGTTGTAAGCGCCTTATGATCTTCATGGTATGGTTGTTCATCTGCTCCTTGATTAGCTCGATACCGCGATCTATTCACTTTTTTCGGTGAACGTTTTTGATAGGTAAAAGCTATCATCTTTATTTAGGTAAAAAGAAAGGGCGCAATAAGCGCCCTTGTTTGAAATGTTATTTACTGATAAGCTGGATCGTTTGTTATATCAATCCAATGAGATAAATTAATTTTATTTTTTGCTTTCATTTTCTCGATCAAACGTTCGGCTAATGTTTCTGAACGAATATAAACATGCTCGCTAAAATCTTGCCCCGTTTCTTCGTCGATCATTTCTCTATATTCAACCTTGCCGATAAACGCATGATTCAGCGCATAAGTTTTACCCGTGTACCAGTTATGTAAATGGATCTCGCATTTATAATCATCGCTATACCCTTCGGTTGTTCTAACTTCAACCAAGTCACCTTTAAACACTGATAAGCACCACATAGGATCACGATCTACAGCGCCGTTAAAATCTTTACCGTTTACAGTAGCCGCCAGGTTGATGATATTGCTCATGGTGATTCCTCGTTTACCGTTTAAAATGATTTGCCCTACACGATAACTATAAGTTAACAGAGGCTATAAAGCAAGTTATTTTTCAAAAAATTTTTCTACTGTGATATTCTTCCCAGTGGGATTAGCTACTTTCAAAATTTTATCATGTACTGGACGCCCAAAAGAATAAGATCCGTATACAGTAAACCAATAATCACCGTCAGGCTGTACTATCACCGCTGCATAGGGTACGCCTTTTTCGTTATTGCTGACAGAATAGATCACATTGCCGTTAATAGCTTCAGCGCGTTTAATTTGTTCGATCATGATATGATTCCTATATTGAGCGGGAAACCACTTCCCGCCTTACGTGATACATCTTAGTATAAGGGCGATCCGGTGTCAATAGGTAGGATTGTAAAGATTTGATAGTTTATTCCTTTGATGTTTTGTTGTTTGATAGGTATTAGCTATTAATATATAGCGGGATCTTCCGGTGATTATCTTCCCCTGTCCCCAGGTGCCGCCCGTTCCATAATAATAATCAAAAGCAGGATAAAAGGCAAGATAAAAAGCAAATTATTTCCTATGTGCTTTAAACGCTCTAGATAGCTTTATAACAGCTTTTTCATCCTGGTAAGGTGATTAATCATTCCTACCTTGTTTAAGCGGTTACAGTCGGTTTTAGATGGTTTTACGCCACCTTTACGCCTATTCTTTACGTGTCGCTTCCATTGTGAAAAAGAATACAAAAAAGGGCGCTTAGTGCGCCCCTTTCTTTTACCGTGTATTAATATTCGTTATAATACATCGCTAACTTTTCATCAAAAGCCGATTGACGATCTGCATACTCCCAGAACATTTCCTGATCCTGTTGTTCGTCATCATCCATCATATTAAATTGCGCAACCTCCTGGTAAGTGATCGCCATATTATAACGATAGGTGATCTCTTCTGCGATGTTTTCCGGTAAAGATGATTCTACACTGTCTAACAGCATATTTAACATCATTTCAGCCGCTTTTTCATCATTATCAAAGCAGTAAGCAGACCATGCCGCATGATGTTTATTTTTCATCTTTGCAATCAAGCCATTGACTAAAAAAGGCGCTACGTTGTTAACGATACCCTGTAAAGATTGGAATTTTTCAACGTTAGAAACAGAAACCAGGTTGCGCATAGTATTTACCTTTTTGATTACCTGGCGGGAAACCATTTCCCGCCTACGTGGTAAATAATAACATATTGGGGATCGGTGTCAATACTTTTTATTCAATATAAATCAAATTATCTTCACCAATGTAAGCATGCACCGATGGCATTAATTTAGCTGCATTTGTTAGGCGGTTGGCGGTGTTAGTAGTGTATATTTCAGGGCGATCCCAAAAGCCTACGCCGTGACCGTTACGGGTAAAATGTAAATCATTCCCGATCTGGTTTGCTGTAGCGCCGTCGCTCATTGCCTCAGAGATAGCAGCATCATTGGCATCACAATAAGCCGCTACGTCATGAATGATCCGCTGATGGGCTTGATCTGAAAAATCATAATCGTCTAAGTTATCAATAAAATAGCCTTCATGATCCCTGGCTGATTCAGCAAAAATAAAGGCTTCTTTATAACCGTTGATGATTTCAATAATGATTTCAGTTTTCATGCTGTACGCTCGACAATAATAATGGTTTGCGGTATCTCGTTTTCTACTACTAACAAGGCTTTTTTCTGCGTGATAGATATTTTAACACGTTGTAAAGTAGCGGTAAAATCTTTCATTTCATTATGCGCGGATTTAGTGCAATGCCAGATCTCAGGTTTACCTATTTGCAAGCCGCGTAAAAATTCTGTTTTACCTGTCTTATTCGTGATCATTTGATTCACCTTATCCAATACCGTGGGAAGATAGGATCATGTTAGCCATAGTTGCAACCAATCCAACCGATAACGCCAGGCCAACTATTACAACCGTGAAAATTTTCTCTAACATGATTCTACCCTCATTAATGGGCGTTGCCTTATTGCCCCGCCCTATGTCGTACACTTTACCAGATAACCGCGTATTGTCAAACTATTTTTTATAAGGGATCAGTAAACTTCTTGCTACCGCTTCACGTAAACCTTCCCTTTTTATCAGGTCTATTGTTGCAGGGTGGCAAGTAAAAGCCTTTGACCATTTTTGATCACCTGGTTTACGGGCGAAAATGTAAACTTCTCCGTCGATTTCATCCCAACGAGTATTGCTTGTTAGTTTTTTAAGCGCCATGCTGATTTCTCTTTTAGTTGTGAGCGGCACTATTGCCGCCCTACGAAATACATTCTACCCGATTTATAATTGTTGTCAAACTATTTTTTCAAGCTCGACCAGTCAAAACACGGGGCGATCTCGTTAAAACTTGTACCCTGTAAAGCACATAATTTTTTAGCAATAGCCGCCGTAACCTGGCGTTGTACGCGCGGATCTGCTACTGATTGGAGAAAATAGGCGGTTTTATATGTGATCATGCTTTCGCCTGTTTCCTTGTTAACGTGGTGCACGGTTTTAGCCTTATCATCTTTTACCAGGGTGTAACCGGATTCAATGGCCTTGATTGCAACGTCCAAAGATATTTTCATGATTTACCTCTTTATTGACGGCGGGGAATACTCCCCCGCCTTATTAATTACTCTTCATCGTCGCCGTTATAGTATTCAATGCCGTTTTCATCGGTTACAGTAATGTTAACGCCACCGATAGCAACACGATCACGGGCAAACGTCATGGCTTCATTTAAATCTTCAGACCAAAAAATATTGTGACCTTTGCGCGATACATAAAACATAGTTGGGATCATGATTTGTTTCTCTTCTGTTGTGAGCGGGAAACCATTTCCCGCCCTATGTGATAAACTTTACTACGTTGTTTGCCTAGTGTCAAATTATTTTTTAATGTTTTGCCCTACAAAATTGATCACTTCCTTAAGCTGTTTCTCAGTCATGATCGTGCCTGGTAATTCTTCTTTGATTTCTTCCGGTAGATAGATATTACCGCGCCAGGTTAATAAACAACCGTTTTGATCTTCGCAGATAGAATAAGAGAAGATCCACTCATTATCATTCTCAAGCTCCCAAAAGCACAAAAAATCTTCTTTCCCTAAATTTTCAACGGTTAAACATAATCCGCGACGTGCTGCATAGTTGGAAAGTGCTTTTGTGATCTTCATAGCTTATCTCTTCTGTTAAGGCGGGGAAACCATTTCCCCGCTCTATGAGATACAATATACTATCTGTTAGGTGTGCTGTCAATCAATAATCTTTAAGATTTTCTACATTTACAAAAGTGCGTTTATTTTCTAAGTTTTCGCCGTACCATTGCCCCATGTTGATTTCTGCGGTGCGCAACCAGGACATGCCGCGTTGTATCTTTTTACTTGCAATCTCGATCCGGCTTTTGCATAGTGCTTTCGCTTGCAATGTAAAAACACTATTGCCCTGTAATGCTTCCAGGTCATCATGTGCAAGGCGATACTCTTTAAAGCCTGATTCTATCATTTCAATAGCATCAAGTAAACGCGCGCGATGATAGAAAAAATCAGAGTTATCCAAATAAACACCGATCACAGATTTCATAATTTTACCCTTTTGTTTGCGGCCTTTGCCGTTTTCAAGATATAGTTTAAAGCATAACAAAAAATTGTCAAGCCTTTAAAGCGTACAACTATAAAACCTATTAAAACACAATGTATAACAACATGGCTATAGTAGCAATACAACATAAAGCCATGCTTGTTTTCCTTCCTTCCTCGTATGCTGGATTTATTACGCTATATTGTACGGGAATAATTTTCATGCTGTTTCCTTAATGTCTTAAAACGTGGTTTACAATAGAAACAAGCATACAGAAGAAAAAAGATCCTGTCAATAAGATACCGAAAAATAAATGTAAATAGGGCATGGTTTTACTCCTTAAAAAAATCATTGACAATTAAACTGATAACGCCCAGCACCAGATCACCAGGTAGTGCCGCGCTTTCGTTGTTGCTTGTTTGCACTTCCTCACTAGTACCAGCACGATAGATTGCATGGTAAGCAATAGTATAATAACCTTTCGTTATTTCTTTAAGATTAATGATTAGCACGTTATTTGTTTCATCTTGAAACAATTTAGCGGTGATAGTATTGTTTTCTTTTACACTATCGACTTTTATTGATGGATCATTTACACCAGAAAAAAGAAAAAACGTTTTAGCTATGCCGTTCATGTAGTTCTCCTTTGTTGTGTGTATCTTATAACGTGCTTTCTATGTTGTCAATCTTTTATCTCGGTGCATTTTGCTAGGGTATACGTTGCAAGTGCTGACACTAGTTTTTCATTGCTACGATCTGCGGCTGTACTGTGTACTTTTTGAATACTTTTTAACCACGGCGTAAAATTTTGAGTAGTCAGCACACTGGTAATAATTTCACATGGCACATCTTCATTTAAGCCGTTAACAATAGATTTATCTATTTTTGCCGTTAGTTGTGTAACAGCACCATAAGCGATCATGTGTGAATCCTCCATGATTTCATCGGGGATCGCATTATTAATAAGCATGACGTTTTCCATTGCATCAACGGCGCTTAATTCTGCTACTGTGGAGGATATCGCCGCGCTAGATGTTCCAACCATGCCAAAAGAGATTAAACCAGCGATCAATAATTTTTTCATTTCTTGCCTCATATATGTTTTATTGAGATTATATTGTCACTATATACAACGTTTTTCAACGTGTCAATAAAAATCTTATTGCCTTCAATCCCCAGGATCACGCCGCTAGTTATGAAGCCATATTGATCACGATATCGGGCGCATAACCTTTGCCCCTGGGCTAGTGCCTTGCTTATTTCGTCTAATTTCATTTTTAAAGCTCCTGTAAAGCCGTCTAACGTTGATTTATAGGCTTATCCTGGCGTTACCATTGCCTATGGGTAACAAGCCTCTATATAAGCTAAAAGGGCGCTTATTGCGCCCTTTTTTGTTATTCGTTCCAGTATCTTTTTGTGCTGCGATCTCTCTTTGTTTTGTTCCGCTTGTCGCCTTTTTTGGTGATCTCTTCGTTCCAATCTTTACGCGCCTTGCTGCGGTTGAATTTTTCGATCTGCTGTGATGCGTTCATGTTTCTTCCTCTTAATTACGCCACGTTATGCTGTTTTGCCAGGATTACGATCATGCTTGCAATATATAACCAATAATTTTCCCGCTCACGGGTAACGGTTGTTTCTTTGCTTGTTTCTTTTATGTACTTCCATTCAATTAATAAATGATCAATCTCGTTATAATCAAAGGCGATGTTAATGTCTGACGGTAAACCTTGTAACCATGAGGCTATCGCCTTGATCACGTTATAATTGTAACGTTTTTGATTATCGGGATACCAGTATTCAGAGTTAAAACGGCGCATCAGTTCGGTGATCTTTTCTTTTTCGGTTGTAGTACCATCAAAAGAAATAGCCGACACAATGTAAGTTTTAATTGCTTTTACTGATTTCATGATCTTATCTCTTTATTGATGGCGGGAAACCATTTCCCGCCGTTGTTGTTACTTTACTTATAAATGATGCTACTGTCAAGCGGATTTTATTTATTTTTTAGCGTTAACGTTCCCAGCTTATCAGCGTGACGCAGACCAGGGAAGATCCATTTACCTGATTCATCTTTTACCGGGGCTTTAAGCGTAGCGCCCAGGTTGGCGGCGTTAACTTTACGTGCAACGTTGCGAGCGGCTTCACGGGTAGCGAAAGTGATCATGATGTTTCCTCTTCTCTTTGTTAGGCGGTGGGCTATTCCACCGCCTTGATGAATACAGTTTACTTTATTTTTGCAGTATTGCAAGCGGTTTTATGAAATAAATGTCAAAGTAAAATCATAATCTTTTGACAGTTTATATTGCACCTTGTTACCGTATATGTCACCTTTACGTAAAGATCCACGGATACCGATAACATCCTTCACGTCTTTTAAATTTTTCACGCCTGTAATGTCTTTGTTGAAATACTCGTCATCTGAAAATAAAACTTGACTTGCATTTTTTAACAGTGTGCGGATATTAGCCATCTTGATAATCTCTCTCACTAGGAGCGGCACTATTGCCGCCCTATGCATTACATTTTACTGATTTTAGTTATCTTGTCAATATTATTTTTAGTTTAATTGATCCAGGCACAACAAGCGATCAACATTTAGATCGGTTAGGCTAATCGTTGGCACCTGGTAGGATTCGATGTACTCAACGCTCGACCATTGCCCAAAGTTAGCGACCGCCCAGCTATTCAAGGAGGAGTGAAGATCATCCCCTTTCTTCTCTGTGATAACTGCTACTACCTGGGAGCTTCCAACCGTACCGGATACGCGAACAATAACGATAGCCATAATGATAACCTTTCTTTGATTTGGCGGGAAACCATTTCCCGCCCTATGTGATAAACTATACCAGAATTTTAAACAGTGTCAAATTATTTTCTATTTCTTCCGTAATAGCCTAACTTATGATCTAAGCTAAAACGTTTTGTGAGATAGGTCGAACGATGTTTCATTTTTATACCTCCTTTACATTCCAACCATAGCGGCACGGATCGCGGTTTTACTGAACTTGAATCCGTCTGGCGTTTTATCTTGATCCATACTTTCAAGAAATAACATCATATCCCGCGCTGCGTCATTCTTATTGGTGTTAGCTGCGATAAATTCACGCGCAAGATTATAAAAACCTTCATCGTTGTTGATCCAAAGGCTTACATTCCAATGAGTTTTGTTTTTGTGACCTAAGAACATTTTAGATTTAGCCATGATGTTAATCTCTTTTTCAGTGAGGCGGGAACTATTCCCGCTCTCGATATAAGTATTATATGCTTTTTATTCGTGCTGTCAATGCTTTTTATAAATCTTTTTTACGTTTAACATCGCTTGCATGACTGTATACAGCGATCCCATTATCACGGCAAAAACGGGAAAGGTATGCATAATTTGAAAACTCTTTACCTTCCAGGTTGATAACCTTGCTAAACTCTTCTAGGGCAACGGTATCAAAATGATCACCATAACCATATTGAAACGGAACGTTAACGACTTCAATCAGTTTACCGCCGATCTCAACGTCAACCATCAAAGAGAAATAAGTATTACCATAAGACTTTTGAAACCAGCGACGGGCGCTAATATGTACCGCTTCAATGCTGGATAGTTCAATTTTAGCAGTGTTAGCCAGGGTAGCATAAGCAGAAACATTGATATTTTTAGCCATAGTCTTTAATCTCTTTTGATTAGTTAGGAGTATTCCCGATAAAAGTTATTATGCTTGTACTATCGTTCGTTGTCAATAGCACAAGACTAAAACTTTTAACGATAATCATCATATGCTTTATTGACCTGGCGAATATAGCATTCAAAAGCTAGATCAATAGATTTATATTCACGGATATAATCACCATAGGAAACCACATACATTTCTATAGCTTCCTCATATGCCAGGATGATAGAATCTAAACCTACGATCTCAGTCTTTGCAATAATAGCCATGCTTTTATTCCTTAGTCATGTTTCAATCTATATAAGCATTATAGCTTACTGATTTCAGGTGTCAAGTGATTTTTTATTTCACCTTATGGGGCGTTGCCCCGCTTTATGTGGTACATATTACGGGGCTTGTTCGCATATGTCAAGCCTTACACAAGACAATTTTCATAATTTTTTAGGGCTTGTCTTTTTTCCTCTTCCGTCGGCATGTATGGCTGGATCTCTTCCTCTTCCAGGGTAGGCATGATTTCTTCCTCTTCCTCCTGGTCGTCCTGGTCTTCCTCTTGCGCTACTGCAACAAGTTTATTGATCTTCTCCTGGGCTTTAATCAATTTTGCATCTAGCACCATTTTAGCGGTGTTGTATACCGTCCATGCCATGCGTTTTTCTTCGTATGCTTTATCTAGTGCGGCTAATTTAGCGGGATATTCTTCTAACACCTTAAAAGCCGGATCAATGCTGTATAAGGGATTATTTTTAGCGTCATCGCTTGGATCTGCGGCGCTTGCAATGTCAGCGTTACCATTTGCCAGCCAACCAGGGCGAACAGATCGCGCCTTTGTGTTGCCGTTGCTCTTTGCCGCTCGATTTCCTATCTGCTCCCCGCTATACCCTACCATGTGATCGATCATGTCATCTGGTATTATGCGCGGATCATTAGCGTCATGCTTTACCCAGGACTGGATCACATACTCACGCCCCATGCTAATTTGCCTCTTCTGTTAGTAGTTTACATACCTTAAACATGCTTGCCGCGTCTTTTGACGGTAGCCAGCCTATGCGATACACTCCCGGATCTGGATTAGTTATATCAGTCAGTTGCGCGTTGCGATGATTAAAAATAGTGTAACCGCCGCCAGCACGGGGATAAACATTATCTTTAAACCTGATAGCGTATCTCGCCAGGTTGAACGTTGCAGCATGTTCAAAAGCGATCACATTATCAAAAACTTTTAGAAAAAACAAGATTATCCTCCCCAGCGTTTAAAGCCCGTTGCACGGTTGTTTTTTAGCTCTCGTTTTAGTCTCTTGCAACGGTTTACAAGTGCAAACCGTGCCGGAGTCGTAACAGTAGCGCCGTTTTTGGTGTGAATACTCATTACATATTGTTTCATAAAGTTTTATCCTATGTAAGCGGGAACTATTCCCGCTTTAAGATAGCTTATCAGGTTTTAGTGCAATGTCAACCGTTTTTATTCGTAAATTTTACCGCTTTCTACCCATACCATAACACGGCGCATGTTATCCCATGCATCTTGTCGCAGATTTAAGGCATGCAATTCTTCCGTTGTGCTCATACCTGGTACGGGCTTGCTATATGTTACAAAGAGATCGCCAGCATATTCATAAGCCAGGGTAAGATCACATTGAATCATCTTTTTAAGCATAGCATTAAGCATCATATTAGCGGCATGTTGATCACGTTTTAGCGGTAGCGTTGCGATCTGTGAGCGATAGCTTTCGATCCGTGCATCCACTGCATCACGTGGAAGATTTTTCACGTCGTCGCGGAAAGATACCAGGTTTAACATGATAGTATTGATTTGCTTGCTCATTGTGTTACCCTTTCTTTGATGGCCTGGCGGGAAACCATTTCCCGCCTTATGGAGTATATATTACCAAATTATTTTTCAGTGTCAAGACTTAAAGCAAAAACGCTACATCTTGCGCTTTTAGTGTAGTGTCGATCATTTTCGGGCTTTTATAATCCACAAATCGCGCGGTTTTTTCAATAGCGAAACCGAGATAATCTTGTTTATTGAAATTACATTCTTTTTTAAATGTTTCCCGTGCCACGGTGATCGCTGCATCCAGGGATAAACGCCCATCAATATTGATGTTAGCGAAAGATCCGCCACCGCGCATAGGTTTACCAGTGATGCCCATTACGATCATTGATGCGCTATATGATGCCATGATTATTTCTCTCTTCTGTTATGAGCGGCACTATTGCCGCCCTATGTGATACATCTTATCAGATTAAAAAACGTTGTCAAGAATATTTTTAAAAAATAATAACCGCAACTACAATCCAAAATGGAACGGCAAGAATGATAGCGTTAATCGTTCCAACCGTCAAGCTGTTTTCTTTCTTGATCATCGTTATCAACCTTTTATAAGTAATGTTATTGTGACGGTGGATTATGGAGATCCTCACCTTTGCCCGTCCTACATTGCGCCCTCCTTTTGTTTATTGTCGTTGTGCCTCGCCCCCCCTCGACAAGATGAATAATACGCTACCAGGTGAGGAACGTCAACCCCTTTTTTAATCTTTTTTTCATTTCTTTTTTTTTTTTGCTTGCTATCTATAAAGGAAAGGGCTATTATCTTTCTACCGCGCCAACCAGGGCGCACATCAAAGAAAGGGCGATACCATGACAAATACTACTCTACACCTCATGCACTCATTAGGCTGGCAAGGCGGCACGGTGCACCAGGTAGCAAGCGCAACGGGCTTAAAGGTTGAAACCGTTCTCAACCTGGGCGATCATAAGGTGGAAGAAATAGATCATTTTGATCCGTTCGCTAATGGTTATCTATGGGCTTGCAGTGGCGGCGGGGAAAGCAAGATCCCGCCAGGGGCGCGGGGCGACATGTATTTTTGGTTAGGTGTCCTATCATGGCAAGAAAACAAAAAATAATCTTGACAAGCCCAGGGATCGGGCTTATACTGTTTTACATACAGAAGAGGAAACGCCACCCCCACGGCGTAAAGGCGGGGCTAACATACCAGGGGGGCACTGGTTGGAAGGTTGATCGCCGGTAGCTCGTCTAAAATAAATTTGTAAAGAAATGTAAAGATAAAAATAATCGCTTGCTTTTGTTGTTGGTTATGCTATTCTTATTGTATGGCGAGGGGACACGGGAGCGCGAGACAAACACCGCCCCTGCGCGTTATTCTCTAAATGAGAAAATTCTCATTTGCTAATGATTCTCATTCTCTTACTGAGAATGATTATCACTTACATAGTTAAATGATAATGATTCTCATTTACAAACGAAAATGATTCTCATTAACACACCTATAAAAACACGAAATTGAACTTTTCATTTTTGATTTTTCTACGGAAAAAGGCAAAAAAACTTTAAATAAACTGGGGAATTTTTAAAAAATTGAAGTTTTCATTTTCAAAATCTGGACAGAAATACGTACAAAAACTTTAAATAATTTTGACCAAACTTGAACTTTTCATTTTCAAAATTTGTACCCAAAAATCTGTAAAAACTTTAAATAATTTTGTACTTTTTATAAAAATGATTTTACTGTTCTGTTATAAGTAGTAGTTAAGAGATAGTATGTCTTTTAAAGATCAGATACCATAGTCAAACAAACAAATTAAATACTTTATTAACAGAGTACAGAATAATATTTACTCTGGATATATTATTCAGAGGGTGGATTTCCGTACATGAAACCCACACCCCTTTTTATAAAAATAAAAATTTTCAAAATATCAGGAAATATCAGATTGTGCTTTTAGATAAACAGCAAGGTCTGTATGCCATTTTCCTAAAAGATTTTGTCCTTTCCAACAGTCCTTATTTTCCACATCACGATCCCACATTCCCATTTTGATACCATAAATAGAATCATAAGGGCTTGCCTCTACGAACTCCTTATCTGCGTAAGCGATAAGTTTATTTTTGAGATCTTCATTTTGTGTGTATTTAAGATACAAACCACGCTTGACAATCTTCTCCCGTAAAGAAGTCCAAGTAGCTTCATCGTAATCTTTAACTAATCTACCTAGTCGCTTATAATATGCCTGTTCTTTTTCTCCTGTATATCTTAGATCTCCGGTTAAAATAGAAGATGCAATGTTGTAATCATAAAACAAACATGCTTTTCTCCACATCATATATTGTTCCACACAAGTAAATTCAACAGAACTTGTAATAGAATTATTATACTTGGGAGCTAAAGGTTCAATAAAAGATGATAGATACCAGTTGCTAAATTCATCTTTTGCCGAGAAGAAGAACACATACTTATCAGTAATCCGCATTTACATCTCCTTACTGTATACTAATTTGCCACCATATTGTGTAATAATTTTTTGAAGATTTTCCAAATCAGAAACACTTACTGTTTCTGTATAACCATCTTTCAACTCTCTTGCCGTTAAAATACCAGTTTTTAATTTTTTCTTTATAGCTCTTTCAGCAGCCCTACATTGTTTCACTGTGCTAAAATCATATAAACAAATACGCTCCATAAAAAACAGATTACGGCTATTTTGACCGTTTAATCGTCTATCGCTATCTTTAGATATACCAAACTTAAGAGCAACTATAATATCATTATCTTTAACAATATTAATATATAATTGCTGTTGATTATGACCAGCACACTGTGGACAACCTTGACCGAGGCTTAATAAATTACGAGCACTCCCTATCTGCTCACCATGCACAAGACAAAGATATTTAAACTTACCTATAGAAGAGGGTTTGGTAATCCAATCTACCCAGACATACCCTTTCCCTTCTACTTCCTTTTTTACCCTATAGGTGATCTGGTCTTCTGTATACTGATAGTTCCCACAACGACACGGAATATACCCTTGTTTAAGGTTATGTCCTGCAGAGTAAAATTTACCATCACAAACACCTGCTTGAACATATTCATCATGGGAGCAAACAGGACACTCAACCATCCATACTGCATCACGCTTGTTACGTTTCCCTGTATTGGTGAAGATAGTGCCTTCCTTAAATTCCCCTGTAGAAAAGAAATCTGCAATATGTTGATCGTCGGACATTGTTTGTCTCTCCCTCTTACATTGTGGACAACCGCTACCACGTTTAAAATTGTTAATACTTGTAGTATCCCATTTATTACCACAATGACACAACAAATCAAGTTTTGTTTTATTCCCTTTCCATTCTCCCACGTACCCTAACACCTGATACCCCCTCTTCTGTGCTATCTCTTCCAAGATCGGCAATTCTGTTTCCCATGTTAACGGCTTCTTACCAGAACAGATAGGACAACCACGTCCCTTCTTAAAATCATTAATGTTCGTGGTGTTCCACTCTCCATGTTTAGGGCAAGATAGCTTAAGTTTAGTCTTGTTCCCTTTCCATTCACCAACATAACCCCGGATTTGAATATTGCGATTTTTAGCAAGGGGTGTTAATTCTTCTTTATATTGTTCCCATGATTTTGGTGCTGTCATCTATTACTCCTCTTATTAAATCTGGCATCAATACAAGAAAACCCGCCGGAGCGGGTTTTTATTTGCTGGCTTACTTAAAACACGCTTGCCAAAGTTGCACCATTGGTGATAGTTGGTTCCAGAACAATACGGAAAGAATCTTCTGGATCATCACTAAACACAACGATTTTACCGCCTGTAATAAGATCTGCTTTCATTTTTGTCGCATTCAATGGAATTCGAGCATCTCCTTCATCATCAAAAACCACGTAAGAGCTATTAGCAAGGGCTTCTTTAGAGTCTGCATCACTTGGAGATGACAAGTACACGTCTAGTGTGCACGAGCCACCTAAAAAGATTGCAGGTGTGAAGTTATGCCAACTAGATACCCAGCTAACTTTCTGAAGTTTCCCATTAATAACAACGCTGCTGATATCCCACTTATTACCACCACCCAAAGAAACGCCCATCATAGAGATGCATTCTTTAAAGGATAAATCAGGGTAGAAATTAAGTTCTTCTACTATACCTTGGATCACATCAAAGGACAACTCTAAACTTACATCCCAAAGCCTTTGGAAATTATCAAAGTGTGCTTTGTTATCCAGGTTTTTATCTAAATAGTCAATCATAGTTTCTAGTGAGATTTTATCATAATTAAAATTATAAAACACACGACTAGGACGATTTAGAAAGAATTCAGAGATAAAGCCACTGTTTTTAGTTAGAATAAACAGTTTATTACCACTGCCAGTACCATCTAACAAAGTGAGAAGTGCTTCTTGATCTTGTTTCTTCTCATATACTTTATCAAACTCGTCAAAAATAATCACTGCTTTGTCGGTGATCTTGCTAATAAGTTCAATGAAATTAGCATCGCTGTAGGCTTGAGTAACCATAATAGTTGGAATACCTTCTTCTACAAGGTCACGACTAATGAGTTTGGCTAACATAGTTTTACCACTGCCCTTAGTGCCTGTCAGGAGCAAACCTGTATTTTTACCTTGTGCACTCCGGCGATGGAATGTACGAATAACGTGATTTGCTCGTTTTTCTGTTTCACCATACAGAACATCCGGTACACCTGTTAGATTACCACGGCTTAAAAAGTAATTGCCAAGGGGATCACGACTAACAGTATAGAATCCAGGTGGAAGATAGTTAGATTCCACGCCCATATCTTTATTTACACTTACAATATCACCATAAATCGTGTATTTCATTTTAAACCCCTTTTATCTTTGTTGAGATGAACGAATTAAATCAGCAGCAAATTCAATCAGATACACTTTTGGTGCAATAATAATTTTTAGCCAATCGAAATTCGAAAAGAAAATAACAAATCCTAAAAAGAAAAAGAAAGCACAGACAACAAGACCAACAATAGGCAAAGCAGATACCTCACCATAGCGATCTCGTGACCACAGACATTCTTTATCTTTAATTGCTTTTATGAGGTTCCGCACAACAATAAAAGTAATAAACATAAAGCAAATACTAAAAAGTTGCCATAAACCTGCGGATACTGCTTTCCACATTAATAATTGATGAATTACTTCTGGAATTTGTTGTTTTCCAAACTCTACAACATCACTCATTGTTTGAATAGTGACGTTAACCATGTTCAGAAGTACATCAGTTGCTTTATCTGCGATTGCGTTTGTTTTACTCATTCTTTATTCCTCACTTACCTTTTAAGGAAACCAATCATAATGAAGAACCACATCCAGGCAGGAGAGATAATAAAGCCAAAGAAACCGCAAATAACCGCTTTCTTAATCTCTTCCAGACAACCCACCAGGAAAAGAACGAGTGAGACTACAATCCAGATAGCCATAAATACTGTAACAAAGAAACTCATACCTTTCTCCCATCTGTATTTTAAAATTCAACCACTACTTTGTCGAGGTGCTCTGCTTCAACTTGATCTAATGTTAACACCTCAACTAAACCCTTGTCAATACCTAATTTAATAACATCAACATATTGTCCAAACAGATCCTGGATAGATATCTTGTGTTCGACAACAACCACCACTTCATTCCCTTTTGTGAATTCTCTCCATACACGTCCACATTTGAAAATAAAGTCTGCTTCATCTGCTGTTATCATTTTAGGTTTGATACTTAACATTATAAAACTCCGTACTCTGGTTCAATATTATGCTTACGACAAATGGCATCCCAACGCTCATTACCAAAACTTCTTCCATGTAGTGCATCGTATGCGAAATGTTCTGCCAACCACATTACTACACCATCTGGTTCAGTGTCAAGCGGAATTCGAAACTCTCGATCATAACGCATACGGAGAACAAACTCATTACCGTCTTCCAGCAGGTGCATATGACTTTTAGCTCGTGATGCCAAATCGAAGAAAGGAGGTTCATCGTTCCAAACGTGACGCTCAACTTCAACACCATGATCAACTACCAAAGTGGCAATTACTTCTCTCATTTCTTTACTAAACATATTAAAGCCCTCCTAATTTAATAGTCCACTCAACACCTGTTGGGTAACTTCCACGGCAAATCTTACCATCAGAATGCCAATTGATACTATCAGGGAAGGTGTGGTTGGCTATTTTCTCATGCGGAAGCCAAGCTGTAGGCTTCTCTCCACCGTTGATCCACACAAACCCAGCATTTTCGAGAAGTTTAAGTGCAAACTCCATTTCCTCTGCATCGTGAACTGTCATCTTTTGACCTTTTTGAAACTGAATCATATCTTCCCCTTAATTAATTAGACCGATAACTTCTTTACACAAGTATACTAAGAACATATAAGTGATTTTACCAGATATGTTTAGCTCCACAAATTATGGAAATACTTAGCAAACAAAATACGACCTTCTAAACGCTCTTGCCGTTGTTTTTCATTAACTTCTTCAGGTGGAGTTGAATCCTTAAAAGAGGACTCCATTTTTTCAAGAATTTCTAACCAGTGTTCTGCTGCTCGTTCTTCCATATAAGGTAGATAGTCACCTTTAGCGTGTGGGTACATCCGACGAAGTAACCCGCTAGGAATTTTAACATTGTTTGTGGCTATCACTTTTGCACGATATGCAGAAAGTGCGTTGTAGATCAGTTTACTTAGTGTCACATCCAGATCAAGAAGATCACTCTCTTCAAATTGAATTTCATCGTGTACAATTTTCATATCACTCTCCTTTATAGTAAAACACGTTTTGCACTGCTTGGTGCATTGTCGAACATGTTTAGCACTTTGTCAAGTTTGTGTATTAATTCGTTTGTAATGTTCCACTCTTTGTATGATCTCCATTGTTTCTTATTCTCACCTACCTGGTGTAAAACTTTGATTGGTGCATTCAAACGTACATTGCGTTCTTTGTCCTCTTCAAAAGAGGCTAACCATTTTTCGTTATGCCCATGAACAGCAATAATAATGCCAAAACCATCGAAAGTTTCTGTAATATTCTTAGTTGCTAGTGTGATGTTCATATCTAACCTCTTTTGTTACGATACACACAGAGTACCAGAAACTAATTTCAAATCAAGTATTGACATACATTTTTATTTTGTTAAGATTAGCGCATACCAAATGAAAGGAGAAAAGCAAATGCAAAACATCGAACTAACTTCTATCGAAGCTAAAGAAGCAATGAAGGAAGATAGACGTGTTGAACACAGCCGTTTTTGCGGTGGTGAGTGGTTTGAGATGGAATTTAGAGCGGAAGTTTGGCAAGGAAGTGATGGGGCTGTAATCAAAAAAGGAAAGAAGAAATGATCTACAAAAATAAGTTCACTGGTTGTCTGCGTAAATTTATTGACAAAAAAGGGTATGTTTCTGTTGACAATGGTGTTACGTGGGTGCAAAATGGCACTTCAGAACAACTGATCAAGGCTTTACCTTACTATGAGGAGTTTACAAAATGACAGGATGGGTAAAAGTAGAAGATCCATACGATATCCCACTAGGTGAGTATGTGGTGGTAATGGAAGATGGTGAAAAAGGGTATTGTGAAGTGCATAAAAGTATGTCTGGTAAGATTATTGTGGTGAACCATCATTTTCACTTTGATTACCCTCCTATTGTGGCATATATGCCTTTACCTAAATATGAAGGGGATTAAATGTTATTCTTTAAACTTAATATTGCTTTCTGTTTGTTTGCAAACATTGCATTCTGGGTATTAGGTAGTGTAAAATTAGGCTACTTCTTTATTGTACTACAAGCTATTTGTTTAGCTGGTCAAATAATCACTAAGGGGCGAGTATGACACAACAAATTCAAGACAAATTTAATGAACTCTATCCAGCAAGCGAAAGCGGCACTCATAACGTGCGTAAATCGCTCTATAACGTCTTTAAAGCAGGATGGGAGGCTTGCCTTCAGGCTCAAGAAAAACCAGTGTCAGGGACGCGTAACGGCTTTTATATCCCGATTGTTGAAAGTGAGGAAGGATGGGGTAGCAAACATGATGGTTATATGGTAGGATTCACCATAGAAGATCTTGAAGAACGCCGTAAAGTCTTTGAGGCAGCTAATACAGAAAAGTATGGCTACTATTATGAACGACCTATTCGTTACACTCCTGTTGTGCTTAGTCCTAAAGCTGTTGAAACAATGTCTGCAACAGAAAAAGAAAGGACTCGCCATTGTGTATGGTTTGATGATATTGACGATTTTCGATTTGGAGAATAATTTATGAAAAATAAACACCCTTACTATCAACTATTGCATGTACTGCGCCGATTGCGCAATAAGCAGATTGAAGATTTCCGTCACTTCAAGCGTGATCGTGTGAATCGTCAATGGATGGATCATCGTTTCTTCTCTTTAACTGTACGTAAGTTCCGTGAAGAGATTAAGAAGACAGACCAGGTAATTGCAGGTGCTAAACGTGCAATCTCTATGTCAAAAATCACAGGTGTAAATCATATGTACGACTTCAAAACAGATTCTGTTGTACCTATGTAAAAGTATTTTGTAAAGTTTTGTGGAGAGTATTGACTTTTTCAGAAAAACATGCTACCCTAAACCTGAAAGGTGACGAGCGAAGCGAGTTAGTATTCTCTATAGATATTGTTCCTGTCACTCATGGAGGGGCAGGAACAGAGTATATTACTGTATAGGAGAATACTATGGATGTTACTACACTAAGGTTTATACTTCTCTTCTTACTTATAGTTATAGGTTTAATTGTTATACCATATCTATATGTCTACATGTTATCTCGTAAGTATGGTTATGATCGTATACCATTTTACTATTTAATACCTGTCTTAGTTATCTATCTATTTCTCTTTTGTAGATATTGTCCTGAACTAGTTCCTGAACACTGGAAGTTAGAACCTGTTGAAGTTTACCATTGTGAATGGAAGACAGAATACAGATCTAACAGTAATTAGTTATTGACTCTATCTACTAAATAATCTAGACTCTATGTAAAGTTTACTAAGGAGATTATTATGCAAAACATTTCTATCACTAAAACAAAAAGATCTGTACCTAAACTTACTCACTCTACCTACCCTGTTATCATCCGTAAAGGAAAAGAATGGATTAAAGATGATCATGGTGGTTATGTAGAAGTGTCAAAGCTGAAAGAAGCAGAGGTTAACTTTGTACGTTAAGGAGTAGATTATGACCGAAGAATTTAAGCAATGGTTTGATAAAACCTTCCCACCACATATGTGGCCTAACGAAGAAGAACGTCAAGAAGTGATGATCTACACTTGGCTTGCCTGGCGGGATGGTATCCGTAGCAAAGAAGCACAGGAAGAGGAACCTATTGCCTACATCTTTAAACATCCAGCAGGTAAGTTGTTTTGGGCTTTAACAGATGAAAGTAATAAAGATCAACACGATGTTATTCCTGTGTATACCAAGAGCAATGTAAAGGATCAATCAGATGACAAGGTATAGCATATGGGGTAGAATGGGCGAAGACCATGATTACTATTGCTTGAAAAGTAATGTTGAACAGGCAGATGTTGATAAAATTATAAAGCACTACCTAAAAACATGGCGTGAAGTGGAGTTTAGAGAGTTCGCTATCCTCCATAGTCAAGAAGGAGAAAAGGAGATAGACATGAGTACACTAACTAAAGCAGTACAAACACACAAAGAATATGAGGAAGCAGTTAAAGATGAAGTAAACCCTACTTCACTGACGTTCGAAAACCTTACTCCTTTGTTTTGGTCATACGATGGTAATGAAATTCTTACACATGATACACCAGAGGCTGTTAAAAATTGGGAAGGCTGTTGTAATTCCTATGAGGTACGGTATATTGTAGAAGAAGATGATACGTACATTATGTTCCGCATAGATAACGGTTGTGGTGATCAATGGGATATTGTTCTTTCTAAACATTTGCAATTGGGTGGTTAAAATGCTAAAGTACCTGATGATTACTTGGTTATTTTTACTTTCATTTGCTGGACATGCAACAGAAGGTTTTAAACTTGGTGCTGACGGTACTAAATTCTTTACATATTGGGGGTGGGAAAGCCTTATACCAAGAAGAAAAGAATAGCATAGAGTGTACGGTTAGTAAGAAGATTAAATCAGTAGATCAATATGGGGATGCCTATACTGGTGTAGGTTTTAACTGTGGAAAAGATTTATTTCTATTTGTTAAGAAGTATTTGGATGTTAACCTTGTATTGCTTATTGTTGTAGATCCTGCTAAGTTTGAAGATCGTAAAGCATATCGTGCAGATATGTTCCTAGAATATGATGATAAGGAGAAATAAATGCTTGATGTAACTATTAATGGTGTTAAATATATTCCTTATGTAGAGAAAAGCAATCCTGATGCCTTGGATGTTATGTTTGAGGATTCAGATCTTGGTACTGTCACTGTACGGGAATATTTCCGACAACTACTCTCTACGTTATGGAGAGAAGAAGAGTGTTTTAATGGTAAACGTCCATTTGGTAACTCATGCTGGCAATTTGATATGATCCGCGCCTTAATTGAGGCAGGGTATATTGAAGGTACAGTTGTGTACGATGAAGATGGATATCCAGAAGAGACTGACTACGACAGTAAAGAAGCTAATAAATTTATACAGGGCTTGATTGCACAGATGTGTTTGGGTTAATATGAAAGTATTAAATTTTTACCACTTAGGTAAAGTAATACCTGAAGGTGCAGTGTACATTGGCAGAGCTATGCCTCATATGGGGTTAAAAGCCTCAAAGTTTGCAAATCCTTTTAAGTTAAAGGATGATGAACCACGAGGATCAACTATACAAAGATATAAAGAGTGGTTGTGGGAACAAATTCGTTGTGGTAAAATCACTCTTGAGGATTTGTTAGAATTAGAAGGGAAAGACTTAGTTTGCTTCTGCTCACCTCAACCTTGTCATGGTGATGTGTTAGTAGCAGCGGTTGCTTGGGCTAGAACAGAGTGGGATAAAAGGCATCCTACTTACACAGATGATTATTGGATTTGGGAGGATATTTATGAAGACTACACAAGAAATTAACGTATTTGATCTGTCAGGTTTAGATATGGAAAAAGCAACCCTGTATCATCACGATAAAGATAACATTACGTACATCTACATCGGAGCAGATAAATATAACATTCCTGAAAACTCCCTAGCGGTAATGAAGGAAGGGGATATGCCTTTGCAAGAGAAGATGATTGGTTTTTCCTTTCGTCAAGATGTTAAGATGGATGGTGTTATTGCTGTCTTCCAGGTGGACGAGTTTTATATGGTTACTTTTGTCACACCAAATTTCACCAATATCAATGGGGAAGAGGCAGCAAACGATGTTATTGTTCTAACGTTGGGTAATGCCTTAAAAGATTTAGAAAACGTTTAACAAACCAATAAGGAAAATATAATGTTTTTTGATGCTCAATCTCCGCTTGTTGACTCTGTAAGCAGGGCGGTAATATATCCAGACTTTGATGAAAGAGAAATATGGCTTAAGGAACACCACTATGATCCAGAAAATGTCAACTGGTGCAATCTGGATGTTGGTAAGTATCCGCGAGATAAGGGCATCTTGAAATATTATGCTTGCTATACGGTGGATAACATCTATGAATACTACGTGTTTCGTAGTTTGATTATCCATCTAAATAAATTGGGTGCTCTGACAGGGGATTCTCAATTCACTCTAGGCCACTATAAACCATTTAAGAAAGGTGGAGAGCACTTTCCAAGCAATTGGATTATACAAACATTAAAAGATAATTCTCGTGCTAGTGATGTTATCCCAGACAAAAAAGAAAAGTGGACATGGCATGAGCAAATGGAGTATATTATACAACATATGCCACAACGTGTATTGTATGAGGAAAAGTTTGTCAACCGTTGTGCCGAGTTAATACAGATTGTTAAAGGGTTTTACTAGGGGGAAATATGTCTAAACGTTTTGGTCGTAATCAAAAAAGAAAGTTAAGTGCTCAACTAGCAGCTTTGCAAAAAGAGGTTAACACTTTACAAAAAAGTGTTTGTGAACTTAAGGAACAAAACCAACTTGAAAAAGAGTGTATCCAGCTTACACAGGAAGTTATTGGTGAGTATTTTCCTTCACTAGTTCCTAAGAAGGTGGCTCTTAGGGAAAATCTACCTTTTACCTTGTCCTTAATGCAAGCAAATGATAGATTCCAAACTGAAACTGATGATTTGATGTTTGCAATGCATCAATTACATGGTTTAGAATATACAGCACAAGTGGATAAACTTCGTAACATGTTATATGTGCGGGTAGAAACACCTAAAGGTGAGACAGTAGCTTTTAATTATAATTTCCAACAGCTACCTGATCATATTATTGAACAAATTTTAAAACGAGATTTTGTTCCTATGCTTGTTAAACAAATTAAGAGAGGTTGAAATGGCTAAGAAAGAGTTGAGCTTCACTCCAACAGAAGAGCAAACAGCTATTAAGGAGGCTTTTCCAGACCATCGCTTTTTAACTATCCAAGCTAAATCTGGATCAGGCAAAACGTCAACACTTTATTTGCTGGCTAACAGTACAGAAGATCGTATTCTTTACTTAGCTTTCAATAAAAGCATGGCAGAAGAAGCACGACGTAAGATGCCACTAAATGTAGAATGCCGTACATTGCATTCTATTTGCTATCAATTCCTGGATCATCGTTTACGTGCAAAACTGTCACGACCAGAAGGACAGTATGTTAACGTTGCAGGTACAGGTAGCGAGATAGCAAAGAAATTTAAGATTAATAATCTTATTGATAAACGAGGGAAAACACTGTTAACTCGTGCTATGATTGGTTTAATGATCAAACAAACCGTAGGTAAGTTTGAATTTTCGGATGATCCTTTTATCAGCCGTAAACATTTTCCTAGTGTACATCTTGCAGATATTAAAAGAAAAGGTATTAACGAACATAAACTAATTACAGAAGTGGTTAAGTATGCAAAACAATTGTGGCGAGAGCGCATCGATCCTAACACAGATACTTTGATGACGCATGACACCTATGTAAAATTGTTTGAATTATCAGGTGCTGATCTTGGTTATGACATTATTTTTGGTGATGAATTCCAGGATGTTAACCCTGCATTCTTGTCTATTCTGCGAAATGCTAAATCTGCAAAACAAGTAGTAGTGGTGGGTGACGAATATCAGAGCATCTACCAGTTCCGTGGAAGCCAAAATATGATGAAGGAAACCTCTACATATGGGGCAGAGCTTCCATTAACTGCTTGCTTCCGTTTTGGCCCCAAAGTGGCAAACATTGCCAATATGATTTTAAGCGATAAAGAACCTTTGCGTCATCCTTTGGTTGGTAAAGGCTTTGATACTGTAGTAGGTAGCTACAAATCAGATGTTGTAGACTATACAAAACCTTACACTATCATCTTTCGCAAGAATTTAACCTTGCTTATGGAGGCAATGGATCGTATTGCAGATGGGGAAGAAATTATTATTAACGTAGATACCAGGGATTTTATCTCTATGGTAGATAGTGTTAATGCTCTTCGTAGAGGAGATATTGAGAAAGTAAAACATGAAACTGTATTACCTTACGCAGACTGGGATGAATTTGTTGAGTGTGCAGAGGCTGATCCAGATGCTAAACGCTTGTTAAACATCGTAGTTTCTGGTAAGGCAAACACTATAGCACATACACTTAGAACGCATAGAAATTCTCCTACAGCAAAAGTCACACTGACTACAGCACACAAGTCTAAAGGTTTGGAGTGGGATCAGGTTATTGTTGCTAATGATTTTCCTTCCAACTATGATAAAAAGACTGGTGAATGGGTAGGACTGGAAGAGGCAGAGCGAAACCTACTGTATGTAGCGCATACCCGTTGTGTTAAATGCTTACAATGGAATACAACCGTACAGGAGATTATAGATATCAACCGTGTTGCAACAGAGAAAGTACCCACAAGCACCACTTTACCGATCAATGGTATTAAACTTGGTGTATTTGGCGCTGGCACATCTCGAAAAACTGTAGAAAAATTTGTTGCAGATTCTTTTGATGGTAACTATAATCATGCACAAGCATATGAGAGTTGGCTAGAGGAAGGTGAAGGTGATTTCTTAGGTGAAATAAATCTTTTACCAGAGATAAATAAACTGGTAAACTAAGGGGGTTAAAGTGGCAGGGTATCATTTGAAGGAGATTAGCAAAGAGGAATATGGTTCTGTTGCTAAGATTCAAGAAGAGCTTTATGAACTTCAAGATGCTATTGATCAAGATTGCAAGCTGATGCAACTTATTGAGTTATCAGATATTGTAGGCGCTGTTGAAGGTGTTCTTGAACAGCATTTTCCTGATATGACGCTTCAAGACTTGATCACTATGTCAAACATTACTAAACGTGCATTCCGCAATGGAGGTCGATCATGAATGTTGCAGTAATAGCTCAAGCTATTGATTACTATGGTCGATTTGCACAAATGTTAGAAGTTCCATATCTCGTGGATGCTGATATACTGGCGTACACACTACCAGAAAATAAAGAGGATCGCCCATTAGGGCATCCTAACGGTAAATACTATGTAGCTAGTGCAGAACAATCTTTCCTGCAAATGGAGAAGGATGGTTTTGAATTTGCAGCAGGTAATCCGTATATGGCACTAACGCCATGTTACCGTACAGAAGAAAATTTAGATGATACCCATTTTAATATTTTCTTGAAATTGGAGTTGATTGAGTTCTACCCTGATGCTACAATTGAAGAGTATGCTAACGCTATGCGCTGTTTCTTCTCTACTTATTATGGAGTTAAAACATATTTAGTACCCACTAATATTGGGGTTGACGTAGAGGATGAATATGGTTTAGAATTAGGTTCATTCGGTATGAGGGAGTCTCCAAGAGGTCATCCTTATATCTATGCAACAGGTATTGCAGAGCCTAGGGCTTCACTGGCAATAAACCGTGTTGTAAATAATATTCAAAGCATTAGCAAATAAGAGGAGAATAGAATGTCTATTGTGACACAAATGAAAGCAGATCGTATCTTAGCACGTACAACCGATAAGGGTGCTTTTGCTTTGCTAACTAATATTATTGGTGAGTTTGACCTTGCTCGTACTCAAAAGGCAAATCTGAATAAATCAGAAGACGATATTATGATTAACATTGTTAAGATTGGTATTGCACACGCTAAAGAGGAACTAGACTCACTTAAGAAAGTTAATGCCTCCATTAGCAAATGTGAGCGAGCTATGCGTGATATCACCACTCTGGAAAAATATTTGCCAGAAATGCTATCTGAAGATGATCTTCGAGCTATTGCTGAAGAATTTGCCTTGACAGGCAAGAAAATGCCAGATATGATGAAACACCTTAAAGCAGAGTATCCGAATCAATATGATGGAAAACTTGCTTCTACCATTGCAAAAGAAATTTTAAACTAATTTAGAAGGAGAACATAATGATTGCATTTTACGCTAATAAACTGGAAGTTAAAAAAGCAGCAGAAGAGATGGGTATCCTGCATATTCTTAACGAAGCAATTCACAAGAGTTTTGGTTACACAACTGAAGCAGAAATCAATGATCTGATTCACAGTGTTAATGATTTGTTCTTCTACCCTAACTTTCTACAGCAGTTAGATGGTTGTGGATTTGAATATATGGAGCTTCATCCTGAATATACATTTATGGAAGTAACACCTGAAGGTTTTCTGGAGATTATTCGTACTGAATATCTTGCTAAAGAGGATAAAGAAAAAGATATGGCTGAAAAAGTACAACTGACTGTGCATAATACGTGTTTCCTGGATACTGAGGCCACGGAAGAAAATATTAATTATCTGCTTTCCGTTTGTAATCCTCGTTGTCCACAACCACATTGGAAAAATGCAGATCATTATCTAATGTATTCAACTGAAGAAAACATTACTTTCTTCGATGAAAACAGTGGTATTAATGGTGCACATAAGAATTCTCCATATAGGAAAGATCGGTTTGTAGTTGATGTAAAAACATTTACTAAACTGTTTGAGGAGTATTATTCAAAAAATGAAAGTAAGACTGAATCTTCACCAAAACCACGTTTTCGCCGACCGCGTAAACCTGTGCCTACTCGTTCTGTAAGTTATGTTCGTATCATTTACACTACACAGCAGGTATATACTCTTAAGAACGTAAGTGCTCTTACTGTACAAGAAGATGCAATTAATATTGTGCGCAATAATGTTATTACAGAGGGTATTGAGGAAAAGATTATGTCTGTTATCGATCCTAAACTTGTTATGGCAATCATTATTAATGAACCAAAAGGTGTAACAACATTGTTCCGAAATATTCACGGTACTTGGGAAACTCAAGTTGACGGTTTGACTTCTGACGGTTGTACACGTATTACCAAAAACCTTGACTAAGATCAAGGACAATCTTACGAAAAAGATTTAAAATAAAGATCCACCCTAAAGCCAGCTTAATGCTGGCTTTTATTTTCCACGGAGGATTAATGACCCAAAAACTATATGAGGATGTAATCGGATTCCTCGAACAAACATCCGAAGAATTTACTCGTGAAAATGCAAACAAACCTGCAATGATTGTTAATACTCACCGAGACTTACTAGCAGGTATCCTAAGCAAGCACATGGCAATGACCCATATTTTACCGGAAGATCTGGCAGAATGGCATAAGAGTGGGTATGGTCACATTCACGATTTAGATTATTTACTCTCACCTCTAACTAATTGTTGCCTGGTAAATTACCAAGATATGCTTGAGAACGGTTTCCGTATTGGTAATGCGCATATTGAAAAACCAAAATCTATTGGCGTAGCAACTACTGTCCTAACTCAAATTATTCAAGCAGTAGCTTCTAGCCAATATGGTGGACAAACTTGTGCACATGTTGATACTGGGCTTAGTCAATACGTTAAAGCAAGTTTTAATAAAATATATGCCGATGTTGGCGATTATGATATTGCTATGCGTATGGTAGATAAACAGGTCTATGATGCAATGCAAACTTTAATCTACCAGGTGAACACTCTAATGAGTGTAAATGGTCAGTCACCTTTTATAACAATTAGTTTAGGTTTGGATACCTCTGCTTTTGGTAGAATGATCACTAAAAACTACCTAATGGTGCACAAACAAGGATTGGGAAAAGATAGGGTAACTCCTGTGTTTCCTAAAGTTATCTTCTTCTTGGAAGATGGTGTTAACATGAAAGCTGGCGATCCAAATTATGATTTGAAGCAACTGGCAATGGAGTGTTGTGCTGAACGCATTTATCCTGATTTTATCTCTGTACCTTTAAACAAAGAAGTTACAGGATCTTCAGATGGTCGCGTTACAAGCATGGGTTGCCGTAGCTTCTTGTCATACTATGCAACAGAGCAAGGTGAAAAATATGATGGTCGTTTCAACTTAGGCGTAGTTTCTTTAAACTTACCTATCATTGCAGCAGAGTCCCGTGAAAAGGGCATCTTATTTACTGAACTGTTGGAACAACATATGGAGATGGCGTATAAGGCACATATGCTACGTGTTAACCGTATTAGACATACCAAAGCATCTCAAAACCCTACATTGTTTATGGAAGGGGCTTTAGCTCGACTAGAAGCTAATGAAGAGATTGGTAAACTATTCGAAGGTGGTTATGCCTCTATTAGTATCGGTTATGTAGGTTTAGCAGAAGCTATGGAGATTTTATACCCAGGTAACACCAATCCAAAAGCAATGGGTAAAAACATCCTTCAATATATGAAGGATATCTGTGGCACATTTAAAGAACGTTCTGGTTTAGCTTTTAGTTTGTATGGAACACCAGCAGAATCCTTGTGCTATAAATTTGCCAAAGCATTAAATGATCGCTATCCTGGTTCTATTGATCGTGACTACTTGACAAACTCTTTCCATCAACCTGTATGGATGCACACTACCCCGTTCCAAAAGTGGGATTATGAGGAAGGTTTTGCACAAATCAGTAATGGTGGGAACATAGGTTATGTAGAAACACCAAACCTTAAAAATAACTTGCAAGCACTGGAAACTCTTGTAGATTATGCCTACAACAAAATTCCTTATTTTGGCGTGAACCAACCTGTAGATCAGTGTTTCAAATGTGGTTTTCATGGTGAATTTAAGGCAACAGCTAAAGGCTTCGAGTGTCCAAGTTGTGGCAATCATGAGGAAGAATCTATATCTGTAATCAGAAGAGTGTCAGGATATCTTTCTGCCCCTAACTCTCGCCCTTATAATAAAGGTAAAATGCAAGAGGTATTAGAAAGGGAGAAACATTTTTGAATTACGCCGGATATGAACCTGTTGACATGCTCAACGGTGACGGTGTAAGATGCTCTTTGTGGGTGAGCGGTTGTAGCCACGGTTGCCGTGGCTGCTTTAACCAGAAAACCTGGTCGTATAACTACGGACAAGAGTTCACTACTGAAACATTAGATCTTATCTTGAAAGATTTATCTCGACCTTTCATTAAAGGATTAACAGTTTTAGGTGGTGAACCTCTTGACAAAGAGAACATTGACACTGTAGCGTATGTTCTTGAGAAGGTAAGAGATTGTTTTGGAAACAAAAAAGATATTGTCTTATACACAGGATATCTTTTTGAAGAAATTCCAGAGAAAATTAAAAAACTGGTTGACATAGTGATAGATGGTAAGTATGATATGAATCAACCAACAACGAAACGTTATAGAGGCTCAGATAATCAACGAATGTGGGTTAAGAAAGACAACATTTGGGAATCTGACTAAATTAAATAGAGGAGAAAACTATGTTTACAGTATTCGGCAATCAAATCTTCCTGCGTCAGAAATCTGGTACAGATATTGAAGAAATTCCAGCAGGAACTTTTGGTGTAGGTGTTACTCAAAGTGGTGAGTTCTTCCTGTATCCTAAAAACGATATGGAAGTGCCTTCAGTAACATACGGTGATACTGATGATAAATCAGAACGTATTATCAAAACGTTCCTTAGCCGCAAAGGTAAAAACACAGGTGTTCTCCTTGAGGGTACGAAAGGTAGCGGTAAAACTTTGCAAGCTAAAATGCTGTCTTCTGCTCTTCGTGAAATGGGTATTCCTACTATTTCTATCGGCAGTGCTTTTAATGGCGAAGGTTTTATCAATTTTATGTCTAAAATCACACAACCTGTGATGATTATGATCGATGAATTTGATAAACTGTATGCTGAAAAAGATGCACAAGATGGTTTGCTTACCCTGTTGGATGGTGTTGGTGGCTACGACAAACTGTTTGTATTGACTAAAAATGATGGTTATGTATCAGAATTTTTGCGTAATCGTCCTAGCCGTATTTTCTACAGTTTTAGCTATAAGAAACTACCTAAAGCTACTATGGATGATTATCTGGCTAAAAATCTGGAGAACAAAGCCTTCTTACCAGATTTTGAAACGCTTTATAATCTCTCCGTGGATTTGAACTTTGATATTGTTCAGTCATTAGTAGAAGAACTTAACCGTTACCCTAATGACAAATTCTCTGATGCACTTGCATTGATGGGTATCAGTATTACTGAACACCGCTATGCTGCAAAAGAGGTTAAACTTCTGAAAGTTAACGGTGTAGATCGTACAGGAGATGTTTCGTCAGATACCGATATTGACGGTATGACAGCACAAGGTTTGTTTAGCGGTAATCGTTATGTTGTAGCTGTAGACCATAAACTAGGTGAAGAGCATCTTCCTGAAATGGAAGGGATTGTTACCGTAGAAGATAAAGATGAAGAAGGTGACTACTACTGGGGTGTAGACCGTATCTTGCTAACGTATGATGAAAAACACATTCGTACAATGGGTGGTGACGGTTATCACTTTATGTTCACCGATGATAAAGGTAACAACATTGAAGTTGTTATTAAAAACAAAGAACGTAAAAACTACACAGAGTATGTGTTTGGTGGTCGTTCTTACTAAGTGATAAAAGGAGGCGAAAGCCTCCTTTATTTATATGGAGGGTATTATGGATCATTATTTTGTTTTTAAAGATAAAGTTGATACCGCAGGTGGTCACGTTGCTAAAAATGATCGTGACATTAAAGAAGTATTAGGAGATCTGATTAACATTTTAGAACAAAAAGAGTTGCTTTTAGATAAGGATATTGCTAGACTTCTGGGTGTGGGGATAAGTGACATACAAAGATTACCATTCTAAAGGGGAAGAAAATGCTTACAGATGATGAATATAAAGCTATCCAGGAAAAACTAACGGAGCTTGAAATTCTTGCTGTCAATATTAAAGATCAATCACATGCTGGAAAGTTACTACAGCAAGAGATCAATAAAATTAAGCAGATGATATTCTTTTGGACGGAGGATTAAAAATGACTGTTAAGCATATTTCTTTTGATGTATGGAATACTCTTATTACTGCTAATCCTTTGTATGCAGAAGAACGCAACAAGGTTATTGCCGAGTATGCCTCTTGTTCTGAGGTAGAAGCAGCTACCGTATATAAAGAGGTAAAAACTCTCCTGGATTTAAAAGCAGAAAAAGGTATTTGTGGAACGTCTAGGCATGCTTGGGAAACACTTTCTGCTCATTTGAACATTGATCTTGATAAAGTGGATGGGTTAAAAAGAGACTGTTTAGCAATGTTTATAAAACATCCTCCAACATTAAACCCTGAACTTTGCAAGAAGTTGGAAGAGCTAAGTTCAACCTATTCTTTGAGTATTAAAAGCAATACTAATTTTGTACCTGGTAGTTTTTTAGCTGTATATTCTGGCTTGACAAAATTACCATTCGACTTTATGCATTTTTCTGACGAGTTTTGCTTGTGTAAACCAGATCCTAGGTTTTTTAAACTCTCTTTTGATGAAATGGTAACGTTTGATCTCGCACCAGAGGAGATCTTACACGTTGGAGATAGTTTGATCTATGATGGAAAAGCTGTTGACATAGGGATGAAGTTCTGTCATATTATTAATCCAGAAGACTTGTTGGCTAAACTTAAAAAAGAGGAACTTATTAATGCGTAATCAAATTCAACATTTTGCTAATACTTTTACTAACCTGAAGGAAGCAAAATTTAACATTGCAGATTATTCCAAGCTAAAGTTTGGTAGTAACCAGGCAGCAAAAAGAATGGGGCGCATTCTGGCTGAAAGTTTCTTTTCCAAGTATGAAGAACGACTGGTAAATGAAAGTTTTGTTGTTATTCCATCTCCATATAACTATGTGAAAAATGCAGCTACAGTGTTATCTGAACATTTTGTAGATCACCTCAACTACCTAATCTCTATCAAAGGAGGTAAAGCAGTGGAGTGGGATATCGTTCATCGTAAAGTGAGCTATATCAATGATTATGGATTTCTTAGCAAAGAAGATCGTAAGGCTTTGATCGATGGTGACACTTTCTCTATCAATCGTGATTTCTGGGGTAATAAAACTCTGATTTTCATTGATGATGTTAATATTACAGGTACACACGAAGAAAAACTTATTGAAATTTTAGACAAAGAAGGTGTTGAAAACGATACGTTTTTCCTGTACTTTGCAAAGTATGAAGGTACAGAAGCCAATACCGAAGCTGCACTTAACTTCAACTATATCAATAACCTGGCAGCTTTTATTAAAATGATTAAGCAAGAAACTGATGCTAAATGTTTGGTTCGTCCTATTAAGTATCTAATGAGTCAAAGCGAAGTTGATTTTAAAATTGCACTTTCACAGCTTCCTTTGTATTATGTAGAACAACTGTTCTTTGGTTGCCTTGCAGAAGGCTACAATAACATTGAAAAATATAAAGAGAACTTTGATTTCCTACGTCAATTTTTTGAAAGCAACATTATCAACAAATCTAATGTTAAAGGGGATTATTATGTCTAATAAAGTAATGACTTTCGGAGATCCTATCACCAATATTACAGAAAAAGATTTTGGGCGTGTAGCAACAGATAAAGATGGTGTCTTAAGAATTCGTGTACAAGGTATTACAGCACAGGATGAATATGCTGTGTATGTTTCAGGTCTTAACTATATTGATGATCGCATTACACAAAACTTTGCACTGATCGGTGGTGTAGAGAAAATGTATTGGGAAGATGAAATTGTAACAAGTTATCCGGCAGGTATCATTGAGGTATACGGTGATCTTTTAGCAGCAGCCGAGAGAGGCGATATAGACGCTATAGCACACTGCTGTAACTGTTTTTGCACTATGGGTAGTGGTATTGCACCAAAAATTAAAAGCAAGTGGCCTGGTGCGTTTAAAGCAGATTGTGCCACTAAATGTGGTGATTATAAAAAATTAGGTACGTTTACCAAATATATAGAAAACAATTTGACAATTTATAATTTATATGGACAATATGGTTATAGTCGTCGTGAGGAAGGTAAGCGTGACCTGAATTATGAAGCTATCTACAATGCGTTAGATAGTATGGGAGACGATGTTGTATCTTCAGGCGGTAAAATTGTAGGTTTACCAATGCTTGGTTGTGGTTTGGCTGGAGGTTCTTGGAGTATTGTAAAACTTATGATCGAAGAAACTCTAGTAAACAAAGGTTTAAATGTAATTGTTTACAAACTGAAATAAGGAGAAAGTATGGCAGGTGTTTTAGCAGTATTAGGTTGTTTTATTGTTGTGTTTTTGATTGTGTTAATCCCTAGTTGGCTACTGCTTTTAGCATACAACTATATGATTGACATTATCGGCTTAGACTGGCATCATGTTCCTGTAACGTTTTGGAGTGTAGTCTGTGTGACGTTCATTCTTGCGGTACTTCGTGGTATCTTTCAATCTAACAAATAAGAGAGGATTTTTATATGCGTAAAGTAAATGTTGAAGTGCTTGAAAAATTTAGAAACACTCGTGATTGTACTATCGGCAAGGTTTACGAGGCTATTCTCCTTGAAGATGGAGATCAAGTTCCTGCCCCGTATCACGCCTTTAATGGTCAGATTAGCAAAGTGGAAGGTGGTCTTGCTATTTGCTTTATTGATGACGTAGGTGATGCTGTAGCTTTCCCTATCATTAACAAAGAAGATAAACTTAAAATTACAGAACTGAACTAGTTGACTTTCTTTAAAAACAGTTTATAGTATAAGACATAGAGCGGAGGATTGTCCTCCGCATTAAAGAGGAGAAAAGAATGCAACTGGGTTTCCCAATTATTGATGTGGTTGTTTTAGTGGGTATTTTAGTGTTGTCGATTTGTATTGATTTCTTTGGACACAAAGAAAACAAAGAAATTTCATTTAAATCTGCAATTGGCTGGTCAATTTTCTGGATTGGGGTATCATTAGCCTACTATGGTTTTGTATACTTCCAACACGGTGCTGATTTTGCGAGCTTGTTCTTGAGTGGGTATGTGTTGGAGAAATCTCTTTCTGTAGATAACTTAGTAGTCTTTGTGGCAGTATTCGCAAGTTTTGGTATTAAAAGCACACACTTGCAGCACAAGATTCTACTTTGGGGTATTGCAGGTGCGATTGTCTTCCGAGGTGTGTTTGTAGCAGTAGGTACTTACTTGTTGAGTTTGGGCTGGTACGTTAATATCTTCTTCGGTGCTGTCATCCTTTTCTGTGCGGCTAAAATGGTATTCGCTGGGGATAATGATGCAGAAGTTGATTACTCTAAACACTGGGCTACTCGCATTGTTCGTAAGCTGTTCCCTGTATCTGATCAGATGGATGGTGAGAAGTTCTTCACAATCAAAAATGGTGTTCGTGTAGCAACTCCGGCTCTGGTTTGTGTGTTTGTAATGGAAATGGTTGACGTAATCTTTGCAGTAGACTCTGTTCCAGCAGTAATTGCAGTGACACAAGAACCTCTGCTGGTGTTCTCTTCGATGCTCTGTGCAATCTTAGGTTTACGTGCTCTGTTCTTTGTTCTTAGTGTTGCACTGAAGTATTTGGTTCATCTGGAGAAAGCAGTTATCGTAGTCCTGGTATTTGTGGGTGTAAAACTGATGTATCATCCGTTTGCAGAAACTCTGCACGCAAAAGTGAGTTTCCTGCCAGCACACATTGATCCGACGATCAGTATGTATATTGTGTTAGGTACTCTTGGGCTGGGTGTTATTGCAAGTTTAATCTTCCCTGAAAAAGAAGACCAGACTGTTGCTTAATTCATTAAGCCCCTTCGGGGGCTTTGTTGAGGTGATCTGATGGTGGTTTTACGTGTTCTTTGGATTCTGTTTGAAAATATTTGTTTTGCTCTAGGGTTGTTTTGTTTGATTTTTATCTTGACAACATATATTGATAACCATACAATTACTATCAACAGGAACGGAGAACAGATGTATTGTTTCTCTAGGGATTTTAAAAATTGTGTTGAGACTTTAAATGAGAGGGTTACAAATGAAAAACATTAAATCTTTTATTGTTGCAGTTGTATTAGGTAGTGCATTGCTGGTAGGTTGTGATGATTCTGAAAATGTACAAAATCAACGTTACCAACAAACACCAAATCAGATGGTAGATGAACAATATGTAAATCAGCCTGCACCTCAAGTTGTTCAAGCAGCACCTGCACAACCTTCAACAGTTGTTGTGCAAGGAGGCGGCAGTGGTTCTTCTGGTGTAGGTGAGTTTGCTACAGGTATGCTTCTTGGTCATATGTTGAGTGGTAATAGTGGCGGTGGTGGTTATAGGGATGGTGGTAGCAGCACAACAATTATTAATAACAATGCTGCTCCTACAACTAACAGTAAAGCATATACAACACAAAAGCATAGTTTTTATGATAAACAAGGAAATACATATACAACCACTAAACAAAACACAATTAAGCAGCAAAGTGTACAAACGTATTCACGCCCGTCAACAACAAAAGTGAATAGTGATTACTCTGCTCGTAAGTCTTACTCAAGCCCTATTAGCTCTTATAGTAAGTCTTCGAAAAGTTATTCTTCGTCGAAACGTAGTTTTAGTAGCTCACGTCGTCGTTAATAATTTAATACAGATTAAATAAGAAGGAGAAACAGATGAAACTAGAAGTTGGTAAAGTGTATCGCCTGGAAGGTTGGATCTTTAATCAAGAAATTCTTGAGAAGAATAAAGATGGTTTTGAGTTTGTTGGTACTACTAAGGAAAGTATGCACAATGACGAATACTGTAAATTCGTTGGTAAAAATACAGGTCAAGAACAATTTTGCTTTAAGAGCGCAATCGGTGATTATGCTTCTGTAATGCCAACACCAGAAAAGACTTCGAAGCAATATACTGTCTTTGGTGTAAAACTTGAAGAACTTGTAGAACACCCACGTTTTGAAGAGTTCAAGGTTGCTGCAATGCGCAAGCATTCTGAAATTAAAATACATAATTTGTTTGATTTAGAAGATCGGTTTGATATCTTTATGTATGATCGCAGGGAAAAGCATTTTGATGCAACGACTTCAAAATTTGCTGCAACAGAGGATATTAAAATCCTTGATGTTGATACCTTTCTTGAGAGTGTATCGTTTGTATTCATTCCTAAATACAAAAAACGTAGTGATCATAAACGTGTGAAAGGAACCCCTCGTAAGAAACGTACTGTAAACAAAGCAACTTTGCACTTCACTTCTGGTGATAAGTATACTCTCAAAGGGTTTGAAAGTGTTTTGTATGATGCTGGAACGGGTAATATCAAGTTTATCATTAAGGCAACCTACAAAGGTACGGTATTGCACGAAGAGGCTGTTACACTACCTGTATTCGATATCTCTCGTGTTGAGGTACGGGGTGTTAAAGAGTCCTTCGATCTGGATTTCTTAACCACTAATGCTACTGGTTATGTTAATCTGGAAGCAGATGGAGCATTTATTACTACAAATTATTTAGATATGTTTGTTTAATACTTAATTTGTGTTATGATGGTGGTACAGAGGTATCACCATCTACTAAAGAATATGGAGGAAATTGAATGTCCAGTCCTTTTATCAGTGCCGTAAAAAGCAAACCGTCTGAAATGAGTGTATTCACGGCAACAACAGAAAAAAGTAAGTCTTTGTTTGCTCCAAGTGCTATGGATGCAAGCCCTGTATATGCCCCTGCTGTTGCACGCCCTGTACAAATGCTGCCTCCAATGTCTCGTGAAGAGATTGAACAGGTTGGTGCTGATGCAGGACTTACTCTTCGTAACCTTAATGCTGAAGTGCTTAAACACCAGCGTTCATCTCAGGGAGATGAAATGAGTGAACGTTTAACTGCACTTATTAAGCAAGCAAAGCAACTTGATCCTAACTCTATTAAACAATCTAAAGGTTTAGGTAAACTAGTTAAGAAAGTTTTAGGTATGAAAGAAGATTTGTTTGGAGAATTTGACACCATCAATAACCGTATTGAAGGTTTGGTAAAGACACTCCAAACAGACTTGAAAAAAGAAGAAGATTCTTTACGATATCTGCAACGTTTAGAAGAGGCTATTGCAAAATATGCCCTTAGCTTAAACAGGGATATAGAGCTTCTAACAGCTACTTATGAAAAAGAAGAAATTCGCCTTAATACACTACCTGAAAATGAGGTAGAAGAGCGTCAACGTACTCGTGATACTATGGATCTGCTTGAAATTCGTATTGCAGACCTGAAAGCCCTACGCTTACTATGTGTTCAGATGGGGCCACGTGTACAAAGTATGCAGAAAGTATCTGCAAGTTTGATGCGATCAGCCCGTAATATTGTGAATAATGTTATTCCTGCTTACTCTGCAAACTTTTCTATGTATATTGAAAGTCTACGCCAGAAGAAAGCAGCCGATACACAGAACAATGTACTGAATGAATTTAATGCTGCTATTGCAATGGGTAGTGATCTGGCTGCACAAAACCAGATTGAAGCTACACAACTTGCTAATCGTCAAGTATTGGATATTGAAACATTGCGTCGTGATCAAGAAAACTTAGTTAAAATGTTGGAAGAAACTAACCGAATCAACACTGAAGCCCGTGCTGCCCGTATTGATTACATTCAAGAAGTGCAATCTCTTGAAGATGGTATGATTCAAACTGTTAAACGTGGTCTACTTTAAGGAGAAATATATTATGAATATTAAAATTTACAAACTGTCTGGTTCTATGATTGCTGTTCAGTATGACAATGAAGATCGTTATGTTCTCCTCCAGGATGCTTGGTTAGATGATCCTAATGTATTCACTGTCCTGCGAGAACTACGTTCTGTCTATACCTATTCTTCTAAAGATGGTTTTGACAATTCAACGATGGAATTGGTAAAAGAGGAGAATGTGTAATGAGTAAAGATATTCACTTAACTCGTGAAGAATTGCAAACCATTATGGAAGATGCTTTCATTGATGGTTGGAAACAAGGTCAAGAATCAGATTGGTATGATGCCGAAGATTTTTTGTATTATCATATGACTGCGCCTGTAGACGAGCAAACACACTCTGAAACAACTTTGGCTTTAATTGATCTTAAGGCTGGTGTATAATGGGGTGTTTTAGTTTCTTGTGCAAAGAGTCTGGTAATGCTGCTCTCTCTACCTCTTTCGATGGCTCTCCTTGCTACCTATTTCTTTTGAAAGGTGGTAAGGTTGTCGAAGAGATGTATGGGAATTATGATAGCTATGGTAGTGTTTTCTCTAACGAAGAAGATAAACATGGCAATCGTAAAAGATTTAAGTGGTCTATGCCTTGGGAAGAAGTTTGTAATTTGATGTTCTCTTCCGATCTTGGAGATGGGATTGCTCTGGTATTAGAAGAACACTTTACAGGTGAGATCCCAACAGAAAGATCTGAAGAAGACCCTAACCAGGGTTGGGGTGATGGAGAAGAAGATCCAGATTGCTTCTTCAGCACTGAAAATAATAAATTTAAACGTGTTGACAATCCTTACCACAAAGTGCATAATACTTGCATTGAGACAGAAGAAGACTCAAAGCTAGAAATTGAAGATGATTTAGTTGTAACTATCTCTTTAAACGAGTTGCAAAAGATCACCAGAGAGGCTTTCTATTTAGGCTTGAGAACAGGTAAAGGAGAAGACAGTGCTTAAATTTAATATCAAAGACGACAAATCAGATGAACCTAAATGTTTTGGAGAACTTGACGCAGGTGATACATTCGTATATTATGTTGCCTATCAAGATGCTGGTTTAGATACGTTCAGAAACTTAGTGTTTATTAAGGTTAATACAAACCAAGCAATGTGTCTGAACGGTTCACAAAGAGGTCAACTTAACTGTATTTTATATGATACAGAAGTGGTAGAAGTGGATTTAGAAGTTACTAACATTACAGTCAGAAAGGAGAAATAATATGTCCAATAAAATCAGTCTTAAAAAACGTCAAGAAACTCTTACTGTATCTCTGCGTAAGAAAAAGATTAACGATGTTGTTCTTCGTGTCGGTAGCGCCTTAGATATTTCGGGTAGTATGTGTGAGCTGTATCGTGATGGCACTGTTAGTGATTTTGTAGGTAAGCTGCTGCCGTTTGGTATGAAGTTTGATGATAATGCACAGATTGACATGTGGGCTTTCAATAGTTCTTCTTTTGAACTGCCTCCTGCAACGGCTGATGTATATGATGATTATGTCGGCTCTTGCATGTCTAATATTTGCATCAATGGTGGTACAGCTTATGCTCCAGTAATGCAAGAGATCTATGATACATACTTCGGTAGTGTACCTATGAAAAATATTACACGCGAAGTCGTTGAGTATGAAGAAGTTCCGGCTAAGGGTTTCCTTGCTAAATTAACTGGTAAAAAAGAACTTGTAGAAGTAACACGTACTGTTGTAGAACAGGTTGTAGATACTGATGCACAAGTTGATCGTACTCCTGCAATGATTTTCTTCCAAACTGACGGGGAGAACATGGATACTTCAGCAGTACGTAGCTTACTGAACAAACACCGCAATACGCCTGTTTACTGGTTTATGGTTGGTGTAGGTAATGCAAACTTTAAATTCCTGAAAGACTTGGCAAAAGAATACGATAATGTTGATTTTATCGGTATTGCAGATTTGTCCTTGTCTGATGAAGAACTTTACGATAAACTGTTATCCGAAGAGTTTGGTGAGTGGGTTAAAAAATTCGGAGCAAAAGCGTAAAAAACGCTTGACTTTGTAGAAAAGATTAGTAAAATAGACAACGTAAATTAACAACAAAGGAGATAATAAATTATGACTCAGAAAATTTCCCTGAAAAAAGGTTCTAGCGAAAAAGTTTCTCTGAAAAAGATCGCACCAGCACTGAAACGTATTCGTCTGGAGTTCTCTTGGAAATCTAACGAAAAACTGGATCTGGATGTTAGTGCTCTGATTTGCCGACACAATGCATCTGGTCTGCCGGAACTGTTGTCTCCTCGCCACCTGGTATGCTATGCACAGAAATTTGATCCTGAACGTTCTACTTTTGCAGGTGAAGATGTTCGTGACGGTGTAGGGCAAATGGAGCAGATTGATGTTACACTGGATAATATCTCTGCTGAAGCACAGGAAATTGCATTCGTAATTACTATTGATGACGAAACGGGTAAGAAACGTCTTGGTCACGCTACCGAAGGTTTCCTTAAAATCTTCGATGATGAACGTAATGTTGAACTGCTGGACTTTGACTTCTTGGCTCCAGAACTTGCAGGTAACACCATTTGCCACGTTGCCTCCCTGGTGCGGGAAGATAGCGAATGGAAACTGAAAGCATATGGTGTAGGTAAAGCTGGACTTGACATTTATGATGTAGTTAAAGCGTTTGGCGCTGGCGACGATTGGTTCGAGTAATAAATCATAGCGCCCTTCGGGGCGCATATTTTAAATAGAAGAGGAGAAAACAATGAGTATTACTTTAGAAGGTCAAAAACTTATTCGTAGCGGCAATTTTCTTGTGGATATTGACAACAATGAAGATTATGCTTTAGAAGTTAGTGATGTACTGTTTAATGCTTTGCAGTCTGGTTTCAATTTTGAAGTTTATGAAGTAATCCGTGGAACTAAACTCAGAGATACCCTTGGATCAACTAGTGATGTTTATTCTGCGATCTGGCAATATTTCGGGTTGATGGAGGGTAAGACATATCTTACTGATAGTTATTCTGAAGATGTTGTTTATCTTGATATGGAAGAGTTTCGTCGTCTGTTCAAAAGTGAAGAAAATGAAGAAGAGGGTGAACTTTTTGAAGGAATTACTCTCGAAGGTAATGTTGAAATTGTGTACAAAGCAGGAAAAACATTCCACCTACGCGAAAACGGTAAAGCAAAAGTTGATTTTGTAAACAAGACAGTGACAACCGAACATAATTATCTTAAAGATGGTCAACCAGCTTTTGAACGTGTAAAAATTAAATTTAAAGTGTTGTCTGCACTAGTCACGGATCAAGAACGTATTGATTTTGTAGAAGATGGTGTAGTAACTCATACAAAGGTTTACAATATCTAACAGAGTGTAAGAGGGGGATAGTCCCCCTCCACTTGCAAAATAGCCTCTTCTGTGTTACAATAAAAGTTCGTTTAACAAAATAGGAGGCAAGTTTGTCAATAAAAACCTTTGTCGCAATTGCGTTACTATCCTTAACTGCTTTTACATTTACACCTGTTGTGGCGCAAGCCGAAGCTGCAAACGTAAAAACTGCTAAAGTAGTTCACAAGTGTACAAAGCGTGATAGTAAAGAAAATCTATTAGCTTGTGCAATCTATGCAGAAAGTCGTAATCAAGGAAAGCGCGGTATGTCTGCTGTTGGTAATGTAGTATTGAATAGGGCTAGAGATTCATATTTCCCTGATACTATAAAAGAAGTTTTGTTTCAGAAAGGACAATTCTCTTACACAAAGACATTCAACGTTATGGAACACGATAAGTGGAAAGACGCTAAAGCTATAGCAGAACGTCTACTTTATCTCGATAACCATTTTCCAGAATTACGAATTGCATTAGATATTACAAAAGGAGCATTATACTTTAAAAAATCTACAATAAGAGCACACTGGGAAAAAGATATGGTTCTAGTGTACCGCTACAAAGAACATCAATTCTATCGCTAAGGAGATATAGATGAAAGATGGCGTTATCGTTGCAAGTTATCTTGTTATTGGTCTTACAGAAGAGGATGTACATTACATTAGGAAACATTTAGAACAGTTTGCAATGATGTTCATCGAAGACGAAGACAATGTGGATGTTTATTCAATTGAAATGATCAATGATAACGTCTATCCTTGTATAGCTTTACGAGTCGATGAAGATGTTTGGGAACGTTTTTCACGTAGTCACGATAATGTTGAATGTTCTATGGTTATGTCACAAAACAACATACTGGGAGTGTTACACTGATGGCTGATGTTATTGAAGTTAACTTTAAAACAAAAAAGAAAGTTGATAAGTATACAATCTTAAAAAATATTTGCGTTGTGTGCTTCAATTCTGTAATATATGACTCACGTAAGGGCGAAAATGAAAATGAACCTTACATCCAGATTTCTAAAGGTAAAGGGCAGTGTATCTGCAAAAACTGTGCTGTAGCAATTAAGGAGGTTGTAGATGAAAACCATTGGGATCAATGATACTGGTGAAGTTGTAAAATCTTGGGATGACCTTAGTGGTATCCCTACAGATAAACTGATTAAACTGCGTGATGTTTGTCGTGATCATCTTAATGAAACATATAAAGAGTATATGGAAGCACGAGATCACAGTTTAGCTATCCAAATGGAACTCGCAAAACGTAATCAATAGGTAAAACCATTTGGACTTTTTAGTCTAAAAATGCTAAAGTAATAATACGGAGGGAGTATGATATTTCACATAACTCCCTATCTTTCTGGAGATATTGGAAAAGGTATCAATGACACAATAAGTGTCTTACCAGAAGATAGTTGGATTTGCCTAAGAGACATTGATACAATGTTTCTTCTTCCAGAACAACCTGCTTGGCTGGAATCAATTGTCCGTTCAAATCCTGATTTTGATGTTCTTGGTGCATCTTGTAACAGATTGGGATCAACATATCAATTATTTAATAATGAAAGAAGTGAAGATCCGAATATATTACACCACATTGAGATTGCAAAAAGAGCACATCTAGAATGGGGAAACTCAATAGAGGAAGTACCTACAGATGCTATCTTAGCAGGATTCTTTCTTCTCTTTCGTAAGAGTCTGTGGAATGAAATCCCTTTTGAGGAAAGATCAATACAGTTTGATATAATTTTCTCTAAAGCATTGCACGCTAACAATAAAAGGCTAGGTTTGCTACGTGGGTTATATTTATTTCACACATACCGTTTAGGTAATGATGATCCTAGAAAAGCTATTTCACACCTTTTACATTGTCAAGACATGAATAAAATTATTTAAGGAGTTATTTTGGAAAATACAAAAATTGGTGTTGGTGTTATTACTGTAGGTAAGCGTCCTCTTAAAGATTATCTTGTGACTGATCCTAATGCTACTTTTGTTGTACAGTATGATCGGGAACGAAAAGGTGTTGCATATGCTCGTAATGAACTGATGAAAAAGTTTTATGATGAAGGGTATGATTACTGGTTTATTTTTGATGATGATTGCTATCCTGTTGTTCAAGGTTGGGAAACATATTTTGTAAAACAGGCGAAGGAAAATGGTTGGGATTTCTTTGGTATGCCTGAATACTTTAAAGATAAAGTAAAAGGTATTGAAGGGGAAGTGGTTATTTGGGAACTAGGTATGTGCCAGTTTGGTATGTATTCCCGTGCAGTTATTGAGAAAGCTGGCTATTTCCGCTCATACACCCACGGTTATGGGTATGAAGATGCAGAGTGGATTCATCGCGTTCCGCTGGCAGGTTTGAACCGAGGTATTCAAGGCGTGCCATGTCCTATTCGAATTATGGCGTTTATCCATCCTGATGATGTATTTGGAGACAATCCTTTACCTTTTGCGAATCTGTCAAAAGAAGAGAAAGAACAGGGGATTGGTGTAAACTGGGAACAATATAAACAATCCCTGGAGGATCTTCGCAATGGTAAAACTTTTATCTCTTATGAGGAGGCTCAAAAATATGGTAAATCCTGATACTCCTGTCCTTAAGTGTGATAATAAGTTAGGCAGTGGTTGTGATTACCATCGTATTGTAATGCCATTTGCTGGAAATACGTTTAAACCTAAGAAAGACGTTTTAGTTTTTAATAGAGTATATTCTCGTGGAGCAGACGAGGTTAAACGCCTGAAGGCACAAGGTGTTAAGATTATTGTTGATTTAGATGACTTTTATTCACTTAATCCTGAACATTATATGGCTGGCGTATTTACTAATCATTCAAAGACTATTGTAGAGATGGTTAAGTTAGCAGATGTTGTTACTGTAACAACAGAATACCTAGCTTACAAAATTCGTCATTTAAATCGTAATGTTGTCGTAATTAGAAACGCACTACCTTACGACGAAGGTCAATTTACTTTGACAAAAGACCGTAATTCTGACACGCCTATTATCTGGGCTGGAGGAGCAAGCCACGAGCCTGATTTATCTCTTGTAGCTAATACATTTGATGATACACTATTGACAATTGCAGGGTATGAAGTGTATCCTTCTGCACCTGTTGGAAATAACAGTCAGTATCTAACTACTGCGGAGTGGGTTAAAATAAAACGTAAAATTCCAAATGCACAGTATAAACCAGCTATTAAAAATTTAGGTGAGTATATGTCTGTGTATGACGGTCACAGTATTGCAATTGCTCCCCTGGTAGATAATGACTTCAACAACTGTAAAAGCAATTTGAAGATTTTGGAAGCAGGTGCAAAGGGTCTTCCTATTATCTGTTCTCCTGTGCTGCCGTACTTCAATCCGGTAGATGCAAAGGCTGTTATCTATGCAGATTCTAAAGCATCTTGGCATTATGAAGTTGTCAAGCTAATGAGGAACCCTAGATACACAGAAGATCGTGGTATGATGCTTGCAGAACACGTTCGTCTTAATTATAATCTTGCAGATGCCAATGAACTGCGTCGTCAAGTTATTGAAAGTCTTTAACAAGGAGTTATATGCCTAATATTATTCTTGACACACGCGGAAATGAAAAGTATAGTGTATGTGATTTTCATAGAATCATTTTGCCATATAAACGCAAACTGACCATTAATCCTAAGCATAATATTTTTGTGTTCAATGGAGTACCAACACGTGGAAAGCCAGGTTTCCTGGCTCTTAAACAACTTGGGTTTAAATTGGTAATGGATCTGGATGATTCTTTAATTATTCCTGAAGGGCATATGCTTGAAGGACTATTTGAAAATCAAATCCGAGATGACCTAAAATGGTTCCTTGAAAGAAGCGATCTTGTAACTACAACAACTCCAGCATTAAAGGTTGAATTAAGCCAATACAATGATAATGTACATATTGTGCCTAACGGATTACCTTTTGATGAAGGACAGTTTGTTCTTACGAAAGACCGTTATTCTAAAAGTCCACTAGTTTGGGCGGGAAGTGAAACACATAAACATGATTTAGCAATTCTTCCTGATTTTGGTAAAGATTTAACTTTATGTGGATTTCGTAGAGATCATGAAGAGTTAAGTAGTGCTCAATGGTTGCAAATTAAAGAAAATATTCAACCAGATTGTGTTTATGAAGGTATTCGTCCTTATGAGTGTTATATGGAAGCATACGATGGTCATCAAATCTCCATAGCTCCATTAGTAAATAATCATTTTAATAATGCCAAAAGTAATTTAAAAATTCTTGAAGCTGGTGCTAAAGGTTTGCCACTCGTTTGTTCTCCGCGAGAGAACTACTATACTGAAGAATTTAAAGATCTAATCTTCTTTGCTGATTCAGTTAAAGAGTGGAAAGATATTGTAGAATACTTAATCGAATCTCCTGATGTTTGTATTGAGAAAGGATTAGCTCTTGCTAAGTATGTAAGAGATAACTACAATATTGATGATTTAAATGAAACCCGCAGACTGCTTATCGAGGATTTATAATGAACACTTTTGATTTTGAGTATAAACAAGATAATAAAGAACCTATTATTGTTGAAGTAGATTACTATTATGAAGAACCTAACCCTTTCTCACGAGAAAGTGATTGGGATTATTATGGTGGTCTTATTGTTGATGGTATTAGGTTTTATTCTGGTACAAAAGAACTTTTTGATATAGATATTTCCCCATCGGAAATTGTTTACCAATTTAAGAAACATATGGAAGATTTGGAAATGCAATATATTATGGAGACAAACGAATCATTTTAGTAGGAGAATCCTGTGTCTTATGTTGTAAATAAATATGGGTATAACATTGATCTAAGTCAAGAAGGACATACTGGGTGTCCTCGTTGTATGAAAGGAGGGCGTGATCGATCACAAAACAATTTGATGGTATATGGCTTAGATGCCGATGAAGACCATCGAGGCGCACATTGTTTTTCTTGTGGCTTTACTATCCCTGATCAAAAATGGTTAAATGCACACGGCGAAGAAATTGAAGAGGAGGATATCTTGGGTAGTGAGTTTAATCCAGAAGTACATGATAAACTAAAAGCCAGCACTGGAACTAATCCAAAAGGTTATCGCGGTATTCGTGAAGATATCTCTAAGCCTTTCGGTGTACGCTATATGTACGATGAAGCTACTGGCGAAGTAATTTCAACACTATACCCTACAACTAAAGATTACAATATTGCTGGGTATAAACAACGTATCGATCCAAAAGATTTCTCACATCCTATCGGTGAAACAGGAAAGGATTGTGATCTTTTTGGGGAGTTTAAATATCGTAACCACAGCGGTACTATTCTAATCGTTGGTGGTGAACACGATATGCTGGCTGCAACACAGATGCTAAAAGATTATAACAAGGGTGGTAAATATCCTGTTCCTGCTGTAGTATCTGGTACTTGTGGCGAAACATCTCTGCATAAGCAGCTTCAACATCGTTATAAATTCTTAGATCAATTTAAAAAGATTGTTCTATGTATGGATAATGATGAAGCTGGACGTGCAGCAGTTGAGAAATGTGTTAAAATCTTACCACGTAATAAAGTTTACGTGATGGAACTAACGGATGTTAAAGATCCTAACCAGGCACTAGTAGAAGGAAAAATTGATCATTTTATTGATCGCTTTTTCAAAGCTAAACTGTACACACCTGCTGGTGTTTACGCTTCTAACGTACTGTATGAAGCAGCCTTGGAATGCCTGGAAGCTAAAATGATCACCCTTCCTCCATTCATGCGTGTTGCTTCGAATATGTTAGGTGGAGGCTTGGTAGAAGAAGAAATTACTGTTATACTTGCAAAAACAAGTATCGGTAAGACACTGTTGGTTAACGAGATTACAAAGCACATTATTCTTGCACATCCAGAACATACTCTTGGTATTTTATCTTTGGAGGCAACGTATAAGAAGTATTCTCGTAACTTACTGTCTTCATTCTTGCATATCCCTCTTCACCGTAAAACGAAAGAAGAGAAGGAAAAGATTTTAAAAGATAATGAAGAAAAGATTCGTGATTTTTACGAACGAGAAGATGGAACACCACGTTTCTATGTTTGTGATGATCGTGGAGCTAACGTAGATGTGATTAAAGAGAAGGTTCTGGAAATGATTATTTATTTCGGAGTAACCATTCTTGTTATCGACCCTTATTCTGATTTGCTTTCTGGTATGGACGTGTCACAACAAGAGGAACTTGCGACGTGGCTGAAACGCATTATGAAAGAGTATGCAATAACCATTGTTGTAATTTCACACGTTAAAAAGTCTTCTAACAATAGTAATGAACATATTGTAGAAGATGATGCAATGGGTAGTAGCTTCCTTGCTAAAGGTGCTGGTATCACAATTGCGCTGGAGCGTGATAAACAAGCTGAAGATCCTATGGAACGTAACCGCACATATTGCTACATTCTAAAGAACCGTGAGTTCTCAGAGACTGGTGCAGCAGGTAGTTTCTTCTATGAGATTAAAACAGCTACACTTCACGATTACGATCAATACACAAGTAACCCAGAGAATATTTCTGCTGGTTCTTATTAAGGAGAAAATATGAAAGACAACGAAAACATCCTCTATGGGGTATGCCCTTCTGCTTTAGCGTATGATTATACGAAAACTATTGCTAAGTTTAAATTTCAAGACGGATCAGAATTAGAACCATACGGTTATGCTTATGGTGAACATTTGTGGTTTGAGGATGGTTGCCTATACCTTCTCATTCAAACTACCAGTGGTTTTGTGGGAGAGCTTGTAGATCGTATGCTGAAAAATGTTAGTGATAAAGTTGTTCTTGATATAGCTAGTAAGGATGAAAACATTAATAACATTGTTTCCACTTTTAGTGGCTTAACAGGGACAGTTAAAATTGAACGTGTAGGCTTGAGAAATACCAATGGTGTCCCTAATTGCCTTATTAAAGTACAACTAAGTGCTGACAATAAATAACAAGAAGGGGCGAAAGCCCCTTTACAAAACAATTAATTTGTGGTACAGTATTAACAAATTAAGACTTTAGAAATATTTTAAGGAGGGAGAATGGGAGCTTTTACTTTCGACATTGAAAGTAACAACTTGCTTAATGACGAAAGTGTAGATTACTTGGCAAGTCCATATCGTTTAAAAGATAGTTTTGCAATGCACTGTATTGTGTGCGAAAGTCATGATACTGGAGAGATTATTGCTTTCCATGATGGTGATAAATATCTTTTCGATGGTCGTCCGTATGTTGAGACTGACGGAAAGTATGAATACCGACTGGAGGAATATGAGCATTTAGAATATACCCATTTCCCTCTTAAAGATTTTCCTGATTTTGTAAATGGAACAGGTAAATTTAAAGGTAATTCAAACTATAAAATTACCAAAGTAGTTGGACATAACATCATTAACTTTGACTTACTGGCAATTAAATTATTTTTTAAACTCAACTACAGTATTAAGTACAATACTTGGGGTAATAGTAACATTGAAATTTGTGATACTATGATCTTAAGTAAGACACTAAACCCTGATCGCTTTGGTGGTCATAGTCTGGCAGAGTTATCTAAGAAAGCTGGAGGGGATGTTAAAATTGATTTTAGAAAAAACATTCCTGAAACTGAAAGATTTAAAACATTTGCAGCAGATATGCTGTATTACTGTATTTACGATAACAAAGCTAACACCGCAGTGTTCCGTTATTTGATGGAAGAGTGGGGTGATTATAATAAGTGGTCTGAACCATTTAACTTAGAACAACGTGTAGCTGATATTATTACACGTCAAGAGCACCGTGGCTTTGCTTTCAATATGAAACAAGCAGAAGATAATATTCGTGATCTGGATGCTCGAATGGAAGCATGTCGTTTAGAGGCAGAACCTGTGCTACCTCCTAAACCTGCTACCAAAGGTTATTTGAAATCATTCATTCCACCTAAACTACAGTTTAAAAAGAATGGTGAACCTTCAAGTAACATGATAAAGTTTGCAGAGAAACATTCTGGTGAACTTGTACAAAAAGAAGATGGTTGGTGGCTATTTGCATTAGGTAAGGAGTTTAAACTACCTATCCCAGCAGAAGAACCTATTTGTGATCCTACAGTACCTGCTACTTTAGACGACACTACACATATTAAAAACTGGTTAGTTGGTTTAGGTTGGAGTCCATCTGAATACAAAGATAAAGATATCACTCTTAAATCTGGCACTAAGATTAAGAAAGATGAAGCACAAATGGAGAAAGCTATTCGTGACTATGTTGATCAAACGTTAGCATCTAACTTCTGCCAGGACAGATGTGATCATCTGGAGTGCACACCAGAAACTTTGGAATGGAAACTAAGAGATCGTATTGCTAAAGCTAAAGGTCGTGGTGTTAAAGTGCTTACTAACCCTTCCTTTACAAAAGGGCAAGAGAAAGATATTTGTCCTAACTTGGAAGCACTGGGTGAAAAGTTTCCTTATGCTACGCAGATTGTGCAGTATCTTACGTATAAACACCGTAGGAACTCTATTCTAGGGGGTGGTGCTGATTGGGAAGAAGATGAAGAGGATTACGATAAAGGTTATCTGGCAGCAGTAAGGGCTGATGGTCGTATACCAACTCCTGCTGCAACGTGTGATGCAGCTACATCTCGTATGAAACATAGGTTAGTAGCAAATATTCCACGTGTAACATCTCTGTACGGATATGAAATGCGTAACTTATTTGGTGTAGAAGTTCCAAAATACTTCCAAATTGGTTATGACTTTGATTCTCTTGAGGCAAAAATAGAATCACACTACTGTTGGCGGTACGAGCAGGAACCACACGAATATTGTAATGCTCTATTATTGGAAAAACCTAATGATGTTCATACAATGATGGCTCGACGTATTTCTGACACTATTGGTCGTAAGTTTGAACGAAGCCCTGCTAAATCTGTTAAGTATGGTATTACTTATGGTGCTCAAGCTGCAAAAGTAGCAAAAACTATAGGTAGTGATATGTATACAGGACAACTTGTATACGATGCTTTCTGGGAAGCTGCAAAACCTCTTGCGCTTCTTAAAGAACGTCTGCATGATTTTTGGGTTAAAACAGGTAAGAAATACATTCTTGGTATTGATGGTAGAAAAGTACCTACACGATCTGCACACGCAATACTTAACTCTCTGTTCCAGAGTGGTGGTGTTATTTGTGCAAAAAGAGCAATGGTTATCTACGACGATCTTATCGAAGAAGAAGGATTAGCTGTTGACTTTTTTGTTGATGACTGGAAAAATAAGTCATTCGTTCAACAAATGATTGCATATCACGATGAAGCACAGCTTGAAGTAACTCGTGATCTGGTGCATTTTAAATGGTTCTCTAAAGAATCTTTAGGTTGGACTCAAGTTGATGATCCAGAAGAACAAAAGAAAATTGATAAAGAATGTTTGGATAAAGTTAACGCCTGGAAAGAAGAGGAAGAGAAACGTACTGGCAAGATTTGGGCTAACGTACATGAATCTCCGAAAGGTGGTTGGTTTACAGCCTACAGTCGTGCTGGAGAATTAGCATCTATCGCTGTTAATAAAGCTGGTGAGTATTACAATCTTAATGTACCTCTCACTGCTGGTTACGATATTGGTAACTCATGGGCTAGTTGTCACTGACATCTATTTGATTTTAAAGGAGTTTTTATGTGGGACAATCTATTATTGCCAAGGTTGTTCCACACTTTTAAACCATTTCATAATTAGATGTTTGAACATCTAGAATAACGCAAAGACCATAAGAGATAGGAGAAAATATGAATATTGAAGATCAAAAAGTACGAGCTTTAGAAGTATTACGTATGTGCCAACTGGTAGATCCGTTTGCAATTGTAGCTGGCGGCGCTGTACGTGACTGGCGATTAGAGAAACCTGCGCAAGATATTGATATTTACTTGCGTATGCCTAACCACAATACACTCGTACTAGTAGAGAAATTTTTGATGTTGGGTGTTGGTGCACGTAATGTTAAACAACTTACTAAGCAAACAGAACACACTTATGCCGAACTACCACATTTGAAATGGGTATTTGAAGCATACTATAAAGATCTTAAGTTTAACTTTATGATCATGGAAGAGGGTGTACGCAGTGAAATCGTATGGAACTTTGATGTAGCTATTTGCCTGTGTTACTGGGATGGTCAAAATTATGTATATCATCCAGATTTTGAATTTGCACTGAAAACTAATATTTGTACTATTAATCACCGATACACAGGTAAAGAAGCACACGTCCGTAAAATGGCAGAACGTTTCCCTATGTTCCGCTTTGTAAAAGACGTTTTCATTCCCAAAGAACCAGAAGTACGTACACTGGATTCATTTAACAGTGAAGAATTTAAGATTTAAGTGTTGACAAACATTATAATTATGTGTTATTATGAGGACTTGAATGACAGATAATCGTTCTAAAATCTTAGTCGAGACGTTCTACAGTAGAGAAACTAATCGTCTTGAGCTAACTAAAAAAGATGTTGAACCTCAAGATAATACCTTTTTTATTCAAATACTATGTCTCTTTGGTGGATACAACCGTTTAACAGTGAGAGTAGAAAACAAAGAGATATCTGAAACCACTATCACAAAACGTGAACTAATGCTACTACAGGATACAATACGAGATGTTTTGGATAATCCTGGAAAAGCAAAAGTAATTAACCTTGGTGGAGAAAAGATACAAATCCTCCATTTTGAAAGTGGTGAAATAGGATTTGGTATTGGTCTTGGTAAATACCTGTTGGAAGAAACTGACGCTACTCTTTTACGAGAGTTTTGTGTTAAAGTAATGTAATTATAGAGGAGAATTTATGCCAGTAATTAATTCTGAAATTGACCGTCGTACTAAAAAAGAAGCATTCTGGGCTGAAGGTATCGTTGAATATGTCAAACTGGATAAGTTTGATGACATGAAAGTCTCTTATATTAAGGTTGCAGGTCAGCCAGATAAGAAAATTGAATCAACTCACAAAGCATCTCTGCTTATTAAAGAGAAAGGTGCTAGTGCTGATGATAAAGGTGTTTGGGTTAGCCTAGGTGAAGTTAAACTGCATCCAGAACATGAAAACCTGCAAGTTAAAGATGGTGACAAGTGGGTTACTATCGAAAAAGGTGTAGAACTAACTATGGATGTTAAACCTTCTGAATGGAATGGCAAAACATACTACAATTCCTCTAAAGGTAAAATCACTATTCTTTCAACAGAAGGTGTTCAGCAAGCACAATCTTCTTCAAAAGGTGGAAACAAGCCATCTAATAACGAAGGTAGCAAGCCTAACTACAAAAAACGTGATACCGTAGGGATTGAAACAGGACACGCTGTAAACGGCGCTCTGGAGCTTCTACGTGCTGGTGTGAAAGGTGATGCTTTCGACTTGGCTGGTGTGGTACAATCTGCAACTGTTACTCTGAAAGCAGAAATTGCTAAAGATCGTGGCGTTGATGTGACTGACTATGATCTTGGTGCTTCAGTTGGACACGCAATTCTTAACGCTTGTCGTGATCATACAGGTAAAACTGTAACGGCAGAAGAGATTATTGAAGCTGCTCGTGAAGTTCTTGCTTTGTCTGATAAAGTAGCTGCTGCTATCCGTGGAATGTCTACCCCCAGTACAAGAAGTTAAGAAAGAAACTAAAAAAGTAGAGAAGAAAGAGCCAGCACCGAAAGAACCAGAACCTGTTGTTCAAGATTTCGATGATGATATCCCATTTGCTCCTATTGGTTTGCAGTATGGTCGAAACTTCCTGCACTGTTTCTAATAGTTAAATATTGTGTGAATATAAGGAGCCTAACGGCTCCTTTTCTTTGAAGGAGATATAATGAGCGAATTTGTAAACAGCACCGCATTAAACTACCTGCAAACCCTCGAAAGCAATAGTGTAGATTTGATTCTTACTGACCCACCATATGCTATTTCTCGTGACACAAATTTTCAATCTGGAGAGCCGACTGGAAAAGATACGGATAGATTCCGTGTATCTTACAACTTTGGCGATTGGGATGTTGTAGATATTCCTTACTTTAAAGAAGTATTCAAAGAAGCCTACAGGGTGCTTAGAAAAGGTGGTACTTGCATAGTTTGGTATGATATCTGGAAGATCCAGGAGCTACGTGAAATCCTTGAACCGCTTGGTTTCCGTATGTTCCGTACTATTGAATGGATTAAAACAAACCCTGTACCCATCAACAGTGGTGTTAACTACCTTAGTAACGCTAAAGAAATGGCTATTGTTTGTGTTAAAGGTTCTAAGCCAACCTTCAATGCTTCCTACCATAAGGGTGTGTTTGAGTATCCTATCTATCAAGGAGCAGATCGTTTTCATCCAACACAAAAACACTTGACTTTGTTTTGTGACCTTATTAATATACACACCAACGAAGGAGATGTAGTCTTAGACTTCTTCTCTGGAAGTGCAACAACACAAGTTGCGGCACTTTTAACAGGTAGAGAATACTTAGGCTGTGAAGCCGATGTGAATATTTTTAAGCAAGCGGAGGAACGACTAAATGAGTACACTGAACAGCAAAATCACCCTGAAAGCACTGATTAACAACGGTATGAACTTGGACTCTGGTCTGTCTCCAAAGATTTCTATGGCACGACTGGAACAAGTTACTGGTCTTCGTCAAGTAAGTAATGGCGGGAAGATTATTCGTGATGACGCTGTACCTTTTAATAAATTTCAGATTGAACGTCATTACGATCCTGTAACTGCAAGTCTCACTGGTGTGACTTTCTCAGGTTATCGTACTGCTGGATACCAACGTAAGGTTGTAGCTGAACGTATTAAGAGTCGCAAACAGAAAATTGCAACATTGAAGAAACTGGTAGAGAAAGATGTTTCAGAACTTCTTAACCTGTATGAAACTCTTGAGACAAAAGGTGAAGATCATAAACTCTTCTCTAAAGAAGATGTAAGCGTAATTTTCACTGATTAAGATAAAAGAAAAGGAGCCATTAGGCTCCTTTTTTATTAGTCGTAATATTTCAAACCTGTAATAAAGACTGATCCCCAATCGTACAAGCTGGAGTAGTTTATTGTCCAAGTAGATGCCGTACCAGAGAATACGTCACGAACAACGTCTCCGTTGGAATAGTAAACATCCACACCAGTATGTCCGTTCCTTGGTATAGTGAAGGATACTCCTCCTAAATTTCCAGGATATGTGCAGACATAAGGCGATCCAGCTTTTGATGTTTCTCCTGTAGAAGCACCTTCAAGCTGTGGCAACCAAACTGCAAGGTTACTAGTACCATCTCCAGCGAAAATCTCCGCACCAGTTGCATCCAAGGCAATTATTTCAAAACTTATGGAGGACTGTTTGGCTATCCCTGTTTTATGCAGAATAGCACGATACCAACCGTTGCCCATAGATATAATATTAGCTTCACTTCCTGTGAATGTACCTGCTGCTAAATCAAAAGTACCCTCATTAACTTCAGTTCCTGCTTTTAATCTTAGTTTGGCCTTAGTAATCCCGTTCGCTTTCAAGAAAACAGAGGCAGACCAGTTACGTCCGGCAGATATGTTGTACGCGTTAGTATATGTTGCAGTTAAGATATGACTACCAGAGGTTGTAGTCGGAGTTAATTTGAATACATTAGCAGTAGTTCCAGCCGGAGAGTTATCAGATGAAGCTGCAACAGTTAAGTTGGTCTTTACCCACGGGCTTGCGCTTGTTAAGGCGTTGTTGACAAAAATTTGTGTAGCTGTGTTAGCTGTTACACGTCTACCTACAGGGGTAGTACCAACATACTCCAACGGAGCAACCAAGGTGTTAGTGGCTACAAGTTTATCTCCAGAAGCACGAGCAAAAGAGTTCCCACCATTAACCTTAACATCTGATGGAAGAGTTTCTTGCGTCAAATCATAGTCCATCACGACAGGTTTATCTTCTACGGTTCCTGCTGTAACGTTAACATTAAAACGTACTAAAGGAGATAACACATCATTTGCTTCGTCATAATATGCAACATCAAATACAGTAGTTCCTGCTGCAAAACCATATTGTTCTACTTGATCTGCATAGGTAAACGTATAACTGTTCGTATTAAGCGTTTGTTCAGTTAATACAGATGCGGTTAAGACGTTAATATTACGGAAGTAGTGTTTACTATAGCCTTGAGCATCCCATGCTAAAATTGTATCTTGATTAGATTGGGAAGTAGCTGTTGCTCCAGTTGGAACAGCCATATCAACCCAAACAGGTGACGTTGATGTTAAGTCTGTACCGTCTGCTGCTGATTTAGCAAGTTTTGTAGCTGCTGTTTGGTATACAGAAGAAATATAATGGATACGACCATCAATACCTTCTTCATAAACATAACCACTGTAACGTTCAGCACCATCTACCCAAGAACCAATGATAACATCATCACGTGCTGTAGAGATGGTTCTTTGTACATTTCTGTACTTCTGCCAATCCACACCATTAACTTCTACACCATATAAATAAGAACGTCCTAGGATCTGCCAAACAATTTTTGCTTGAGAAGCAGGAACTATTGTACGCATCTTATCAAAGATAGCTATCGTAGCATCATGGTAACGTGTAGTGTTACTGTATCTACCTGCAACAGTTGAAGATGCTGATACAGCATCATTTTCACCTTGTCCCCAAATAATGGCTTTAACCTTACTTGCATAAGGTGTGACTTTAGTGATAAAGTTAGTTAAGCATGGCCCATCTGCTGTGTTATCCAGATCATACCAGTAGTTGTCTGGTGTTCCTGTTCCGGCTTTATCATCTGCATATTTATCTGCTGCTGATGATCCAGAAGCTGTATTTAACGGAAGAACTTCAGCATTTGCTAAACCACGTTGCGTGGCATATGCATTACGGGCTGTTGTGCTACTCATTGCTGCTTTATTTGCACCAGATAGTTCTGTAAAGTGTGCATTTACGTTATCTTGTCCAGCAAAGACAATAACTTCTTTAATGAACGAATCATCTGTAGCTATTGAGTTATTAAAGATAACGGCTGCTGCTTTGGTGCTCTTAACGCTAATTTTAAGGTATGTTGGAGCAAACCCATAAAGAGGAATAGAGTCAGAGATATCAAAGTAAGCGTAAGTATTCGTGGTTGTTGTAGTCCACTGAACACTATTATTACTTAAATCTAATACTTCTACAGTATAAGTATCACCATCTAGCGGATCAGCTACATCCCAAGCAACACGAACGTCTCCATAGCTGTTTGCCACGGCTGTTACATTAGAAATAACAGGAATAGCATTAACACCTAAATAAGAACTATCAGAGGCCACCACTGTTCCTTGATAAGTTGCAGTACAACCTATACGGCAATTACCATCTTTAAGAGCAGTTATTAATCCTGTAGGGCTTACAGTAGCTACTTCTGGATCTGTTGTGGTGTACGTAATTACCATGTCTGGAAGATCTTTAGCACCTTCTGGACTGATTGTAGCAACCAACTGTTGAGTAGTGCCTACATCCATAGCTGAGAGACTTTCAGTGTACACGCTTAATTCTGAAGCATAACCCCCAGATTGATCAGTTAAGACAGCACCTAAATTATTTTTAGCTGTCATTATTGCATCAAAACCACCTTCGGCAACAAACTCCATCATACCACTATTATCTATAACCATTTTGGTATTATCTGAAGATGAAAAAGCTATATCAAATAACGCACCATCTTCCGGTGAAACTGTGTATGTCAGTTGCTTTTTACTACCAACTATTGCAATACCAATAGAGGAAGTAGTTATAGATGTAGCTGTTACTACTGAAGCTGATGTTGTTGACATAAATAAAGGAATAGGATACATTTAATCTCCTTAAATAATAAGCCCCCGAAGGGGCTTTGATTATGTGCGTTTAGCAACAATAGCATCCACGTAATCGCCAACACCACAATATGTTAGTTGTAGTATTGTTACTCCGTTAGGATCTGTATTAATATCACTGGAACCAATTACTTTGTAAGATGGATCTAAAGTAACAGTACGACCCCCAGTGGCATCTTGGATAAGATAAACTATTGCAGAGAATGGTTTAGGTTTTGTGCTATCTTCGACACCAGGCCATGCTTTTATAGTAGAGTTACCAGTAAGATTCAACACATTCATGTTATGTGTTCCTGGAGGTGTCCAGTCCCCTGTAACAGAATTGTTAGTATATGCTGTAACCTCTATAAAATTAGTTGTTACTTTTGTTGGAACTATATCTTGACCATCTACAGAATTAGGGAGTTCTTCCCATGCTCCATCTTTACGAGCATAAGTCTTACCATCACTAGGTGCATCTGTGATACTAGGTAGTGTACCTTGAGAAGTCCAGATAGTTGCAGATGTTTTTAAGAACACCTCGCCAGTGGAGATATTAAAGGCATAATCACCTTGTTTACCATCACTAGAGATTGGATCTGTTGTTTTAACAATCCAAGTTGCACCGTCTGTACCGTTAGTACCAGCGTCACCTTTTTCACCCTTATCACCTTTCAAACTACCCATATCTACATATTCAGCAGTTTGAGTTTGTTCATCATAGGTGTAAATGTAAAGATGACCTGTATCTTCCGTCAGATAAGCATCACCGTAATTGGCTGTAGGAGGAAGTGCACTTGCAGACGCAACGTGTCCTTTTGCAGTGATTGGAGTACCAGCTAAACGACCAACATTTGTCCACTCTGTGGCTCCTTGCAACCAGACCAAAAGTTCATTATTGATCAGATAACCATCACCATCTTCTCCAGTTTGTGGTAGTTCAGAAGTGCTAGTCAGAATGTCAATAATGGTCAACCCTGCACCAGTTGGCCCCGTCAAGCCTTGTATACCCTGTGCACCTTGATCACCCTTGTCTCCCTTATCACCTTTTTCTCCTTTCAGAGAGGCAATATATTCGTCAATAGTACCAACGTTACCAGCATTTAACCAGACTTGATAAGCTGAATCACCAGTGTTACCCTTATCTCCTTTGTCGCCTTTATCTCCTTTTGGCCCCACTATAGCGCCCATATTGATCCATTCTACACCGTTTGACACGTATAGATATGTACCAATACTCCATGCTTGAGATGTGTTTCCAGGAGATGCAGAAGGAAGATCTGAAACGGAATTAGCTGCGCCTTGGTAATCAAAACCATTAGCATTATTACCTGGCACACCTTGTGGCCCCTCTGGGCCAGGCTCCCCTTTATCACCTTTAATTGCGGCAAGATAATCTAGTTCTGTACCTTCGTTTCCTGCTGCAAGCCATACTTCATAAGCAGATTTACCTTCTGGCCCCTGTGAGTTTACTTTTCTCCAAGCAGTACCATCCCAAGCATACATATTCTCGCCTACAATCCATGCATCCCCTGCATTGTTTCCAGTTGTAGGTAATTGGTTGGTATTAGATAGCGTCCCTAGTAGCTTTAATGGAGCACCTGGATCACCTTTTAAAGAAGCCAACCACTGTGTCTCAGTACCTTGGAAACCATTGTCTACGGCAATTTGGTAAGCTGATTTACCAGCTTCTGGGATGGATTCTCTAAGATCTTCAATTTCAGCTTCAATAGCATCTAATTCTGATTCTATTTGAGCAATGTCATCTGCATTACCCACATTTTTCCAAGCTGTATCTGAAATCCCTCCAGTAGATGTAGGAGTAGAGTTAGCAGGTACAACTTTAGGTAGAGAACCTTTCCACTGATAGTAGTTACCGTCAGTTTCAAAGAGCAATGCTTCACGAGCATCTCTTAAGGTAAAACCACTTGCAAAACTTCTACGCTTTCTATAGCGAGACTCTACCATGTCTGCAATGGCACTATTTGGACGTGTTAAAATCACTTTACTACTCCTTTTATAAAGGGGCTTTCGCCCCTTTTTAATTAAGCATTATTGACAGTAACAAAAGTAACAGGATTCAGAGCTTTAATTTGTGTATTCTCTGCTGTAGGTGTTACAATTGGATCTGCAATATCTATTGTGTACAAACTATTTGTCACATATGTAGCACGTGCTATAGTTGTCACAAGATCGCCGCCATTTGCACCTGCACCTGGAATAACAATCTTAGTACCTGCTGCTTTAGCGTAGCCATTACTAGCCCAGTTTAAAGCATTAGACTGTAGATAGGTTTGACCTGTAACAGTTGCTTTTATTTTCTCGTTGTCACTAAAGAAAGCACCACCTACTGTAACAACATGTTTTTTACCGCTTGCACAATGAATAACTGTTCCAGTAGGGAATTCACGCCCACCTGGGAATTCATCATAAGCTGTAAAATATTGTTCAGAAATAGTAGTTAAAACTGGCCCACGATGACCTGTACCATCAACAGCAGTTGGAACACCAAAGTTATTTCCAACCTGATCGCAACGATCAGTGTAGATTTTAGCAAAAGAAACTGTTGTTTCATCTCCGCTAAGTGCTGTACATCCTACCCACTTCATATACGTGAATTGGCTGCGAGTATAGAAACCGCCACCACTTCCTTCTCCGCTTCCGTGTTGACCAATAAAGTCAATACTACGGCAACGAATATTATTAAAGGTAGAGCTAGATGGTAGCCCACGCCATTTAAAAACATTACAATTGATATTACTAACAATTGTAGAGTTTTCCCAGGCATCTGATCCAGATGTTGCAATCTCAATTGAAGATTCTGGAATATCCAAATTCTTAATTGTAAAGTTAATTGGTGGCCCCGCATATCTTCCACTGTTAACACCCCAGTCAATAAAGACCATACGTGTTGAAACAGACGGATCATTGAGCAGATAACCAGTTAAACCATCAACTTCAAAATCTTGGCATCCGTATAATGCAACACCACAAGTAGTTAAACCTGTACCTGTTGAAACTGCTGTGTTAGGATAAACTTCATTATCACGTATTGTGAAGTTTTTACCCATTTCAACGTGTAAACATTGACGGCAATTGTAAACCCTATTCCCAACGATACTGAAATTACGTACATATTGTGAATCAGGAACATCAACACCATATGGGCCACTACCTGCTACACCAATACCAATACCCCAGTTTGCACCTTGTCCAGAAGCATCTACGTTAGCAATGTGGTTATTCTCGATAATCAAACCTTCAGTGTAGTGTTTTTGAACTACGTTAAGTTCAATAGCATCACCTTTGATATCGTGAATATAGTTGTTAGAGTAACGCCCGTAGGTCATTACTTCTCCAGTACCTTGTTGCAGGATCGCATATTTACAACCATACATTTCGTTGTAACTGAAGTCCAACGTACCTTCACTTGTCATTGCTTGCATTAAGAATGCTGCTGTAGATGTTGCGTTGGAGAAGATATTACGATAGAATCGGCAATCACCACCTAACATCTTAACATAACATTTTTCAAAGCGAACGTTTTCCATCCAACAGGACACAGTAGAAATCATTGTTCCACCGTTACCAGTGAATGTACCACCATACCAACGAATACCAGACATAGCAATTGAGCTTGTGAATCTATAATTCTTATCTGCACGTACTTGAATGTTATTCGTGTTAGCGAAAGTAATAGTTTTTAAAATTGCTTGAGTATCATCGGTAACTCCATCACCAATTGCACCAAACTGCTCAGGCGTTACAAAGTATTGAGCTTGTAACAGGTTGCCTCCAGATGGAAGACCAACCATTGCTGCACCAGTGGTAGATGACAAAAGGTTTTTCTCTACGTAAGAAGTAGAGGCTGTTGTTTTACCAATAAAAGCAAACAATTTGTTAGGTAGACCAGTAGACGGATCTAAACCTAATGGTTCTGCCAGAATAATTTTACTATCTTTGATAGTAAATGCTTCACCTTGAATCTGAATTACACCGTTAATGGTGACAATAGCATTATCAAAGATATAAGGAGGACTGATTTCTGTTTCATATCCTGTAGCACCTTTAAAATACCAAGGATATACATCTGAAGCTAACTGTTCAGTTTTAAGAGCGTACAGAGTCCAGTTACTGTCCCCTACAGGTGTGCCCTGCATAGGTACAGGGTTCGCAGTAGTGGCAGATGGGGCATAATAGTACCCACTCAAGATACCGTTTTCAAAATAACGTAACTGGTTAAATACAGTTTCAGTTGATCCTGCTGACCAAGCAACAGGACTCTTAAAGAAGAAGTTATCAACAAGTGCTTTACGCAGTGTAGGTATTAAACCTGTTTCGGTTTCTACAGTTGCTGTAGCATCCCCATTAATAACATCATGCATCTGGTTAGACGAGAATATAACCAGATCAACACCTTGTTCTAGTGTCGTAGCAGGATATGTTGGAAAATTCGCCATTAATTTTTGTCCTTACTTTGTGTGCGCTTTGTAATCTCCTCTAGCATTAATTGAACAGGAGCATTTTTTAAATCCATTATTTTTTCAATCTTCTGTTCTAAGGCAGTATTATTTGCCATTAATGTAGAGTTGATCTGGTTAAGCATTTGAGCAAGTTCTGCTTTGGTAGCATAAGTGGATTCAACAAACACCAACTTCTTTTCTAGTTCGCGGTATTTGTCTTCCATTTTATCCAAATCACTTGCCATATCATCTATCTTCTGTTTGAAGACCACCCAGATTACGCCAATAAGAGGGATAATCGCCTCTTTAGCGATATCCCATACTTCTGTTAGCTCCATACATTGCCCCTATTTCTTAGGTCTTGTAGGCCAAGTTATATTAGGTGCATCTTCAACGTTAATTTGAATTAATGTTGCACGATAGAGTTTAACTTTTCCTAACCAATCTTTTTGTTCTTCAGATAAACCTTGTAATTCCTCTAAATCTTGAATTGCAGATATTTGATTTGTGGCCCAAGTTAATTCTTTTTCCATTTTAAGGTTGGCATCTTCTATTGCAAACCCATTATGAGAAATAAACTTACCATTGTCATATCTCCACGACCCTAGGTTGCTTTCTTCTTCTATTTTATCTGGAACATTGTATGTTACAAGAACAGTAAGACCAGCGGGAAAATATGTAGAAACATCTTTCGTAGCTGCAACAACTACATTGTTGTGATCTAGAGTTAAGAAATAGGCATCAGGGTAATTTTTGGATAAATATTTCTGAATTTCGTACCAATCATTACCATCTTTATCTTTAAGAAAACCAACACCTATTGAAAGATAGATGACATTTTCTTCTGTCAATTCTGGTTGATATAGTTCAAAGCCAGTGTAAATAACATCTTTTTTCATGTGTTCTCCTTACTAAACGTTGGTTACTGTTATCCACCTACCATTAATGTAATATTGTAGCGGAGCAGACCAATACCAAGCACCACGAAGTTCTTTCTTATCACCAAAACCCCAACCTGTGATCACGTGACCAGCATAGAAAGGAGATTCAGATACACCAGCTTTAATACGTGTACCTAGACGGATAGAAGACACAACAGAAGAAACTCTATTGTTAATGTTATTAATTTGGCCTTGCAAGTTGCTATTAACGTTGTTAATATTATTTTGCAGTGTACTTTGCAATGAGTTTAGTCTTGAGTTAAGATAATCTAATCTTACAAGAGCATTACCATTGCCAGTATCTTGACCAGAATTAGAACGAGGATTGTCTATTAAAACATAACCTGCATCATACAAACGGACTCCACAAGATGTTCCTCCAGTAGATGGATTTATTCTATAAATATAGAGTTGACCACCTGCACCTGGTTCAGAAGACATATTGCCTACTGTTTGTCCATTATAGTTTCTAAAAAATAATGTTGCAGGATCTGTAGCACCTGTACCACAAGTGTAAATATCACCTGCATAGATAGCACCACCATTATCACGCTTAACAAGGACATTTCCTACAACTTGGTTCGATGTTGCGTCTGTAATGTTAGCTGATAAGTGATTATGACTGTTATCTACTACTTGAATAGATAGTGTTACAGCAGCATTACCATTCCATGTAACTTCACCTGTAGCATCACCTGCCATTGTAATTTTAGTACCGACTATAGGAAGATATGTAGTAGGCAATGTTGGGAAGAATTCATCTTGCATATAGCGAATCCAAGACCCAATATTGTTTAAGATCCAGTTCATTTCTTCACAAGTCATAATCTGACCAAAGTCCATACCAACATTACGGATGGTTTCTTTTGGTCTAATCTTGTTTGTGTTTCCCGTTCCTGGGAGGGTTACTGTTTGTGTCGCCCAGTCAGGGTAGTATTGTGGCTTTGCCATTAAGGGTAACTCCTTATTCTATTTGAGCTATCAGCATAGTCATTCGCCCTGTATCATCTCCTTCAGCCTCTGTGTAAAGAGAACCTAAACCACCTATGCCATGAGGTGGAGTTGTGGCATAATAGGAAGTGAAACCAAAGGCTGAACCCGCTTTCGCACCTAAGCGATAACTACTTAGGATCGGGAAAACGTTAAGTAACTGTGCTACTGCCTGATCGGATTGTAGACACAAATTATAAAAGAATACATCGAATGTTTTATTTAATCCAACGTATGTATTGATCGTTTCTTTTTCTGTTCCTGTAAAACGAGCGAACATATCAATGATATCATCTCGCGTACCAGAAGACGCAACACGATAAGCCCTGATTTTTAATATTGTACGATACTCTTCATCTGTAGCACCATTTCTTTCCATCCCCATCTCTTCACCAATAAGATCTAAATACTTACCAGTTGCAGTAGAGATTAAGCGGTGTTTGGCAAGATAGATCATTGCCTGATCTATCTTTTGTTTTTCGCTAGAAATGATATAGAGTAGTTTGACAATGTTCGGAGAAGATTTAAAATCTTCAATCAGTAGGTCTTTAACATCTTCATTGATACTATCCCACGTTGTCACATGGTCAACACTCACTGCCATTTTTAGACTCCGTACTCGTAGGAAATATTATCAAGGTCAAAGGATGGTACAACATTGTACGCTGGAGTGATATCTCCCTCATTATATTTACTGTCATCCTCAGTATTAAGTTTAACATAAACACGGAGAGAAGTCAAGCGTCCGAACGCAAGTGCAGAATAAATTACACCTTTTATCTGATCGTTAGTTACTGTTGACCCTAGCTCAAAATAAGCCTGTAGATTTGAAAGAGCAGAAACAATATTTTCTCTTTCTGTTGTACTTAACACACTACCATTGCCAGTTTGATATACTAGTCTAAGTGAATATTCCGCATTGTCACCAGGAGAAAAACGAATTACTTCTTGACCGCCGTCTTCTGTTATGATAGTAATTGCTGTTGTACCATAGGTTAAGGTGTTAATAGGCTTAGTATTATAAATAACCTGTGCAACTTCTTCTGCTGTACCGCCATACACAATAGTCTGGAATGTCATAGCTGGAGCATGTTCCTGATCATGTAATGTAGGGTTATCATAAATCTTAACCTTTGTCACACCATCTGTCAGTAGCAGAGCTTTAACAATAGCAGCACGAGTAGCAGCATTAGCTTCATCCATATTATCATTAAAACGAGAACGGAATTCTGCATCTGTTTCAACATCCGTACCTGGAGAGAATGGGTAGAAGTTACCTGTATCTAAAAAGCCTGTAAACGTTGAAGAAATACCTGTAATACTTTCTGTACCTACTGGATTATAACCAACGTCTGAACACGTAACTGGAATTTCACTCCATTTTGTACCAATTGCAATAGATGCGTAAAATTTCACTGGTGTTACTAGACCTATTGGGTTAACATTATCTTCTGGATTATAACCCATGTAAACATTACTGGCATCATTCCATACTAAAGCACGATCTGTTGTTGATACGTTAGCTTTAATGAAATTCGTGAGATCTAAAATAAAGTTTGTATTGCTAGGACTTAGTGTTTTACTGTTAAGACCACCATCAATAGCACTTTGAATGTAGAAAGTAATAGAAGTTTCACCAGAAGCTGTTGCGTTTGCTTTAGAAATGGTGTATGCTCCAATCTTAGCATTCAACATTGTTGGTGCACTGACATAATAAGTCAAATCGTTATCGGCATTAAAATAAACATCGGTGCTTAGTTCATAAGTCCAAGCTGCCTTATTGTTAGATTTAACATAAGCATAACCACTACCAGCAGAAGCTGCCTTACGATAAAAACCTCTCTTAGAGAAAATTTCATCAAGGTAAATACCTTCTGCACCATCTAAGGTTTGGGTATTGTAAACACCTTGCATACCTTCCCAAAGGGTGTAATCTGTATATGCAATAATACGAAACAGTTGACCAAAGACAGTATCTTCAGATGTAGCTGTATCTGCACCGAAAGTGTTTTTCAATGCTGTCATATAATTATTTAAAATATCATCAAACGTTGGAATTACAAAACCAGCATCTGTTAAACCATAATCTGCCATTAGTTATCCTCCTTATCAGGGGCAGGTGATCTGCCCCAACGTAAATCTATTAAATTCTTCATTAGTCTGGATGGTGTGATCATAAAAACAAAAGCCCAGCCCATCCATTCAGGAATTTCTTTATCAATTCCCAAATAAATAAACATACTGGACATAACAATCATACCAATAGCATTCCAAACTTTAGTAGAACTGACTTTATTATCAGGATATGTACAAAACATACCTATTAAAAATTTTCTCATGGTGCGTTCTCATTACTTTTTAAAATCACGATATACAGCTAATTCCCCAAGGTCTACAGAACCCGCTGAATGCACAAGTACAGCAGCACTAAGACTAATGGCAGTAATACCTGGGGCAATTGATGATTAGATCAGTTCTGCTTAGCCTTTCATCCTAGCTCCTATATTGATGGCAGCAAAGAGACATTAACATCTCTCACCAACCCATCAACGCTAGTTAACGTAACTGAGATGTCACCTGTTGAACTATCAATAGATAAGCTAACAGTAACCCCAGTTCCTGAAAGACCAATCCTTCCAGAGCTTGCAACAATTCCACTGGTAATGACATCAAGATAGAAATTTTTTTCGTGCCTTACCCCTATAGGTATTTTTATATAATCACCTTGTGCAGTATTGCCAATTCTACACTCAATCAATATGGCTCTGGTGACATATGTATCGTATAAATCTTGCGCGATATTGGGCTTAGTGAATGATAACGTTGCTCCCACAGTGGCTGGCAATCTACCTGAGGACTGTGAACCAATAATCCGTCTCCCTTTAATAACTTGGGACATTCCAACATTTACATCATCGTCCATACCGAGGTTTCCGGTTATAGATTTATTTAATGTAGGAGCCTTCTGGTTAATTGCTGAAGTAACAAAACCGGTCATATCACTTCCAGATACCAGGAGTGTCCCATTACCAGAGCCAAGAACCGATACGTTAAACGATGGGGAATTTGTCCCACCCTGACCCCATTCGTTAGCTCCGTTTCTAGTTCTTACCCCAGAAATTACAATTTTACCATTATCAATAATAACAAAGTTTGCGGAATAGTTGTCATTCATTGGTTGATTAGCACCACTGCGAGCGACGACAACTCCGGTTACAATCCATGACGAATCCTTGCCAGCAACTACCCCGCCTCGTCCAGCCCTGTCGCACAGTTCACCTGAAATCTGGTTTTCTATTGATTCATACGCATACCAGTTATCACCAGCGTTCCATTCATTCCGGCATCCTCCAAAAAAGTTACTATTTGCTCCACCGACAAGAGCTACGCCTCGGTCATTGGCATTGATTGTGCAACCAATCATCATAGAGTCTATTAAATTTTTAACTCCGTCCCCATTTCCAGATAGAGAACAAAAGTATGCTTTCACTGTTGCGATGTATCTTGCTGATCCTTCCTTATTCCAACCAATACCAATAGCAAAACGGTAAATTCCGCACCCCTCTAGTCGAGTACCATTGAACTCGGTAGATTTATCTGTGGAATAAAAAAGATACGTTGTTTTATCTCGACCATCAAAAACAATATCCCGGAACAAATGACGACCAGTTGAATAAAATGGGAAACTTGCTCCAGTTGCTACGCGAATAACGACCCCGCAATTAAGGAAGCTACTGTCATCTGATACAGTGTATGGTCGACGACATCCCCACCCTATAAGTGAGAATCCCAATGGAAGCGTCGCAGGATCACTGCCAAGTTCAATAATCCCCAGGTTCCAAGGTATATCAAGGACCATAACTCCCGCAGCTATAGCGGCTTTTAACGCATAATCCGCTGCGACTACTGCTCCAGAAGTTGTGAGTAATGTTTGTTGATCTGATTCGGTAAGGTATTCGAAAAGTGACGCACGAATGATTCTACCCAGAGGTGAGGCGTTCCGAGACACCATTTCTGCTCCATCTGTATCTTTCAACTGGGTGGCTAAAACCACCCCAGTGTCAGTAAGAAAGTTGGAAACTGTGCTTTTAACAGTCTTATCAGATTGGTCTAAAACCAGGTAATCAGAATCATTAACTTTTGATGTTTCGGGTAAATTAGTAATTGTAGTTGACATTTTTACTCCTATATATAAAATTTTTGTGTTGTTACTAAATCTTCTCCAGATTTAGTGGCTAATGTAATTCCACTTATAGTGGCAATCTCAACATTTACCTGTTTAAGAGTGATATCTTGCAAGTAGCAATTCAAAGGCACATTACCCATATAAAACACTTGGGATTTTGAATTAAGAACAGTTATTGAATCATGCATTATTTGTGGGTAAGCCCATATGTATTGATATAAACCAACAAACTTCTGGTCATTCAATACAATATTGCCTATAATCATTTTCCACAAATATGTTCTATAGTTTGATTCAGGATCAAAGCCATATAATGGTGCTAGAGTTGCATCTGGAACAAACCCTGCAAGATAATGTATCTTATCGTAACTAAAACCTAGTTGCTCATTAGGTATTGTGATAGCGTCGAAAGATCTTTCCATTTTACCTTCCAACAACCAATCATAACATTCTGAACAATAAAAGTCAAAGTTTTCTGGGATATAATAATCTTTAGGGAAGTTAACAAACTCCATCATACCATTACCCAAAATGGATGGCACAAATGGTAACAATGTAACTTTAGCTCCAGGATATGCCAACCTGGTATCTGTTGCAAATTTAGCAACACGCAGTCCTAATGTTTTAGAGAGGAATGCATAATATTCATCATATGGTGTACCAGTTTTATAATTTTTAACTGTACCAACATCTTGTGCATATAATCCAGTTTCATTATTAAATGCAATTTTGGTTGTATAATCATAAATACACGGTAGATTGGTAGCTGTGTTATACCACCACCACGGTTCACCAACCTGAATAATAACTGGAAGATCATTAGCAGCGGATATAGAAGCTATCTTATTTATTACACCTTGTAAATAATTCATCCCTTCATCAATTGAAGGAGATAAAACATAACTTGGTGGCTCATAACCTGTAGCAGCAAGATCATCATTCCAAGCATGTTGTACCCATTCTACAGGACACACTGTACTCATAAGTTCAAAACTTAAGGAATTCATTACTGTGTAGCCCATAGCTTTTGCATTAGCGTGGAAATTATCAAACCATGCTTCTGTTGCTGGGTTTAAATATTCTGTTCTATTCAAAGCCCATTTATTAGAACCAGCATCCCAACTAAATTGATAATAGTGTGACATACCATTATAGTGGTTAATCATATCTCTATAACCTAATCTATAGGTGTTAGAAATAACTCGCTCTGGGGTTAGGTTATACATATCATCATAAGATGTACACATTCTTATGGTGTGCGCCGGAACATTTAAATTACCCATATTCATCATACTGTAACCAGTATCAGGCTCTAGTATGGTAAACTTAAAGGAAAGATCCATATTGTCTACAGGTATAACATCTTCAATTTCTTGATACCTTGCGGAGATCAAAGAGAAGAACATGTTATCTATCTGTGTAGTGTCAACAACAATATCATTTTCTGGCCCAGATTTTAAATTTGAGAAATCTAATTTGATTATTGCTGTTTTACCGTCCTCTGAAACTTCTTCTGCATAAAAGTTTAGAGATACATAATGAACTGTTTCATCCTTCAGTGTCACTGTTAAGGATGGCATTAATTTTTCTTCTTTTAATCCAGGAACACCTTGACTAAGTTCCATTTTAAACCAAAGTTTTTCTTTACTTAAATCAGAATGTTCTTGGTAGCCTAATCCTTTGTGATCATATTTATCGTAAGTTGACCAAATAATCCCAGCAAGACCAGCCACTGTCCTATTAACCATTCTTGCCGTGAAAGAATCACCATTAGAGATAATAGAACAACTTTCTGTTGATTGAGAATCTATTGTCCAAAACTTAGGATCAAACATTCTAGACTTCACAACAGGCCAAGTTAGCGGGGTTGTATTCGATTGATTAGTCGTAATAACACAACGAATTTCTTCATTGATCATCATGTTATTTTGACTTATGCTAGTAATCTCAAGAGTAAAATAAAGATCTAAAGAGTTTGCCGGACGTTCATATACATCAACCACCACAGTAGCAGAATCTGCATCAGAAGGGAACGTTACTGTTCCCTGTTTAGCTACATAATCTCTACCAGCGACCGCCGTTCCATCGACGGTCTTATAGCTGAATGAACTGGCATTTACTCTCGTATTTCGAGTTACAGTAAAAATAGCCTGTTTCATTATTTTCCTTATTTGGTTACATCAACACTAATATCATTCATAGTTAGAACAGTTAGTGTTGGTATGTTACTATTATCCAAAATTGGTAAAGCGTTTTGAGGGTTTAGTTTACGATACAAGGCATATAAACCAAAACCACGTAATAGTTCTCCAGCATGGAAACCAAAGAACATTCCGTTATCTGAATCTGGGCGTGGTGCAACACTCCAGGAACCATTCATCGGATGGTTAGGGGAAAGCACAATATAGTTTTGCTGAATTAGATCAAAACATCTGTCTGCTACAATACCAATGTTTGGAATTTGTGAATCATAACCTGCCAAGCCCATGATTGAACAACCCGCCATAAACAGTGCAGACATATGACTAGTAAAGTCATCTATAGGCGCAAGAACTGTACCATCTGGGTTAAAGATAGTTGGTGTTCTTCCATCATTATTGTCTTGGAACCATTTAAGGTAGTTGATCCAATTTTTACAAACAGTTACTAGTTTTTCAGGAGGTGTTTCTCCTCTTTGTACAAGTTCGTACACAGCATGACAAGCACAGTAGAATGCACGAGCTTCATAACCATCCCACGCTTTTTCATTCCAGTGTTTCATAGTAAACGTATTAGGTTCACCGTATTTTCTTGCATCCCAACGATCCCACACATATGCTTGTGCCATAGGCCCAGGCATCACAGGATCAAACGTGTTATAAAACCACATTTGAGCATCATACAAGAAATCAATACTGTTGTTTAAACGTGTCCAATCAATATCCCTACCTGCGAAACAGTATAAGGAAGGATACTGGTATCCTGGGTATGGAATACCACGCCATCCATCGTATAATGCAGTGTTTGGGTCACTGATATTAGAGAATGGAATTATTCCTGGTGTGTAATTAAGACTATTTAACTTATAGTCAATAATAGTACAATCACCTAACTTAGCAGTATGAGGACTTGAAGCCTGTACAGTAATACGGAAGTACATGGTATAATCATCACCAGAAGATGACGAATATCTTTCAGGTACATCGTTAATACAATAGAAATCTATTGTTCCTGTTAAACCATTGACAGGAGCCGTATCAAGAACTAAATTTACCTGATCTACCGCAGTAAGATTTATTGCTGAAGGTTTAGGATCTGTTTCTGGATGATTAGGCTGGTAAGCACTTAACTTAAAAGCAGAGGCTGATAAAGTCTTCGTACTCCATGCCCCTTGCGTTTTAGGCAGCATAGCCCACCATCTCCAACCTTGAGCATCCGTGATAGTCATGTTAAAGTCATCTTCATATGTTCTATATGTGATAGACTTAACATTAGCTTTTGATGTAGGGGTTAACCAAAAACCAACAGTGACACCACCATCCGTATCCATTGATGCAGTAACAATCTGGTCATTATTAGTTCCAGCAATACCTGTTACATACTTATATTGTACCACAGTATTGTCACCCCAGTCAACAATAATTCGAGGATCTGCGATAATATATGTTCCACCATTTGGAGGGGTACTTCTCATAAAGCTGGATAATGGAATATCCATGCTTGTCATATTAGCTGTACCTAGTGGTAAGCCACAACGGTAAGTTACTGTGTTATTTTCATCTTTGGTCTTACTTAGCTCCAATTCTGGACGGAAAAGGATACCATGTCCTGCGTCATCTACACCTTGGAACTGAACTCGTAACTTAGAGTTCTGATCAACTTTAAACCAAATAGATTGCTGTTCTAATGTTGTTTGAGCAGCAACATCTTGTCTAATAACAATATAACCTAAAGTATCTCTTGAATATTTAGGTATTGCTGTAGATGGATACGAATAATCGTAAGAGATGCCATCTGTAAACGGAATAGTTGCATATGTAGACTTACGGAAGAATTTATCAAACATATCAATGTTTGAATAATCTTGACACACTAACAGTGAAGACTGCCAGCATAGCCAATATTTTCTTTCCCCTGTAATTTGGTACATCAGGTAATTAGCATCACACCACCAAGTTTCGGCATCTGACGCATTATCCTGAAAACCCATTTCTACCGGAACGTTAACTGGTCTGTTATGCCACATAGTGTTACGCTCCATTAAATAACCACCGTGTTCAACAGGGTTACAAGTCGCGTAGTTAAATTTATATGTACCATTTACAGAAGTATTTTTTAGTTGAACTGTTCCGTATTGAGATGTTGGAAAACCTTCTTCTAAGATATTTCCATCCCAATCAACTTTACGTCCTAAACGATCAATGATCCAATCAACATCCCATTGATCTCCCTTCTTAGACCAATCTGTTGTACCATCTGCATTAACAGCATATACTGTAGCGTTTACAGAGTTCCATCCTAGATTACCATTAAAAGCAAACCATGCTTTGTCAAGGTATTCTCCCCAATGAGGAGCACCATGAGGAATAACTGTTCTACCGTTAGTCCACGTCATTAAGCTACCCTTAAAACCTCCGTGTGTAGGGTAGCCATCATCTGTAAGAGGATAATGTGCAAGACGTGGTTCTTTACCGTTAATAATCCAGTTAGGGCGATATTTTGCTGGCGGATCTGGTATAGGTTGACCACCAAAGAAGTAATCTATATAGGCTTGCCAATATTTTTTAGCAGAGTCTAAATACTTTGTATCGCCGGAAGCTAGGTATGCATAAGCGCAACCAAGAATAAGCACGGATTGACCTTCTGTTGTAGCATCCCCGTTTGGTTGCCCTTCTTGAGCAGTCCAGTTTATAAAGTGTCTGTTATTAGCTAGAACGTTTTGTGGGTTTAATACATAGTGTTGCACTGTAGGATCTACAGTTAAACCTGTATTACGATCTAAGAACTGAATATGTCCATCGATCAGTTGAAAAACATTGTCAATTCTGTGCTTAATTCTTGACATTAAATCACTCCTGCCATCACTAAACTACCTATCCAGGTAGCTCCATTATCATAACTAACAAATTCAAAAATATCTGTAGCTCCCTGTTTATAACTCAAAACAGGAGCGCGACCAAAACTCCATTTAACAGATTGAGGCCACGTTACTTTATTTGCTCCACTGCCTTGACGTAGGGATAGCGTAAAGTTTTGAACAATGTTAGTTGTAACTGGAACATTACTAAATGAAATACTGCAAGTTGGACTAGATAAAGTGGCAGAGAAATACTCTGCCGTGCTAATATCTAAAGCTAGGGTATTTGTAACAGTACCCCTTGCAGAAAGACGATTTCGTGTAACACCAGCACCCGCAAGAAGAACACGTAATGATGTTTTCTTAGTAATGCCGGATTGATCTGTTACAAAATAATCTGTGTCTGAAACAGATGTTGTTACAGGTAGATCAGACACCTTGATTGTAGTTAAATCAGCCATTATTATTTGTAGCTCCCATTGTTGCTGTTATAGCATAGTTGTAATTGGTTGCAAGACCTTTATTGGCTTCGTTAACAAGGTATTTTTCAAGCAATGCCTCGTTAGACCACTCATTCCACCAAGTAGAATAAGTATCTTTAGGAAGACCAACAATGTTAATAAAGCGATAGAGTCTATTTGCAGATTCAACAATTTCAAATGCTTCACAAGTGATTGCTGCATTATCATCACCAGCTTCTGGATAGATATATTCTTCAGACGGCTGTGTACTGAACAGAGCACTAACAACTTGTTCACCAACTGTAACAGTAACATTCATTGAGTAATACCTATCATCTCTATCATAAGAGGATGTGTAGGAATTGATATTATCTATATAAACATTACTTGCAATAGTTGATAAGAAAATGCGATCAACAATCTCTTTCTTCTTGGCAACACCAATAATCTCTTGCAGATATGGAACCCCAAAATTAGAATTGAGGAACCATTCTCCACGGAAAGTTCTAAGTGTTATTCCAAGCGTCTGTGCTGCAATTTCACTTTTAGTTGTGGTTAGTGTTAAATCACCATCCACCATTACTAAATCGTTAGAACCATCAAGTTTTAAATCAAATGGTATTCCCATCTGTTAACCTCCATTTGGTTTGTCGGAAGTAACAGTGCTACCACCAGTTTCAACACCGCGTACAGGGTGTGTATGTGTGTGTAAACCAATGCCACCACTATCTTTCATACGACCGTCAGGTGTGATTGTTAAACCGTTTAAATTTACAGTACCACCTTTATATGTCATAGTCCCACCTTGCAGTGTAAGTTTTCCTCCTCCTGCATCAGTAAGAACGATACTGTTTGGTGTCATATCTATTTTCATACCTTGTGTGTTGTACACAGATATATTACCGTTAGGATCAAACGAAGCGTAAGTTTGCTTATTATTTGAGATAACAACTTTTTCAGAGTCTACTTCTTCAGAAGAATCTGTAGCTGTTGCTATCTTAGGAATAAAACAGGCTGGATACAAACCACAAGGTTGAATTAATGTTCCGCTGCTGGCTGTATCTCCGTCTGTCTGGAAAGCATTCGACGGATCTCTTTCTGAAAAGACAACAACACCAATATCTCCTGCTTTAATTGGAAATGAAATTCTACCTGTACCACCACCATTTACCATAAAAGGAACATCGTGGAATGTTGGGTAATCTATTTCATCTTCAGTAGATCTGGTATTTTTTACGATAGATTCTAAAGTTACTGTCTTAGATCCATAATCTACACCAATTACCCTTACAGGTAAAGATGTATGTACTTCCGCAACTTGTTCGTTGATTAATCCACGGATTGCTGTTACAAAATTTAAAGCATCCATTTCTAGCCCTTCTTAATAATTGCAGATACAGATACAGACTCTACTTCAGTTGTCCAGTCTTTACCTTCCCTATCTCCTGTATGAACAACAGACACCACCTTAAAACCACCATCATAGTTATGACTCTTGAGCCAAACAGTTTTTTCTGGTAAGATAGCACCGTTCATTTCACATCTGAACTTAACACCATCGGTAGGCTTTTTAGCTTTCTTAGAAGATTTAGTTACTTTTTGTGTCGGTTTAATATCGTTGTGGAAAGGTTCTGGACTACCAATTAAACCTGTTTCTGCACTAATATATGCGCATCTTGCACTAGACATTTGTGATCTTGGTGTTACGTAAACAGATCCATCTTGTATTGACACATTATGATCAATACCTTTACAGATACTTTCTAAGTAATGTGATGTGTTACCACACATAGCTGTTGCAGATGATAAAGTTTTCTCTGTGTCTACGTGAATATTACCTTCTGTAGTACCTAAATCTTTAACTAAGTCTTTAACAACCTTACTTACTTTTGTACCTTTCGGATAACTTCTGCTTGTCCTTGCTTCGGAGATGTTAATACCACCATCCAGACAATGTAACACTGTACGTCTGTCTGTATTGTTAAAAGTATCACTCACCCATTGCACCGTTCCCTTAAAGATCATAATTAACTCTTGACCTTCATAACCTACTGCCAAAGCAACAGCCAAGTTGTTACGAATACCTTTGTTAATATAATTAACAGTATCATCACTTAGGTTATAAATAGTTATCTCGGCTTGATTAGGATCTTTATTATTATCTTTTCTTATTGTAAAAGATATTTGGTGCTCAGTAATAACATACAAATTAGGGGTTGATTTTTTAGCATCCCCTAGTTTAGTATCTAAGTCTACTGTAGATTTGAAAGAGGAATTTTTTGTCCTTTTTTCTTTAGTATTAGTAGCTGTACCTATTAACAGTTTGTATGCTCTGTTTAGATTGGGTGCAGGAGCTTTTGTGTAATTTCTTTCTTCTGCCATTTAAAAACTCCTTTTATCATGCTTGATATGGAAGAGCGTCGATATAAACCAAAGCAAATCTTTTATCTACACCTGTGTCATAGTAATTAGGTCTACCGTTTATTTTAACAGTATCTACCAAATAGAGTTGACCATCCGGCACAGATTCTATATACTTATATGGTTCTAGAAGATCTAAACCATTGGTTACTTTAAAAGTTACACTAGGGTTGTCTCCTGATAATCCTAATTGCATTTGCCACGCTTGATCTCTTGTATTCCATCTCAAACGTATATCATAATCTACTCCATCGAGAGTTACCGTATATGTTTGGTCTGGGTACTGTTCTGTAGGTAAGTACCAAGAATAATAACCTAAATTTCGATCAATAAATACTGCATTGTAGCCACTATTAGATGTGCTTCTACTGATCTTTGAATAAGATGAAATAGCCAAAAATTTTCTCCTTATTTTTTACCATCTGCACTGTGATCACTAAGATGTTCTGTACCAGTTGCTTTCCCTGTTCTTGCATCCAAATCAGCATCTGGACTAGTACCTTTCTTGTTTTTAACACCTGTATTCTTATTTGGTTTTGTCTTAAGTGCAATTGCATTTGTTTCCCCGTAAGAAACTAATCTTACTTGTTCAAATTCCAAGTCAAATTGCATTGCATATTCTGTTTGATATTCGTATGATATGCCTTTCAAAATAACATTCTCATACACCTTATGCTCTGTTATTAAAATGATAGGCTGTCTTTCATCAAATATTTTATCTAAGTAAGTAATTGCTTGACTGATACGAGTACCGTTAACACCAGCACTATATAACATATCTCGCATCAACCTTACAGGTGTCTCTGTAATCATTCCTGATAAAGAGAAAGTATTATTCTTAACTTGAACGTGATCCGATACATTAGCACCATTTTCTACAGGATAACTAGTTACATCTGCTTGACGTTTTACACCGATATTTGGAACAGCATCAAAAACTATAGCTTGGTAGTTTTGAATATATTGATCACTTGCACTATTGTAAACACTTGCTAAAATACAAAAACCATTCTCCCCTTTCACAGTAGAGGCAGAGTTATTTGTGTTTTTTGTAGAATTTATATCTTGTTCCGCTTTATAAACCGCTTGAACGTGTTGTTCTGGAGTGTTTGCTGCCATATAATTTTACCTCTTAATGTGATAAGAAACATTCTCCCTTATCACTCATTTTATCACGAAAAACAACTCTTTGTCAAGACAAATAAAAGCCCCGCCGAAGCGAGGCTTTATGCATTAACCACCAGTAGAAGATTGTCCACTGCTTAACTGAAGAGTTAAACCTTGTGAGAAGTTACTAAAACTGGTATTCATTGTCGCATCTAGATAATTACTAAAACCATAACCATCTGGAATAACATTAATCTGGAATGCGTTGTCTGGGATAACAACCGTATTCTCTAGACTTAACGGTATTGGAACACCTTGGCGTGGTGTTAGCATAGATGCTGTTAAATCAGGTCTATTGTAACCAATACTAGAAGCACTTGGATTTAAGGCACTAGTTAAGAAACTACTATCAAAGTCACCTAAAGGTTGATTTTCAGGTAGATGTTGATCTCTTCCAATAGGCCAAAAAGCCCAAGGATTACCACCAACCTGTGCATCGTACCCATACTGCGTACCATTATAATAATCTCTTACAGCTTCTTTAGTATTGTTTTTTGGCCCAACCTTGTTTGAAAAATCAAGGAAATATTTTGCAATTTTTGCAAGGCTACTTACAATACTACCAGACATTTCACCAAGACCACGAGCAGCTTCTTGGAAAGTTTTCATATTTTCTGCAAAATCTGGTGCAGATTTTAAACCATCCATAAACCCTACAAGTAAGTTATTGGTAAAACCTTCTCCTGCTGCATCGATTTTTGCTCTTAATTTAACAAAATCTTGTGCTGCTTGGATGTTTTCGTCGTTAAGAGTTGCGCCTGAATTACTTAACATTCCCAGGACTTCCATAAACTCTTTACCATTGTCCAAAAACATACGTTGGTAGTGCATTAAGTCATCACCAAGGTTTTCCATCAGACGACCAATTTGCGCAGAGTTCATTCCTCTTTTTTGACCTTCATTAACAAGTGCTTGAACAAAGTCTAAAGGTCTGTTCTGGAATTTAGCAACATCTTCCTTCGACCAACCAAATTGGTTCATGATTTCATTAATACCACTATCTCCACCTTTCCACTTACCTGATTTTTCATCAAATTCAGAGTGGAGTACAGTGTTACCTAAACGTTCACGAACGTCTTTAATGTTATCAATAGCTTTAATAATACTAGCAGAGTCTACACCGTTCATTTCACCCCAAGTACGCATTGTTAGGATTGCGTTAGGGTTTACCTGTACGTTCTGACCGCCTCTACTAACCATATTAATACGTTCTGCCGAAGCTGCGATACTTTCAGCGATTTTGCTTATACCTTGATATAAACCAGCACCTAAAAGAGCAACACCAAACATAGCAGGGTTAAGAGCAATAGCAGCATTACCTACACCAGATAGCTTACGTTGTCTATCTCGCTGTCTTGCTTCTTTTTCTCTCCTTTGCTGACGTTCGAACTCCTTTCTTTCTCTTTCTCGAACACGCTGTCTTCTTTTATCTTCTGCTTCTTGCAGACGGGCAATTCTACGTCTAGCTCTCTCTTCATCAAGAAGTTGTGCATTCTTCTCTTTATGAGATCTGCGTAGTTCTTCTAACTGTCTAGCCAAAGTATTGTTCATTTGTTGGCTAGTAATCACGCCTTTACGATAAAGTTCAACAGTCTCTTCTACAATCTTTTTAGATTTTTCTAGAATTCTGCTGTCTGCTTTTGTAAAAGGCATAGCTTTAAAACTAAAATCGTCTTGCTTCATATTAGCAAGTGCTGCACGTTTAGCGGCGGCTTCTGCGGCTCTTTCCTCCGGTGTCTTACGTCCTCCAGAAGATCCAGAGCCACCTCTACCACTTCCTCCTTTTCCACCACCACTTGAACCTCCGGTTGGTGGGATTGGTGGAGGATTACCGCCGCCAAGACCTGACATTTGCTGCCTTATTCTTTTAGCATACTCTTCCATACTTTTAAACTGACGACGCATTTTAGTCATATTTAAAGATGGTTCAATAGATTCTGTAAAAGTTTTAAGGTTTTTAATTGCGTCTTTAGTATTTTTTAAACTGTCTTTATCTACAGTAAACGTTACTGTATTCTTAATCTTGGAAGTGTTAATTTCTAACAAGGGTAATCCTCCGTATTACTTATGAATCTGGAATTAATTTTTTCATAGCCGTATCCAGTTCTCTTATTGTTCTCTGTTGACCACGTTTAATATCCGCATCTTTAACGTGAAGATCTTGTACATAGTCTTCAAATGTTAAATATTCATAAATTTTAAGTAGATAATCTACACCGTAATTATCTAACGAGGACAAGGTTTCGGAGGTATTCTTAATTACCTTACAAAGAATTACTTCATACCATGTCAAGCTAAGGGTTTGTGAGGCAATTTCAATTGCTGATTTAATTGCCGGACTTAACTCTTCGCTAGAGTCTCTATTCCTTGAAATTGGGTCAACAGTTTTCCGAAACCTCGTTTGAAAAAAGGGGCATAGTTCACCTCAAGAACTTTTGCAGCTAAGTCAACAACTAATTCTGGGTGAGCAAAAAACAATTCATCAAAATTATCGGAAACACTGTGACCTGCTTCTGTGTAAACTTCATCTAAAATTTTACGTAAGAATGCGGCTAAGTTTTTTTCTTCCAGACCACTGAATAATTGGATCAGCGCCATAGCAATACGAGCTTCTAGATCTTCATCTGCTGACATAAGAGCAGTATTATACATTGTCATAGGAACAGCTAGTACACTACCTAGTTCTGGAATCCTTTCAAAAACTTTAGTTGGACTCCACTTGAGAACTCTAAATTTTACACTGCGTCCTTCATCCAGATCAATTTCAACCATTACTTCTGGACGAGCAAATTTTGCAATAGTATTATCTTTTTGTTGTTCCATTATTTCCTCTCTTTAAAAATAAAGGGCATTTCTGCCCTTTTTATTACTGAATAGTTAGAGCACTAATAGAGTTAAGTGCGTTAACACCAACACCTACAGTAGAACGAAGTAGGCTTGCATCTTTAAGACCAATTACCCATTGGTTTTCTTGAATAGTTTCACCAATAGTGTCGTCCGGTTGGCTTTGAATCCAACCAATTGTGCTGATATAATATCCGCGAGGGTCTTCTAGATATACGCTAAATGCTACTTGACGAGTAGAATACATCGTTTGTGCATAAGCAGCAAGAACTTCGTTTGCTGGGGAAGTACGTTGCAGTGACATTGTTAGCGTACCTAAACGGTTACGACTAAGAGCCAAGGAAACGTCACCATCAGTACCTGAATATGGGTTGATGATATCGTTAGTTTTGTTAATAACAATTTTGGTATCTGCGGCGAAACCCCAAGGTTCCCAACCACCCAAAGACAGGATTACTTGAGAAGGATCATAGGCCATTACGCCAGTAAGCATTTTATCCAAAGTGGATCTCCTTTTATACTACTTTTCATATAAGCGGGGTTTCCCCCGCTGCTTTTAATTATGAAGATACAGTAGAGCTATTGGAATTCTGGCTATTTGCAGTGCGGTTCGTCAGAACGTTTACCTGCACTTTAACATAGTGGAAGAATCCAGCATATACGTATTCAATAACCATACCATCAACCAAACGTGCATTGATTTGAGCATCAGTCATATCTGCACGAGATGGGATATAGATAGTAGGTTTAAGGCTTACCAGAAGTCCTGTTTCCTCTGAAGTTACTACCTCATTGGCAATAGAACCATTGTTAATACCTACTTGGATTGGGTTTGCAGTAACAGCCTGACGAATCAAAGCAAGACCAGCAGAAGTTGCTCTAACACCACTACCAAGCATAGATTGCTGTTTGAATAGAGCGAACAGAGATTCTTCTACGCGAGCTTTGAACCACAGAGCGTGTACCACATAGTCAACATAGAAACCACTAACCATGAAGCCATCACGGTAGAACAGAACACCGTGTTCTTTACGGTAAATATTACCATTCTGTTGAACGATAAAGTTTTCTGCTGTCTGACCAAGTTTTTCAATCTCAATACCAACAAGGGTTTTACCATGCAGGGTAGTAGTACCTGGTGTTGCAGAGCAGATAGAACCAACTACAGCAGCCTCTGGGAACACTGTGTCAGCGTTAGTCATCCACAATGCCATACAAGTGTTATTGTAGCCCATATCACCTAAGCGTTCTAGAATGTTATCTTCTTCTTTAGTTAGAACACCTGGTTGCGAGGTAGAGAAGAAGTACACTTTATCGTGCTCTTCTACATAACCTGCTAGATCGATAATATCTTGTTCTGCGTGAGAATCAGATAGTAACCAGAACCAACTGTTTTCATAGTCTGCAATTTTAGCAATATCTTCTAAGATATCATTTGCATATTCTACTTTAGTTGTGAATCCTGAACTATCCATAGTAGCGTATTTACCTGCAACTGGGGTTACAGTGATAACACTACCATCGTTTGACACAGTGAAAAATTCTTTATACACTACGTCTGCGTTGATCATTTCTGTTAAACCAACAACAATCTCTTGAGCAGTTGCAGTATCATCGGCAACAAACTTGAAGTCCTTGCTTTTTGAATTTGCTTTAATAGTGATAACGTAAGTTGCACTATCTTCAACTACTGGAGTTAGAGTTGTTTTAGAAACATCACGCTTACCGACGATAACTTGTTCTGGTGCGAACAGACCGTCAAATAGTAGTTTTGCCATTTTATAAGCTGGATCGGCAGTGCCAAAACCTGCTTGCAGAAGTGCGTCTGAAGAAGTGAAATAATCTACAAGATTGCCAGTAACGTTATGCCCTGTAAGAATTAGAGGGATATCAAACTGTGTTTCACTAATTGAAGTAGCACCGTAGGTAAGGGTTACGGAAACTACCTTATCACGAAAAGTTGCCATTTATGCTCCTGTTAGAAACTTTATTCCAATGAATTATCCGTTGGGATATACTTAATTAATGATCCATCATCAGTCGTCGTAAAGTAATAAGTTTTACTTCTGTGAGCAACAATGTAAATCTTATCCAAAGGAAGATCTATTGGAGTAGGATCATCGTAATCATCTCTGAACGAATGAATGTTCATATTAATTGCTTCAATTTCGGTAGTTACTAAATCCTCAATAACCATCGTAGTATTGAATGTAAGAAATATTCTCGCTCTTTGTTCAGTTTTATCTCCATCCAGAACAGTGTTAGCCTGTGCAACATTTGTTGCAGATAAGAAGCTAATACCTTTGGAATAAAGATACTGGTATTTTAATTCATCTGCACCACGAAGTGCCGCAAGAACATAACTTAAAAGTGTCATGGGTCTTCCTCTAAAAGCCATAAGTTCTATTTCATACTTATTGTCCATTAGATAGGAAAACGCATCTTCACTAAAAGAATATTTTTGTGACCAACCACCTGAATCATCAGATGATACAATACGTAATGTCAGATATGGGGTTGTTGGTTTAACAAATGGTTTATCCATAACATAAACCGGAAGCCCCACTAGTCTTTGTAAGAACTTAGCGATATTTAATAATATCGTATTTTCATACAATTCAATTTGTTCATAGATATTAGCCAAAATTACCACCCTCCTCAGAATATGAATAGGTGTTATTCTGGTCATCTAGAATAGCAACACAATGTGTGTGTATTAAGAAAGATGTTCTTGTCCAGTCTTTCAAAGAATAAATGGAAAACCATTGTCCATCTATTAGTATTTGGTCAGATAATTGATCTGATCCTTGCTGGATGCCTCTGATTTCTGTTTTTGTCCAGAAGCTATATTGTGCCTTAGATCTGTATCCTTCTGGCAGTGCTTGAAGTGTTCTACCTGATATTGGTTGCAAACTTGCAGCCTCTATTGTAAAGTCTTCGTATGCTACTGTATTACCCATATTGGAAATTGGCGAATCAGGATCTTGAACATAGGTTCTTTTACGACCCTGATACGTTGTTAGATCAAGGAGAGTAAATTGGTCTAATAGCATTGTATCTCCTTTTTAGTATACATCAAAAACAGACTTATTGCAAGTTATTTTTTAGAACGACCCTTCTTGATTTCTGATTCAATACTGTTAATTAAGTGTCCAGTATCAATAAGAATATGAGAAGAGTAGTTACCTTTATCTCTACGGATTTTAATAGTCACAGGAGATAGTGGTCTATAACGTTGCAGAGCAATCGCTTTAGCAATAGATTCTCGTGAAACTTTTGCAATAGGTTCAAAGGCAGCTAAACCCCTTCCACGAAGTAAATAATTTCTAAACACTTCTTCAAAATGCTTAGGTATTTCTTTACTGGCGTGGACTGCACCGTCCGTTAAAAACGGACGTGCAGGAGTATTGTTTGTTTCATTACCAAACTGTTGTATGGCAGCAATTGCAGGGATAGTGAGATCTGATTCTGGATGGCGAACAGCAGTAAGAAAACCAGCATCTATTTCTATATTATCTAGAGCCAGCATTTTACTAAAATATTCATCTAACGACATATCATCGCCACGTGTGATCTCACATTTCATTATTTATCCCTTCTGTAGTAACCAATGGGGCCATAGTTTCTGGCATATTTGATATTTCTCGTATGTCGATCTACACTACCAACACCACCTAAACCATTTACTGAATTAGGATCACTGTTGACACGATCAATTTCACGAGCATCAACACCACCAACTAATACTTTACTCGTTACACCTCTACCAGAAGTACAACCAGGTATCATCATATCACCATCAAGATATCCTTTATAGATATTTTCCCAAGGTGAAATGTATTCTGTCTGTCCAGTACCAAAGGTTACTTCAACCTGTACTTCGCCAACTTTCTCTTTTCTAGAGAGAGCACCACCTGTTTGTGTATTATGATTTAGTACGTCTGTATTCCACAAGTATTCAAGTACAGAGATCAGACTGTTCCATAGTACAGCACATTTATTGGCATCATCATTCCCTAGCACATCTATCCACGTTTGAATGATTTGTTCAATCATTGCATCAGGAAGTGTTTCTTGTGAAGGGTTAAATACCAATATGCGGATCATAGGTACAAGGTCACTAGCTATAAGCATGTAAACCTCCTATTACTTTTTAGTGCGCTGTGCACGTTTCTTTGCTGGTGTGTCTACTGCTTTAACTTCAATTTTATCTTGCGTTTTTAATTCTACTGGTGCATAATCTTCGTAGCTAACGAGATAGTATCCAGGATGTTCTTCACTTCCGAAAGGATGAACCTGAATTCCTGTCTCTTCACGTAGACGAACTAAGAAGTGAATAAAGTTACCGCCAAGGGCTACTCTACCATCTGTAGTATAGAA
>ERZ1026999.18-NODE-18-length-120229-cov-10.952011_pt1 | contig 120229 bp, 89 predicted proteins | sample MGYA00519453_ERZ1026999 | MGnify/ENA primary metagenome ERZ1026999 (study PRJEB26926, sample SAMN06164453) | human gut metagenome | biome: ENVO:00009003; feature: ENVO:2100002; material: ENVO:00002003 | host: Homo sapiens | place: USA | collected 2012 ...
ATGGATGGAGCTCTTTTCAATTAGAATACAGCGCACTTTTCAATTAGTATCTACAGTCTCCTGAACCGACACCGCAGGCTAACAAGGCCAAATGCACGGCAGCCGTACCGGCGGAAAGAGCAACAACTCTTTTGTTCAACGGAGTATGGGAATCCTGTCGTTGCGTATTATTAACAAATGCTTCCAGATCCTCCTCAAATCCGTTGACATTGGGGCCAAGAGGCACAACCCAGTTGCAATCGAAAGCCTCCTGGACATACTTCTGTTCCATTCCTGTCTCACTCATGTGAGCCAAACACAAGTAAATACGTTTGTTCATTATTATGATATATTTTAAGAGTATTATTATGAATAAATCCTTTCGACTTTCTCGGGAAAATTTTAAGTATGATTAAAGCTTTTAGCAAATGACAGCAACCATCTGTCATTATCAGAAATGGAAGTTTTTGTTATTTTTTTGAGAGGGCGGGCAAAGTGTAAGCACAGACAACAGCTCATTTAAAGCAGCTATCTTAATATTTGGCTGGAACTCTTCCGGACAGGAAAAGTCTTGTCGGTGAATATTCCTGCCATCATCCAGCAGACAGAACGTTTTCCACCCTAATCTTTTCGGGGTGATAAAATCTTTCCGAAGATTATCCCCTACATATACCAACTGTGCTACCTTCGGATAACGCTCCATAAAATAGCGGTAATTGGCTTCCGAAGGTTTTCCCGAACCAAACTCTTCGGAGATGATTATATCCTCCGCTGCAAAGAAACGTTCAAGCCCCAAAGCTTTAATTTTGTGTCGTTGTTGCACGCTTCTGCCGTCCGTAATCAGTCCCAAAACATATCCATCTGCGTTGAGTTGGCAAAGCATCATCTCTACCTCTTCAGAGAGATGAATATTCGGAATATGATTACGATAGATAGAAAGATAATCAGTAATAGGTACTTCTAAACCTAAAGACTCATTGAGAGCCGTGAACGCATTTCCTTCTTGACGATAGGCTTCCAGCATCACATTGTATGCCTTTTCTTCCGACACAAAGTCCACCCCTCGTCCTTTTGCAATGTTCGTCGCATAAATGGCTATCTCATGGTATGCCGATTTCAGATAATCCATCTCTTTAAAGAGCGTATCATCCAGATCGAAACAGATTACTTCATACATAAACGGCATCATCAAAGCGCAACATTAGCATTCCGTCTTTCCAACAGTCAGAATAGGCTACCTCTTCATTCTGGAAATACTCACGAATCAAGAGTTCGGGGAAATTGCCGCCGGACATATAGGTCAACGGATAGCCTCCTCCAAAACGGGGGTTAATTTCAATTCCCACTATATCTTTTGTCTCGGGATGGAAAAACAACTGCACACAGATACAGCCTACACAACCTTTGATATATCCCAACTTGTCTTTCAAAAAAGAAAGGATTTCGTTCTTAGCGGTACACCCCTTGTTAATTTCTCCGGCACGAATTTCGATACGTTCCCGAGGAACGATACATTTCACTCGGTTATCTCTGCCGAAATACATATCCACCGTATATTCCTTATATATGTTCTTGTCAATGTATTCCATGAAGAGCAGCTTCGGATCTTTCAATATTTCTTCGGTCAGTTCTTCCTTACACTTGAAATAGTGCAGGTTCGTACTTAACGAGCCATCGTATGGCTTGGCAAACAAAGGAAATATGGGATGATGTTTGTCCACAGTTTGTGGCACTCGCACACCATGTGTTTCAAAGAAAGAGCCCGTATTTCTTTTGTCACGACACATCACGACAAAAGACCTGTCACTCACTATTACATGAATTCCTTTCTTTGCAAACTCGTTTTTCAAGTCGGCAAGCAGCAAAAGTTCTGTATCGATAGTCGCAATAACCATGCCGACACCATTCTCTTTACAGATTTTCAGAAGCAACTCCGGATAACTGGTATCAGTCACTCTTGGCACTTGGAAACAGCCATCGCTCACATATCCTGCGGGTGCCATTCTTGGATTCATATCGGTCGTAAATACTTTCCCGCCAGGAAAAAACTTCACTAATGTTTCTTTAAAGTAACGTACTAGGGCAACTCGCTTTCCGGCGGAGGTGATTAATATATTATGCCACATAATCTTGTTTGCCCTCCTTATGCAGCCAATAAACGAAAAGGTTACTTTTTACCCCCCCCCTCGTTTAATTTTTATTAACATTTCCACATCTAATGATTTTATAATTTTACATCTGTTTCCTACTGCCAATACACCATCCGGAATATCCTTTGTCACTACCGACCCGGCACCGACTACGCTCCACCTTCCGATTTTCACACCGGGAATTACAGTTGTCCCTGCACCAATCCAGGAACCTTCGCCTATTTGCACATTCCCGCAAAGTGTAGAATGGGGAGATATATGCGCATAGTCACTGATGATACACTCATGATCCACCGAAGCTCCCGTGTTGATGATGCAATGTTTGCCTATCCGGACGTCTGCCTGGATAACAGCTCCCTGCATCACCACCGTACCTTCATGGATACTCGCAGAAGGCGACACTATTGCCGAAGGGTGTATGGCTTTTCCGAATTCCACCCCCTTCAGTTTCTCTGCCACCTTTTTGCGAACGGCATTCACACCGATACTGATAATAAAAGGAGACATGCCTTTTGATTCGTGCAACACAGAATAGCCCTGCAATTGTTCTACCTCCGGATTGTCATCCACTAGACCGTCAATCTTTTCTCCGGAGGCTTCCAATATATCAATGATTACTTTGGCGTGACCGCTTGCTCCGTATAAATACATCACAGATAATTAATACATTAACTTATAATCCGAACTACCATAAATGCTTCAGCTCGCATTTTGCTGATTGTTGCACCTCTGTACTTTGACAACGCATCAACTGCTTCCAAAGAACGCGAGGCTGGAAAAGGAGCCATTTGAGAATGGAAAAAACTAAGAGCTTTCATTTTCTTTTCAAAATATAATTCATCCACATCTTCGAAATAGGTTGGGATGAACATATCTGAAGCAACAGGATTTCCCCATTCCGTTTCTGATAAAGTTTCATATGCTAAAACTTTTTTTACCGTATTATTATTTCGTGGGCGAACCGCAACAAGTGTTGCATCAAATACCATTTTATGATCTTTATGTATATCGCCACGATGGGGCACATATACTATGTCTATTTGAAATTTTTGTATTACTTTAGATATTTCGATTGACATCTGATAAGAGGGTTGCTGGTCTAATTTAGGTGCTGGAAAATCAAGGAAAACAGTTTCCTTAATACCTAAAAACGCATGCGCCTTTTTGGCTTCCGCTCTTACTGTATAGATATTATCTTCTGAAAACAATTCGGGAGCTCCGATATGTGCATTAGTCATGACTAGAACATACACATTGTCTCCATTGTCTATTTTCTTGGCGATTGTCGCTCCACAACCCAGCAATTCATCGTCTGCATGGGGAGCAATAATTAAAATGTTGTTCATTTTTGAATAGTTCTTTCTTCTATGAGTGTTGGTCTTATAAAACTGCCGTAATCAGTATTGCTTCTTTGGAAAACAATACGGAAAGCATTTAAGAAAATTTTTAAATCTGATTTGAAAGTTAGATGATTGGCATATTCCACCTCATATTCAAACTGCTTATCCCAACTAATTATCGGATTGGGATCTATTGAATCTGGAGGAATCAATCCGCCACGAACTCTAAAACGTAACCTTTCTCTTTCCGAATAATAAGGGTCGTAGCATGATGGTAATGGTCTTGGGCCTATTACAGCCATATCTCCTTTAATGATATTCAACAACTCGGGTAATTCATCAATTGACTTGGACCGTAAAAAGCGACCGAAAGGAGTTAACCTTTCATCATCAGGTAGTTGCTTACCCTTATTATCTTTTTTATCAATCATGGTCCTGAATTTTATCATTTGAAAATGTCGCCCATTACGTCCAGTACGCTCTTGCTTAAAAAATATGGGACTTCCTAATTTAATCCTTACTAAAATCATAAGAATGACAAAGACTGGACTGACAACTAATAACAGTAAAAAGGAACTGATAAAATCGAATAAACGTTTAAAATAATGATACAGCATGAATCTCTATTAATTAAAAGGAATCAAATTACCCTCAGGCGTAGTGAAGTGTTCCAAATAACGACGTTTCAATCGTGTACCATATACTACATGACATTCTGGTAAATCTTCTCCAAGCAACTGTTTTATTCTCAAATAAGGAAGATTTACCCCGCCTGCGGCTATAACAGATACGGTAGCTGTCAGCCGTGGATTTATATCCATTAATACTGGTACTCCGTCAGCATTCCGCATAAAATCAAAACCTACGTTACCGTCCATATTTAAAAGTGATACCACTTCCGAAGCAATATGGTAAGCCGTCTCGTCATAAGCAAGAATACTTTCTTGTGCAATACTCATCAAGCTAACAATATTTTCACGCCCCACTTCATACAGAACTTTTCCCTTATCAGCCAATAAGTCAATCGTATATTCATTTCCAGACATATATTCTACTAACATCATTTCTTCCAACTTGTCTGCCTCCTTTAATATGCTTAACATATCATCATAGGAGGTATAGAAGCTATTAGGCTTTTCGTAAGCAAATATCTTGTACCGTGATTTTTTTGCATCAATGATACGAACACCACGACTACCACTTCCGTTTACTATCTTGATACATACCGTTTTTTCAGGATACCCCATTTCCGTGCATCCTTTTACGAAATCTTCTACAGAATAAACCGGATAAAACTTGGGTACCGGGATTTTTGCTTCCTGCAAACGCAGGTAGGTATGCAATTTATTGTTGGATATATTCACTGATTCTTGATTGGACAATGAAAGCATAACGCCTAATCGTTCAAATTCTTCCTGTCGTTTTACAATTGCACTCACTTCCGCGGATATATTGGGAAAATAAATTTGTACACCTTCCTTTTTACATATGTCTAATACCCAATCACAATAGACAGGGTCTGTAGCAGCTGGTACAGTATAGAAAGCATCTACTAAATAACGGTTGGACGGTTCTTCGCTCATGTCCATGCCGATAATTCTTATCCGGCGTTCACCGTTGTTCCGAAAGCAGGCAATCATCCCCGGCATAGACGGAGAGCCGCATGCGGACAATAAAATAGTTATCTCCTTCATTATAGATTAAAATTGAATGTCTGAAAAATATCTTCGTAAGTTTCTTGCCGTTTGATTTCCACCAAATCACCCTCAGGTGTTATACTTAGTATTTTACAATTGGGCTGTATGAAAGGAGGCTTGGACACGATGGAATAGCCACCAACGTTGCCAAACTCAATAATATCACCTTCTTGTACGGATTCGGGAAAATCGGTATAAATACAGTCTTGCTCCAAACAGGTGAAACCCATTATATTTGTTTTTTTTACAATACTTCTTGTGTCACCTTTCCCATTTCTGACAATGCGATAGGGTAATTTTTTCATCAACACAATCTCGCCTGTATTATAATAGCTGGAATCTACCGTGACGAAGCATCTGTCTTTTATCGTTTTTATGTTATCAACTGTAGTTACTAAAGATAAATATTTGGCTATTAAGGTAGTTCCCGGTTCTGAGAATAAAATGGGCTTTTTCGTAGCTTGTTCGTAATGTTTCGCCATGGTACCTGCCACAACTTTCGCATAATCTTCATAAGAAGGTGCGGCCTCAAACTGGGCGGACAAACTTGAATCCATTTCGCCAAACATACCGCTGCCAACATCTATAAAATCAGGATTTTTTTCCAAATATGTATCAGCTACATGAAGAAGATTGTCTATTCGTTTTTGCCATGCAACGATACCGCGTGCCCGACTAATGTGACAATGTAAGCCGCATACACTAATATTTCTACAATTCTTCAGCATGGTGAAGGTTCGCTTCATCGCTTCCGAATCCATTTCGATGCCGAAACGTGAAACATATCCGGCACCGATATCTGAATTAACACGGATACCTACCCGAATATGTGCTTTGGAATGCTGTTGTGCAAGCATGACAATCCGTTTGGCTTCATCTTCATTGTCAATATTGGAAATACCACCTGCCAATAAATGTTCTTCCAACATTTTACCTTTGCAGGGACCATTATAGAATATTCGAGAATGGTTATAACCGATTTTTTTTGCAAGATAAAGTTCCATGTCCGAAACGACCTCTGCATATCCCCCCATATCCTTTACTATGCCACATACATAAGGTGTATAATTGGTTTTATAAGAATAGGCAGGAATATAATTTTTATACACGGCACGGAATGCCTCGCAAAGATGAGCGAAATTCGCCCGAAATTCGTTCTCATAAAAAAGATATAATGGTGAGCCGTAGCGCAATACTATATCTTTCAACTCACTGTCTGTTAGTAGTAATTTATTCATTTGGACTAATGTTTTCGAAATAGGATACTGCTCAATTTTTCCATTACCCTAGGGAATAATGAGGGTAGAAAAAGGTAGCGAAACCGTATAGCAAGGATATTTCCTCCTTGTCTGAATTGTTCTTCTATTTTATCTGCGTACTTGTTCTTTTTCGCACCGGACTGAATTTGTCCTTGGCAGACCACATTCTCCGCATCCTCCTTCAATAGTAAATCTCTTTTTATTTCTTGAATAACTTGATCCCCTACTTCTGTAAATACAGAAAGGGCAGACAATCCCAGTTTATTGTCTTTGTAGTTCTTGTTCCAACAATCTCCTAATTTGATGTCAGCCATTGAATTTTCCCGCTTGTATGAACAGGTATAACAACTTTCATTCAGCCAGGCATGACCGAAGAAATAGTCGTAAAATACATTGTGGTCAGTGGGGTTATTACTGTAATAAGTCTTTGTTTCAGACTCAAACCTCAGAAGGAATCTGTGCCATCCGAGCGATTTGCTGCGAAATTGAACATTGGTGAAATTTTTCACATCCATGCGTTTTTTGACATATTCCACATACTTATCCCACACGATGTAAGAGGGTACACCGTGACAGTGAAAATCAACCAATAAGAATTTGTTCCGGTCGAATCGCTTCGTTTCGATATACTTCACAAGGCCTGCTATTTGGCATGGTGTACCGACTACCAAATATTTATCCTGTTTATCGAACTGGCTGATAATGCCGGAGGGAATGCTCTGAATATATTTGGAACCGCTAAATAGAGAAAGTTCCGACTCTTTATCGGCAATCTTCCAAACTGCTCGGTCTTGTTCCGTATCATAGGTCGTACCAACCACTTTGTAGCCGTTTCGGATAGCCCATCGTCCAAGTTCATAAGCCACCCCTCCGGACGAGGAGTACTGGAGCACCATTTTGTCTGCAACCTGTGCGACATAATGACGCGAAACGGAGTGACTGATGAAAGGGATAGAATGTCGCTGAGGACATACTTTGACACAAAGTCCGCAATCCACACAAGTATCATTATTGAGGAACGCCTTGTAAAATCCATGTTCGTCTGGCATTAATGCGATGCTCTTCTTTGCACAAACTGCTTCGCAGACTCCACAACCGCAACAATTGTCTATAATCTTCTTCATCCTTTTGCTATAAGATTAGTTGTCAAGAAAGATTTGGACGCTTCCATTTGTTTATTCAACTCGCTATTTACTTTCTTATAATCTATTGGCTGCGCTTTATTCATAAATTCCAAGACTTTAGGCTCGTCCTTAGCTGGCAGGAATCGATTTTCTAAACCAAACATTTTTAAGATTGTAGAAAAACGTGGATCGATTGCGTTTCTTAAAATAGTTATCTGTTTATTGAACTTAATTGAAAAAGCTGTACCATGAAACGAATTTGTTACAACATAATCAGCATGTAAAAACAGGTAAACAAAATCATAAGGATTGATAAAGGCTCTCACATCCTTACAATACTTCCTGTTTGTAAAATCCCAGCCAATACGAACGATATGCAGACCGTGCTGCTTGGCATATTCCGAAGCAATCTTAACCGGAGCTTCCTCCCGACCAAACATATACATCAGCAAATATTTTTTCGGAAGTCTAATTTTTGATTTTGCAGCAAATACTTTCCACTCATCTACACTTAACATCAGTACAGGATCAATCGTTACGCTTACATTGTCATAACCTATGCTTTTTACAATATCTACCGATTCGTATTCCCGAACTGAAATGGCATCATAGCGAGCTATGTCGCTCTTTATTTGTTTGGATTCAGTTTCACTGATTTTGTTTTCGCAAATACTGGAACTGTATGAAAGGCGGATACTATCGTTTTCTGCAAAATTCAAATAATAGGCTGGGTCATACCCGGCATTGCACGAAAAACTCCACACCTTGTCACTTCCGGTCATATATGCATCCAGTTCAAGATGCGCAGCCTTTATCTCATCGTTTGAGTGAAACTCTTGTGTCAGATGAAATTCTCTTTTCATGCACGGTTCAAATATTAAATGATTGATAATGGTTTCAGGAGCATAGCAAAGTCGATAGATAAACCGTGTAAAAATGTTGCGTTGCCATTGTGGAGAAGATACATGCATCAAAAGCGATTTGAATCGTCTGTTCGCCGACATATAATGTATTACGGAAACATCATGTCCCAATGATTCAAGCATCTTTTGAGTGGCGTACGTTTGCAGGAAAGAACCGAAGTTCTTGACACCATGCATCGTAATGATTCCTATTTTCATTCTTCTTGAAAAAGTTTATTTGTTACTTTTTAGTAATAATGTTTTAAATTGCCCGATAATATTCTCTAATTGCTCTTTACAGGCATAAATCATAATTCCCATGATAAGGAATATGGCAAATATGTCACAAAAGATTCTGTTGCTATAATATGCCCAAAATGAAATCAAGATTGAAGGTATTAATACGCAACATACTGTTTGGGCTTTAAGTTTCATATGAATGGATCTTCGCAATAGATAAAGGCGATACATAGCACACGTAAGATGACCACCAATCATCGACCATACAGCGGCTTGGATTCCTATTTCGCCAACTAAAAGATGGATAGTGATGACATTTACCAATGCGCCTGCAACCGTGGTATAAAATATCTTAGATGTTTCCTTGATAGCCCCGAAAATAGCAGTAAGGAATGAGGCATACACACTAAAAATCGTAGCAATTATATATGGCGGCACGATAGATAATCCGACTGCATACTGTTCGTTGATGATAAATGGATACACTATATAAATGATAGGAATAAATAAGCATCCACCACAAATCAGTAATTTCAAGTATGCATCTCCCATCCGGGTATAATAGATTCCTGAATCACTACTTACTCCTTTTTGGAAGGCATTTTCCTGCCAAGCCATGATAATGCAGCCTGCAAGCATCTGAATAATGGCTCCAAATTTGGCAGCCATTGAGAAATACCCATTGGCTTCCATACCTAATTCCGAAGCAATCACTGTCTTAGAATAGCTATTCAATAACCAGAAAAATGCTAAATTGATACTGAAAGGCCAAGAAAACCGAAGCATCTCTTTTATGAGGCATTTATCGAAAGCGATTCTTTTAAAATGCTTCAAGACGTGTGTCTGATTTTCAATGTAAAGACATTGAACTATCCCGGCAATTATAAATGAATAATAGAGAGCGGAATAGTCAAAGCCCCATCCAATTATCAATGCTATATTGATAGCAACATTGAATAAAGCAGCCGCAATACCCGATACGGCAAAACAAGTATTTTTGTCTAAAGCACGGGCGATATAAGTATAGAAGTTCTGGCTACATAGCACAAATGCGTATGCCATAACCAGTCCTGCATACTCAATGTCTACACAGAGGTGAGTAATCAGAACAGCAATTAATATAAGAAATATTGACCCAGAGAGAATGACTCCTGCATTTTGAATCACTTTATATTTGCTTGCTTGGTCTTTCTCTTCAATAGCAAAACGTAACAAAGTCGTCCAAATTTCAAGGCAAAATGATGAAGTTATGAAACTCAGATAGGTTATTACGATGTCGTAATAACCATATTCTTCTGGAACAATGTACGTGGAATATACTGGAAGCAATATGAAAATAATTGCACGTGATAGTACATTCCCCAATAAATAGATAAGAATTTTTTTGAGCATCATTCAATTTTTCAAATCAAAGGCTTACATTCCTATTCAGTTTACATATTATTTTCAAGAGAAAATACATAGAAAAAAGTCCCGATGAAATGATTGTGACATTTGTCATTAAAAAGCATGCTAACGAAGCTGTAGCATAAGCTTCTATAAAAACAAATTCCAACTGTGATGTAACTTTTTGACGTGAATCAAAATAGATTAATAACATAAAAGATAAGCAAGATGGTATAATTGAAAATAGCTTACCCACATACAAATTTCCTTGACCTATCATCGGAATAATTTGATCTTGAATTAAAGATGTTCCCCAATATTTATGATTAAACATGACATTGGAAAGTTCTGATCTATTAACAAATGTTTCACCAATTATGGGAATATTGGCAAAACAATCTTTAAGAGGAAGTAATAAAGACTCTATAGATGATAAATCATTCATACTAAGAGCGATTGCTACATTTTGTGTGCCAGAGAAATATTGTTGTAACATTGTTGCATAATAAGCTAATGGGGTTGTAGACACAGACATTTCAAAGCGAGTAAAACTTTTATAAATAGTCAAACTCAAAAGTAAAATTGTCAGTAATGTAAACATCCATTTTGAAATAATGGTTCTTTTATCTTCATATGCTTTATTCAAAACAGCCCAAAAAGCGATTGCGGGGAATAACATATTTAAACGGCTTATTTCTTTTGTGAACATCATTGAAATGGCAACCACTATAATAGAATATATGATATATCTATAATTCTGATTGCTGTAATATCGTTTGGCTAAATAGTCTATTAGAATAAGAGGCAACAATATTTTTGAGTACTTTACCATCAATCCTAAGCTACCATACATAGGTATGTTTGTAACTGAATTATCGAAAATTGAAGTTCTACTAAAAATAAAGTTAACTTCGCTTCTTAATGAAGGAATAGCTATCAGCAAAAATCCTCCAAATAACAAAATAACTATAAAAACATGCTTTTTTGAGAAGAATTCTAATTCTTCTACATCAGGTAGGATGGAAGAGCTGTTTATAGAATATTTTCTTTTCCCGTATATCTGTAATACGACAAATATGGCAAACAATTCATATACTTGCAAAAATATAGCACTCGAAATAGATAAACTTGATAAAGAAGGTCCCATTGATACTTTAAAATCAGCGAAATATAAAACTGTTGGTGCAATAGCATATCTTATGAATAGAGTACATAAGAAAATCATGTAACCTTGATATTTTTTTGCTCGTTCAAACCATTCAAAATCAAATAAAAAAAATATGCCAAGTGCTAATGGCAATAAATTCAGATATGCGTAATGGTCTTGCTTAATTACCAATGATAAAAAGACAAAATCAATCCAAACAGCGATTAGTAAAATAGTGGGAATGAATGAACTTTTTTGCATATAGTCTTACTTCACAATATCCTTATACACATTAACCAATGAATTCACGCTTCCTTTAATTTCATAACCGGTAGCTTTCATAGCAATTTCTATATCCTTTCTACAAGGAGAAGCATAACTTTTCATTAAGGTAATTTCCCATTTGTCTAAAGCGTTCTCTGTAGTAGGCAAAAAATTCACTATCCCCAATCCAGTATCTACATCGTGATCAATAGCTTCAGCCATGACACAATGCAGTCCGGCTGCTTGTGCTTCAACACCCACGACAGGGAGACCTTCCCAACGGGAAGGAAGTGCAAATACATTGAACATACGCATATACAACGGTATATTACTTTGCTTGCCTACAAAATGTATTCGATTTTCAATACCCTTTCTTTTACATTCCTGCTTTACATCTTCCTGCAATTCTCCCCCTCCAACAAGTACCAAATGTGCGTTTTTATGAAGATGATAAATCTTTTCGAAAATCCGAACTAAGTAAAAGTGGTTTTTTGGGGGGGAAAAAAGTCCTACATGACCAATGATAAAAGCATCTTGAGGAATACCTAATTGCTTACGTAAAGCAAGAGCATCCTCATTGTTTACTTGTTGAAAGCGGTCTATATCTACCGCATTGTGGATAACTTTAAATTTACTGTTTTTACCATATATATATTGGCAAGCCAGGACTCCACAGCCGAGTAACTTGTCACTATTGTGACGAGCCATCCAGCGAAACATAGGCATGAAATGACGATGTCTGGGATTGACACACAAGGTTGTATGGGCATGGCATATAATCTTACCCTTAAAATATCGGCGACAGAAAAAAGCTGTTAATCCAACAAGATGCCCGTCATGAGTATGTACAATATCGTAAGTATTGTTTTCAAAAACGTCTTTGAGTTGTTTTAAGTAATATTTCAATCCTTCCTTGCCAATACTTTTAAAGTAGAATATTTGAGAGCCTCCATCAATCAATTCTTGATGAAATGCTTCTATCGAACCGTGAGTAATGAAGTCAAAGCGGATTTCATTCTTATCCATTTGTTTATAGTAGTTCAGTAGAAATTGCGCTACACCTCCGTACCCTAAAGTCGGTACTATTTGTAAAATCCTAATCATGCTTTTTCAATTATTATCCTTGATGCCTCTGGTATTACTGTGGCATGGGGGGGACATCTTTCACAACAATGGCACCTGCTCCAATCTTAGCTCCGTCACCTATTGTCACAGGGCCAAGAATCAGTGCATTTGCTCCAATTAACACGTTGTTGCCAATCACTGGAACTGTCGTTTTCCCGGCGCGACCACCAATGGTTACATTTTGTCCGATTGAACAATTATCACCTATCACCACTTTGGGGTGCAATACTACCCCTAATGCATTATGAGCGAACTTGCAATTTTTCCCAATCTTCACTTCGGACGGAATGTCACAACTGAAAATAATATGCAACATTACTTCAATAAACCGACGTATGAAAGCATAGTTGGAATTATGCATCCGTAAATACCATTTATATACTCTGTTCATGATATACTCCTTTTTTAATGTCCGGTTACTTTATTTATTATCCCTTGGGGTATTAGCCCTAATATAAGAGGCTTGATTATATAAGGTGCGGATTTAAATCCTAATTTTAAGGCTTTAAAACCCTTATAACGTATAATAAATTCACCAACACGATACTTATAGGCATGGCGGGGAGTATATCCGGTAAAGCAACGATAAAAATAATGTATTTCATTGATATTTATACCCCTACCGCCAGTTGCAAAAATTCGCATGAACAAATCATAATCTTGTCCACGCCGTGTTTCCCAAGCTATACGGTATCCGTTAACCCGATTCAAAATTTCTCTTCTGAAAAGAGTAGTGGCATGCATAAACGGAATGGTAAACAAGAAATCCTCTTTTGTCGGTATTTCTTTCTTAGGAAATATATCTATCTTTTCCCCTGTTTCATAGAATTTCTGTAGCCCGGTTGATACAAAATCAAAAGATGGATTCTTTTCCAAAACCGCAACTTGCCTTTCAAAACGTTCCTTTGTACAATAATCATCCGCATCCTGAACTGCCACATATTCTTTTGTAGCTACCGCCAAGCAGTTGTTCCTGCTTTGTGCGGCACCGTTGTTAGTATCGTTTTCAAGCAGGATGATTTTACCCTCATTTGCATATCTGCGTAATATGGTACGAGTATTGTCCGTTGAACAATCATCGCATACAATAATCTCCACATCCTTGTAACTTTGGTTTAAGAGACATGTCAGACATTCTTCTACATAGTTTTCACAATTGTATGAAGCTACTAATACAGATACTCCCATACCTTTTATTTTTTAGAGATTGACAACAGATATTCCCTGTTTTTAAAGAACTCTTGTTTGAACACAACGCTGTCGAATTTTGCCTTCACCAACTGATAAGCATTTTGAGATAACCTCTCTTTCCCTTCTGTTGAAAGTTGTAAAGCCTGCTCCATCTTAATTTTTAGACTTTCAATTGATTTTACTTCGCAGATAAGACCATTATATTCATCTTGAACGAAATCAGTTGGTCCATTAATTCGGCTAATAATAGAAGGTGTCGCCAAGGCAGCGGCTTCAACAACGGTCATTCCAAACCCTTCACGATAACTGGGAAGTACAAGGAAGTCAAAAGCGGCATGATATTTTGCAGCGTTTGGTACACTCCCTGCAAATATTACGCGAGAATATGCTTTGGCTTTTGCTAACAAAACCGAATCAAATCTGTTTTCCTCTACAGGTCCGACTAAAAGTAAGTAAGCGTTTTCTTCATTCATGGAGAGGAATGCTCCTAACAATTCATTAATTCCCTTTTCAGGAACCAAACGACCGACAAAACCGAACACGAAAGAATCTTGAGGAATGGAATACATATCTCTAATATCTTTACTCCATCCTTTTTTCATAGAATAGTCGTATTTAGTCAAATCGACACCGGTTGCGCTACCATTCAGTAGCACGTGCCCTTTTGAAGCTTTATAAAGTCCTTCCTCTATAGAAAATTTTAAATTAGAGGGACTGTCCGGTTGTACGCTGGTGGAAAATATACAGGTAACCTTCTCCATCAGTTTGTAAAACCATAGATACATTCCATGATAATCCGTATAAGAGATTCCCCACTGACAATAAATTCTAACGGGTGTTCGAGCCATCCAGCCCGCTATGCAGGCATATAATGCCGCATTGGAAGTAGCGTATTGGATAATGTCGAATTGTTCTTTCTTGAAAATCTTATATAACTTCCAAATGGTCTTAAACACTTCAAGTGGAGAGACATTTCCATGTTTAATAAGGAGCGGCAAAAATTGAACTTTTCCAAGATGCTCTTTTTGAAGGATTTCACCCGGTTGGCTAATGGCATAGGCTTTATAGCCGTTATCAGCCATATAATTTAAATTTCCGAGCATGAATGATTTAATCGTAATTGGAAGAGTAGTTAAGCCACAAATTTTCTTCATGTAATTATTGTCATTTTAAGTATTACAATCGTGCGTCAACATCTTCCTTCGAGAGAATTCCCTTGACATCGTAAACAACATGATTGCTTTTGCAAATGGATGGGATATTCAAATTTTTAAATTCCTTATGCGCTACGGCTAAAATAGCGGCATCATATTTTTCGCTTTCAGGTAATGATTTCACAATCTCAATATCATATTCTCGTTTAACAGAATTGACATCAGCCCAAGGGTCATAAACTGTGATGTTATTGGTGTACTCTTGGAGGGTAGTGTAAATATCAACGACCTTGGTGTTACGAATATCAGGACAATTCTCCTTAAAAGTAATACCAAGGATAAGAATTTTGGCATCCTTTACCATTACCCCTTTCTTATTCATGCACTTCACTACTTGGTTGGCCACATATGCCCCCATTCCGTCATTCAAACGACGTGCAGAAAACATAATCCGAGGAAGTACACCGTATACTTGCGCTTTTTGAATCAAATAATAAGGGTCAACACTGATACAGTGTCCACCGACTAAGCCGGGATTCAACTTGATAAAATTCCATTTGGATGCAGCTGCTTCTATTACATCGTGTGTGTCAATTCCCATCGCATTGAAAATTTTTGCCAACTCATTCATGAAAGCGATGTTCACATCCCGCTGAGAATTTTCAATGATTTTGGAAGCCTCTGCCACTTTTATAGAAGGTGCCTTATGGGTTCCGTTTACCAAAACGGAATTATAAACGTCATCTACTATTTCAGCAATTTTCGGTGTCGATCCGGAAGTTACTTTTTTGATTTTTTCAACCGTATGTTCTTTGTCACCCGGATTAATGCGTTCTGGAGAATATCCGGCAAAGAAATCTACATTATATTTCAAACCAGAAACACGTTCTACCACAGGTAAACATTCTTCTTCGGTGACACCCGGGTAAACGGTTGATTCATATACAACAATATCGCCTTTTGAGATTACTTTGCCAACTGTTTCACTTGCGCCCCATAAAGGACGCAAATCGGGACGATTATTATCATCCACCGGAGTAGGGACGGCAACAACATAGAAATTACAATCTTTAATTTCTTCCAAATTAATTGTACACTTAAATCCGTTAGCAATAGCTGACTGGAGAAGTTCATCTGAAACTTCAAGAGTAGCATCGTGCCCTTCCATCAAAGCATCTACACGTTTTTGATTCATGTCGAATCCGATAGTTTGATACTTTGTGGAAAAAAGACGGGCTAAGGGAAGCCCAACGTAACCAAGACCGATTACGCAAATTTTAATGTTTTTATTCATATTGGAACATATTAACGTATACTGTAAATAAGAAAAACAGAGATATAGTCTTTATTCAATATCACCAGTGTATGGGGAATGTTTTTCCCAAGGGAAAACAACCCAATCCGGCGTATATAAGGCATAATAATCAACCGGACATAAATCAGCATAACTACCATCCCAAACTAATGCAGAAGTTTTATAGGTAAAAGGTGCGAATTTCTCTAATGTTTCTTTAAGAATCTGCATTGTTCTTCCTGTGTTAACGACATCATCCACTACTAAGATTCTTTTATTATAGATATTTTGTAATGAGTCATCTTTTGTTATAATAGGGCTATCCAATCTCAAAGATTTTATATTTTCAGATAGTGTTGTCCTGATGCCTATGGAATAAAATTCGGATATATTTAATATATGGCTCAACAATACACCGGGAATACAACCTCCCCGTTGAATCGACACTATTGCATCATATGTCGTATTGGGAGTACTTTGCAATATTTTCCTAGATAATAATTCGCATGCATATTCCACATCAGACCACGACAAATAAGCTGTTTTATCTATTTCTTTCACATTCATGTTTCCCTAATAACTTTTCGAGTTTTGATTCTGAAAAATATAAACAAAGGAGTGTCTATGACTGACATTGTGACTTTAAGAATAGTACTACTGATTATTAAATTGAAAAGTACTTCTTTGGGCAGTATGTAAACAAATGCGATGATCGCAAATAGAATGCCATCACATAGCATATTCAGTATATCACTGGTTACATTTCTTAAACCTCCCCAATAAGCCAAAACTTTTACCCCTGAATTATCTTCTTTGTCCATGAATTTATTTTTCAAAAACGAAAAGGAATAAATATCAATAAGGCTACAAACAATAAAACTAATAGTGGAAGCGAATAATATCCGAGTGGAAGGGAAGAAATACTTTCTCCAAAAAAACTCTTCCTCATAACTCCATTGAGGAACTGTTTTACTCGTCATTAAAATGAATATTACAAAAAGTAAGTTTATAATATATCCGAACAAAAAGGCATATACCGTTTTTTTTCTTCCATAAATTTCATTTATCATATCTGCCAACTGTGCGGTAAACGGCCAAATTAAGCTTCCTGTAGCAATCGTTAATTGCTCTATCCCAACATCTATCTGTATCATTCTAGGTGTCAGTATATTAGCAAATACAATATAACCGGCTGATAATGTAACTAGAAATGTATATCCCAAATCACGTTCTTTCTTTATGAGCCATACAGACAAACATACGGAAATAACCAGACCTACAAGCCAATATGTTACTAAGAAAATCATTTTTATCCGATAGTTCTTTCTATTCCATAACAACTTAATAGGAATTTTATCCTATTTCTATAATCATCAGAAATAGGCAACAATGCTAGTTGTGTCTTTTTACCTTTTCTCTCGTAAAGATCCTTCCATTTGTAAACTGGGTCTATACATGAGAGCTTTTGAGGTTCATTTACACGACCAATAATATAATATTGGTCATCCGATGTTCCTTTTACAGGAGAAATAAATTCGCAAAGTTGAATATCACATTCCGTCAATTCATGGAATTTTTCTTTAATGAGTTCATCAATATCTACATTTTGTGAAATTTCTATACATGGAAATAATGAAGCGTCTTCACTGCTACCCATTAAAATTCGTTTACCCTGTATAGCTATTACAAATATTCGATTTATTTCCTGTTTGTTTACAAATATATGTGGTATCCCTTTTTGGTGGGCAGTCATATAATAATCAATCAAAGGAATAGCTAAGTCATATGGGTCTGGTGCTTTTAATACATTTTCATCAAATATTTGAGAAATTTTATTGTTCTCAAAATTAAAATCAAGTACGCATACCCTTCTTCCTTTACATATAAAAGATGAAAAGCTATTTCTTTCAACGGAGGGGAGTAACCGTAAATCAACACTTCCTTTGGCATTTTTTAAAATTTTACCTTGTATTGTTTCTAACCCTTCCAACACCTTTTCTATTGTTTCCTTTTTCTTCCTGTCCTCTATTTTATTGTTGGTCTTAATCATTTCAGGCATATTAAGGGCTAATTTGAAATGTACTCCGGCATTTATTGCTTTTACTAATACGTCTATATTAGATTTGCCATCATCAGTATAACAATTAAAAATACCCAAAGTGCTACCGTATATAAGAACTGGATAGTTCTGTTTATGTTCATCGTCTTCTTCTATCATTTTTTCTGCCATTGCAGAGAAACGATAACGACCACTTTCTTCAAGTTCCTTTCTTGAAACGATATCAATAAACTCTTTATCAAGATATTCCACATACACTTTTTCATGTATTCCCTTACTTAAAAGTGTAATGTGATTATGTGTTTCATTTCTGTTTTTCTTTGTCCATTTTTCTATAATCTTATCATTCTGTTGTATGAAATTTCCACATTGCTGATTTATATATGTTTCCATTTCATTCTTAAACTGTTGATCCTTGTATTTGTCGTAAAAAAAAGCTATTGATACCGTTGACACTAAAATTCCTCCAATTTGTCCAACAAGTTCAATTAATGGTTTATTGGATTGATTATCACCATCGTAATTAGTATAAATGAGAATACAAACGATACCAAAGGCAAGCATTAAAAATTTTCCTTGTCTAATAATTATTTTAAATAAGATATTATATTTTTTTGCCTTATCCATATTGATTTATACTACTTGTTAATATCTTTTTTAATCCAAGAAGGTCATCAATGGCATTAAAACCATTATTTTTATATATAATATTTGCATAATTCCTACATTGCATAATATATTCTTCATATGCAGGTTTTACATTGTTGACATACCGTATTTGTACGTCTGTTAATTTCTCTCCCCTCTCCATGACATCCCGATTCACTCTTCTCTTGTACCTGAGAGATTCTTCAGCATCAATCCATATTTTAATCTGCATCCGTTGGCGAAATATAGGGTCATAAAAGATAAACAGACCTTCAACAATAATAATAGGAGTAGCTTTTTTTATTTCCCATCCTATGATTTTATGAGTTTGGTAATCATAGACTGGAAATTTTAACTCATTTTGTTGTATCAACGACTCTAAATCTTCCAAAGCTTTTTGATAGTCAATAGAATCTGGATTGTCGTGCTGATATTTCAAATTAGTGACAAAATCAGGTGTTTTGTAATAACTGTCAAGTCCAAAAGCGCAACAATAATCAGGAAAAGCATCAACTATTTTTTTTGAAATATATGATTTGCCAGATCCACTGGCTCCTGAAATACCTATGATAAGAGCAGATTCCATTTTACAGATCGGAATTATACGGTAAATATTTTGCAATAGACTTTATATTGTCTAAATCATCTTCACCTGTAGTAGGTTCATGGCTTATTTTCAGACTTACATATTTAAGTGCCGTATCCATATTACTGGATTGTATAAGGCGTCCAACTGCCAATTTATGTTGCTTTGCAGAGAGGGTTTCAATATTCGAATAGATTCCTAGTTCCTTATCCAAACAGTTCAACCCTTCCAATGTTCCGTCAGAAGTTTCTACACTACAAAATGAGACACATGGCATTTCCTTGACTCTCATAACAACAATGCTTTCTGCCGAAGAAGAATTCACAGAATACACCGAAACATTATTGTATTTTACGACCCTACCATCAATTTCCTCAATACCTGCCACATCACCATAGATAGAACTGTATTTCCCTAAATAAATACCAAACAGTAATATGGCACAGGATTCGTCCAGCTTTAAGGCATCCAATGCCTTGAATATACTCTGGTACTGAATCTGATAGCTTTTAATCGGAGGAACAAGTGCAAACCTACTTTCATACCAACTGTAGATACGATGGTTAATCATTCCCACCACGCATTCAGCGAAGCCGATACAATGCAGATCAAACCCACTGCATATCAGTTCATCGCTTATTTCAGTCACTCCTTTTATCAGCTTGACTTCCGCTGTCGATTTTTCATCTTCCTTGACGGGAGGTAGGGAGAGTTGCGTCATTTTCCCAGACTTTTCAATTATCTCATTTTTCAAATCAGAAAGTTTATCTGTGCTTACTTGCGGTTCTTTCCGAATCTGCTCGTTGGTATTTTCCGCTTTGTCTTTAAGTTCATCAACCAGACGAATCGAATCTTCAATGCCGTAGTTGAAGCAGTTTTTAATTTCATTGTCTTCGGCCAATTCTAAAATGTCAACCTTCAAATTTTCACAGATAAGCATAATTTGTTCATTGGCATGGATTCCATTTGCAACTTCCGGTATCTGATACTTATTATCGTTTACCCGAAATTCGGGAAGGGAATGCAACCGCATCAGTAGCAACGCTGCATAACGCTCTGCATTTTTATAAATTTGGGCATCCACGCTGACATCTGTAGTCAGACCGACAAACAGAAAATCATTAGCCAATCCCCAAGGGAGGCTTTCTTTCATGTAGGCCTCCCGCAACATATCCCAAATTTCAGGGAATGAGCCGGGAACCAAAGGATAAGACCAAGGCATGGTCTGTGTGAATGTAAGCATCAGTTTGAGCCAGTCATACTTTTTCTCATACAACATCAGTCCGCCCATCATGAAATGCATGAACAGATATTGATGGCGAATGCGTATAAAAGATTCACCCTGCATATCCTGATGGGAATTGTCTAAAGTAAAGCGGTAATACTGTTCCGCATATGTCCAATACTGGCGAAACCATTCATGGCAATCCGCCTCCGTAATCCGGTTCACAGCATACCAAAGGTATTTCAATGTTTCTCCTGAAACAATAATCGGCAAGGTATTGTTGTATAAGATAGCCGCCAGTTGGTTATCATCCGCCAAAAAGCCATAACGCTCTTTTTGGGTGGTAGCTTTGACTATTTCTCGAAAAATACCGTAATAATCATTCGGGTAGTCTATAGGTTTGTTTTTATTCTCCGTCCTGTCGTAAAATTGAGCCTGATACCTGACGATCTGTTCGTAGATACTCTCCAAAGACAAGCGATAGGTATCTTCATTTCCCGACTCTGCTGCCCTCAGCATGATTTTTAAACGTTGCGGCAAAGCACTACTTCCATTATTTTCTAAATGTCGCAAAAGGTCAGTAGTGTTATAATAGGTTATGATTAGTCCGCAAAGTCGTATGGACTGCACAATTAAAATGAATGTCACAACTGCTTGAACACATAGGAGGGCAGATGAGACTATGACCATATTCATTCGATCCATCATATAGAGTAGGAAAGGCAAGATAAAACCTCCTCCTACCGCAAGTATGAGAACTTCATTAAAATGCTTGTAAGTAGATTCTTCCTTGAATCGTCTGATCATAAGGTCATCATGGTAAGTCTCATCAATACGTTGGATTGCCTGCAACAGGGACGGATATGCCATACCGATGACCATTGCAATGAATGTGACCAAAGTACTGTATGTATAATTGGTAAAATCGAACATACTTATTTGACATGGATTAAAGTATCACTGACTTCAAGTTCCACATGGAGCGGTTCCACTTCCAACTGCATAGCTTTTGTTTCAATAGGTTTTACTCTAATTGGACTTATCACAACAGTATCCATTATAACCGATTGTATCTGAAATACAAGAGTGTCTTTTTTGCCTACATTCGAATTATTCGATTCGCAGTGAAAAGAATGCCCAATAGAGAACCCTATGAAAACCAGTACTACTGAGAAGAAAATAGCACTTATAATATCCAACAGCCTGTCACTGGTATTCAGATTGAATTTCATAATACCACACTTCTATTATTTATTCAACAACATTTTATGGATGAATGTAAGGAGTTTGGATGTGACTTCATTCCCCATAGAGTAAGGGATATCAACGTCCATACCCAAACCTCCAATTACGGGGATTGACAAGGATATACATTTTGTTCTCATAGTCGGGTGGTTTTTCAACTTTTTATCCCATCTCATTCTGGCTTCTTCTAAAGAAACTAAAATTTCATCAATTTCTCCCTGATTATGCTGAGCTATAATTGTTACTAATTCAGATAAACCTTTCCTGAACAATTGAGCCTCTTTTGAATTTCGGACCTCATTAATTACCTTGAACAAGTCTTCTTGTTGTTTGCATCTGCTTAGAACATATGATGCGACCATGGGTATTAGAAGTGAATTATCTCCCGTTCCCAACCATTCGCTTTCACGTTTATGTAGCTTTATCCGTAATGGCTCATATTTTTCGACAATTTTATTTGTATATAGCCGCTTATATCCTGAAAAGAATTGCACTAAATAATTCCTATTGGGATGTAACACCAGTTCTGAAGAATGCAACTGTTGCAGTTCAATATAATACAAATACCTGACAATATGATAGAAAGGTAAATCTATATCTATTCCTTCATTTGAGGATTTTTGAAATCTGTCCATGCATTTCAATCTTGTTTTGAAATTTTCCAGACATTTCCCATAATAACAATAAGGATAGTAGTCAGGATAAAAATATTCCGTTCCATATAATGAAAAATTGTTGTGCGCATCTGTAAACATATTATGTTCAGATTCGGACATAGACAAGATACTACTAACTATATTTACATCAAGATTTAGTTTGCTGAATATTTTTTGATATATAGATTCTGCTTGTTGTTCATCCAATTTCAAAAAATGACAATTATCCAGTTCTTCTAAACGATTGTAATCTTCAACAAATCCGGTACTCCTTAATGATGATTCATCTATATAAATATCATCATATAGAATGAACGCCTCTATTGCATTTTCAACAATTTCCAATACAGGAAACATACGCTCAAATAAACGGGGGGGCTCTTCCAACTTGGAATAGTCAAACCTGTAAGAAAAGTCTATGAATCTAACCAAAGACGATGTATCAAAGATTACTTTTGTCATAGCACTATACTATTTGATTATTGTCTCCTTTATCATCTCATATCCGCAGTTTAAATTTGCAGATAAGAGGTATTGGTAAAAATCTATAGAATGAATGTCACACCCGATACGGCCATACGCACTTGCTTTCAATAAAGTTCCAGCTTTTTGCTGTACGCCTTTGCCATACATTCCACCTAAGGCCGGAAGGTTGAGTTGAAAGACGACATTAGTATCTTTGAGTGTTTTGTAATCCTTCATTGTCATGTACTCATACCGCTCCGGATGGGCAAGTAGTGGGTAATATCCTTTCTGCTGAATCCGTTTAAGAATGTCGTACAAGTCCATCGGGGGATTGAAATAAGAAGTCTCCACCAAAAGATAGCGCTTGCCATCTTTCTCAATGGGTAGTAAATCATCCTTTTCCAGCCGTTCCTCAAAGAGGTTGTCGAGCATATTCTCAGCCGCAAGATGAAGCTTGATGTTGCCTTGATAAGCGGCTTGTACTTCTGTAAACTTCTCCTTCAAGTCGGCGGTCTTGTTGGGGATGTCTTCCATAATGTGCGGGGTAAACCACACTTCACGGATGCCTTGCTTCTCCATTTCCTCCAGTATCTCCAAGGTTTCAGCCATAGTTTTGACTCCATCGTCCACACCGGGCAGGAGGTGGGAATGATAGTCGGTCATTCCTTTCAGGATACCGCTATCGGCAAGGCTGACTTTACGCTTTAAGAAGTTAAACATTTGGAATATTGGAAATTTAGTATGGGAAGAGAAAATAACTGAAGTTTTTTTCTAATTAACTAATCTTCAACAATTTACACCTCTACCCATTTTCATGTTGCCGTAATAGCCACCATAGTGGTAGCCATAGCGATAGCCGTAACGGTAGCTGTAGCGGCCTCCGGTGCGTTCCGTACCGTTGAGTATCAGGGACAGGTTCTTGAAACGCTTCTTGGTATAGATGGTTTCAAGGTCGGTGAGCATGGAGCGGTCGAGTAGCCCGGCACGTACCACGAAGAGGGTGCGGTCGGCCAGTTTCTCGATAATCTGCGTATCGGCTACGATGTCGATAGGCGGACAGTCGAGGAAGATATAGTCGTATTCGCTTCGCAGTTCTTCTATCAGCTTGCCTAATCTCCCGTCTTCGAGCAGCTCGGTAGGATTGGGCGGTACGGTACCGATGGGAAAGATATGCAATGATTCATATTTCTTGTCCTGCACAACCAGTCCCTGCCAGTTTTGCACACGGTTTCCGAGATAGTCACTCAATCCCTTCTTGGGCGAATCCACATACATGGAGATAGAGCCGTGGCGAAGGTCACCGTCAATCACCAACACCCGTTTGTGCTTGATGGCAAAGCTGATGGCTATGTTCATGGCAAGGAAGCTCTTGCCGCTGCCGGGATTGAATGAGGTGACCACCAACACCTTTTGATTGGCATCTTTGCTGATCATGAAGTCGAGGTTGGTACGCAATACACGGAAAGCCTCATTGACAACATTACGGCTACCTTCTTGTACCACGATGGTTTTCCTTTCGGGTTGCTTCTTCAAGGAAACTTTCTTTTCTCCACTTTGACAGATGGGTATTTCACCAATCAGGGGAATACTCAGATTTTCCAAATCCTTGCGACCGCGTACCTTGGTATTCATATTCTCCATCATGAAGATGATAACGGCAGGAATAAGCAAACCCAATACGAAAGCTACGAGTGCGATGTTCATCTTCTTGGGAGCGGTGGGGAAGGCACTGCCACGGGGAGCGGTAATCACTCTTGTATTGTAAGCGGTAAAGGCTTGCGATAACTCGTTTTCTTCACGCTTCTGGAGCAGGTAGAGATAAAGCTCTTCCTTCACCTTTTGCTGACGCTCTACGCTCAACAGGTATTTGGCTTGGTTCGGGTTGGATGCCAATTGTTGCGTAGTCGCTACTTCCTGTTGCTTGATGCTACGGATTTGGGTATTGAGCGATACGATATGGTTATCCACCGACTGGATAATGGTGTTCTGCATACTCTGCAACGAACTTGCCAAGTCCTTTACCAAGGGGTTCTTCTCGGAACTGTTCGCAATCAGGCGGTTGCGGTCGAGTACCATTTGGTTGTACTCGCTGATTTGGCTTTCGATATTAGTACTTCCGATGCCGGAGTTGGTGGGCAGGGGTTGATCCATCTGCTTGTTGTTCAACTCGCGGCGGATGTATTGCGCCGTGGAGAGCTGGTTATTCAAGGCCAACAACTCTTTCTTGTTCTCTGCCGACTGGGTGAGGTAGAGGTTGGAAGCGGCCTGCACGTCCGGCAAGAGGTGTTCGGACTTGTAGGAAGAGATATTCTCATCCACATGGCCGAGTTCGCTTTCAATCACGCCGAGACGGTCGCCAATGAACTGGGAGGTGCTGACAGCAATCTGGTTCTTGTCTTGAATCCATTTCTCATTATAGACTTCAATCAAGGTATTGAGGATGTCTTCCGCCTTTTGGATGGAGGCATCCTCAATGCTGAGATTGATAATAGTGGCATCCTCGTTGCCGAGTTCCGCACGGAGGTTCTTGGTGTAATAGTCGGTAATGCCCACGATACTGCCATGATTATAGGCAATGGAAGCCCCTGCATATTCCTCGTTGAAATATTGGGTGGTAGAGATATACATATTTCCCACAGGGGTCTGGATGGAGTCGTTGAACGCACCGGAAACCGTACCGTCCACGTCTTCGCCTTCGAGTGTGAAGTCGGAAAGGGTAAACTTGATGCTGTCGGTCATTTCAATTTGGAATCCGACTATGGAGTTCTTGTCTTTCGGCATCACCGATACGGGGGATACTTTGTAGAGTTGTACCCGCTTCAATCCCTTGCGGATGGTATAGGTCTCGTTCAATCCCAAACGCTTCACCACTTCGGTCATAAGCGTGGGCGAAGAGATGGTGAGCAATTCATTGTTGATATTGGTATTGCTCTTGAACATGCCGAGGTCGGCAAAGTCGTTGCTCAATGCGCTGCTTGCCGAACCGCCCTTGCTATCGTCCTTCACCAAGATGGAGGCGGAACGGGTATAGACATTCGGAGTACTCAATATGTAGAGTACCGCCACGGAGAGCGTGACCACCAACGACAAGGCGAACCAATGCCATTTGGGGAGGAACATTCCCCAGAGGTCTTGGATACGGATGAAGTCATCGGCGGGCTTGTTATTCGTTTTTCTATTTCCCATAAAACTAAGTTATTCAGTTGCTAAAGCTATGCTTTTGGGTCTCTATCCCTATGCATTCTTACTTGAAGAGCAATACACCGAGTGATGACAAGAACGAGCCGATGCTAATCCAAAGGGATACTGACTTCACGCTATTCTCATTAATGGTGGATTGTCCGGCACGAACCTTGTTGGGTTGCACATACACCACATCGTTCTGTTTGAGGTAATACACCGGAGAGTTGAACATATCCTTGGAACGAATATCCACCCAATGGGTGACACGCTTGCCTTTTTCTTCACGAATCACGAAGATGGCATCGCGTTTGCCATGAATGGTCAAATCGCCAGCCACACTGATGGCTTCGAGCAGAGTGATTTGGTCTTTGGTAATGGCATACTTGCCGGGAGTCTTCACCTCACCGAGTACCGAGAAATAGAGGTTCATAAATTCTACGGTCACAACCGGGTCGTTCACAAGGTTCTCGTCAATCAAACGTTTCTTAATCATCTTGGCAATCTCTCCCTTGGTCATACCTGCGATATGGAGCGTACCCAACACGGGAAAGTCAATATCCCCGTTATCGTCCAGCGTATATCCGGAAATCTCTCCGTTATTGTTACCACCTTTCAAATCGGTATATCCTGCACGGTATTGAATTTTCGTGAGGTTGAACAACGCCGCCAGTTGCGGATCTTTACTGGATACCACAATGGAAATCTGGTCTTTGGGCTGCACGGTGATATCTCTAGCACCCTCAATCACTTCGGGTTGATTCACCACAATGTCTTGAAAGTAAAGAATCTCCTTTGAAGTGTTGCAAGATGTGAACAACACAATACCGAGGAGAAAAGTTAAAAATCGATTTGTCATTTTATTTATCTGTACAGTTTATTTTTTTACTCTGATTTTTGCAATTTCATTAGAAAGGCCTGCGGAATATAGGAGGTAGCCACGGCGCATACACCTTGGACGGTGACCACCAAGCGGCTATTCTTCTTAATCCGGCAGATAACCCCTTCCGCTCCCTTGAACTTTCCGTCAATGACCCGTACACGTTCTCCTTGGTGAAACTTAGGATTGTCCTCCCCGAAATATTCCATTCCCTGCTCGCCGGACGAGGTGACCAGCATGAAAATGTTCATTTCCCGATCAGGAATGGCAAGGGGAAGTCTTTTCAATCCCTTCTGTCTTGTATATAGGATTACCTTATTGGTGAATTGTCGCTGTACTTCCAAAGCACGACAAACGGTTGAACGGAAGAACATAAGCGAATTAATGACCGGACGACGGAGTTTCTTCTTTATGCCGTTACGTTCCATCAAGGTTTCCTCACAAGGAATGTAAGTCTCGATCTTGTCTTTTTTCAATATATCCTCAATCTCGAAAACTTTGTTATAAAATACTTTTAAGGCGAACCAATGTTCGTGTGTGTATGTTTCTATGTTCAACGAAAAGTAATGTTACCGGGTTGATAAAAAGGATATAGTTTCCATTCCTGCACCTTCCGCTTTTTCAAATAAGGAAAATACAGCAATCAAGGTTAATCCGGTTTTTTCCTTCATAGGACCTCCGGAATGCGGGCCGCTCCTGACTACAGTGAGCGGATACCGTAACCCCGTATTCGTACCGTTTCTATGTAAGAGAGGGTACGAATGTTGTTTTTGCTGATAATCAGCCATATACATTGCTATAAAAGTACATTTTTGCTCGGTTTGCTCGGTTTTAGACTCGAAAATACGTTCGGATGGAAAATGCAACGTTCTCCTTTTATTTTATATTCTTATTACGGTACTATTTTGATTCGTATTAAATTGTCAATATAAACTATTAATAATCAGCAATTTATAAATGGGGGGGGGTAAAATAAGGAAATAAAAACGTTTATTTTACTTTTCAGTTTTACTGAGAATCATTACCTTTGCAGTGTATTTTTACCCTCTCTTACATAGAAATGGTATCGTTCAAACCCTTCAAAATCTTCTCGTTCGCATTATCTATTACAGCATTGTCTAAAGAATCCAAGTAAATAAGCGTAGTCCTTTCGCTGCTGTGTCCCATCCCCGCACTGATGACGGCAATCGGTACGTCGTGGTTGCGTGCGGCGGTAGCCCAGCTGTGGCGAGGCGTATATGAGGACAAAGGTAATGGTTCGCCAAGCAATTTACCCAACCGTTTCAATTTTCGGTTATGGTAGTTCAATCCGGTTCGATATTGACGGTAAGCCTGATCCGGCTGTTCATCGGTAAGGATGGGGAAAAGATATGGACTTTCCGGACAAACCTGCCCATATCGTTCCAGTATCGCCGCCATACACGGTTCGATATGTAATGTTAAGTATTGGCCTGTCTTATGGCGACAATAGGTAATTCGCACGCTGTCCACATTCTCTTTTTTCAGATATGCCATGTCCACAAACGCCATGCCACGGGCACAATAGCTGAACACGAACATGTCCCTGGAAAGTGCCAAAGCCGGTGAATCCGAGAGGTCAATCCTTTGAAGTTTCAGGATGGTTTCCTCATCCACGGCACGCTTCGATGTGCGAGCCACTCCTGTATAAACCTCACGAAACGGGAAAGTCTGCACCGCAAGACCTTGCTTTACGGCCTTGTTATAGACGGCACGCAGAATCCGCATATAGAACGAGCTGCTGTTTCTCGCTACCTTTTGTTGCCACAACCATACCTCATACCGACATGCCAGGGCGGAATCCAACGACGAAAAAGGAATGTCGTCACCGTCCAGGAAAGCGAAAAAGCTGTTCAGTGCACGCTGGTAATTACGAGAGGTGCCGTATTGGCCGTTCTCCCAAAGCGCTTCCATCTCTTTTTTCATGTAGTATAGGAAACCGGGCTCGGAAGGCAGGGAGCGATAGCGGTTGAGTATTTCCGACAAGGTGTATGTTTCTCCGCTACAGTCCAGCTCGCGGATAATCTCACGGATGTCCCGCATCTCCTTTTCCGCCCGTTTCCGGTAGGCGGTCAGGATCCTCTCATTGCCGGGGACAGCGACAAGCTCACGTTTCGTCTCATTCCACCACTCGGGAAATATCCTCATGTCGGTGGTAATCTGCCTGTTCTCCTGACGGTGGCAAAGCTGGTAACAGAGCGTACCGGCCTTACCCTGTACCGTCGATGGACGGAATTTTAATTTAATGGTAGCCATATATAGTCTGTTTTATGATGAATAATAGGTACATAGATACAACCCGTGGGCTATATTGTTGAAGGAAGAAAATATTTAGTCTTAGATTCCGCTTCTCCGCTTGAAACACCGAATATCACCTGATGCCGATGCCAAACTCTGTAAATCTTCTTGAAAGACAGTCCGAATAGCCTCGTAAAGAATCAAAGTCCGAAAATGAAAAGCGACGGTTTTTCCGTGGAACAAGTCCAGAAATATTTATATCGTATAAACAACAAGACAGTATATGTTTTCTGGGAAATTCGTGAAAAACAGGCGGATACCAGCGAGTTCCCTATAATCAAAGATAAATCAAAACCGTATTGTCACGGGCGTTCCGGCTTCGCTTTCCATGAGTATTTTCCTTGCGACAAGTCGCGGAAAATACACATGGAAACAAACGCCCGGACAATGGTTTTGATTTCGGGAAAGATTATAGGGACTCACTGCGACCGACGCGACGCATGACCGTGTCATTGATGAAAAAAGGAGGGCCTCCTTTATATCTCCATAAATCCGGCAGGAAGTACGGGATATATGGGCAGACCTGGCAATGTCTTATGAAAAAAACGCCGCCCCATGAAAAGACAGGGACTTCAGCTCCCTCTGCTCTGCATAATCCTCCCTTCGCGCCCGTGCCGGCTTCTTCGCCCTTCCTCCGCATACCATATCCTTGTTTTCACGGCATGTTTCTCTCACGGAAAACCAGTCTTTCGGACATTTGACGACATCTGATGACATCTGATGACACCTTTTTGAAAATCAGAGTTTTATTCGGATTTAGCCCATATTTTTGAAGTGTCAAAGCAATTTATTAACCCCAAAAAGAAAAGGTATGGCACAAGAAAAGAGCCCGAACGGGAAGCCTAGACGGCCCCGGAAACCGAAGGCCGCGAACGACGCCCCTTTGGTGGAACAGATCACCGAGCTGATGATGGTTCATAACAAGAGCGACCCGAAAGCCGGTGTACAGGTGGTCAGCGAGATCGACAAGGACGGGAAGGTCAAGACGGTTCCGGCGGACGAGAAGAATGAGAACTCATTCCTGAAATTCGACAAGAACTCGAGCATACTCGAAAACTTCATCAAGAATTTCTGGAGCCAGCTCAAAGAACCTACCCATTTCCGCCTGCTCCGCATGACCTTCCACGACTACAAGGTGAACAAGCAGGCGATCAAAGACCTGGCGGAAGGGAAAAAGACGGACGCGGTGAAGGAGTTCCTCAAACGCTACGAGATCCGTCCGAGAGAAAACAAGAAGGAACAAAGTGTAAACCAAAAAGAAAAAACAGCTATGGCAGACAAAGAGACACAACCGCAGGAACCCCTGCAACAGAGCGAGGTACAGCAGGCGGCACAGCAACAGCCCCAGGCTCAACAGGCAGCGCAGGAGTCGCAAGGACCGCATTACCGGTATAATGAGAACATGGTCAACTGGGAGGAGTTGGAAAAGGTCGGAATCTCAAAGGCTTCGCTGGAACAGCAGGGACTCCTTGATTCCATGCTGAAGGGCTACAAGACCAATAAGCTGGTGCCCCTGACAATCCATCTTTCCGGTTTGCTGACAGCCAAACTGGACGCGAGGCTCTCACTCATCCCGCAACAGGATGGACAGGTGGGACTGGCCATTCACGGCATACGCAAGGAACCGCAGTTGGAACGTCCTTATTTCGGGTTCAACTTTAACGAGGAGGACAAGAAGAACCTGCGTGAGACCGGCAACATGGGGCGTGTGGTGGAACTCAACCTGCGTGGCAGCGAGTACACCCCCTGCCTGATCTCCATCGACAAGAACACCAACGAGCTGGTCGCCGTCCGGCAGGAGCATGTCTACATCCCGCAGGAAGTGAGCGGGGTAAGACTTACGGACGAGGAGATCAGACTGCTGAAGGAGGGACAACCCGTCAAGGTGGAGGGGATGACCTCCAAGGCGGGGAAGGAGTTTGACGCCACGCTCCAATACAGCGCCGAGCGCAGGGGGCTGGAGTTCATCTTCCCGAAGAACCAGGTATTCAACGAGAAGTCCATCGGGGGCGTACCACTCTCGCCTACCCAGATAAAGATGCTCAGCGAGGGACATACCATCCTGGTCGAGGACATGAAATTCAAGAACAGGGACGGGGCTTTCTCCGCGTTTGTCACGATAGACCAGATGACAGGACGGCCGAATTACACCCGCCATAATCCGGAGACCGGAGAAATCTATATTCCAAAGGAAATCTGCAACGTGCAGCTGACAGCCGAGGACAAGGAGGTCCTGCGCAAGGGGCAGGCCGTCTATCTGGAAAACATGATCAACCGTAAGGGAGAGGAATTCTCCGCGTTTGTCAAGCTGGACATGAATACCGGCAGGACGATGTACTCGCGCACGCCGGACGGGTTCAACGAGCAGCAGGCGCCACGTATCCCGGCGGAGGTTTACGGCCATGTGTTCACGGCGCAGGAAAAGGCGAACCTCCAGGACGGGAAAACCCTCCTGGTCGAAGGGCTGAAAAACAACGGGCAAACGTTCAGCTCCTACCTGAAAGTAAACCCTTATTCCGGGCAGTTGCAGTATTTCCAAGAGAACCCTGATATTCGCAGGGATACTTCCCGTCGTGCGGCACAGGCGGATACCGCCCAAGGTCAGCAGCAGGAACAAAAGAAGGGCGCAAAACAAGCGGTATAACCCCGATCGGAGAGAGACAAAATGAGTTTTACAAACATCAAATCCCCAAACCGTATGAATACGAATCGGAACATCCCTTATAATTATAATGTAAAAGATATTGATTGGCCCGGTCTGAAGGCCGTGGGTATCAGCAAGGAGCAACTAGAAGCGGACGGCAACCTTGACCTGTTGTTGCAAGGCAAGGAATCAGAAATCATCCCGTTGAAACTCTGTACCCCGGTAATCAGCCTGACCATGGATGCCACATTCAAACTGGTACCCGGTGACAACAACAGGCCAATCATGGAAATCAATGGCATCCGTCAGGAGGAATCTCCAAAGAAATAACAAAAAAATAAAATAAGTTTAACCTGTTGGGTTGTCTAAAAAGTCACTCATTCGTTCTTGAGAATTGAATATTTGAAATCAATCTCAGATAGGTATTCGAATAAAAGAGGGTCAAAAATACTTTTTAGACAGCCCCCATCAAAAAGAAAAAGAATATGATCGCAATAGTGACTGACAGGCCCAACGTGGGCAGAGAGATAGCAAGAGTGTTGGGAGCCGGCAGAAAAGAGAACGGTTATATGACCGGGAACGGCTACATGGTGACATGGACATACGGCAACATGCTCTCCCTGGCAATGCCGAAGGATTCAGGAACAGCCCATGTGGAGTGGAAGGACTTTCCCCTGCTGCCGCCTTCCCTCCTGACAGTAAGGCACGTGAAGACGGATACCGGGTGGCATCCCGACATCAATGCGGTGCTCCAGTTGAAAGTGATAGCCAAGGTGCTCAACGCATGCGACACCATCATCGCGGCAACCGATGCCTCCCGGGAGGGAGAGATGCTGTTCCGCCATCTTTACGGTTTTCTGGGATGCAAACAACCCTACCTCCGCCTCTGGATCTCGTCTCTGACGGACGAGGCCATCACGGAAGGTATGGCGAACCTCCTTCCATGTGACCGGTTCGACAACCTGTTCCTGGCGGCGGACAGCCGTAACCGGGCGGACTGGCTCCTGGGGGTCAATTCAAGCCATGCCATCTGCAAGGCGGTAGGCTTCGGGAACAATTCGCTGGGCAGGGTACAGACCCCCGTACTGGCGGAGATATGCAGACGGTACCGGGAGAGGGAGAACCACATGCCGGCTGACAGCTGGCCCGTATTCATCAGCCTATGCAAGAATGACCGTATCCTAAAGATGCGCCACGTGGACGACCTTGTGGCCCGCCGGGAGGCACTGGCATTGTACGAGGATTGCAAGGCGGCAAAGAACGCCCGCATCACAGCGGTAGGGAAACGGACGGAGGAAATCGGGGCACCGGCACTTTACAACCTGGCCGAACTACAGAAAGACGTGAACCGTTACCACGGCCTGACGGCCATACAGGTGCAGGAGATTGCACAGAGCCTGTACGAGAAGAGGCTGATTTCCTATCCGCGCACCTCCAGTCGCCTGTTGCCAAAGGATGTATATGACACGTTGCCGCCTGTCATGGAGAAGATGCTCTCCCGCAAGGAGTTCCGACGATATGCCGGTATGGTTGACCTTGCCGCGCCGCAGGACAGCATTGGGGCACAAGACACCATAGAGCATCATGCCATCATCATCACAGGCATACAGCCCGGTAAATTGGGCCGGGAGGAAATGCTGGTTTACACGCTCATTGTCGGCAGGGTGCTTGAAACGTTCATGCCGCCCTGCAAGGTGGAATACACAACCGTCGATGCGGTGTGTGCCGCACGTAAATTCCGCATCCGTACATACCGCATCCTAGAAAAAGGATGGCTCGGAATCTTTGAGAGGGAACATATTGTCGCAAAAGGCCGTATGCCTTACCAGGTGATGCCGGAATTTTTTCAGGAAGAGATACTGCCGGTGGCAGGGTGCAGCCTTATACATAAGAAATCATTACCGGTCTCCCCTTATACGGACGAGGAACTGGTGGACTACATGGACAAGGCCGGACTGGGCACCGTCTCCACCCGCACGAATATCCTCCGCACGCTGTTGGAACGTAAATACATCCGTTATTCGGGTAAATATGTCGTCCCGACCCCTAAAGGGCTTCTCCTGTATGAGACGGTACGCGGTATGAAGGTGGCCAACGCCTCCCTCACTTCGGGCTGGGAAACTGAACTGGCACGGATAGAACGGGGGAAACTCTCACAGGAGGAGTTCCTGGACGGCGTGCTGGAAACGGTAAATGAGGTGACAGGCGAGATATTCCGGAACCATCCGGTGGAAAAGCGGCCACAGGGAACCATATAAACAAATGTCAAAGCCAACAAGACAAGGGAAGTGCAGGCGTCTGTCTGTACTTCCTTTTTTATATGTGCAAGATACGTTTTTCCGATTTTAAGCGGCAAAGGTCTTGGATTGCCTCGTTTTTGCCGCAAGGCGGCCCCCTTTGGGGGCTTGGTTGGTCAAAAGAAAATCATCCTCGCTTCGCTGCGGTATTTTCTTTTGCCAAGCCTTGCGCAAAAAGGCAATCCAAGGGCCGGAGGCCTATAAAATCGGGAAAACATATCCCGATGGGATTATTCATTCTTAAAAATTTAAAGACATGAAACTGCAACTCATCGAAAACATCTGCAAGCAGACGGTCTCACTGGTCCTGCTTACGGGAATATGCCTGCTCTACAGCAAGGGAATCATTCCCATGTACCTGATCGTCCTGTTCCTTTTGTCGGGAACGCTCATCAGCCTCCTTTTCAGGACGTTCACCCTCATTGTAAAAATAATTATCGCCCTGACCGTCATGGGCATGCTTGTATAATCCTTAAAGCATAAAGACATGAGAACCGCTACATTCACCCCGCCGGCTCCGGTCATGCCGGCCGCATGGCCCGCCACAAGCCGTGTGAGACCTGTAAAAAAACGGATTCCCGATACGACAGACGGGCCGAAACGTATCGGCTACTATCTGGAACCGTTGAGGGGCATCGCCTCGAATCCGGACAGGCAGAGAATCCTGAAGGATTTTTTCAAGGAAACCTATGTATAACATTTAAAATTTTACCATTATGTTTTTTCAGGCAATCAACCAAATGATCACGGCAGGCACAGACCTGAGTATCAACATCAGACGAGTAAACAACAACCTGACGGTGGCCGTTGTTCCCAGACGGTCGGGGGTAAAGGACGGGGAACGCGTTATCCCGCTCATCCTGAACGGCACGCCGGAAGAGCTGGATGCGGGCTTCCTGCAGGCCGTCGGCACACCTGTACAGAAAGCGCAGGGCATCCTTACCAACCTGGAAGCGTTCGAGAAGCAGGCGGAACAGGCAGCCTCACAAAGCAAAGCCGCTAGGTCAGCGGCGGAGAAAGAGTCCAAGGAGGTCCGCGAGAAACGGGAAAAGATGGAAAAACTGCTTAAGAAGGCGGAGGATGCCATGACCGGCAAACGCTATTCCGAAGCGTTAACATGGCTCAAGCAGGCAAAGATACTGGCACTTCCGGACAAGCAGAAGGAAATTGACGTGAAGATGGCTGAGGTACAGAAAAAGGCATCGGAGGGAAGCCTGTTCGGCATGGAACAACCGCCAATGCCCAAGCCGCAGCCGGCTCCACAACAGACGGCATCGCAACCGGCGGCAGCCCCGGCATCGCAATACCGAAGCGGAGAGCAAATCCCGATGTTTTTGCCCGAGCAGCCGGCTCCGGTTCCGCAACCCGTTTCACAACCGCAACCGCCCCGGCCGGCTGCACATTCAGGACAGCAAACACCATTTGCCGGACAGCCGCAAACACAACCCGTACAATATACTATTTCCGCACCACAAGCGCAACCGGTCCCGCAACAGGCAGTTCCACAACCGCAAGGAATCCAATTCCATCAACCGGTACAGATGCCACAGCCACGGTATGCACCGGTACAGGAGGCCGCAAGAACTCATGAGGAGCGTGAATACCTCCGGCAACCGCAAGAGGCTGCAATGTACAACTTCGACAAGGACTGCGAGGATGACCGGGAACTGCTCAGGGAAGACCCGTACGCGGAATATCCGGACTTCCCGAAGGAATGCCGCATGACGGACATGGCACAAATGGACATGGTATATTGTTAAACCTTATAAAAGAAGAGAAATTATGGCACTTGAAATCAAAGGATTGCAGAGAGTCTTCAAATTCAGGAAGGACTCTAAGGAACTGGTATTGAGCGACCCGAACAACGAACTGTCCGTAAACGAGGTGATGGACTTCTACTCCATGACCTATCCCGAACTGACAACGGCGACCGTCCACGGACCGGAATGGGAGGAGGACAAGGCGGTCTACCGCTTCAAGACAACCGTCGGAGTGAAAGGATAATCGTATGGACAAGAGAAAGAAAAAGGAGGACAAACCATGCAGACAGCTCTCAGAATCAGCCAAGGAGAATCTGGCAGGACTCATTATCCGTTTGGCCGGCCCGTCAGACATCCGAAGAGGAACATCGGGACAAAAAAGGAGGATACTGCCGCCACCGGGAAGCGTCATGATTTTCTGACAGATAAAATTCCTCCCCTCGCACCGGATTTCTGGCATAAGGACGGATATGACGGTTCCCCGGTCAATCTCACGACACCGGAGAATTTTGACTATCTCTACCAATCGGCATCGAACTATGCCGGACTTATGGGTATAAAGCTCCCTTTCCGATACAGGAAAGGGGGCAGCCCCCGTCTGAAAATCACCGAACTGTACAAGGCGATGGACGAGAGCGTGCCGGAATGTGTCAATCTGGAAGAGAAAGAAGGAAGGCTCCATTTCTGTCTGTTCCGCCATCACGACTGGCCGGAACCCGAGCTGTTCTGGATTCCCATCGACTTTACGGAACGGCTTCCCGTACCATTGAGGAACATTGTCAGGGAGTTCATCCGGCGATTCGTCCGGCATCACGGAGTCTGCAATGTCACCGAGGCGTTTTGCTATGACTTCGCCATAGAGGAACTGGAAGACTGGGAAAACCGGGATTCCGACGCTTCCCCGAAAGAGATCAGGGCGAACAGGCGGCTGGCGGATTCCTACCAGTCAGGAAAACGGGCGAAAGCGCTCAAACGGATGTCGGGAAAACCGTTCTGCAACTCTCTGGAAGAGGCTGTACGGAATTACCGGATAAAAAAGGGGAAGGAACAAAAACTGCTGGAATTGATAAGGGAGGGTATGGCACTGATCACCCCGGAAAGCCCGAACCTCACAGATTACCTGTACGATTGGGCGTATGAGGAGGAGCGTGATTTTTACCCGGTGGGAATGGCAAGCCAGGTCATGCTGGTCTACTCTACCGATGACACGCTGGCTGAATGCATGAAAGGGTTCATGAACTCGGACTACCAGGAGACTTATGCCCTTACACCGGTCACATACAGGTTCCTGACACCGGAAACGGACTGTCTCTTCCAAATGGGCGACTACCCGGAAAGGCTTTCAAAATGGCTGGCACGTTTTACAAAACATATAGCTGACAACTTCTAAAATGAACGATATGAATGAACTGACCAACAAACTGCAACAGGTGATGGTGCCCAAGGCGGCACTGATCGCGTATGAATACCGTGAGAACCGCTATGGGAACGGAATGCATTACCTCGAACTGCATCCCATCAATGACAGGGGCAGGATGGAGGCTGCCGTTCCCGTCACCTATGAGTTCATGAACGCCCTGGTGGAATCCTATACGGATGACAGGCGGAACGTGCCGCACGGGAAAATCCCCGCCAACATGCTGTGGTGTGATACCCGCAAGGGGCACGAGAGGTACATCTGGTACAATCCTCCGGGAAAACGGCGGATGTTCTTTGCCAGAAGCCTGAATATTCCTGACGGGACATTCCATGTGCCCGGCGTGATCTACATGGTTTCCGGTGACAGGCTGGACATTTTCTCCTACAAGGGGGAAAAACCGGCGGAGAACAGCCCGCTTTTCCTCGCCCCTTTCTTCAATGTCACGGGCAGCAGTGTCTGTCTGGGAAATGCCACGTTGACTCCCCCGGAAGACATGACTTTCTCAAAACTCCTCGAGTATTGGGAAAAACGTTTCTGGCTCAGCGAGTTCTCCCATCTGGGAGGAAACAGGAACCCGACCGGAAGCAACCTGGTCTCGGTAACGGAAAAGGCACGCGCCAATCCGTTTGACGAGAACGAACTGAAACCCATGAACAAACAACTTAAAGACTTACTGGCATGAAAAAGATTCATTATACAGACAGGTACCTGCTCAATCCCTACCATCCCGTGACCGTCTTCGTAGTCGGTGCGGGCGGAACAGGCTCACAGGTGGCCACCGGCCTGGCGCGGATGAGCGTGGCATTACAGGCGCTAGGACATCCGGGACTGCACGTGACGGTCTTCGACCCCGATACCGTCACGGAAGCGAACATCGGACGCCAGCTGTTCAGCGGATCGGAACTCGGATTGAACAAGGCTGCGGCACTTGTGACCCGCATCAACCGTTTTTTCGGCTTCTCGTGGGAGGCAAAGGGGCAGCGTTATCCGCTGAAAGCCTCCGCAGACCGGGAAGAGCCCGCCCTGGCGAACATCATCGTTACCTGCACCGACAACATCCGCTCCCGGATGAACCTCTGGCGGTTCCTGAAGAAACACCGGGAACACACTTCCAACAACGAGCGGTCACCCATATACTGGATGGACTTCGGCAATGCCCGGACCACCGGACAGGTTCTGATAGGGAACATCCGTGGCAAGATTCTCCAGCCCGTCTCCAACGAATACCTACCCATTCCCCGCATGAATGTCATTACCGAAGAGGTACGCTACTCCACCATCAAGGAAAAGGATTCGGGACCGAGCTGCTCGCTGGCGGAAGCCTTGCAGAAGCAGGATCTTTTCATCAATTCCATACTGGCACAAACCGGCTGCGACATCCTGTGGCGTATGCTCAGGGAAGGGAGGACATTCTACCGGGGAGCCTATCTCAATCTCGATACGCTACGGATAAATCCCATTCCGGTATAGACAACAACCGTCAGTTTTCTTTCATGCATGGCAAGGATGCATAAAAGAAAACTGACGGTTCCTGATTGTTCCCACCGTGCGGTTCAGCCTTTCAGCCGCACGGCACTTGCCACTCCCTTTTCCGTCATGACCAGCTCGTACCGGTCCAGCCTTTCATAGAGTTTGCCCAATGTCTTGCATCCATATCTCCTGACCTTGAATTTGGGCATCATTTTTTTTAATGCGCCGCCGATCAGTGAAAGGGAAACCTCCTCTTTGCCGTCAGCCGCCTGCCGGAAAGCCTTGTCGAAATACTCCATGTCCCTTTGGATAAAAAATTCGGGAGTATTGTCCGAAACCTTGTTTTCCTTCCGGTCGGCATACAGGAACACGGAACAGGACCGTACCAGTGATACGGGAGTCTTATCCTCCCCATATCCCAGCACCTTCAATCCGGCTTCCCGTATCCGTTGGGCAAGCAGGCTGTAGTCACCGTCACTGGCTACCAGACAGAAACAGTCTGCCCGACCGTCACGAAGAATGTCCATCGCGTCTATGACCAGTGCAATATCGGTCGTGTTCTTTCCGGGAGCATGGGAGGAAGCCTGTACGAGCCTGAATCCATGCTCCCGGGCAGTTCCCTTCCACGCGGAAAGCGCTTTCCTCGTCCAGTCTCCATAAATTCGTCTCACGACGGCATCCCCATAACGGGAAACAAAGCCCATTATATCCTCCATCTTCTCAAAGGAGGCGTTATCCCCGTCAATAAGGACTGCGACGGCATATCTAGAATTGGTATTTGTCTTCATAACAACTGTTTATGAAACAAAGTTAGCATAACTTCCGCATATTGATACTCCCACGCTCATTTTTTCTTTCCGCGTTTCAGCAAGAATTCCTGTATTTCCGAGCTTCTGTAGAAGTTCTTTCCGTTATCGTCCGTCTGGTAATAGCGGATCAGCCCTTTTTCCCGGTAGCGGGCGACTGTCCGCAACGACACGTTGAGCAGCCTGGCTATGTCATAGTTGTCCAAAAGCTCGTCCCCGTTCATGAAATCCTTCACACGCCCCATCCTGTCCAGTTTCTTCTCTATGCGGTCAAAACCTTCCACTATGGTCATTATCATTTTCTCAAGCACTTCATTGTCTATATACATCATGGCGTATCTCTCCTGTCTTTTAAAGGTTATTACTGAAATACCCTTTCTTGTGCGCACTTTCAAGAGTATATGCCATCTTTAGTGAAAAATCTATGCCGGAATGCCGGTCTTAACTTAATTACAGATTGTATTCTATTAAGAATCAAACAAATAACATTTTATGATTTTTATCGGTGAATGGTAAGTGTAAAATTTTGAAGTGTAAAACTGTAAAGTCCGAATGTAAACTTTACAATTTACAGGTAATATCCCGCCTATGTTCTTAAAACCGGGTAAATTGATGACGCTTCCACACAAGGTATTCAACATATATAATTGATGATAATATTTATTTCGGAGCATTTTCCTGAAGTTTGATTCTGCAGCCCTCTGTTACATATGACGTTTAATGACATCTGATGTCATTTGACGACATCCTTTTGGAGGTGAGTATCCCCTTCCATATTTTCGTATCCGACAAAAAAGTACAGTTTATGGAGTTTGTATGTATCGAGGCTAAAACATTCATGGAAATGAATGAGGCTCTGGAAGCCGTTGCAAGAAAAATGTGTGAAACATGTGGAAATGGCATATCCGGTATGGACGACTGGATTGACAACCAGGAGGCTTGCATGCTCATGGATGTCTCTCCCGGAAAGATGTTACAGCTTCGCAGAAGCAGGGCCATCCCTTACAGTTATATAGACCGTAAGGTGTATTACAAGCGTCAGGATATTATCCGTTTTATGGAAAACAATATTCACCGTATAACCCTTTAGAAGTGCTATGATTCAAGCCCTGTTGACCAAAGAAACCCCGGAAATCATTCGTTTTTTCCGGAACATAGACAGCCTGTCCGAAATGCTGGACAAGCAGGAGGAGAAATTACGTCCGGTTCTGAACGGAGAACGTTACATTACGGACCGTGAGCTTGCCGAACAGTTGAAACTGACACGCAGGACGCTGGCAGAGTACAGGATAAACGGCAAACTGCCTTACTACAAGATAGGAGGCAAATTACTATATAAGGAGAAGGACATCCTTGCTTTGCTGGAAAGAAACAGGGTGGAGGCGTTTGATGACCGGTAATGTCCGTTTGGGAAATATCCGGACTTCAAGTGCTTCCTTGTACAGTCCAATATAAGATAAATGGACCTAGGAATCTTTTAAAAACAGATTTTCCCTGGCGGATTTTATTGGGTGGATATATCAGGTTGGCGGGGTAAAGGTTTTCCACCTTGGAATCAAGCAGTGTTCCGCATTTCTGTTTCTTACCTGCAAAGGTAGCCTTTTGCCCCTGATCGAGCAAGGCGGTCCTTCGGACCGGTTGGCTGAAAAAATCATCCTCGCTTCGCTGCGGTATTTTTTCGCCAAGCCTTGCACAATCAGGGCAAAAGACAAACGGATGCATATAAGAAAAGAAATACCGGCTTTACCAAAGCCGGGCATGTTTAACCACAAAATAAAAAAGATCATGATTCAAACAAAAAACAAGTATTGCAAGGAAACATTCATCCGCCTGAACTACTGGTATGACCGGATACACGGGCTTGTCCGGGAAGACATAGAGAAAGTGAACGCAATGGTGGAACACATCGAAAAGACACGTTCCGACTGGTATCCCCGTACAGGTGACAGCCTGTTCTTTATTTCCGGATACGGTGAACGCTCCCGGCCGTTCTTCGTAGATGCCGTGTATGGAGATAACATTGTGCTCCGGAATTTCTCCCGTGTCCCGTTCGTGTCCCGGGATAAGAAGGGTGTCAAATGCGATATGCATGGCGGTGAGTGTGTGTTGGTAAAGGCTGGCGATGTAAGGTTCAAGGCATGGACCACCGGCCGTTTCAAGCATTGGGGGCATTACGGGGCATGTGAGAACGGGGAGGTTTACTACGATACGAAAATAGCCCTGTGGGAATGTGGCGCACCTGAACAGCCGGAAAGCCGGGAATGGTTCAAAATCCGTATCCGCAAAAACACCCGGCCGGTCGGGGATATGTACACCGGAGAAATATCCTGCAAGGATGAGGATGGACTCAAGCAATTTATCGATGACCATGAAGGTCTCATATTCGCAGAAGAGGATTCCCTGGAAATGGTCATACTATGTTTCAGGCACTCCGACATGAGGATTTCCCCGGAAGAATGGGAAAAGATGGACTGTCCGGTATCCGTGCGTGAGATATACGGACAGATGCAGGAAGTAAAGATCGTAAAAGACCATAAAACACATCTGACCACATTCTACTATTAACACAGGATCGCCACATTAAAAATCACCCTGCTTCCTGCCACATGCGGCAGGAAGGAAACAAGGGGATATCATCTGACAGTCTTTTCAATTCTTCTATTATTATATATGGAGCTGATTGTTTTTCCCGCACAGATATTCATTCAGGTCCTTATATCCGGAATATTCATGCGAGAGATCACATATACGGATTCCGTATTTCTCCTTTAATGCCTGCACCGCATTTTTTCCGGCGGTATCATTGTCCAGACAGCAACAGATGCCGTCATATCGTGCAAGGAAAGAAAAAGCCTTCTGTAAGTTACTGACAGAATTCAACACTATATAATCCCCCTCTTCCAAGGATGGAAAAGCCGGCCTGAAAGACAGAAAATCCATAAACCCCTCAAAAATATAGCAAATCCCGCTCTCCGGTGAGCTGATGATACAGGTGATGTCCTTGGGAGCGATACAAGCCTTGAAATACCTGTTCCTGATTTCGTACCCTCCGGAAATATTAGGGAAAGCGATGGCAAAATAATTTTTCCCGTTCCGATTAAAATGAGCCTCCTTGCATACTTTTCGGGCCGTTTCCGTATCAATGCACCGTTCCTCCAGATAGGCAAGCAGTATCCGGTTGGCAAGAGGAGTGATTTTCAAGTCCTGAAAGGCGGGATACGCTTTTTCAAAAGGGCAGGAGACAGTAACCGACTTCAAAACCTTCCTTTTATCCTCAATACACCGTAACACACGGCTTACATCCTGTGTCCGATAAATCTCCTTGGCTAATGTTATAATATTCCCTCCCTTCCCCAGACCGAAGTCATACCATAGTTCCTTATGGAGGTCTACCTTGAAAGAGGCCTCCTTTTCCGTCCTGAAGGGCGATTTGTACCATACGCTGTTCCCACGCTGTATTACCGGTTCATGTCCGAATCCGGCTAAAAAATCAACAAGCCTGATGTTCTTTGCTTCCTGTATGTTCATGACATATCTTTTTCATGAATTAATTCACGATTAACACATAGGACAAAGAACCGCTTTATACCCGAAACAGACAAAACAGTGTCATCAGATGGCATCAAAAGTCATCAGACGACAAGCAACCTAATATAAAAACATGTTACCATATGATTTATCATCTCCATTACTATTTGTGTGTTTTACATACACTCCTTAAATCATAAATCTGTTATACAATCTATAAACATTCCTCAAAAAGTTTGGTGACATTGGTGATATTTGATAATATATTAGGGAATTAGACGAAAAAATAGTAATTTTGCAAATCAATAATTATTGATTTATAGATGGCAAATGCGGACCAAATATTGTCTTTGATACGTAATCATCTGAATAACGATGATGCGCAATTTAGAAAAGTTGCTCTCCAGATTTCTGCTGTAGAGGCAAAGAATGGTCATGCAGTATTAGCAAGAACCATCCAGGAGCTTTTAAGTCAAAGAAAAACATCTTTTAGTGCTTTAAAGCTTATTCCACGTAATAAAGATGTGGATGACTTATTGCTTCAAGTCGAGACATACGATTGCCTGAAAAATATGGTGACGGACAAAGCATTGAAAGAAAAGATAGAAAGAGTCATCAAAGAATTTACAAAGAGAGAAGAACTTAGGAAATATGGACTTGCCAACCGCCGCAAATTATTGCTCTATGGCGTACCTGGAACAGGCAAGACTATGACAGCGGGAGTATTGGCTAAAGAGTTGAATCTTCCTTTATTTATTGTGAGGACAGAGAAAGTCGTTACAAAATTCATGGGTGAGACAGGACAGAAACTTAGCCGTATCTTTGATTTTATAGATGAGGTTCCCGCAGTCTATCTTTTTGATGAATTCGATGCTATCGGTGCTCAGCGTGGAATGGAAAATGAAGTAGGTGAACAGCGCCGAATACTCAACACATTTCTTCAATTGTTGGAACGTGACTCATCAGACAGTTTCATTATTGCAGCGACAAATGCCATTGATTCGATAGACAAAGCGATGTTTCGACGTTTTGATGACGTTATTGAATATCGCTTGCCAGACTCCGGACAACGTATTCATCTGTTGCGTGAATATCTATATGCGGCTAAAGAACTTGATTATTCCATGGCAGCACCTCTGTTTGAAGGTATGAGCCATGCAGAGATAAAAATGGTATGTTCTGATATATTCAAAGAATCTTTGTTAAATGATGTGCCAATGAATATAGAATTGGTAAAGATGGTCGTTGACAAACGGAATCAACTTTGTCGTGAAATAAGTTGAATAAGGAGATAATATGCAAAAGGAACATTTTTTCTTAGGTAACCAAATAGCAGAACCCCGTTCTTTCACGCCAAGAGCAAAGGTTGTACCACCACCTGTTATTCCTGAAAGGAACAGACAAGAACATGCTGCATTTATCAAGGAAAGCTATAATGCAGTCGTTGAATATGCCATCACGGCTCTTTCTGAAAGGGAAAAGTGTGGTTTACCGTCTGCGGATGGTGTGTATATAAACCTTGACATGTCTCCCAAATTGGTTCCCCAAAAGTTAGCCCAAAGTAGTGGAGCATCCATTCTGAAAATCTCTGAAGATAAAAGTGACGGAAATGTTGATGTAACCGTATATATCAAAAATGAGAAAAAAGATTGGCTGAGCAAGAAGGCAGACGAGTATGCCGATGAAAAGTATAATACGAAAACAGGCAAACCTAAAAATACAGGCTTGATTGAACCTATCAACGCCATTAAGCCGGCAGATATACATGCGCTCTATACATCTACAGATGATTTCGACAAACTACCTGATAATAAGGCCTTTTTATTTGAGTTGTGGATAACTAAAACAAAGGAATATGACACAGTAAAATTATCAGATGTCTTGGATAAACTTGCTATCTTAAAAGCAGGTAAAAATCATTTGGATTTTGATGGAGTAGATGTTTGGATGATAAAAGCAACCAAACAACAGTTATGTGAATTACCGCTATCTATCGGTTATATAGAAGGAGTGCGTCCCTATCATCAGCCATCGATACTTATAAAAAATCGGAGCGAAAGTCGTGAGTGGAGTGAACTGATTGAAGGAGAAATCCAATTTGCGCTTGATAAAGACAGTACAAGAATAGGCTTGTTGGACTCAGGCGTCAACAATGCCCATAAACTGCTGGCACCTGCTCTTCCTAATGACAGAATGAAAAGTGCTATCAGCGTGCCGGATACAACAGACCACAGTGACCATGGTACAGGTATGGCCGGACTTATGCTTTATGGAGATTTGACAGATATAACTTATCGACATGGAGGTCCGATAATCATAGAACAGGACTTGGCTTCCGTGAAGATTGTAGAGAACGGTCATACAACAGAGCCGGATTTCTATGGAGCGGTAATTGAAGATGCTATCTATCAGGCTCAGGCTATGGGGGCGTCTATACAATGTATGGCTGTAACTGATGGTACATCGTATGACGGAAAGTCAACGTCAAGTTCTGCGTCATTGGATGAAAGCATATACCATAATGGCAAGTGTGACCGCTTGGTGCTCGTTTCAGCGGGCAACATTGAGCCCCCTGAAGTAGATGCCACAAATTATCTGGAGTCCTGCAAAGCCAATGCTGTACAAAGTCCGGCTCAAGCATGGAACGCATTAACAGTCGGAGCATATACGGAGAAAACGATAGTAACAGATGAAAGCTACAAGGCACTGGCAGCTCCAGGGAATCTGTCACCCATGTCAAGAAGTTCGTGGAGTTGGAGAAATGGTTGCAATAAGCCTGAAATAGTCATGGAAGGAGGTAATATAGCCTATCATCCTGTTTTTCAAACAACGACACATCCTGATTTAAGTTTGATTACTACCTGCCAAGATTTGGCGGAATCATTGGAACAGTTCCATGCTACAAGTGCGGCTACAGCATTAGCGACACGTCTTGCGGCAAAAATAAAAACAGCAACACCAGCTCTTTCCATGTTGTCTGTTCGTGGCATGATGGTACATTCTGCCAAATGGACACCGGAAATGATACGTATCGGTAATATCAAGGATATTATACCTTTATGCGGCTATGGCGTTCCTGATGAAGAGACGGCCTTATTCAGTAATGAAAAATATGCAACGTTTATATTTGAAAATGAGTTAATACCCTATTGGGAAAAAGATGGTTCAAACACCTATAATCAATTGCACTTTTATGATTTGCCTTGGCCAACAGAGGTGCTGGAACAAATGGGAGAAGAAAATGTAAAAATAAGAATCACACTATCTTATTATGTAAAGCCGTCTCCTGGATATGCAGGAAGAAGCAACAAGTATCGTTATCCATCTGCTACGCTGCATTTCGACTTGAAAAGTGCAAGCGAGAGTATGGAAGAGTTTCTTTGCAGAAGAAATAAAAGTGAAGGAGAAAAGAAAACTGACAATGATACTAACAGATGGACCATCAAACAACAACGTAGAGAACAAGGTACTGTACAATCTGACTGGATTGAATGTACGGCCGCTGAATTGGCTTCTTGTGGGCAGATAATTGTTTATCCAGGCCAAGGATGGTGGAAAGAAAGGAAATTAGCTAATGTTGATAATGTTATCAAATATTCACTTATCGTATCAATAGAGACAACGAAAACTGAAATTTACGATGCCGTAGAAACGGCTATCAGTAATAGAATAGGAGTACAAATAATGCAAGAAGTATAGGAAATAAAGAAAAAATCTAATAAGCACTTGATTATTAATAAAGCATATACGGAAACACAACGTCTTTATTTACATCAGATACAAATTACTGTTTCAATGACACTGTAGGCAGAGACTATAGATATAAACAGCATCGTTGACAAAAAACAGGCAAAAAAATATGCATTAGTTTGCAGAAATCGAACCTTTTATTTATCTTTGCAACGTCAAAGAGATAAAGATTACAAGATTAGTCAAGAAAAGCGATGAATTTAGTGTGATGCTAATTCAATGGCTTTCATAAAAGATAAAGTAATAATGTGCAGTCACTCAAGGAGTTAGAATAAACCGAAGCAAAAGGTTCGATTCCTGGTGGCACCACCAAAGTAAGTTTTTCACTTTAAAGCAGTTACAGTAAAATGTAACTGCTTTTTTTATGCTTTAAGCCCTCGTTTACAGGGCAGTAGACAAATAGTAGAGATGAAGACTTACCCGATAATTATGGGGAAAGGTTGTCCAAGGATCCTTGTCCGGTTTCAAAAAGCTGTATTTTTCCCTACCATAGTATCTGGAATCTTGATACAAGTTCTGCCGGATCCTGCACCAAGTTCTGTGAAATCTTGTGCCAAGTTCTGCTTCACGCTCTCACTATTTCAGTCAAAAGATTCAATATTTACTTTCAGAAATAGTGAAGAAAAAATATAGAAAAAGACCTAACATCCAAAGTCTTTATGACTTTGAGCAACCTATAAAACACGACAAGGTATAAAAAGACACAATACAAACATTGCATATTGTACTATCAGAAACCTATTTGAGACATCGCCCAAAGTTCATTGACAGAAACACTCTTTTCATAACTAAAATGCGCATAATTCAGCATGATACGCGTTTTCGGCGTTATATAATAAGCGCCTCCCACTGTATAAATCATTTCTGAATCAGAAACTGCCGTATCAGCTTCATAGCGTTCCAATTTTGCCACAACCGCCAATCGGGAGGGAATGGCAAACCAATATCCTAAAGCATAAAAAACTCTGCGGTTGATACTACCATCTTTTCCCCACAAATATTCCCCCCCCCTGCAAGTCAACCGATGGGTCTGATAACAGGTACTCAGCGCCATGCGGTTACGTTTCATATTTGTATTATAAATGGTTTCTTCCCCCGTTTCATCATTTACCACCGTATAATCATCATTCAATTTTCCGATATAGGCAGACGCACCCATCTTCAATCCTTTGACAGGCTGCACAGTGAACCATGCGGCAAAATCCTTTGCATCATTATGATCTTTCATGCTGAGTCCGGAACCATTGTATACACCTACCCGATATTCCAGAAAATAATCGTCGACAGAGGTCTTGAACAACTCACCACCCACCTGCAAACCCATATCACGGCCACCCTGGTTCCCACATACATCTCCACTGAAACCTGCCAGACGCTCAATGACACGACTGAAGTTTACCGTTTCATAAACCGAAGGTGACATCTGGTTCTCTAATGTAAAACAGGTCTTCATCCGACCTATCTTGACCTGAAAAAAAGAATACGGTTTGTAACAAGCATAGAGTTTCAGCAGCTGTGAAGTAAACAGTTCATACTGAACCATCCACGACAGTTTATCCGTGATATCTCCCGAAAGGATCAGCATCCCCAGCCTTCCAAAAAACTGATTGTCCGCCTGACTCACATCCAAGTCTTTCCTGTCCGTATAGCTATAACCGAACTGACCGTAGGCAGTCAGCTTCACATGTTTACTCAAAAAGCCGTTCACTTGCCCCAATACGGATGAATCTTCCTTTTTCCCTTGTGAATACCCCTGAGGTAAAACCAAGAACAACATCCAAATAACAAATAATAAACGTGTGTTTTTCATGATCTATTTCTCATTACCAATGTATAACTACGTTCTAAAAGCTAACAAGCCGCCAAGCTATTCAAAAAGTTTAATTATCACTTATTATCCGTACACTTTATCCATATTTCCACTTATCTTTTATACAAGATGAATATTCACTCATTTTTATCCATCCGAAGAGTCATAAAAAGGCCGGTTGCCCCATTACATGAAGCAACCAGCCCTCCATTATCCTGTCACCAAGTTAATTATCAGAACTTATAAGCTGCTTTACGCAATTCTTTCACTGAACCGAATGGTTTATTGGGCTTCAGGTAACGCCCCATGAACTTATAAATGTCCAGACGAATCTTGCTTGACTCATAAGTATCTAACCGATCAAAACTATGCGCACCGGGAGCACGCTCAAATATCTTATATTCAAATTTTTTGCCTTCTGCTTTCAAGGCACGGATCATTGATTCCACCTCGACTACATTCACATCATCATCACTGGTATTAGTATAGATAAGTAACGGATCTTTCAACTTCTCCGCATGCCACACAGGAGAGCGCCGTTTGTATTCCGCAATATTGTCCTTGGCAGTCTGCCCGATATGATTCTTGGCCGAGAAGATTTTGCGATAACTGTCGCTGGCATATCCCATACGCATGATTACATCCGAAACCGGAACGCCTGCAAAACCACATTTATATTGTCCCGGATAATTGAAAAGGTTCATCAGTGTAATCATACCACCATGACTCCATCCCATGATACCCACACGACTACCATCCACAATATCGAAATTATCCACCATATAGTTACGGCTGATGTACACGTCTTCGTTTTCCAATCCACCATAATCTATATTATTGTATGTTCCCGCTCCGTATCCGGTGCTTCCCCGGTAGTCCGCTGCCACCACGATGTATTCCTGCGCTATCAGCTCACGGATGATATGGGCATAATAGGTGTCCATATCGGCATGTACCCCACTGTGAGGAAATACGATCAACGGATATTTCTTGTTTTCCTTCACACTTTTGGGAATAAAAATGTATGCTCTGAATTTAAGTTCGTTACCAGCACTCATCGAAGTGGGATTGGACTCCTTCCAACGCGGTGGTCCACATAATATCACCTTATCTACATGGGCAATATCACCCACTTTCTCGTACCACAGGACATCATCAATCTTTTTCATTAACTGGTCAAACTGATGAACAGACAACTGCGCCCGTACTATTCCCGGCATAGTCCATAAGCAACACACAAATACCACAAATATTACTATTCTGTTTTTCATACGTATATATTTAAATAATGATTAATAGCATGTTAATTCTTGGGATATCCCGGATTCTGTTCCATCTCAGGACTAAAGATAAACTGGTCTTCAGGTATCGGCAGCACACACTTGTAAAAATCCCAATCCACCTCTTCGTCCACACTGGGAAGATGATATCCTCCTTTACGGACAATAGTCTTGCCATTGCGCAGCAAATCAAAGAAACGATGTCCTTCACCTACCAGCTCCTTACTTCGCTCATCCAACACACGGTCCAAGGTATAGTCAGCCATTGTCACTTCGTTATCGGGATTGCCCCGCTTCACAATCTCATTCAAATAACCAAGTCCCTGAACCGCAGCATCACCGCCCAACTTGCAACCAGCCTCAGCGGCAATAAGGTACACCTCGGACAGACGAAGTACCACATTGTTACATTCCAGCGGTGCAGTCTTCAGGTCCGTCCCTCTCAGTTTGTACAACCACCATACCGTTTTCCCCGCATATTTATTCTCCTCCAGCAACTGCCCGCGCACATCTCCGGGATCAGCCAGCATTTGCTCCGCATATTTCTGAGTGACAAACCCCTTCTGATAGCCATACCAATTCAATAAATATCCCCATGAATCCCGTCCTGGAGTATCATCCACACTATTGGCTATCTCAAAAAACGATTCTGAACCAAACTTGGCTTCTACCGACCAGGCAGCCACATATTTCTCATGCGGATAAAGTGCATAACTTCCCGATGTATCCGCATCCTTAATCAGTTGGTCCGCCAAATCAAATGCTTTCCGGTTATCGTCATGATACAAGTAGATACGAGCCAGCAATGCACGAGCCGCATACTTATTCATACGTCCGTTATTTTTCTCTTCGGACATCAATGTAACCGCCTCTTCCAACGTTTCTATAATAAAATCATAAGCCTGAGCAACAGTAGAACGGGGAGGATTCTCATAGGTTCCCACCAAATGGTCTATCAACGGAGCACCCAGTGACGCACCTTTATCTTTTGTATAAGGATAGCCAAAGCAACGAGTCAGATCAAACTGGCAAAGCGCAATCACCGCCATCGTCTCGCCTTTCAAAGCATTCAACTTCTTTTCATCCCCGCTTTCAATTTTTCCTTCGGCAATAGCATTCAGAATATTCCATGCCTCACGAAGAATATAAAAAGGTCGTCCCCACAATGAACCGGCATTCAAACTATTAGGACGATGATTGAACATATAGCATGTATTGCATACCCCACTTTCCTCAGAACTCTGCATATCATCTCCTTTCATGTCTCCATAGGCAAACATAGCAGCCCCGTAATATCCGGAGCCCGACATCAGATCATACAATCCGTTCACCGCATTATCCACATCGGTTACTGTACGGAAAGCCATCGTAGTAGGGATTTTATTGCTGGGAGCTGTATCGAAGAAATCACTACAACCGGCAACGAGCTGTGAAACGAATCCTAAAATAAGAAGTATTTTCTTCATAATGGTTCTGTTTTTTAGTGTAATTGATGATTAAAATTTAAGTTCCAGCCCGAAAGCATAAGTTTTCAACGGAGGCGTGTAGAATCCTACCACCCCACTCATTTCAGGATCATATTGGTCGTATGCAGCCCATGTCAACAAATTCGTACCCGAGAAATAAATACGGGCATTCCCTATTCCTAATTTCTGCAACCATGCTTTAGGAGCATTCAATCCCAATATCAGACTTTTCAGACGAATATGATCCGTAGAATGGATGGCACGTGAAGAATTATAGTTACCCCCCTTTTTATTCCCATATACAAAACGGGGAACATCCGTTATATCACCCGGTTTCTGCCAACGGCGGCGTTGCTCGGTACTTTTATTGCTTATCACTGAATAACCATCATCTTGCAGAATGTAGGATGCATTATCATACGAATAACCACCGAAACTATAAGATAGATTGAATGACAGGTCAATGAATTTATAATTAAAGGTATTCATAAAACCTCCCGATATAGTAGGCGTAATATCTTTCAACGGAATAGGACTTGCCTGCCCCGGATCGGTCACTTTATTTTTTGTATAATTGCCATTCTCATCCTGTTGGTTATCATAATACAAGGCACTTCCGGTCTCAGGATCCACCCCCGCATACTCACGCAGATAAATAGTATTAAATGGATAACCTTCCTTACGTACATACCTGCCATCCACAAACCAAGGCAGATCTGCCAGTTTCAGAATCTTATTTTTATTATGGCTCAAATTGAAGGCGGTAGTCCAGCTGAAATCTTTCGTCTTGATGTTATTGGAACGAACTTCAAGTTCCACACCGGTATTCCGCATCTGCCCCACATTGGTCAGCAGAGAAGAAAATCCGCTGATGGAATTCAATTGCTTGCTCATCAACAGGTCTTTCGTTGTACGCGTGTACCAATCCAAAGAAACATTCACACGACTGAACAAGCCGATATCCAGTCCCAAATTCAGTGCATAATTCTTCTCCCAGGTGAGTTCCTCATTCCCCAATGTACTTTCCCACGGAGAAGGTTTCCCACTATAAAACGCCCCCGTGGTATAAGTACTCTGATAACCATAATATGAAGAAGGGAGATTTCCATTCACCCCATAGGAAGCACGAAGTTTTAAATCACTTAATACTGATTTCAACGGCTGCATGAACCTTTCCTGAGAAAGTCTCCATGAAGCGGACAAAGACCAGAAATTACCCCAACGAGTATCGGGAGACAAGCGGGATGAGCCATCCCTGCGAAAACTGAAACTGGCATAATATTTATCATCATAAGAATAGTTCACACTGGCCACATAGGACATTAATGCATCTTCCTGCAATTTCTGGTCAGCATCTATCGGATCGGCCGCATTTCCTAAAGAAGTGTTTATATCCTGCCCGTAAGTTTTCTTTGCAGCATACAAATCCTCATAATCATACTTCATCACCTCGAAAGCCGTGACCGCACTGACAGAATGCTTGCCGAAAGTTTTGGAGTAAGTTAAATTGTTCTGTGAAGTATAACGTATACGGTCAGTCATCTGCATACGTCCCCGTCCTTGATAAGTTGCTCCATCACGTCCATCCGGAGACTGAAAGAAAAAGTCCTTTGTCAACGAATAATCTACCGTAAACACACTGGATACCTTCAAGTTATCCCAAACATTATAAGCTATTTTAGCCGTACCCATAGCACGTACCGTCCGAGCGTAATAATCATTCACCTCAGCCTCCAATATCGGATTATACCCATTGTTTTCACGATACCCGCTGGCATAGGTCCCATCCTCATTGTAAATGGGAGTAGAAGGCGTCAGATTCACTTTTGATGCATAAATGGCACTTCCATAAAATTTACCTTCGGGTAAATGAACGTTCTTTGTCCACGAAAAAGAAGCGTTCATTCCAAATTCCACCTTTTTATACTTGTTACTTGCATCCACACGCCCCGTAAAGCGCTCCATTTCTGAATTCAGGGAAACACCCGTCTGTTTAGTATATCCCAAAGAACCGATAAAACTGGAATTTTGGTTGCCAGCACTGGCAGACAGGTTATAATCCTGTTGATAACCTGTCTTAAATAAAGCACTCTCCCAGTCCGAATATCCTTGAGGCAAGCGTTTGGCATACTGGTCTATATTCGCATCCGCATACTGCTGTGCCTCTTGTTCGCTTACTCCCTTATCCAGTTGAAAATTAACCAATCCTTCATGAATTAATTTCCTTCTTTCCTCGCCTCCCATTAACGGACGATATGTATAAGCGAAATCTGTGATTCCGTATTTCGCCGCCATATTGACACGAAGCTTGCCTTCCTTTCCTTTTTTAGTAGTGATAAGCACGACTCCATTAGCACCTTTCGCACCATACAATGAAGCAGATGCCGCATCTTTCAAAACGGTGATACTCTCAATATCCGCCGGATTCAGCGTTTCAATGAATCCCATTCCTCCCGCTTCGGACATACTGGTAAAGTTACTCAAGTCATAAGATGGGATAGGTACTCCGTCCAATACATACAAAGGTTCGGTAGAAGCATTCATGGAAGCAACTCCCCGTACCCGTAAAGTTGTTTTCGCACCGGGCTGCGAAGAAGTACCGGCAACCACACTGATGCCCGGTATATTCGATTCAATCATCTGCCCCACGGAGACAACAGGTAAAGCCTCCAGCTTTTCTGTAGTCAGAACAGAAGCAGATCCAGTATAAGTTGCCTTCTTGAAATCTCCATATCCGGTAACGACCACTTCGTCCAACGTATTGGTATCCTCTTTCAATATAATATGAAAATCCCCTTTCCCTTTTGTCGGAATATCTTGTGCCAAATATCCTATATAGCTCACAACCAACGAAGCAGATTCGTCCACTTCCAACGTAAACTTCCCATTAAAGTCGGTGATAACCCCATTGGTACTTCTGCCTTTTTCCACAACATTAGCACCAATCAGAGGTTCTCCCATTACATCTTTCACCACTCCCGTCACTCTTTTCTTTCTAGAACCGGGTTGCGAGACAGCTTTCTTCTCAATAAAATAGATTTTGTTGTTCCTGATTTCAAAAGTAAGATTAATTCCTGAAAGAAGTCTTGTCAATGCCTCCTTCAGTGTGACATCTTTGAGTTGCATGGTTACCTTACGATTCACATCGACCAACTGGTCACTGAAAACCAAGCTCATACCGGTCTGGCTTTTAATAGATGCCAGAACTTTTTCCACCCTCTCATTCTTAAAATCTAAAGAGACTTTTTGCGACTGTGCTGAAACAGTAAAGCCAAATAAAAGGACTCCCAACAGCAGTAATGTCTTCATTTTGGTTCTTGCTTTCATTTTCATCAATAGTATTAGTTTGAAACAAAAGAATTTCTTATATAGGCTAACACATCATCCAGAAAAAGGTATGAGTCCTTTTTTTCGTTTTCTCAAAAAAAAATAGATGCAAGTGTATTCACTCACATCTATTCCACATTTACCTTTATAGTTTCCATTATTTGGTGCCTACTTCAAACAGACCGTCTTCCACCTCCGTAAAACAGATATTAGAAACAGTTTCCAAATCATAGAGTACATCCGACGCGTTTACTTTTCCTGTTGACAAAGTAAACCTGTTCTTCAGTACCGTAGAATCTTTCACAATAAAATGAACGTCATAATGCCTTTCCATCACCTTTATAATCTCATTAAGCGGAGTCAGATAAAAATTAAGGCTGTTGGAACGCCATGCCGAAATCTGCTCCATATTATCCGGGCGGGAAATCAGGCATTTCCCCGACTGACGATTATATTCCGCACTCTCCCCCGGAACAAGCCTGTACTCCTTCGCATTATGATCCCTGAAAAGAATTCCTCCTTCATCCAAAGTTACCCAAATATTGGGTTCGGCAGCATATGCTTTTACATTAAATCTGGTTCCGGTCACTCTCACTTCCACCCCTTGCAAATCCACCTTAAAGGGACGGTTTTCATCTCTGGCAACATTAAAATACCCTTCTCCCCAAAGCTCCACCGTACGATTGAACAATCCAAATTGCTTGGGATACCTCAAACGGGAATCCGAGTTCAAGTGTACAATACTGCCATCCTGCAAAATTACCCGCATCTGTTCACCATAAGGAACACTTATTTCAGCATATTCCGTTTCAGAGAAAATCCCCGTCCGGTTCACCAAAAACAACAAAGAAACGCTTAAGAAAACAAATGGTAACAATACAGCCGCCACCCACATCCACTTACGGCCGACCGATCTCCTTCCACGCTCACGTTTTATCTCACTCATAAACCGCTGTTTCATCTTCATGCCGGGAATAAAAGGAAGTCTAACATCTTCCGGCACCTCTTCTGCAAGCTCTTCCATCTCACGGTCCAATCGTCCAGACAAATACTTACGCCCTTCTTCCGTAACGAACCAACCGGCAACTTTCCGAGCTTCTCCAGGAGCAGCTTTGTTGTCAAGTACTTTATCTATCACCGATTCATCTATCTTCATAATCTATTTTTTTCATATATTTATAATAACACCCTACTCCGATAAAAGTATGAGTGCATTTCAGTCTATTAAATAAATCCATATTACAGGAAACCACATAATCAAAGATTCAATCGCATTACGAAGCGCCTTTATAGCCTGTGTGTAATGAGATTTCACTGTAGGAACAGTTATGCCCATCCTGTCGGCAATCTCTTGATTGGATAACCCATATTCTATTTTCAGCAAGCAGATTTTTTGTTTCTGAGGAGGAAGTTTGTCAATGGCAACCCGCAAGGATTTTCTGAGTTCACCATGTTCAAACCGGGTTAAAAAAGCATCTTCGTCCTCATCATTCACCTGTTGGGCCATTTCATACAATTTCTCAAATACCAGATTGCGATGCCTCAATTCATTCAGTATATAATTCTTCAAGATAGTAAATAACAAACTGCGAATACCCGACTCAAAACTAAAAGTTTCCCTCTGCTCCCACAATTTCATAAAAAGATACTGAACTGCGTCCTCCGCCTCTTCTTCCGATTTCAAAAAACGATAGGCTATGGTGTACAATAACCGATGGTAACGGTCAAAGACAGCAGCAAAGGCATACTCTTTACCACGGCGAAGATCGTCATATAACTTTTGGTCAAAATCCGGATATTGATTCATAATAAATGCTTTTCCCAAGTTTTCTTAAAAGGCCAACTTATTACAAAGATAGTACAAATGTGGGTATCTCTTGTTAGATTTCTCAAAAAAAACGGTTCGTTTTGTTTTTGATTTTTAAAATATCTTACACAAGAAGACAAATATCATACATAAAGAGATCAATTCAACATCTATAAACAAAGTATATACAAAGAATATCATTACCATGATGGAACGCAATCATGACCGGCCTTTGATTTCGTCGAAAGAAACAAACCCATCTCATATGCTTTGGTTTCCGTCCTATTTACGAGGAATTCCTTATCGGTACGGCTACATTCGTTAATCATCGTCCAATAACGGTAAAAAGCGGACTATCATGATCCAGAGTTAAAACTTCAGTATTTTCCTTTTTCATTTTATTTATGGACACGAAGATACAACAGACTGTTCAAGAAAAAGTTGATTATTGTAGATGTGCGCAGGTTAATGTAATTCAGAAGGTCAGATCTGTCTTCAGAGTAAAAAATATTCTGGTACGGAAGGAAAATTGGATGTGAAGGAGCCTATATATAAATATATACTTCCCCCAAGATATAAAACCCGCCCCCTGCAACAGCCCTGCTTGAACAAACTTGTTAGTCCCCTGTTCCAACCTCCGGAGGCTATGAATGTTTTTTCTTAACAAGTAACAGTCCGCTCTGATATAGAACCTAAACCCGAAAGATTATATATCTTACAAGTGTAACATATATAACGATGACACCTGAAGATCTATCATGTGTCACGGCATCTTCTATGATTCATAATCAAACCGATCAAGTATCATTCATCTATAGAAAAGAAAATTGCCTTCATCATTCATAAAAACAAATAATGAAGGCAATACACTAAATTATATACAATCAATCCCTAATCATTCAGCTACTACTTCAACTACACGACTGTTGAGTTGCTGTGTAGTAAATAGATTCAATCCTACATTCATCAAGAATTCTCCAGAGAAAACCTCACCATTGCCTGATAAAGAAGAATTGGCTCCGGGCATCAAGTTGATTTCTTTCACACGATACATTTTGTCTGCATCAAGCCCCTGCAAACGCACCGGCAATGTTTTTTCCGCATAACGGGGATGAATATCGAAAGCAAATACAACTGCTTTATCCTTATCTTTGCCCACATACATAGTAGAGGTATGATTACTGCCATAAGGAGATATCAAACGGTACATATCGCCTTCCAGAACGACCGGTTTCAAACGGTTATAATTCTGTACAGCAGTACGGCAATAAGTTTCATCATCCTTACTCATATCCGCTAATTTTATATCAAAACCGAGTTTGCACATCATAGCCACATCCGTACGGAATTTCACACTGCTATTCTTATTCCATGTGGTAACATGAGCACACATTGTCTTGGCTGGGAACACCTGTGAAAATCCCCACTGAATAAATAAACGTTCAATAGGATCGGTATTATCACTAGGCCAGAATTCTGTAAAATAGCTCAAAGCCTCATAATCCGAACGCCCACCGCCACCGGAACAAAGCATCATCGGCAGATCAGGATATTTTGCTTTCACACGTTCCAATACATTATATAAGCCACGCACATAATCAATATATAAATGTGACTGCTTGTCTTTCAAATAAACAGAGTAAATATTTGTAATAGGGCTATTGCAATCCCATTTGAAGAAAGCGATATCAGGATATTTTGTCATCAAATTGTCCACAACTCCGAACACATAATCCTGTACTTTCGGATTACTCAAATCCAGAACCAACTGGTTACGGAAATAATACTCGTCACGGTTCGGAAGATGAATCACCCAGTCTTTATGCTTTTCATACAACTCACTCTTAGGATTCACCATTTCCGGTTCAATCCAGATACCGAACTTTATACCTTTTTTCTTGGCGGCTTCCGTCAGATAACCAATGCCATGAGGAAGCTTGTCAGCCGTTTCATCCCAGTCACCTAACCCTTGATGATCACCACTGCGCGGATACTTGTTGGCAAACCAACCATCATCCAACAAAAACATATCCACACCCAGTTCTACTGCATCATCCATCAACTTCACCAATTTCGCTTCATCAAAATCAAAATAGGTGGCTTCCCAATTATTCAACAAAGTCATACGAGTCTGGTTCCCATCCTTTACCTGATACTTACGGGCCCAATCATGGAAATTACGGCTAGCCTGTCCTTTACCTGTAAAACTGTAAGTAAAATAAAAATCGGGAGTACGGAAGATTTCATTCGGTTTCAGACTATATTCCGAAGCATACGGATTAATACCCGAAATAACACGCAGTTCGTTCTTATTATCTACTTCGAATACAAAACTGAAATTACCTGTCCATCCTAATGTTCCGACCAACACTTCACCTTGGTTCTCTTCTGACTTTCCGTCCAATGCAAGTTGGAAGAAAGGAGAGCAGAACATATTGGCACGTGCTCCCAACTTGGTATCAATCGTTTTTTTACCAAATTCCAAAGGCTGTTCCTTCACATGCGCCTCACTGGCCCAGTCTCCCGAGAATTCAGTCAGGAAATAGTTGGCACGATTCAAGTGCAACATGGAAGACGCGTACTTATGAAGCTGCACAGGTTTCTTTTCCCGATGACTGATTTCAGTGAAAGTCTTTATTAGATTTTCTTTCTGGTAAGCCACATAATGAAGTTTTACAGTTACAGGATATTTATCATCCTGCATAGTAATCACTACTTCATCTACCCCCGGCGACACTTGATTCCGAGTATGAGATACATATTTTAACAAAGTAGAAGGATTGCCGTCATTATGCACTATATGAATAGCCGGTTCAAAATAATCTTCCATGCCATGAGTCAGATATGCTTCGCTGCCCTGCGGCAAGTGGGCAATATCTGTAGCATGATTCAACCTCTTTCCCAAATAACTTTGATATAGACGTCCATTATCACCAACCCGGTAAATAAGGTCTACATTTTCTGTACTAATTTTAATTACTGGCTTATCCGCCGCCTTTAACATAAATGATATGCATAAAAAACATATCAAGAAGAGCAATCTTTCTTTCATGGTATTATTCATCGATTAAAATTATAGTGCAAAAATAGAGAGAGAAGCTCAAAAATCCCTACTCAAATGCGCCATAAAATAAGAATTTTGACGCTTATACCCTCAAAATCATCGAAATCAAGCCTGTATTGTAGGTAAAATCAAGGAAATATGCTATCTTTGTTATCCAATTCTAATACATGGATATATGCCACGAATTAAAGATGGATTTAAAGGAGAACGCGCTATCGTACTTCCTGCTTTTCTGATTGAAGAATTAAAGCAAGATCCGTTAGGCAGTGAACTTTACATCACAGATATAGGATATTATCCTCATGCCTATTTTCATTACCGGAAACGCGACACCGAGGAAGTAACCGAGTTTATCCTCATTTATTGTATGGAAGGAGAAGGGTGGTTCGAGTTAGACAAACATCAATATGCAGTTACCGCCAACCAATTTTTCATTCTACCCGAACACCAAGCACACGCTTATGGCAGTAATGAGGAAAATCCCTGGACTATTTACTGGATCCATTTCAATGGAACAAAAGCTGCATTTTTCAGTGCCGGTTTTGACCGTCCGAAAAGCATCACTCCACAAGAGGATTCACGAATCAAAGAAAGATTAGTACTCTTCGAAGAAATCTACTCGTCCATCAGTTTCGGATATAGCAAAAATTATATGCTTTATGCCACTACTAGTCTCTTCCATTTTTTAGGTTCCATGAAATTTATTGGCGAATATCGGGATTGTGGCTCTATGCGCAATAGTTACAGAAACAAAGATGTAGTGCAAATAGCGATTCATTTCATGCAAGAAAATTTGAGCAAGACCATTCGTCTGGCAGATATCGCTGCGGAAGTAAACCTCTCGGTTTCCTATTTCTCTAATCTGTTTGAAGAAAAGACAGGCTCCTCTCCTCTTCGATATCTTACCTATCTCAGAATACAGGAAGCCTGTCATTACCTGGATTTTACCAACCTGAAAATTAACCAAATAAGTCCCTTGGTAGGCTATGAGGATTCTCTTTATTTCTCCCGGTTATTCACTAAGACGATGGGAGTGCCTCCATCAGCTTACAAAGAGAAGAAAAAAGGTTAAGACTTACGCCCTCTACCAACAGTCGGTCCGGAAAGGAGCAACCGGGAGGCCGTTCTCTCCGTACAAATTACAATCCGGATTATCCGCCCAGCCATAACGTGCAGCAAGAGGGATAGAAACTTCAGGAGAAAAAACTATAATTTTCCCATTCTGGACCATCGCCTCTGCCGGATAAAACACACGGTCCGGCCCTGCAATGGTAAAGCCTTTTAAAGTTGTACCTTTAATCTGAAATCCATCTTGCTTTTGTCCGAAATCCAATTCCATTTTATCCCCTTTGATTCTATAATTCCGGAATACAGGAGCCGAACCGGAAACATTTTTTCCATAACTACCGACCAGGGCAACCAAGGCCAAACGGCGTCCCACCTCTTGCTTATTCTTAGGATGAATGTCATCAGCCAAACCAATATCAATGGTCACAGCCATACCAACTTGGTCAAGTTTTAATGCTTTAGTTTGTGCTTCACGCAAAGCCGCCCATTCGGAATCCGGCTGTATTTCCTTGGATTCCATAAAATTAGCCAATTGTACAAAATAAAAGGGGAAATCACTTCGCCATTGCCGGCGCCAATCCGTAATGAGAGCAGGAAACAAATCTTCATATTGTTCCGAACGACCTACATTAGCTTCACCTTGATACCATATTACTCCTTTAATGGGAAAAGCAGTCCATGGTTTGACCATCGCATTGAACAGCACCGTAGGGTAACTGGAACTTTGAATGGGAGAAACCGGTGCGGGTGGAAACCCTTTTAAAGAAAGTCCGATACGATATTTCCAATCTCCTGCCAAACTGATCCGCTTTCCATCAGCTTCTACATAAAGTTCCTCCGCCTTGCCATGAATACCGCCCTCTCCACCAAAATCAGAAACACGAACAGCAAGAACCGCCTTACCAGCCTTCACTAATTTTGCAGGAATGGTATAAGTACGCGGTGTCATATAGCCTGCCCCTCGGGCAATCTCCACCCCATTAAAATAAGTAATATCTTCATCATCAATCATCCCTAAATTTAGTTTTAACGGTTTGCCAATCCATTCTGCCGGAATTTCAAGACTACGACGGAACCATACTACTCCATCAAAATTTTTCAATCCATTCCTTTCCCAGTAACCGGGAAGACACATATCCTGCCATTGTTCTTCTGACAAGTCCGGTGCAATCCAGCAAGGCTTATCTTCCTCCATTCCCTTGTCTTCCTTAGAAAAAAGAGATTGCCACTCGGAGCGCTCTTGATTATAGGCCTTTTCCATACGAACAGGGTCAAAATCCAATTGTTCCATCTTAGCCAACTCCTCATGAAAGCCCAGTACCTGTTTCAATGTTTCATAGCTGGTCCACGCTTCAGCAGGTGTTCCTCCCCATGTACAGTCAATCACTCCTACAGGAACATTTAACTCCTTCCATAATGAACGGGCATAAAAATAAGCGAGCGAAGAGAATTCAGGAATTGTGGCGGAAGAACATTCCTGCCATCCTCCCATCGTAGCCTCCACATCACTCAACGGAGTTACTGAAGTATTTTTCTTCACTTGGAACAAACGGATAGAAGGATAATTCGCCTCCGCTATCTCCTGCTCATAATTCATGACTTTCCCCCAACCCGCAACAGGCATCTCCATATTAGACTGGCCGGAACAAAACCATACCTCTCCCACCATTACATTTTTTAATTGCAATTTCTTACCATCCGTAAATGTCAACGTATAAGGCCCTCCTGCAGCAGGAGTAGGCACAGACAAAGTCCAATAACCATCCTTATTCACCGGAGTCACATACACTTCATTATTCCAGCCTGTAGTTACTTTTAAGGTTTTGCCCAATGCCGCCTTACCATGAAAAGTAACCTTCGTATTTTGCTGAAGAACCATATTGTCCGTAAAATAAGCGGGCAAGACCACCTTGGCGTAAGAAATACACGTCAGGCTGAAAAAAGAAAGAAAAAACAAGATGCTTCTCATATAAAATAGTTGTAAATTAACAAGAAAATATATACATACCAGTACTAACAATACGATCACATGGTTTGCCTTCTTGTTATCAGAAAAGAAATAACAAAAAACAAGCACGTTTATTTTCTGTTTATAGTAATTGTTTTCTTAAAGCGTATATCATCTGAGGCGGCTCCTATCTGAATTTCAAAGTCCCCAGGTTCTACCACTTCCTCCATTTTTGCATTATACAGAGCTAATTCTGCGATTGGCAAAGAAAGCTCCACACATTGACTTTCGCCCGACTTGACCAGAACTTTTTGAAATGCCTTTAACTGTTGGATGGGAGTAGCCACCGTGCTTACTTTATCACGTACATAAAGCTGCACAACCTCCTTGCCATCGCACCTACCCGTATTCTTGATCATAACGGATACTTTCAATGTATCACTTGCAGCCAATAACGTATCACTCAGTGCACAATCCACATAATCAAACGTAGTATAACTTTTTCCATGTCCAAAGTTCCATAAAGGTTCCGGTTTATCAAAGATATAATGACCTTTAGGTTCTTCAGGAGTACCCGGCTGGTCAAAAGGTTCTTCACGATCTGTCACGAAATGATTATAAAAACAAGGAGTATTACCTGTGCTACGCGGGAAAGATACATTCAACTTACCCGACGGATTCACCTTTCCAAGTAAAATATCTGCCAATGTACGTCCTTGCTGCTCACCTGCATACCATTGCACCAACACTGCATCAGCATTTTCTTTCACCCAAGGCATAGCAAGCGGTTTACCCGCAATCAGAACGACAATCATAGGTTTACCCGTTTTCTTTATCTCCTTCAACAGCTCCTCCTGCACCCCAGGAAGTTCCAATGAGGAAAGATCAAATCCTTCACCTGCCGTAGAATATTTAGGACTTCTTCCCAGATAAGTGCTTCGTGTACCTACCGCCACCACAGCTATATCACTGTTACGGACAACTTCCACAGCTTCGGCAATATGTGATTTGTCCTGGCTCCACCAATCACATCCTTCAGCATGACGGATCATTATTTTATCACCTGCACTTTCCTGCAATCCTTGCAACAAACTGACTGCTTCTTTAGTATCCCCCATCGTCCAAGCGTAATCGCCCAACACGGCTTGATTACTGTTAGGCCCCACCACTGCAACAGACTTGTATTTATTCAAGTCTAAAGGAAGAATATCATTTCTGTTTTCCAATAATACGGCACTCTCGTCAGCCACTTTCTTAGCCAATACCACCTTTTCAGCATTGCGAACGACCTTCTTCACCAGTTTAGGATCACCATAAGTTTCATCAAATAAGCCCAATTCAAACTTCACCGTCAATATTCTGCGCACAGCCTGATCTATATATGCAACATCAAGCCTTCCCTCCTCAACTTGTTTTTCCAATGTTTCGTAAGTCGAATCAATGTTCAAGTCCACTCCGGCCATTAATGCCATACGCGCAGCATCCTCACGGCTGCCTGCTGCATGATGAAAAGTCATCAGACGCTCCACCGAACCCCAGTCAGAATAAGCGTATCCTTTAAAGCCCAGTTCTCCCCGAAGAATATCAGTCATATAATAAGAAGAACCTGTAACCGGCACTCCATCATACGCACTGTAGCAAGTCATCACCGCCCACGGAGAAGTTTCCCTTATAGCTTTACGGAACGGATAAAGATAGAGACTACGCAATTCACGTTCTCCTCCACTTACTCCCGCACAATTCAAGCCTCCAGACGGAGTACCATGGGCTACAAAATGCTTGGGCATACAAGTAATTCTGTATTTTTGATACCCTTTAATAAACGCCACTCCCATTTCCGCTATCAGATAAGGGTCCTCTCCGTATGTTTCTTCAATACGTCCCCAACGTAACTCGCGGGCAATGTCAAAAACCGGAGAAAGAATTTGATGAATACCTATCGCCTTAGCCTCTTCGCCAGCCGCCTCAGTCATTTGTTGTATTAATTCAGGATTGAAAGTGCTTCCCTGCGCCAAAGCATGAGGAAACAGCGTACAATTATTCTGAATAATACCCTGTATGCCCTCAGCAGAAGTTAACAACGGAATTCCCAAACGGGTCTTAGTACGCATATAATGCTGTAATTCTTTATACATCACGGCGCAATCATAAGCAGACATACTCATTTCATGAGTTGTCCCATAACTTTCCCCCAAGAAGATCCGGTCAATCTCATCCAACCGACCAGACGCACGATTCTGCAATTGCAATACCTTTTCGTGCAATGTCATTCTAGACATAAGGTCGTCTACACGCTTCTCTATTGGAGCTGTTCTGTCTTTATAAAGAGGGGTGTCATCTCCAGCCCAAGCTGAAGATGATACACTCATCACTATCCCCATACAGAACAGAATAAATTTATTAGTACACATACTAATCTGAATTATTTGTTATTATAAGGAGTTACCACTAACTTATATTTGTCGCCCTGCAACAAATTCTCATCAAATGTAATGCTCAAATTCTTTGTTTCTCCTGGCATCAACGTAAAATAGTTGTCATTCATCAATGCCGGCAGAATGCGTTCGCCATCCGAAGTACAAACAGCCTGCACATGTACAGCAAAAGCTACTCCCTTAGCCGATTTCGGAAGTGTTATGACCGCTTGTATCTCCGCCTCACCATTCTTACGAATTAACTTGGAAGAAGTTTTCAGTTCAGCTTTTGGCAAAGTATTCAAAGCCGTAAAGTCCAGACGGTCGTTGCCACGCCAGTAATTGTTTTCTGATACGATCTTTCCTGATTTATCTTTCAACGTCAGACGGATAAAATGTACATCACTCAAACCCTCACTAGGCTGTGTTCCACCCAATACATCAAAGCTCCATAATGAGTAACCAAACCACCAACCTAGTTCAATACCAAACATACGTACATAGCGGGCATCGACTTCAGGGAAAGTAATTTCATCGACTCCTCCACGTCCCTCATCAGTTTTATACACTTCTTTCCAAGTCTTGGCGTCATCAGAAACCTGAATTTTATACCCCTTACCAAAAGACGCCTCCCAATCCAAACGAACTCCACCTACAGGTTGTACACTGCCCAAATCCACATAAATCCATTCATTTTCCGCTTTTGCCGCTGCCCAACGGGTATCTTTTTTCCCATCCGTAGCATCCGAAGGCTGTCCATAAGTGGTACTTGAAGCAAAAGTCGGCTTATTCAATGACAGATTTTTACGCTCTTTATTGAAACCTATCGTAAAACATTGCACCGTAGAATTGCTAGGAGAGTTTACGATGGCTGATTGGGTATAAGCCTCCACAGATTTCCCATCCATATTGTAAACTTTTACTTCAGCAGTCAAACCTTCCATATCACGTGCTGTGGTATTAGCAATCTTCACACCGTCCGTCACAGGGTTCCAAAGAATATGCACCGGTTCACAAGCTGATTTTGCCCCCCAGAAAGCTCCTGTCAAATCATAATAATAATCATAAGTTTGCCAAACCATAGACGGATATGCCGACTGTCCCATCCAAGTCATGATGCCTGATGCATCCTCCCACATACGATCCAGCCAACCCTCATACATAGCCTTATTAGACTCAATATTGACAAGCTGAGCCTTACGGCAATAATCTTCAATCCCTTCGGGCTTACCAAAACCTTTGGTTATGGAAGCATCATAACGATCGGGAGCTGCATTAAAAGCATTTTGGCCAAAATAGTGTTTGTTCCACATTTCATCACGAGGCCACCAGTTCTCCTTAGGCATAAACTTCTTAAAACTTTCAAAGGTAGGAACTACAGCTGTACCAATTTCCGTACGGAATCCCCAGCCACGCGCCGGATCTCCTTCCAAGCCATCAGGATATTTAGTAAAATAAAAGCGGGGTTCAAATGCTCCCCACGGACCACTACCGGTCAAGCCCTGAGCATGAGAGTTTGCTTGAAAATAACGATCACCTCCATCAAAAGTCCTGATATTTTCCGCCATCCATCCTTCCAAAGGAGGCTGAGGATTGGACTCATTATCGCCACACCACACGGCTATACTAGGGTGATTACGAACACGTTTGATTTTCTCCATCATATTATTATTGAACACATTGAGGTCATAAGGCAAATTCGGATTAGAGTTTATCCAAAAATCGTCCCATACCATAATGCCATATTTATCACATGCCTCGTAGAATTCATCATCTGTAACAGAACCGAGCCAATTACGTATCATATTAAAGTTCATTTCCTTATGCAGACGGATTTTGGTATCATATTCCGCACCACGGCAACGAAGCATATATTCAGACATTCCCCAATTCGCCCCTTTGACAAATACCGGAACATCATTAATATAAACATGGAATGTATTACCTTCTTTATCATAAGAATATTTCTTTATACCAAAAGAAACATCTTTCGTTTCCGAAACCTTTCCATCCACCATCACCTCGAACTTACAATGATAAAGATTGGGGTCTCCATATCCATTCGGCCACCACAGACGCGGCTGGTCTATACACAGTTGTGGGAAATAACGTTTGTCAAACTTCACCTGTTCAGTAGTATGGGCATTCACCTCTAATTCTTTTTGAAAAATAATGTTTCCCGGAGTAATTGTTCCGCGCACCAATACCTTCGTCTTTTCGACCGAGTTATTCTTGACATCAAGCGCCACACTCAAATCAGCTCTGGCACGGGTAGGTAAATTTGTACGTATCCAAGGATCAATTAAAGTAGCTGTTCCCGTATTCGTAAGAAATACCTTATCAGTTATACCACTATTCAACCCCGGCACATAAGGCATCCAATCCCATCCACCACTAGACAAATAGGTAGGGCTGCCCTGATTAGCCAATGGAGTATCAGGTATATGGACAAGTACAGCCAATACATTTTCTTTATCACGATTTACTAGTGAAGTGACATTAAAATGTCCACGATGCATAAACCCATCCAGTTTACCCAATAACGTTCCATTCAGATAGACTTCCGCACGACGGTTTACCCCATTAAAATTCAACCATATCAATTCTTTTGTAAAATCGGCAGGAACACGGAATGTAGTACGATACCAAAAGCTACGGTCGTATTTGTCGCGGTTTACTTGATGAATATTGTCACCAAAGTTAGGATCTTTTTCCAGCCCTGCTATTACATACGAGTTAAAAGCTGTTCCAGGCACAACAGCATCTACCCAGGCAGAAACATTATATCCGTTTTCGCAAAGTGATTTCACATCCGTTCCGACTTCAGCCTGAGGCTTTAATTTCCATCTCATCTGTGGGTTATCGCTATGTAAATATACAGTTTGGGCATGCAGTACTTGCATACATCCCATTAGGGCTAATGCAACCCATGTTTTTTTTACGTTTTTCATATTATAGTCTTTTCATATTTATCAATCATCTATTCCTCTTTTTGCACTTGAAAATGAAACAAGGTACAATGTTCATAAGCTTTCTCCGGTAACACTAGGCAGGAAGGAAAATCCGAATGAGAAGGAGTATCCGGATAAAACTGTGTTTCCAAACAGACGGCTGTATCCGGTCGTTCATAATATCCCGCTGTATACAAAAGAACAGCAGGCAAATCTGTCATCACTGTCATATTTCGTCCTGTAACAGGTTCGTATAAAGAGGCAGCCTCTAACATCTCCACAGATATTTCATCTTTCAATATATAGCAATGATTATATCCTTTATTCCAAAGTAATTGCTCATGGTCAGCATACAGGTCTGTACCTATTGGTTTTAGGGAAGTAAAGTCAAATGGCGTATTTTTAACATTCATTCTTTTTCCCGTAGGAATAAATGCCGGGGTAGTATCCAATATCCGGTCGGCCGGAATATGCAACCGATGCTCCGTTATCTTTTTTCCCTTACCACACAAATTGAAATATGCATGATTTGTCATATTGATGTAAGTAGCACAGTCAGTTTCCGCATAATGCCGTACAGAAAGTTCATTGTCCTCATTGAAACGATAGTCTGTTATCACGCGGATATTTCCCGGAAAACCTCCTTCTCCGTCTGGCGAATACAGACTAAAACGGATGCCATCCGGTAATTCTTCCCACTGCCACACCTTGTTATGAAAGCCAGAAAAACCGCCATGATTGGTGTTATTCCCATCATTAGCCTCCAAATGGAAGGTTTTCCTATCTATTGTAAAAGAAGCATCGGCTATACGATTTGCAAATCTGCCGATGGTTGCCCCCATATAATAAGAATCTTCCAAATAACCGGCCAAGGAATCATAACCAATCAGCACATTGTCCAATGCTCCTTGAACATCAGGTACTGAAGCTGTAATCCAACGAGCCCCCCAATTCGTGAATTCCATATAGACTCCTGAAGAATTCATCACAGTAAATCGTAATACAGGTTCTCCGTCAGAGGTATAAGTTTCTATTTTATGTGCTATTTTCATATTATTCCAGATTTCAGAAAAATTAAAAGCATCAGGTAGGAAGCAGATGTTTCCTCCTGATGCTTCTAATTTATATGGATAGAAACAATTTATTTGCTATATCCCGGATTCTGGTCTTCAGGGCCGAATGCATCATTTGTTTTAATTTCAGTATCAGGAATAGGATAGCGCTTATGGAAATCTTGAATTGTTCCTGATTCTTTTGCCCAACGGTTACGTTCTTTTATCAATTCTACAAATTTATTAGTACGAAGCAAATCAATACGTCTCCAGCCTTCGAAGCAAAGTTCACGCAAACGTTCATCCATTACCTTATCACGGAATTCATCTTTGCTCATTCCCGAATTCCATTTCTTATCTTCTGGCAAGTTTCCTCCCCATGCACGAGTACGAATTTGATTATTTACGATCTGTACAGCTTCCGAAGTCTGTCCTAATTCATTCAGACATTCAGCATGCAATAATAATACATCAGCATAACGAATCATTGAAAAGTTCTTACCAGAATTCCACATATTATTAATGCCAAGCCCTGAAAGAATATCTGTACGATAGTCTTCATATTTCTTTATATGTGGTTCCAATTCATCTGTAGTTCCCGTCCATTGAGTCTTTGACAAATCAGGAGTTACATATTCAAATGTACCATCCTCCGAATATTTATTAGTATAATACGTAAAATCATAACGCAATGCTTCTTCTTTACGCAAATCTCCATCTTCCCAAATGCCACCTTCTTCTACTGTCTTATAAGCAAAAGGAGTCGGAACTAGAAAATCGTAACCAGAGAAAGAGCATCCCTGACCAAACCAAGAGTCACATGCACGAGAACCACAATCAAACTCCCAATAATTACAATCAGGATATACATTATTAAATTGCAACTCAAACAATGACTCTTTTGTATTAGGATTATCATAACGATACAAGTCAGCATAATCATTTAGTAATTCATATCGTCCCATATTGATAATAGTCTTAAAACATTCATCAGCCTTGGCAAAATCCCGCAATCCTGTCTCTTCCGGAGCTGCCATATAAGCCTTTCCTAACATAGCCCATGCAGCCCCAACAGTAGCACGCTGCGGTTCACTATTATAAGACTCAGGCAAATTATTGGTAGCAGTAATAAAATCATTAATAATATATTCCCATACAGTTTTTAAAGGTTGACGTCCCAAGCCCAATTCATCAGTACGGTTCATATCTATCACAGGGATTTCACCCCAATACATACTTAATTCAAACATTAATAAACCACGAATAAAGCATGCCTCTCCCATCAACTGTTTAGCACGTTCCGGTTCTTCAGTGGTCATACCCAATGCATATATAGCTTTAGCAGCTGAAACGACAGCCGGCCAACGGTTGTTCCAAATAGAACTAACCTGAGTAGATGTAGGATTCAACTGTCCATTATATTTATCCATACCAGCTTGATCTCCTGAAGAAATCAACTGATAATTACCCTGCTGTGTTTCATCTGTCCCCAAATAAGGCATCAATCCATTACGCCCTTCTTTACAGCCCCTATAACTCTTATACAATCCAAGAACTAAAGGTTCTACATTATCTATTTTTTCAAATACTTGTTCCTCAGTCAAAGATCCCGTAGGTTCTACTTGCAGAAAGTCTGAGCAAGAAGAAGTATTCAGTGCAAAGGACAAAGCCAAAGCATATATCGCACTATATCTATATATCTTTTTCATTGTTGTGTTTTCTTTTAAAATTAGACTATTTATTCTATCCTTCCATTAAAAAGCCAAATTAAGACCAAAAGTATACATACGTGTAGGAGGATACCAATCACCGGTTTCCGGATCATAACCATTATAATTAGTTAAACAAAAAAGATTAGAACCGGTGGCATAAACACGCAGGTTAGTCAGTTTCAGAGCATTTATCACTTTAGTCGGGAAAGTATAGGCCAATGTCAAAGCAGACAAACGCAAGAAAGAAGCTTTCTGCACACTAAAATCCATAGAACTTGCACCATAATGATTATAATCAAAGCCAGCCAACACACGTGGAAATTCAGCATCTGTATTTTCAGGAGTCCAACGATCCAACAAATCCGTTGATGCGACTCCAGATCCAGTACTTCCAATCAAAGTTTCATACCAAGGGCTCAATTTTTTAGCCCCATAAGAATAACTGAAGACTGCATTTAAAGACAATCCCTTCCAAGAAAAATCTGTAGAAAAACCGCCATAAAACTTAGGATCAGTGGAACCAATTACAACACGGTCATTTTGATCTATCTGTCCATTATTATCATAATCCAATGGATACAAATCACCGGGATTCACATTATATCCATTCCAATTTATTTTATTCAAACGATCCATATCAATTTCTTGGGCAATTCCACCTGTTTTCCAAATATAAATTGTGTTACGAGACTCACCAAGGAATAAATTACCTTCTTTTTGAATATTACGATCACTATCTACATTATATACAACATCATTATCACCATATAATCGAGTTACCTTATTTTTATCCATAGACAATGTAGCTGCAAAATTCCATTCAAAATCTTTAGCTCTTACCAAATTGGCATTCAAAGCAAATTCCAAACCTTTGTTTTCAATCGCACCTATATTTTCAATAGTACTACTGAAACCAGTAGTCGTAGGTAACGAATGACTCATTAACAAATCCTTATTTTTTATCAAGAAAGCATCAACAGACAAACGTACTCTATTCTGTAAGAAAGCCATATCTACTCCTAAATTCCATTGTTTTTGTTTCTCCCAACTAATATCCGGAGTACCACGTCGCCCATTGGAAACAAAAGAATTTGTATAACCTGTATCGGAAGTACCCGTATAGCTGACATTATATAAAGATAAATAGGCAAAATCATCAATATTCTGATTACCAACAATACCAAAACCGGCACGTAACTTTAACTGATCAAAAATTGTCTGATTTTTCATGAACTTTTCTTCTGTAATATTCCAAGCTGCAGACACAGACGGGAAAATACCCCACTGATTTCCTTTAGCAAATTTAGAAGAACCGTCGTAACGCGCAGTCGCCGTTAATAAATATTTACCCGCATAGTTATAGTTAACACGAGCGATATAAGATAATAATGTTTGCTCGGACCAAGCTGTACTTAAGCCACGCTGATCTTTTTTATAACCAGATCCCAAACTATGATATCCAAATAAATTAGTGCCAAACCCTGTTGCCGTAGCATTAATATAATTATACGTAGTCCGTGTAGCACTGGTACCAACCATCGCATTCAACTTATGTTTGCCAAAAGAGACTTCATAAGACAATGAATTATCCCATTGCCATACAGTACGTGTATCTCTATCATCTTTGGCTTCCCCTTGTGTTCCATAACGTTCCGACTCATAAATATCATTCGGGGTATATTTATTCTGCTGCTTCTGAGCATAATCAATAGAGAAAGTAGAACGCAAGTTCAATCCTTCAATAGGATTGATATTAATATAATTAGAACTCAACAAACGATTATACACCAAATCATTATCAACTTTCAAAGATCGTAACGGATTAAAATTATTTTGATCAAAAATACCTTGCCAATTTAAAGTTTCAATCTCATCAGAAATTTCCAACATCGGATTAGCACAACGTGCACGATTCATTACTCCATCATCAACCAACGTGTTCTCGGTACGTGTAAAAGTTGTATTAGTACCTACTTTCAGCCAGGATTTAATCTGTTGATCCGCATTAATACGTCCTGTGTATTTTTCTTGTTCAGACTTTTCAATTACACCTTTATTATCTGTATAACCAAAACTAATATAATAAGAACCTTTATCATTGCCATTCGAAAGACTTACTACATGATTGTGTTGTACTCCAGTACGGCTCACAGCATCCAGCCAATCATAATTTTTATTATTGTCGTAAGCATCGAATTCATAATCAGCAAAAGCAGTATTCGATCCCATTATCACATCATTGACATAAGCATTGACATCCCCGTCAGGATTTGTTTGCATATAACCATTCGTATAAGCTTCCTTTCTAAGTTCAAATAATTGACGGGTATTCATTGTTTTTGGAGTATTAGCGTAGGTCTGAAAGCCAATCCAGCCATCATAAGAAACTTTACCTTCGCCTTTTTTACCCTTCTTTGTTGTAATAACAACAACACCATTGGAACCACGTGAACCATACAGAGCTGTAGCTGATGCATCTTTCAAGACCTCAATAGAAGCCACATCATTCAAATTGACCGCATTAAATCCAGAGAATGAATTATCCATAACCATACCATCTATGACATAAATAGGGTCCGTAGATCCATTTATGGTATTAATACCACGAATTTTAATAGATGCATCATCCGTAGGACGTGTAGGCTGAGAAATGAACACACCTGCAACACGGCCTTGAAGAGCCTGATTTACATTCGTCACCGGTTTTTCTTCCAAAACTTTAGAACTGACACTGGCAACAGCTCCTGTCAAATCACTCTTCTTCATCGAAGTACCTACAACAACCACTTCGTCTAATGTTTCAGTATCTTCCGCCATCACCACTTTAACAGGCTGATTACCCATTACTTTTACATCTTGGGCAACATATCCTATATAAGAAATATGTAATGTTTCCCCTTTCTGAACTGATAATGTAAAGTTGCCATCAAAATCGGTAATAGTTCCATTGGTTGTACCTTTTACCACTACACTTGCACCAATGATAGGTTCGGATGTAACATCCACCACCTGTCCTGTAACCGTTATGTTCTGTGCCAACATATTACAGCAACAAAACATGATAAGGATTAAATTAATAAGCCTAATTCTTTTCATAATTTGTAAATTTAAGTACGATTTAAAGTTTATATTGGTTTATTCTTCCACTTTGAAAATTGCGACATCATATGCAGGAACCGTTACGTCCAGGTTAGTTTTAGCAGTACTTTCAATGCCACTCCATAATTCTTTCAACCTATATTCCTTTGACGAATCCAACCCTAGACGCTCTAAAGCTGTAGTCATCTTCAACTCTTGATCCATATAGTTGAACACAGCATAATAAGCCTTACCATCCTTATCCATGCGTACAAACTGATTTTCTGACTTTTCACCATTTCCATCTACAGGATGAAAAGATTCCCCATTGGCTATGGCATTGATCTCAGCATTCGTCAAATATTTCATCGCTTTCTCTTTCACCTCTTTAGAACCGCCTTTGCTGAAATCATCTCCAGCAATGAAAATTCCAGTGATAACCCCCGAAGTGACACGCGCTCTGTTCTCACCATCTGTAGCATCACGCAATACAATATGGTCAGGATCATTAAACTGATAAACCTTATCCTGCCACCAACCGTATGAAAGTGCATTTAAGGTATATTCGGTATCCTTCATCTTGTTCCATGCATCACACGCAATTCTTCTGGACTGAGCATAATGAGCAGGAAAAACAGGAGAAATAGAAAGATTGATATACATATCACCAAAATATTTGTCAAGCAATTGCATTCCATAGTTGTATCCCTGAATACCTGTTTGTATTTCCGGATTATACCATTTGTCGGCTTCCATTGCTCCATGTGTCATAAAGTCCATTTTCACATATTCAAAGCCAGCCCGATGGAATAGCTCCGATGTGTGTTTCATCATAGCTTCAATAGCCGGATGAGTAGGATCAACAGCATAAGCTCCGTCTAATTCCTGCGGTTTCCCATTTGCATAGAGATATACATCTTTATATTTATATCCCGGCATTTCTTTTATTTCACGTTCAGGATTTTTAGCCCAATCAGTAAACGGAGTCCAATAAACGCCGGCTACCTGACCGTTTGCCTTACATTTATCCACAAAAGCTTTCAACTCCTCTTCTGAAAAACTGTTCCAACCAGAATCCAAACCTGTATAAACCAAATTATCCGAATTCACAAAATGACGGGACTGCAAATTCTCTTTGTAAAAATCAGAAACTTCCAATGCTTTCGGATAGGTCAGATTAAATTGCAATGCTCCCCAGCTGTTCCAGCCAAAAGGAACAGCTTTACCCCAAGCTTTGGGCGGAGCAATCACAGCATTAGCCTGAGCGTATTCTTCCATACCTCCACGCCAGTCTTCAAAAAATCCTACTAAAATTTTAGGTGACTTGATTTTTGTACCTTTCAATGCACCGTGAGGTTTCGAGTCACGTGTTGTCTTATCGGCAATACCGCCATAACATACCAACGAACCTACATTATATATATTACCTTTACCTATTGTTATACCTGTTTTCCAAGAATCATGTTCTACAGAACCTACCACCACAGCTTCACGGTCATCATTATTAAATATGGCAGTGACTTCATAACTAGTCAGTTCTGTAAATGTGAGCGGATGAGATTGATATCTGATCCAACAGTCATTATCGAAAGGAATGAAAAGCGCACGATTATTTTCTCCCTGGTTCAATACTTCAGGCATTCGGTCCACATTGACCGGTGCCATATAATTCGAAGCTATTTCAGTCGTACTCTCCAAAGTGAAATCTGTCAGCACATAATCCTTTGCCGGATATACATAAAAAGATTGAACCAGTGCAGGCAGATTATTCCCGGTATAAGTCACCTCATAATGATACCCTTCTCCAAAATAATCATTGATTTTTTTTGTAGAAACATGATGCTTTGCATAATCACGAGTCGAAACAACACTGTCTGCCAACTTATAAGCTGCATATACATTATCATAAATAAGCTTAGAGCCTTTGCTGATATCAATACCATTAGCGTGAGCATCATACTCCAAAGACCATTCACCTACATTTAGATTTGCATTTTCAGTACACCCGGATAAAATAAGACCGGAAACGCCCAATGCAGAAACACAGAGAAACAATGATTTTAAAGTTAACCAATTATTCTTCATAATATTATTAGTTTGTCAAAGAGATAAATCTACTTAAGGTTTGCTTTACTGTCCGGAATTCTTTTCCTTTCAAGCATGGTCAAAAGTAGGCATATCTTGACAACCTGTTAATATACAAACGCTGCAATAAATAGGATTTTTGCAGCAATGACGCATCTGCACCCGCAGAATCCGCAAATGCATCATTTTTTGCTGCATTTCTTTCAATCAGAGATTCCCGTCAGATCTATTTTAACTTTTTCCTTGGATGTTTGATACTGTTTCTCAAACTCTTTCGGAGTCATTCCAAATTGTTTTAAAAATAATTTGCTGAAGTAAGATGAAGAGTTTATTCCTACCATATAACAGATATCCCCAATACGATACTTACCTTCCTGAATCAGTTCGGCTGCTTTTTTCAAACGGATCAACCGGATGAAATCTATGGGTGAAAGATTAAATAGAATCTTTATTTTCCTCAACAAGCTGGAACGGCTCATACATAAGATATCAGCCATACGTTCCACATTGAAATTTTCATCCGAGATATTCTCTTGAATCACATTGATCACTTTATTCATAAACTCCTCATCCGCCTTGTTCATCTGCATATTATGCACAGGGAAAAAAGGACGTTTGGAGAATGCCTCACGCTCTTTCCTTCGATTACTGAGTAAAGATAAAATCTGAGTCTTCAAATAGTTGAAAGAAAAAGGCTTTTCCACATAAGCTTCTGCTCCTATCTTCAATCCGTTAATCTTACTCTCCAAATCGTTCTTGGCGGTAAGGAAAATAACCGGAATATGGCACAAATCAATATCCGCCTTTATTTCCTTACATAATTCATAGCCATTCATCACCGGCATCATTATATCACTGATAACCAAATCTATGTGATTACTACGTAAAATATCCAACGCTTCCTGCCCATTCACAGCGGTTTCTACTGTAAACAAGGCTTCCAATCGTTCAAAGATAAAAGATCTCATGCTTTCATTGTCCTCTACTAACAATAAAGTATAACCTTTCATCTGGTCTGTTTCTGTTGATGTTTCCTCATCCAATACTTCTATATTTTGCTCAACGACCTTCTCTATTTGCTGCCTTACTTCCTCCTTATTCAAAGGAATGGTCAAAACAAATGTATTCTCCGGTTGTTCTATATCCAAATAAAGCCTGCCTTTATGCAAAGTGGCTAGCGAACGAGCTAAAGGTAACCCTATGCCTACTCCCATCCGAACTGTATCCTTCTTCTTTTCTACCTGATAAAAGGGTTCAAAAATCTGCTGGCTGGACGCTTCAGGTATCTTTTCTCCATCACTGACAACACGAACTGTAAAATCTGCTCCATCTTGGAATAAATCTATCATAATGGTATGACGGGCATATTTCAAAGCATTATTCAACAAATTACTCAATACTTTTGTGATAGCCTCCTTATCTATGGCAGCCATAATTCTTTCTTGGGGAATATGTTGCAATAACTCTTTCTGCTTTTGCAGAATAGTAGGCTCAAAACGAGTAATCGTTTCATTCAGCAATGCCGTTACATCAACCGTTTCAAATTTCAATTCAAATTTACTCGCTCCTATTTTTTGAAAATCAAGCAGCTGGCCGGTCAGGTCTAATAATCTCTTGGTATTCTGCCCGATTACTTTCAAATTTTTGTTCAATTTCTGATCCTTGATATCCATTTCCTCAATGGCTTCCAATGGACCATTAATCAATGTCAAGGGCGTGCGCACCTCATGAGCTATCTCAGTAAAGAAACTGACTTTTGATTCATAGAGTTCTTTCTCTTTCTCAACTTCAAATAACTTCTGCTTTTCTTCCATCTGTTTCTCTTTACGTCTTTTATACCAGAAGAACCAACAAAGTACAACACAGATTCCCCAGATAATATACAGGAAATAAGCCCAAACCGACTGCCACCAAGGAGGCAGAATAACAATAGATAAAGACCGGGTAGCATAGGGACCTTCTTTGACACTATTGGTAGCCCGAACCTGTAAAGTATAATTTCCCGGAGGCAATTTTGCATAAGAGATATTCTGATTACTTGCCGCTCTTATCCAATCTTTATCCAACGGAACCAACTTATAATAGTATTGATTGGATTCCGTAGTAGAATAACTTAATAAAGCAACATCAAAACTAATATTTGACTGATCATAAGGCAATACGATTTCATCCGTATGTTCTATACACTTTTTCAAAGGAGAATTAGGAGTATGAACTGTTATCTCCTGATTATAAATACTGAATTTTGAGATATAAACAGGTGGCAAGAAATTGATTTTTTCCGAAGAATTAGGATCAAATGCAATCAATCCGTCTATACCGCCAAAATAAAACTTACCATCCTCCCCCTTCAAAGCTGACTTATAATTAAACTGATTCCCTAACAAACCATCCTTAGTAGTATATACCCGCACGTCCTTCGATTCCGGATTAAACCTGACCAGCCCCCGATTTGTCCCGAACCATAAATTTGATTGCTCATCTTCCAATATCTTATAAGCCACATCATCCGGCAAACCGTCTTTAATGGAAAAAGAGGTAAAATCATCCGTTTGAGAATTGTAACGACAAATTCCACCACGATCAGTGGAAATCCAAATCCGCCCTTTACTATCCTGCATTACCGAACTGACAGAATTGGATCCCAATGTATTCTCCTTACCTTCCTCATAAGTATACTTTTTAAAGCTATTCTTTCCCGGATCATGCTTCCATAACCCGCTTCCCATGGAAGCGAACCATATCATTCCATCCTTATCTTGAAATGCATCGAAAATCCAATCAAAACCCACTTCTTCCACCTTTTCAAAATGAAAACTTGCAGGAGCCGCTTTATAAAGTCCCCAACCAGTGCCAATCCACTTATATCCTGCCTCATCTATAAAGAAAGTATAAACACTTCCTTCTCCTATATTCAACTCCTCAGGAGTATAATGATAAACTTTATTCTCTGGCAACTGAATCACATCCAATCCTTGTTTGAACAAACCACAAAACAGTTGGTTTCCTTTAACAAACATCCCCAAAGTAACCATATGACTCCTTTTATCATCATCATCTAACCTCAATCGGTTTACCTGTCCAGAAGCAATATCCAATATATTAATTCCATCGTCTTCAGTTCCAACCCATATATTGCCCTTATTATCAGAAGCTATTTCCCTTATCCGTTTTGTGGTCAACGAACGCCCATCACTTCCAGGTACATATTTATCAAATAACAAGTCATGATGAGGCAGATAATTCACTCCGCCAAACATGGTTCCCAGCCAAATTCCCCCTTCCCGATCTTGATAAATAGTATAAATAATCTTATCCGACAGACTGAACGAACGCATCAAATCTTGTTTCAAATGAACTCTTTTATTCTTCCTCTCATTCACAACAAATAAGCCTTCATGAGTTCCCACCCACAGTTCATCGTCAAAACAAGCCACATTACGTACAAATGTATGGTTAGCCTCAGGTATATCTATTTTTACAAGCTGATTCGTACTGGGATTATATTTCATCAATTCCCCTTCATGAATAGCCATTGCAATCCAATCACCATAATTACAAATAGAATTAATATTCTTTCCCTTTAACGAACGCCCGGTTTTATCAACACAATATTGTTCAAATTTATCCGTATTTCTATCATATCGAAAAAGTCCGACCCCCCATGTACCAACCCAGACATCACCATCAGGGCGTACCAAAATACAATCCGGAGCTTCTGTTTTAAAATGCTCTTTGTTGGTTACTTCATAAAAATAAAGTTTCTCATCCTTATAGCGAAAAACTCCCTGATCAGGAATCACAATCCAAATATTACCAATAGAATCCGCCACAATATTAGATACCCAATTATTCATATTCACCCCTTCCTCTGTTTCCATATTCATTGCCGTGAATATATCCAAGGCAGGATTATAACGATAGACTCCTCTATCCGTTCCTACCCATAACTGACGTTCCTTATCTTCAAACAAAGCAGAAATATTATGGTTTCCGGTACCGACTACATAGTCATCACAGTTCATCTGTACAATAGAAGTTCCATCAAAACGGTTCAAACCATTTTTTGTACCAAACCACATAAACCCGTAACTATCCTGAATGATAGCCTTCACATTACTTTGTGATAGTCCATTTTCACCCGTTATATGAGAAAAATAAAAATTGGATAATCCCTTATCAACAGCCTGTAATGTAAATACAACATACAAACAACATAAAATGAGCAAAGTCTTTTTCATAGCCTGTTCAAAATTTGAGCCAAAGATAAAAGAAAAAAAGGATAAATAATGCCAATATAAAAGAAATAGAGGATTGCCCTCTATTACTTTTCACGAATGACCATTACAAATCCCCCACCAGAAGCCATAAACATTTCAATAATATTCTTATTATCCGTATCCATTATTTTATGTTCGTATAAATTAGCATTCTTGTTACTTCTTTTTTTATCCTGAAAAATTTCAATGGTATATTTCTTATCCTGAGGCAGGAAAGAGCAATCCACCTGAATTGTCCTCTCACCCCAAGCGTTCAATCCGCCTATATACCAAGTATTTCCTTTCTGCTTAGCCAACACAGCATATTCGCCCACACAAGCAGCTAAGGGAATCGTCTGATCCCATGAAGTCGGAACTTCCGCTAAATATTTTAAAATATCAGGATACTTACGATACTCATCCGGAGAATCACATAAACAGGCAAATGGTGCGGAAAGTACAACAAACAAGGCCAATTCATGTGAACGAGTCCCCAATGAACTAGGCAACCCCGGATCGATCGGCTTAAATTTTTCCAATGTGCTGTTACGCATCGACCCCGGAGTATAATCAATTCCACCTCCCAACATACGGGCAAAGATACATTGAAGCTGATAATCCGGATTAGAAGTGGTATCCCACTTAAAACACTCCGCACATCGCATGGCTTCATAAGAAAGGATATTAGGATATGCCCGATGAAGTCCGGTAGGCTTGCTGCATCCATGAAAATCCACCATAAGATGCCGCTCAGCACAAGCCTTTGCCAGATTTTCATATTGAGGGATTATTTGAGCATCATCACGATCAAAAAAATCTATTTTCACCCCAACAGCACCCCACTTGCTGATAGAATCCAAATAACAATGCGGATGCTGGAATAAAGTAGCAGCAACAGTCCAAAGCCATACACCTACTTTTTTTTCTTTTCCATAGCGTATCACCTCTTTTATATCAATATTCTTATTCAAATCTGCATGATTAAAAACATTGCTCCAACCGGCATCGACCAGTAGATAAGGTATTTTGTTTTCGGAAGCGAAATCAATATAATACTTGTACATCTGTGTCGAAAGGTTTTGATGACCAGAAGGGAAAGGAGCTTTTTCCAAAATAGCACAATGCCACCATTCCCAAGTTGCTTTACCAGGACGAATCCAATCCGTATCCTTTATTTGTTGGGGCTTGGCCAGTAAGTAAATCATTTCATTAGTCAGTAGTTCCTTATCATCCTTGGCAACAATAGCCATACGCCAAGGAAAAGCATGGTTACCAGCAGTACGTGCTAAATAATTCTCCCTTTCTTTTACCACCGTAATAAAATTTCCCCAACTGCCCATCTCTATTGTTTTAGGATAGGTCGCCCAATAACCTTTCATCTTGCCATCTTCTTTACGAAGATACATACCCGGATAGTTATTTAAATCCGATTCAGCCACCACAACACGCACATTTTGCACCTTGTTTGTAAATAAAGTTGGTGTAATACCATATTTATGTTCTTCTATTTTAGAAATGCCCTCGTAAAGCACATTGCTCAACTCCCAAGCTGTAAAATTAGTTGTTTCAGGTAAAATAACTGCCGGATCATCAGCCAGATTAAAAGAAGCTTCTTCATCAACTACAATCAAAGAATCCTGCTCCGGAAGATTTCCACAAAAACGATATGCCATTCCTTCATTATACATCCGGAATATAACTGAATAACCATCCTTGAATTTCAAGGAAAGTTCATTATAATGGTCTGTTAATTCACGATAATTACCAGCTACCGGATAAACCTTCTCAGAAGTACTACTTGTAGAAGTCCCTACCACTTCACCATTCTTTCCCCATATATTACCATTTTGCATCGTCATACAAATAGCAGAGGGATGAATGACAGACCTACCTTCCAAACTTAAAGAATATTGTAAGACCCTTCCATTCTCTACAGTAAGTACCAATTGCCCGTTTGGGGATGATAATTCATAAACAGACAGCATTTGTGCCTGTGCAAAAATGCACAGACACAATGTTACCAACAAAAGGAAAAAATTCTTTTTTCTCATACAGCACACAAATTACGATGGATTTGTCCACCTTGATGGTTAATGTCCAATTCTCGCACCTTATCCAAAAAATCAATGGCTTTTCCCATTTCACGCAATCCTAAATACCCCAACCCCATCACATAATTACAATGAATGCAGTTACGTTTATCCAAGTCATCTTCCCAAATAGCCAGATCAGGCAGAGAAACAGCAAAATAATCAATCCGACAGTGGTCAAACAAATGCTTCTCACCATGCTTTATCAATTTGTTAAAGCAGCTGCGTGCCTTATCCTCTCTACCCAACGCACGCCATGCCAGACCTTGATAGAAAATCTTATCGGGTTGTTGGTCATTGTAGAAGAAAGCCTGTTGTGGTTCTGAAGAACCAATGGTCGCTTTGGTAAAGCAATCTATAGCTTGTTGCTCATTTCCCAAGCCACGAAACGCCTCACCTTTATAATACCAGATATCATTCTCTTCAGCATTTGCCAATTTTCCCTCACCCAAATTAAATGGATAAGCATCCGTTTCATCCAAAAGAACTAAAGCATCGGCATAGCGTTTTTCACTTAAAGCAATCTTTGCTAATTCTACACGACACAATACATATTGTCCGGTGATTTTTCCTTCTCCTCCTTCCCATGGATGGAAATTACGCGCGGCAATCAATTCTTTTGCTTCAGCATAGCGGCCTGATTGATTATACAAAGTGATACGTTCAATGGAAAGATCATCACGCTGCTCTACTTCGGGCAGATGTGCTTCCAAAAAAGCCAAACGTTCACTATGCGGCCGCCCTAAACGTTTATAAAGTTGATCCAACTCCATTAAGATACGAGAATCGTGCTCATCCAATGCATAAGCTTTTTCCAAAGTTTCCAAGGCTTTCTGCTTGTCATCGCGTTTATTATAATAAGCCAACGACAAATTACGCCATACGGTGGGATATGCCGGATTTATGGCCGCAGAATGTTCCCAACAGGCAATGGCATTGTCATACTGACGGTTAGCATACCAGAAATTACCTAAACTATATGCCGCTTTTGCCCCATGAATATTCAGACGTAAGGCATCTTGAAGAATCAATACTTCTTCTATACGATTCGGGAAACAATATGAATGATTCTCTTTTTCTGCCCGCTGATAATATTCCAATGCTTTACTCTCATCTCCCTTACAGGTATGGAAATATCCCATTGCATAATAAACGACAGGATATATTTCTGTAGTTCCGGTTACATGGCATTCCAGTAAAGATAAAGCTTCCTCATACAATCCGGCAGCAGCAAAATCCAATGCGTATTCTATATATCCGTGCGCCCAACCACGCATCAACTCTTTCATTTCCTCCAACACTTTCACATCCCGGGTCAACAAATAATGTTCAAAACGGCATCCCATATTAAAACGATCTATCTGCAATGATTCAGCTACGAGCGCCAAAGCTTCCTCTTTACGACCCAATTTGCGTAGAATGGAAGTTTTCAACTGACGCGCTTTGTGATTATGCCAATTACGAATCAATGAACGGTCTATCTTGTCCAAAGCACTTTCATACTTTCCTTTACGAGTGTCAAGTTGTGCTAGTGCATAATAAGCCGCATCCTGCCAAGCAGCATTCCATGCCGACTTAAAGAAAGCATCATAAGCCTCATCCCACTTCTGTTGCATCATACAACTCCAGCCCAAATTATAATAAGGTTCACCGTCATAAGGATTCGGATTACGTTCAGTCAAGGTTTCCACCGCTTTCCGGAAATAGCTTTCTGCCATTGCAAATTGTCCTTTACGCATCAACAATAACCCCACCGCATTGTTACAACGTACATCTCCCGGTTCACGCCTTAATGCTTCCATATAATAATCCATCGGATTATAAGTAGCATGGCGATATTGTTCCAAGTGTAGTCCGGTCAAAAACAGTTGTTCAACAGAAGCAATATTCTGAGGATCTTTAGCAGCCTTAGCAGGATCAGGAACCGGCCTGATTTCCGGTTTATCCGCCTGATAAGAAAGCAAAATTTGTCCTTCCTTATCACGAACCTCTGCACATACCTCCTCTTCTTTTAGTCCTTCTGCCGCAAAAGTCGTAATAAACGGTTCTGATGGCGAAATTTGTGTAGTCTTATCCAATAATACAGTGCCTTTAATAGCTTTTACTATAATACGTACTCCACTATTCAATAATTATATTCAGTAGAACTTTGTTTTATTAGTTATTCTTGTATATCAGTTATTTGCAGATGTTTTCATTTAATTGAAATACACACGGAATTTCACGGTTTTAGAAAATATTGGTACTATTTGGTACTATATTTCAGAATGGATTTCGTACCTTTGTACCAGTAATCAAAGGACATTGCGTATGGATTTCATCTTCATAAAATCATCAAAGGCAGGGAAAGAGGACTTCGGTTCGGTCTATGCCCGTGTGCGCACAGGCAAGGCCAACGTGAAAACCGTGACAGGCTTCACCATCAGGCAGCTTGAATGGGAGAAATACCGCTCCCTGCAATACACCTCGTCCGCCCTCATGTCGAGCATCGGGATAAAGTACGGGCAGTTCGCCCAAGTCCTCGCAAGGATAAAGGCGGCGTTCGAGGCGGATGACTTTGACCCGAAAAAGGCGAAGACCGTCATTGAGAGCGTAAAGCACGATGTGCTGAACGGCATGATGCAGGTTGTGGAGGTCAAGCCCAAAGGCAAGATGCTGTTCGAGGACTTCCTTACCTCTTATATAGAGGATTTGGAAACAGGACGGCGCACCAAGAAAGGCCGTACCGTCAAAGTAACCCCTGCCTACATCAAGGGGCTGCGCATCATCCAGACCCAAATCCGCAACTATCAAAAGGAGATGCACCGCAAAATCGGGCTGGACGACATGACGATGGAAACACGCAACAGCCTTGTCGGTTATTGGAAAGGGCGCGGGCTGATGCCCAACGCCATCAACTCTTATATGACGGATGTCCGTACCGTGGCAAAGGCGGCATACGAGGACAAACTGACCAAGTGCGACGATTTCCGCCATTCAGACTTTGTTCCGAAAAAAGAGGAAGTGGACAACATCTATCTTACGCCGGAACAGATACAGGAAATGCTCGAACTCGACCTTTCCACCAAGGAGACCGTCAGGGAACGGCTGGAGGCACTCGACATCAGCGAGGACGAGAAACTAACGCAGCTTTCCAAATGCCGTATCACCCACATACGCACTCTGGAACACGTGAGGGATATTTTCATTGTCGGCTGCCTGACGGGACAGCGTGTGTCCGACTATTCAAGAATATGCGAGGACATGATAACCGAGATAAACGGGGTGGAGTTCATTCTGCTTACCCAACAAAAAACGGACAAGAAAGTCTATATCCCGGTGGACAGGCGAGTAAGGCAGATACTTGACAAATACGACGGCAAGCTGCCCCATGTATGCCCCAACGAAATGAACAAGCTGATAAAGACCATTGGGCTGTTGCTGGGCTGGACGCACGACTGCGGATTTGACGGGAAGCGGCTCAACCCGAAACGGGGGCGGAGGTTCTGTGATATGCTCCTCTCGCACACGGCACGAAGAAGTTTCGCCACCAACGCATACAAGGCCGGGGTGCCGTTGTCATCCATCCAAGCCATAACGGGACACAGCAGCGAGGCACAACTGCGCCGCTACCTTAAGCTGGATGCGGAGGAAAAGGCCGTGATTGCGTTGAAGGACTTTGAGGGTATCATTGAAATGTAAAACGGCTGCCTATGGAAAAGACGAGATTTGCAATAATCAGTGCCCTGTTCAGGCTGTCGAAGATTATCGGCAGAAGCCTGAAACTGGCGGAAAGCCTTGCCAGCGGCAAAGTTGAAGATGAAGCCGGGAACAAGGACATCTGCAAGAACATCCGGCGTGAAATGAAAATCGTTCCTGCCCTGTTGAACGAGGTGCGGGAATACATCGCCGAACACGACGACAAGGAACTGGCACACCAGTTTGTCCGGCTGCACGGGGATGCGAAACGGCTGCATGAACTTTGTTCGGCATATCTGCAGGACTTGGGCAAGGAAGCCCTTTATGCGGGCATCGTCTATACTTCCATAGAAGTAATCGGCCAATACTTCTTTCCTGACGGAAACGAACAGGGAAAAGTCCGTCCCATGACACGCATCGAAGCCACGGACTGCATCGACGCCATCCGAACCGCCATCCGAAAATGCACGGCTAAAACCGATGTGAACAAAGGGAAAGAATACATAGGCGAAGAAGCGTATGCCCTGCTTGCCGACATGGACAAGGACAAAATCGAGGCCGTCAAGGAGTATATTACAAACGCCAACGACAAGGATTTGGCAGGGCTGCTCACGGAGGATTTCGCAAAAGCCGTCCACCTTTCTATGGTGTTCCAAGACGGCAATACAAAGACACAGTTAGCCGGGATTAAGATGTTCCATATCGCCTTGTCAATGGGTTATGTCAAGAGGAACATACTCCATGAGGATGCAACCGAATCTGAAGTAAAAACAATACCTACCCCAATGGCAGGCTTTACAGCCACAGATACCGTGCAGGGCGGAGCGTTCAGCACGACGGCGCAGGTGCCTGTTTTAAGGCTGTACCAATTCCTCACCACCTTTACCGTACAGAGCGGCCCCGACAAGGGCAAGCCCGTACTGGACGGCAACGCCGTTCCCGACAAGGACTTCATACGTGCCGTCATGCGTGCCGACTACTCCACGGCCTATCAAAATTGCGTGAAAGGCAAGATGCGGTGCGTCATCACCCAGTTGTCAAAAGCCTATTTCAAGGACTGGAAGGAGTACCGCACAGCCGCAGCCCGTTCCATAGGACTTACAGCGGAAAGCCTTGCCAAGTACAACGTGGAAAAGCCTTTCATAAGCAGGCTCAAAGAACTGCTCCCGATGATAAAATAATGCGGCAGTCCACACGTGGTTACAACTCACCACAGCCCACTGCTTTGTACAAGCCGTTAGACATCAGATGTTTGGCGGCTTTTCTTATGCCCGTTTATTTCACAAATCCCCACAAGTTCACCCATTTCATTCACCATATAACTTTGCCGCCATAATTTCAAAATCAATGACTTATGGCAGAAAATATGGAAATGGTACTGGTATCGCGCGATGAACTTCAGCAACTCATCGGCGCAAGCGTGAGATGTGCGCTTGAGGAATACGGACAGGCGCAGGCAGCACAGGAGACATCGGAGTATTACACTATCCGGCAACTGGCCGAGAAATGGGGCGTGAGCATCGCGACCATCTGGCGGCACGAGAAGCTGGGGCATATCAAGGGGCAGCGGATTGGGCGGCGTGTCCTTTTCCCGAAAGAGCAGATTGACCGCATCAAGAACCTGAAAGCCACCAACAGGGATGCAGACAAAAACACCAAGGGATAATCCGCATAACGAACAATAAAACATCATAGCTTATGAAGAATTTGAAGCAGCTTGTTCTGCCGTGCTATAAAATGGAGGTGGCTATGAATGTGGAAGCATGGTATTTTCTGCACGGCACTACCAACGGAGTGTGCAACCTGACCTATTTTCTTTCCCTTTTGTCGGGAATGGCGGTCACGGAAGTAAGTAAAACCAAACGTGGATTGGATTATGTGCTCCATCCCGGACAGGTGGACGGTTCCATGCTGTCATTGGCAAAGGAGTGGAATATCGGGCGCAAGTCCGTCAGCCGTCTGTTGGAGGATTTTTCACAGCGAGGGCTAATCCGAGTCGTTTCCAATCCCATAACCACCATCATAGATATGGTGTGCGTAAAGTCATGGATGATGGACGGACGGCTCACGGAAAATCCAACATACCAACAGACGGTCAAAGCATACGAGGGAGTACGTATCTACCTTTTTAACGGCCAAAGGATGGAGACCTTACGGAAAAGTTCGGCAAGGATGAAGAAGTCTAAAGACAAGGACATGGGCAAAGACAAGGAGAAGTCCGCACAAGCATCGCAACTGGGGCAGTCCACATCGGAGGATGAGGAGCATTCCAAGCAATCAGAGAACAATCCGCTAATCATGCAGAAAGGAGATACTTTATCCGATGACAATACCTCTTATAAATAGGCGGTAACTATGGAAAAGAATGAAGTATTTATAGGGGCGTTTTTTAGGGCTGGCAAGTTAATGTTTTCGTCCACGAAAACTACGCCACTAACGGGCGACCCGACCATGCGGATAACGGCAAGACCCGATTGCAGCCCTAAAAACACGAACCTATTTATAACAGAAGATAGCGTGTATGACAGAACAAGAAAGCAATCATAAAGGAGGCCGCCCCAAAGCCGTAAAGGGCAAGGCGCGGACTAAGACCATCTCCACAAGGCTTACGCTGGCCGAGTGGAAAACGGTCATGAAAAGGATAACGGACGCGGGCAAAAAGCCGTCACACTTCCTGCGCGAACTGCTGCTGCATGGCAAGGTCGTGGCGGCACGGACGCAGGAGGACAGGCAGCAAATAAGGATGCTGGAGGGAGGATGCAACAACCTGAACCAACTGGCGAAAATGGCACATCAACAGGGCTTCCCCAGAACCAAAGAGAGAATTACCGCCCTGCTGGAAGAGTTTAACAGAATCATCACGCAGATATGATGGGCGACTTGAAAAAACGGGCGAGCTTCGCAAGGCTGGTGAACTACGTGAACAACCCGAAAAAGGCAAGGCTTATAGACAGTAAGGATGTGCGTCTTGACGACAACGCCGCCATCGCAAGGAGTATGCAGGGGCAAGCGGATGACAAGCCGGGGCGCAAGCTGAAAAATCCGGTGTACCACATCTCGCTGGACTTCGCCCACGAGGACGCGCCCAGACTGACTGACGAGCTGATGGCCGAAATCGCCCGTGAGTACATGAAGCGCATGGGCATTGTGAACACCCAGTATATTATATGCCGTCACACCGACAAGGAACATCCGCACCTGCACATCGTGGCCAACAGGGTGGACAATGCCGGGAACACCATCAGCGACCGTAACGATGCCATACGCAATGTGGCGGTGTGCAAGGCTCTCACACGGGAATACGGGCTGTACTTCTCCAAAGGCAAAGAGAAAGTGAAGCGTGACTGTCTGCGAGGAAAGGACAAGGTGAAATACCAAATCCATGATGCCGTCAAAGCAGCCCTGCCCCGTTGCGGCAGTTGGTCGGAATTGTGTGACAGGCTGGCCAAGCAGGGCATCGGTGTAAACTTCAAGCTCGACAGGCGCAACGGCAATATAGTGGGCGTGTCGTTCACCAAAGACGGCATTTCATTCAGCGGCTCACGGATTGACCGTAGCATGGGCTTTTATAGACTGGACAAGCAGTTGGGAGGACGCATCGCCGAGGGTATGGAATGGCAACCCCGTGTACAGGACAACGGCTTTGACGGACGGACACCGCCAACCATGCCGGACATGGCGGCGGACAGCCATACGGCAGGCACTTTTATAGGACAGCCGTCACCGGACGGAGCGGCAACGGACGGCAACGGCGGCAGTCCTGTTGAATCCGGCTCCGACATTATCCAAGTGGGTATCGGCGTTCTCGTTGAGTTGTGCGTGCAGCCACACCAAGCCAAGGTTTCATCCGGCGGAGGAGGTGGAGGAAATGAAAGCGGCTGGGGCGAGAACGACAAGGAAAAGAACAAGTATAAACCCCAAAAGATGAGAAGATGAAGGACAACTTACAGAACATAGCCGACCTTATCGGGGCATTGGCGGAGGACATCGAGGAAATCAAGAAGATACTGGTCACAAAGGACGCTCCGGACAAGGACGAGGCGGTGAAAAGGCTTGCGGTGAAACTGGAGCCTGTCATACGTTTCTTCGGCGGCAGCACGCCGGAGAACATCAACGGCATTTTCGGGAGCAAGGAAGCCATCGAGAAGTATAAAAAATCATTGGGTGAGGAAATGATTGTGAGCCTGCAGGTATATACCGATGCCAACGACAAGGACATGCGAAAGCGCGGAATCCCCACTACCAAGGATTTGCTTTACAAGATACTGGAAGTGCTTACCGACCATGTGGAGAAAGACAGGCGGATTTCGGAAAAGGCACAGCAAAGGCAAGGCTTTGGCGCGAAACTTTGGCAGGCAATCCGACCGTACAGAGTGACAAGGGGTATCAGGCGGCTATGGGACAGGCTCCCCGATGGCTGGTACAAGAACCCTTACGCATGGACTGGCATCATCAGTACGCTCGTGTTCTTTGCCCTGTTTATCGTCAGTTGGGCGCAATGGCGTGAATACCGGGATGAAAACATGCGGCTGAGAACGGTTGCGGACAAATACCAAGTGACTTCCGTCATGCTCAATGAACTATATCCGGAACTGTCCGTGACTGTTGAAGCTTATGAGAAACTGGCAGAAACAATCGGTGCAGATTCCACACTGGCCGTATTTCACAAACGGTTGGAACAAGTGAGAAATGAAGAAAACGAATCCAAACAATAAAAATAAAGTGAATGGCATCCATCAAGGTAAAATATCGTCCCTCTACCACAAACGGCAAGGAGGGCAGCATCTACTATCAGATAATCCACGGGCGAACAGTCCGCCAGATCGGAACGGACTTCCGCGTGTTTGATACGGAATGGGACAAGGAAGCATCGTCCGTCAAAATCATGCCTGAAACCAACGAGAACAGGAAACAGTACCTTTATAGCGTTTCAGAGCGCATCGGTTGGGACATCCGACGGTTGCAGGCCATCATTGCGCAATGCGACAGGCAAGGCGGAAGTTACTCCGCTTACAATATCGTAGAGAAGTTCAACTGCCACGCAAACGGGTTGTCGCTGTTCGGTTTCATGCAAGACACCATAAGTCAGTTGAAGCAGCTCGGCAAGGTACGCACATCGGAAACCTACACCGCAGCCTTAGCCAGTTTTATGAAGTTCCGCGAGGGGCAGGACATTCTTCTGTGTGAGATAGACAGCGACACCATGATGCTTTATGAAGCATGGCTGAAATTCAACGGCAACTGCCCCAATACGACTTCGTTCTATATGCGCATACTCCGTGCCGTCTATAACCGTGCTGTGGAAAAGGAACTGACGGAACAGAAATATCCGTTCAAGCATGTTTACACGGGTATCGGCAAGACGGTAAAACGCGCTCTCCCGTTGAAGTCGATAAAGCGCATCAAGGAACTCGACCTGACCTTGAAACCGCATCTGGACTATGCACGGGATATGTTCCTCTTTTCGTTTTACACCCGTGGAATGTCGTTCATCGACATGGCTTATTTGAAGAAATCGGACTTGAATAACAGCGTCATCATATACCGCAGGAGAAAGACGGGGCAGCAACTAACAATCAAGTGGGAGAAGTGCATGGAAAAAATCATCGCCAAATACGACGGCTGTTCCACCGCCCAGTACCTACTGCCGATAATCACCCACCCATGCGCTGACGGGCGGACGCAGTACCGCAATGCCATCAGCCGTATTAACGTGGCACTGAAAGAGGTCGCCCGTTTAGCCGGATTGAACATGCCGCTGACCATGCACTGCGCCCGCCATTGCTGGGCAAGCATCGCCAAGAGCAAGAACATACCGCTTTCGGTCATCAGCGAGGGAATGGGGCACGATTCGGAGGAAACCACGCGCATCTACCTTGCATCGCTTGACACAAATGCGGTAGACAGAGCGAACAGCCTTATCCTGAAAGATTTTTGACCGGGTATTTCGGATAATATTTGTTTAGCGAAAATCAGAATCTCTTGATAAGAGTTACAGTTGATATTGCAAAGGTACTCATAATATTGCAAAATCCGTGTCCGAATCTAATTTATAATGGGATATGAAAGACAATTTATGCGGAATTGTTTAGTAAATCCACCTGTTTTTTTTCAATAAAACATTGATTTTCAGTATTTGTTTTCTTGGGATGTATCTCTTATCAAGAGATGAATTTCAAGGACATACTGCATAAATTCCGTACCGAATCATTCACCGAAAGGGAAAAGGGTACAAAATTCGAGCGTCTGATGCGCTCATGGCTGTTGACAGACCCACGCTACAACGAGCTTGAAAAGGTGTGGCTGTGGGAGGACTTTCCGGGGCGCAGGGACTTCGGAGGCACGGACACGGGAATCGACCTCGTGGCCAAGACCGAAATGGGCGACTATTGGGCTATCCAGTGCAAGTGCTATGCGGAGGATGCCGTGATAGACAAGCCCGCCGTGGATTCGTTCCTCGCCACTTCCAGCCGCACGTTCACGAACGAAGTCACTTACCAGACCACCCGTTTTGCCAAACGAATATGGATTTCCACCACTAATCATTGGGGAAGCAACGCCGAGGAAGCCATCCGGCACCAAGACCCGCCTTTTTCACGGGTAGGGCTGATTGACTTGAACTCTTCCTGTGTGGACTGGCAAAAGCTGATGGACGGTCTTACGGGAACTTCCGCGCTTGTAGAGGGCAAGAAACCGCGCAGGCACCAGTTGGATGCCATATCCAAGGCATACACGCACTATATCACAGAAAATAACAACCGGGGCAAGCTCATCATGGCCTGCGGAACGGGCAAGACCTACACCTCGCTGCTCATCACCGAACAGTTGTTAGGCGGCAAGGGACTGGTTTTGTTCATGGTTCCGTCCATCGCCCTGTTGGGGCAGTCGCTCAACGCATGGTCGGCAGACGCGAAGAAACCCATAAAGGCCGTCTGCATCTGTTCCGATTCCAAAGCCTCACGGAAGATACAGAATAAATACGATGACATGGATGACAGCGTGGTTGACCTTGCCGTGCCAGCGTCCACCAGTCCGCAGTCCATCGCCTCGCAGTTGAAGAAATACCGCAACCATGACGGGTTGGTAGTCGTGTTTTCCACTTACCAGTCCATTGATGCCGTGTCAGCGGCACAACAGGAGATACTATCAGAAACAGACGGCGAGTATGGCGTGTTCGACTTCATCATCTGCGACGAAGCCCACCGCACCACGGGCGTGAAGCTGTCGGACAAGGACGAGAGCAATTTTACCAAGATACACTCTGATGACAATGTGCAAGGCAGGAAACGCCTCTATATGACCGCCACACCAAGACTGTATGGTGAATCAGCAAAAATCAAGGCATCGGAAAAGGACTGCATCCTCTGTTCGATGGACGACAAGGCTCTGTATGGGGAGGAGTTCTACCGCGTGAATTTCTCCTACGCCGTACAGAACGGGCTGCTGACCGACTACAAGGTGCTTGTCCTTACCGTCGGTGAGGATGATGTGCCGGAAAACATCCGACGCGATGTCACCGACACGACCACGGAACTGAATTTTGACGACACGTCCAAGCTCATAGGCGTAATTAACGGACTGTCGAAGATGATACAGGGTGACGACCACCGCACATGGGATGCCGACCCGCACATGATGCGCCGTGCCGTTGCGTTTTGTTCTTCCATTGACAGGAGCACGAGCAGGGTGGGCATCGCATCCAAATATGTGGCTTCCGTGCTGCCGCAAATATCGGAAAAGTACGACGAAAATCTGGATGCGGGGAGCCTTTCGCATACCGTTTCGATAGCCACAAAGCACATAGACGGCTCGATGAACTCACAGGAGCGAAATGGAATCCTGCAATGGCTGGCGGACGAGCCGGACAATGAGCGTGAGTGTCGGGTGGTGACCAACGTGCGTTGCCTGTCCGAGGGCGTGGATGTGCCGTCGCTCGATGCCGTGCTGTTCCTTTCAGCCCGTAACTCGCAGGTGGATGTGGTGCAGTCGGTAGGCCGCGTGATGCGCACTTTTCACAAGGGGCTGCCCGACGAGAAGAAGTACGGGTATATCATCATCCCTATTGTCGTGCCGTCTGATGTTTCGGCGGAAGAAGCACTTGACAACAGCAAAACCTTCGATGTGGTCTGGGAAATCCTGAACGCGCTGCGCTCCCACGACGACCGTTTCAATGCGATGGTGAACAAGATTGCACTCAACAAGCAGAAGCCAAACAAACAGTCCTATACGCCGTCCGTCACCATCGGCAGGCCGGGATTGGGCTTTCAGGAGGGAGAGGAAGAAGCGCGGCAGATGGAGAATGCGGAAATCGCCCGGCAGTTGGAACTTCGTTTCGGTGAGTTGCAGGACGGCATGTATGCCAAGCTCGTGGAGAAGTGCGGCGACCGCCTCTATTGGGAGAACTGGGCAAAGGAAATCGGACTTATCGCGCACAAGTTCATCGAGCGCATTTCCAAACTCATCCAGTCCGGCGTACACAAAAAGGCGTTCAACGAATACCTCAAGGGATTGCAGCGCGACCTAAACCCGTCCGTGGATGCAACACAGGCCATCGAGATGCTGGCGCAACACATCATCACCCGTCCGGTGTTCGATGCGCTGTTTGCCGATTACCAGTTCGTGAACAACAACGCCGTGAGCCGTTCCATGCAGCGCATGATAGACCTCTTGCAAGAGCAGGCTTTCGAGAAAGATACCGAAGTGCTGGAGAAGTTCTATCAGTCGGTGAGGACAAATATAGGCGGCATAGACAATCTGGAGGGCAAGCAGACCATCATCAAGAATCTCTACGAAAAGTTCTTCAAGGGCGCGTTTCCGCTCACCGTGGAGAAGCTGGGCATCGTCTATACGCCTGTGGAGTGCGTGGACTTCATCATCCATTCCGTGAATGACATACTCAAGGCGGAGTTCGACACTTCGCTGACCGAGCAGAATGTACATATCCTCGACCCGTTTGTGGGTACTGGCACGTTCATCACACGCCTGTTACAGTCCGGCCTTATCCGCCCGGAGGACATGGAGCGCAAGTACCTGAATGAAATCCATTGCAATGAAATCGTGCTGCTGGCCTATTATATCGCCGACGTAAACATTGAATCGGTATTCCATGACATTACCCGTCGGAAAACCTACCTGCCGTATAGCGGCATCTGCCTGACGGACACTTTCCAACTGGCGGAGAAAAAGCACAACGAACTTTTCACGGAGTTCTTCCAAGACAATTCCAAACGGGTGAAGAAGCAGATGGCCACGCACGTGAGGGTGATTGTAGGAAATCCGCCGTATTCTGTTGGGCAGAAAAGTGCAAATGACAAGGCGCAAAATTTATCTTATCCGTATTTGGAGAAACGAATTTCAGAAACTTATGCTGCCGCCACATCAGATAAAGGCCGCACTATCCAAGCTCTTTATGATAGCTATATAAAGGCATTTCGTTGGGCATCAGACCGCATACCACAAGACGAAGGCGGTATCGTTGCTTTTATAAGCAATGGCGCATGGCTGGATAGCAATTCGGGAGAGGGGTTCCGTCGTTGTCTTGAAAAAGAATTTACTTCCATTTATGTGCTAAATCTGCGTGGAAACCAGCGCACATCAGGTGAATTGTCTCGCAAAGAGGGTGGTAAAATTTTTGGTAGCGGTTCTCGTACTCCCATTGCCATTACTTTCCTTGTCAAGAATCCTGCAAAGAAAGGACAGAAAGCGATTATACATTACCACGACATAGGCGATTACCTTACCCGTGAGCAGAAGCTCAAAATGGTAAAGGAGTTCCGTTCGATTTCTTCGCAGAAACTGGATTGGCAAATTATCTCTCCTAACGAAAAGGCGGACTGGATAAATCAGCGAGATGGTGTGTTTGATAATTTTATACTATTGGGCAATAAGAAGGATAGTAAGCAAACGGTATTTTCTATTTTTTCAGCAGGAGATATTACACACCGTGATGTATGGTGTTATGATTCTTCGTCAAAGTCATTATCATCAAGAATCTCCAATACGATAAATAATTATAATGATGAAATAAAAAAATGCACTGCATGTAAAACGATAGAAGATGTATCCGCTATAGTTAATCTTGACCCAACAAAAATTAAGTGGGACCAGAAATTGTTTGAACAAGCATTGAAAGGTGAACAGCAGACCTTTGATTGCAGTAAAATACGTAAAGCGATATATCGCCCATTTTTTAAGCAATGGTTATACTACGATAAGGTATTTAATTGGAGTCAGTATCAATTACCTAAATTGTTCCCTGATACTACCAGTAAGAATTTCCTGATATGCGTAAGTGGTATAGGGGTAAGCAAAGATTTTACCTGTATTATATCAGACACACTTCCAGACTTGGAATTGATAGGGAAAAGCCAATGCTTCCCATTATATAGATACGAAGAAAACAAAAATCAGGAAGGTACTCTTTTCGATGATACGGAAACAAACCGTTATATCCGTCGCGACTGCATAACCGACTGGATTTTGAAGGAAGTCCGTAATCGTTTCGGAGGTTCACGAGCCATCACCAAAGAGCACATTTTCTACTATGTATATGGTTTGCTCCATTCCAAGCAATACCGCGAGCGTTTCGCCGATGACTTGAAAAAGTCATTGCCACGCATCCCCATTGTAGATAACGTGCAGGACTTCATGGATTTTTATAAAGCCGGAAAAGAGCTTGCCGACCTGCATCTGAACTATGAGCAAGGCATTAACGTGCAAACAACAGGACATGACAGCGATTATATTTTCTTCGCAGAAATGCCAATGTTGGCACATCGTTTCTTTAGCGTAAAAGTTATCGGCGACATCGACATCTGGCAAAGCGAATGGACGGATGAAACTTATCAACACTTCGCCGTGGATAAGATGAAGTTCACCAAAGTCCGTGACGAAAACGGAAAACTCATTTCCGATAAGACACGCATCATCTACAACGGTCATATCACCATAGAGAACATACCACTCAAAGCATACGAGTACATTGTTAATGGCAAGTCCGCCATCGATTGGATAATGGAACGCTACGCCGTCACCATCGATAAGGCATCCCAAATCAAGAATGACCCTAATGATTGGTCAAGAGAACACGAGCAGCCCCGTTATATCCTTGATTTACTTCTATCTGTCATTATGCTATCTTGCCAAACAGTAGATATCGTAAACACTTTGCCAATATTAAGATTTTAATTTTATCGTTTTGTGAGTTTAGGAGGCTTGAATCTAGTTTAATTGTTGGAGCATTGATTTTCACGATGAGAGGTATTGGAAAATCAACTCCAACAATTAAAGCATCACCTTCTGCGTATATTGGAAGAAAAAAGAGAATATTTCACTCTGCTGCGGCAGACGCAGCACTTTCAACAGCCTTTTTATTTTGCTCATTAATTAACCTATGAACCAGAAAAGTTCCCATTTGGCTTAATATGTCCCTAATGGAATATCACGAGGCATTTGGGTAGCAATACATAAGAATAAACCGTATTTACGGGCTTCTTTTGATATGCATATCTTCTACCCTTTCTATCTATTTTCTGAAACGAGATATAATTATGTGGAAGCTCACGAAATCTATCGTACCTTTACTTTTAAATATCTTCATCAATTTTTGCATGAATAGCCTTCAGGTATGCATTGATATCTATTGCGGGAACAGTACCAATGAACTTTAAATAGTTTACAAGCTGAAGAAAGAATGTAAAAAGAGACACGTCCTTGTCGCTAAACTTAACCTCTTTTACTTCGCGGCTTTCATACACTTGTCTTATATACTTGCGATTATCCTCGATACTGCTGGTTGGGGCTATGCCTTCAGGTTCTGTTTCGTTATAATCAACATAAAAACTGCCTGTATCACAGAGGCATCCTAAATCCAATGTCTGTAGCCCTTTCAATTTCTTTAACTGCACTTTTACCGTATCGTTCCCGCTATATGAACTAGTTGTAGTTAAAATACCGCCAATTATCTTAGTTAGTGGTCGAGCGGCTGTAGTTTTTCCTGAGGCAACCATACCAATACTTGTTCTTTTCAGCGTACGAACGCTCTCTACTTTCTGGGCTGCATATTCTATATACCCTTTCACATCCTGTTTTACCTCAAATACGGCATACACGCTTTCTGCCGGTATATACATAAAGCCATCTTGTTTGAATATGAAAGGTGTGTAAATCGCATCATAAATGACTACGTCCATCTGTTCGCTAATATTGCCTGTCGAATCTATCACTATAGCCTTATCCACTTTATATCTGTCAGGAAGATAGGTTCGTAGAAACTCAATCCAATGTTGCTCCGTAGCATCACCTTTGCTGCCGGGATGTTCAATAAATTCCCTGTTTACATTCAGGCTAGCCAACATCTGGCTCTGCAAGCCATGAAATAAATCCCTTAAATCTATCATTTTCTTGTATTCCAACAATTGATTATTCATATAACAATAAAAGTTATGAGCACTAAGTCCATTACTTCTAACACTGACTATCAGTAGTAACGGATTCTCAATGGCCACTTCCTTCTCAATATCTATCATAGCCGCCAAATCTGTACTGCTATATTGCGTGGAACCATTTGGATGACTATGCCATTCGCCCACATATTGCAATCCCTCCTTGGCTAATTGTTCCCATACATTTTCCAAACCCTTGGTAATGCGCATAAACTTTGTCCTGCCAGTCAATTTTTCCACAGGCACCACAACTTTTTCTATATATACCGTATGCCTATCTGTAGAATATCGTCCTGCGAGCATTCCTCCGTTCTCATTAGGATATTCGCCCTCAGCCTGCAACTTTATTTGGTTGAATACTAAGGTTGGTATTTCTATATACAAATCATTACTTGCCAAATAATACTTCATAACTTGTTTATCTTTAAATTCAAGTCGTCTTCTGTTATATAAAAATCACTTAATGGTTCCTGCTTGCTCAACATCTTGATAATATGTTTCACGGCGACTTGCACTTTGCATTCTATGTCATTATACGAAGCCTTAAAGGTTGGATTCCAACAACCCGTAGGATTGTACATGTCGGTTTCAACATTGTGTTTAAATAAGCCATAAACTAACAAAACAGTCTCTGTTACATTAGGAGAAAAGGCACATATCAAATCTTGTGCGTGATTGGTTATTGAGAGATTAACCAATTGGGCTTTCGTCCCAATAGAATCCATTACCCGCATCAGTTGATTATCCGTAGTACAATCAAATATCACATCAAACTCGTCAAAGAACTCTGCAAGAGCACTTTTGTCCTCATGCCCTGCCGCATTTGTTTTTATCACTAAGTCAGCAATAGACTTCAAACTGGTACATTCAACATGAGGCGAAATCTGCGTCAGTAAACTCGTTATATCCAAGGTTTTCTCAATTATACCTGTATAAAAAGGATATGCAGACCGGCAAACATTACCAGGTTCCTTATTGTCTATATCATATAGAGTCAGGTTTTTCGCACCACATCTTGTTAAAGTTTCAGCCAAAATACTTCCTATAGCCCCGACACCCATAATCAGCATTTTCTTATTAGCCAGTTCTATGGGCATAGCTCCACGTCCAAAGAAATACTTATAGGAAATATCCACTGTTTCTGCCCATTGGATTTGTCCTTGCCTAAAATCAGTGAACCAAAGCCTATTCTTACCAGTGCCCACCCGCACAGGTTCTATCGGCAGATCATCCATGAAGAGAATCATTGCCTGCCAGTGAACACCACCTTCGGGAATTCTATATCCACAAAACAACGGGAAGAAATCACACTTGCCTCTATGCGATACCACAAAACTATGGATATAGTTTTTTTGACTCTGCGAGAAAAGTCCCCTGATAGAATTGTAATTCTCAACAATAAACTTGTTGTATGCCGATGGAATGTTGTTCAGCAGACAATATACTCCCTTAAACGACCTTAATTCTTGGTAGGACTTACTAATCCTACAGAACATTTCCGTATTCTTTACCTGTACGCACGACACAAACTTTTGTACCACATAGTTGATAACTGGCGTGTCTTTTTTACGACCTGTTGGTAATGTCGTATAGTGTACTATTCCGTAGTCACCTTCAGTAAAATCTTCTTGAGTCTCTGCGAAACAGAAAGTATAATACTGCCCGCGAATCGTATGATGATTCACTACCAAATGCTCGTAGTGAGCATCCTTTTCTCCCCTTACATAGTATTTCTCGACCCATTCCTTCAACTGTTTCAAGTCGTTCACAAACTGACTCTCTGCATTATCATATTCCGCAGGGTGCATGCAAAGGTTACCGCCCTGCATAATGTGTGGATAATCCAGCAGATTTTTATTTTGAAAACGAATAGGTTCCATGCCCATAATTTTGAACGGATAAGTAGGACTAATCTCTACATACCATTCCAAGTCAGCATGTTCTAGATCTGTAACCACGGTAATACGGCCTTTTAAGGAGCCTGCTTCATCAATGATAAAATCTTCAATAAGACTAACGCCGTGAATGGAACCTATCAATTCCTTTATTTTATCTACTGTCATCATATTATACTATCCGAACCGTTTTGTACTTGTTGGGTAAGCAGCACCAGCATCTTTCTCTTTATATCCGCAATATTTTTCGTTTACCTTGAAGTAGTAGGGCAAATATAAATCAGGATTACTATCTATGTTGTTGAGCATGCTTTCCATATCAGATTTAAACGATTGTCTATCGTAGTCCTGCATAGTCCCTACGACATCGTTGTTCGTGTTACCCGGGTCAAAAAGGTGGAAACTACTTTCCGCGATGTGGTCATGTAGATACTCCATCGTGTATTTTAATCTTGGCCAAAGACCCATATCACCATTATAACCATCTAAGGCTCTAATTACGGCCAGTTCAATAACGAAAGACTTATATTTCTTATCTTTTTGCTTTTTCCATATTTTAAGCAGACGAATAATTTGACGCTCACTCGACTTACCTTCGATATGCGAAATCTGCTTCTGGATATTCGTTTTCTGGCTTGATCCCTTTTTGAATCCCCAATGGTCTTCATTAAAACATAGGTTCAAATCATGCGAATCAAGATAGTTATCATCGCTTAGTTCTCTACCAGGCACCACATCAAGTTCAACCGGCTTTTCATCTCCCTCTTCAATAGGGAAACTTACACCAATTGAAACCTTTTGTCTGCGAATAGTCACACCAGTATTCTTATATTCCTCTGTAAGGAAATCGTGTACGCTATCAAACATCTCCTGTAATGTTCCGAAAGCATTACGCTTGAACGGCTCCACCAAATCGAGGTCAAACTTTACATTGGTGGCGGTATGCTTAGCAAAACTGCCAGATTCAAACGATGGATACTTATCGCTACCATAGTGGTTGTGCATCTTAGCTTTAATCTCTTCTCTACGTTTTTTAACTTTATTCACGAAATCCTGGACGTGACACATTTTGTGTGTATCTAACACTTCTCTTAAATGTTTGTTTTTGTCAAAACTCATATTTTCTATAAATGTATATATTATAAATTAATTAATAACTCTATCACCTTATGTACCTCCGAATATGCTTTCAAGTCCTCCGGCGATTCTTTACAGAGTTGGCACAACTTTTCTGAATTTATCATCGCCCGTTCCAAATCACCATTCTCTGTCAGATATTTATAGAGATTGGTGCGTATGAAATATCGTTTTGTTTTTTCATACCCCGGCATATATTTCTGCAATTCGGGAAGCAGTTGTTCGTAACTTTCATATCGCCGACAAACCACATTAGGCAAGAAGTGGAGCAGAAACCAAAATTCCGTGCAAGGATTCGTTTCTACAAATATCACCTTTTCGGCATATTTCTTCTTGCTATACTCTTTCTTTGCTCGTTGGTACAGTTGCATTTCAGATGGGAACTGGAATAATCTGTCCATATCAAACAGGCCTACAATATAATCATACTGCTTGTTCAAATAAGATTCTACCAGTTTTAGAATATGATTGATGTCGCTGTGCTGCGGAAAATCCGGAGCGACCTTGAAAGGATAACGACACGCAACCCGCAGAGAATCGAAATAGAACCATTCTGTTTCTCCCTCGCCTATGATGGCGATACTTTTTGTTACTGTCCGCCCCATATCATTAATCGTTTAGGTTAATATACTGGCTACCCAAGAACGGCAACTTTACCAACTTCCCCTGCTTATAGGCATTATACGGAGAAAGATTCTTATGCAGTCCAAGAGAGGAAAGACGTACAATTTTAGTTTCGCCGAGTTCGTCTTTATCGGTGAACCATATTGTATCACGGCGAATGAAATCCTCATTCAGAAGATTGATGTCGTGTGTGGTCAGGAGCATTTGGGATGTTCCGTTACTGTTTGCCAGAAAGACTTTCAAGAAATAAGCCAATAGTTCATAGTGAATGCTTGTTTCAACTTCATCAATGGGCACGAACCGATTGGTCTTTAACAGGTAATTTAGAATTACAGCCATTCCTAAGAACCTCATGGTGCCATTGGACTCGTATTCTTCCGACAAATCATATACTTTATCGCCTGCCTTATGCTTGAAGGTCAGTTCCGTATTTGTAATTTTCCCCTTTCTAAGCATTTCAGCCTTTGCTTCTTTATCAATAGGAGCATTTTGAATCAGTTGTTCCAATTCAGGGGTAATCAGTTCTTCCTCTTCGTGTAATACCACATCTTCTATATTGAAATCGGACGCTTTCAGGAAATTTAAAATGAATTTCTTCAAATCTCCTGTCTCATCTTTATCCAATCGTGATTTGACATATCCCGAAAGCAGCATACCGGGAGCCAATACATCTTTTACCTGCTTGGCAAAATAATCATACACATCATTTAGCCTGGTACGTTCCACATTGCTTTTGCCAAACGCGGCAAGCACACTGCAATTATTGATAGTGTTTCCGGAAATTACATCCTGGCTTTTCTTTGTCATTTTCAAATTTACGCCAAAGTCGATAGTCGAGGAATCTGTCGCGGTATCATAACTTCGGTTATACAGCTTGGTCGGGCGAATGGAATCATAAACAATCAATGTCTCGGAATAGATATGCTTTGCATCCAATTCAAAACTAAGGATGTACTTCGACTGATTGATATAGAATACCATTGACATCTTTGTCTTTTCGTTCCTTGAAGTGTCATCCAACATGAAAGGGACAACCCCGGTTTTCTCGGTCCGGTCTTTAGGCATTCTCAAAACCAGCATCTTGAAAAATTCGATGGCATTCAATATATTCGTTTTACCGGAAGCGTTGGCACCGTAGATGATTCCCACTTTCAGCAATCTTACCCCGTCTTTAACTTCATACGAATACTCATCAGACATAAAAGTATCTGCCGATGGCTCAAAACTGATTTTCTGAACCGATTTAATGGAGAAAAAATTCTCAATGCTGAACTCTGCTATCATAATCGTTGATTTTATCTGTTGTATGGTGCAAAGGTACAAATAAGATCTCATACAGCAAACTATAAATGCAATTATTGTAGAAAAATTACGAAACATAGATATAAAATCAGCAATTCGTCATTTGTTGGAGATTTAAATAAACCTCTGATTATCTCAGGAAAGTGTTTGCAGATTTAAGGACGGTAAACAAATGTGGTTTACGCAGCCGGAGAAGTTAATTATCCAATGCCATTTGCACAATCTCTTGATTCTATTTATGATGGCTAAATAGTGGTTCTAAAATGGTACTAAACTGCAAAACTATTCTTTTATATATGTTGTAAAGTATAGTAAATCAGTTTATTATAAAACTATATATCTTGTTGCCCACTATTCGCTCCCGTAGTATAAAGCACCAAACGGGCTTTACCTTCCTTTATTTCCAAATTCAACAAAGCATCTTTGGTTGCATTCTTTACATAACCCACTTCACTATAAGGCATAAAATACTGTACCCATGATTTTTCCTCATAGGGCTGTAACCAAGTAAAGTCCGGTTGGTTATCCGTATACATACCGGTCATCAGCTCAATATAAGGTCCGTCCTCATCAGTCAGATTACGATCCCAAGCCTTACCGAAATCACCATTTCCCCATGTCCATTGTTTCTTTCCCGGAGAAACATGATGATCGGCCACGTGCAGAAGTCCCCCACGAACATCTTCTTCATAGCCACCCACAAAATCATATTTAGACTTGATAGCCATATATGATGTAGGAACCGGAATATTCTTATATTTAGAGATATCCACACCAGCAGAATAATCTTGTTTATAATAAACTCCTGTAGCAATAGGGAAAGAAGAGACATCGCGCTTGCCGTGATCGAACACCGCATTCACATCAGGCGGGAATACCGAATGATAATGGTCATTGACCACCACTGCAGGGTTGGCCCACCACAAGAAAGTCTGAGGGAAAGACGTACGATTATAAATCTTCACTTTAATTTCTATATAAGCCTTGCCCGGATAAAGCGTAAATCCCTGCATACCTTTAGTACGAAACATTCTCTCCACTTCATTGCACCATATTGTCTTGCTGCCATCCGCATTTTCCTCTATCAAGAAATCAGTAGGCAAAAAAGTAGAAGGACGGTGATGCTGAGGCCAGTTAAATTCGATTCCTCCAGAAATCCAAGGTCCTGTCAGTCCCACCAATGCCGGTTTCACAACTTGGTTGTAATAAACAAAGTGACGTTTCTTCACCTTATCATAAGCCATGTGTATACGTCCTCCCAACTCGGGAAGCACCATCACCTTGATGTATTCATTCTCGATAAACAACGCATGATATTTCTTGTCTGCTTTCTTATCTGAAATCTTCTCGACTACCGGATAAGGATAAACAGCTCCACAACTTCCCTGATAAACTCTCTTTTCAAGAAAAATAGGATTCTTCTCTTCCTCTCCTATCTCATAAGTAGGAAGCATAATATCTTCCTCCCATGCACGCACCTCACTGCCATGAACGGTACTTTGAATTAAATATTGAGTTATTTTTTCCATAATAAATGATTGTTATTTCACTAATTCTTTTTCTATTTCCTCCAGACTCTTTCCTTTGGTCTCCGGCAAACGGAATACAACAAATATTCCCCCACTCAGGCAAATCAGCCCATACAGCCAGAATGTCCCGGCAGCTCCCAAACCACTATTCAACATCGGGAAAGTATAGGTCAGTATAAAGCAGGCCGCCCACAAAGCGAAAGTGCAAACAGACATGGCAACTCCACGAATACGGTTCGGGAAAATCTCAGAGATAATGACCCACATCACTGTAGCCAAAGTCATGGCATAACAGGCAATAGCCATCACAACAATAATCAACAGCACAACTCCTGTGATATGAAAATAATAAGCGGCTCCCATAAAGGCATAAATTACTGCCAGTCCAAATGATCCGATCAGTGTCAACGCCTTACGTCCCCAACGGTCTACCACAAACATGGCTAGAATAGTAAATATGACATTTGTAATACCGGTCACCACAATATTCATCAAGACATCAGACACGCCATAACCTGCCGCCATAAATATTTCCTGTGCATAGTTGAAAATAACATTAATACCACACCATTGCTGCAAAATAGCCATGACAACACCTATAGTCAGCACTTTATACATAGCAGGATTCAATAATTGACGAAAACCTCCTTCTTGCGTCTGACAGGCTGAAGCCGCTTCTATGGCCGCCAACTCAGTAACAGCATATTCCTTTCCTCCCATACGGGTAAACACCTTGAGTGCAGCCTCCCGCTTTCCCGAAAAGGCTAACCAACGAGGACTCTCCGGTAATATAAAACTAAAAACAAAGAACAAGGCGGCCGGGACAGTCATTGCCCAAAACATCCAGCGCCATCCCATCTGTCCGTTCCATGATTCACGGATCATTTCATGAGTAGCTCCTAATGCCACAGGCTCGGCTATCTGCCAATTAACAATCTGAGAAGTCAAGATACCTAACACTACCGTCAATTGATTGATAGATACAAACCGTCCGCGCAGATGCGCCGGAGCTATTTCTGCTATATACATAGGTGACAAACTGGAAGCGATACCGATAGCAAAACCTCCTATCAGACGAAATACATTAAATAAAGTAAAGGAATGGACAGCCCCCGTACCAACAGCCGTACAAATAAATAATCCTGCCGCCAGAATCAAAATAGGTTTGCGCCCCAGACGGTCACTCAGTTTGCCGGCACTTAGCGCCCCAAACAAACAGCCAATCAAGGCACTGCTCATAGCCCAACCCTGCATGACGGGATTACCGGCTATACCGAAATATTGTTCATAGAAAGGTTTGGCTCCTCCGATTACGACCCAGTCATATCCAAACAGGAAACCTCCCATAGCGGAAATCAAAGCAATAAGGAATAGATAAAAATTAGATTGTGTTTTCATGGTTATCAACTATTAGTTATTTTTTATAATGCAAAGTAACAAAGATTCAAGGGTTTAAGAAATAGAAAAAATTACTTGGGACATGGACAATATTACTATTTTTATTTTGCAAGTTACTTTATCATAAAACAAGGACTACACCTCAATATACTGAGATGTAATCCTCAATCAAGCTATGCAAAGCAATCTATTTTTTACAACAATTCCAGCAAATCTCCACGTTTCATATCCACCGTTATCAAACCTTTTGCATCAGGATTTGCAATTGCCTCCTTACTATTTAAAAGCACTCTATATTTTTTCCCTTGAGGAATTTTCACTTTTAAAACCTGATCAGCAGTAGCTTTTAAAGAAGCTTTATTAATGACAGCATTCGTCCACTCAGCAGTCGCTTCAGCTCCTCCCTTTAAACATAGACCTTTAAAACCACCATCTTTCCATTCAATAGGCAAACAAGGTAAGAATTCTACATAACCCTCATGATTCTGTATTAGCATTTCTGCCATACCAGCTGTACCGGCAGGATTCCCATCAAACGAATAAATATCACCTTCCGCCCCAGCAATGCCACCTGGAGATACAGTCATTAAATTTTCACGTGAAAGCTTACCTTGTAATAATTGGACGCTCTTATACGCTTCCTGCGCATCTTTCAACCGGGCATACATACAAATCATATTAGCACGACTCCACTCTGTATCTTCCCAGTTCTCGGCAGACAAGCGATTTTCAATGGTCTTGCGGGCAGCTTCCGCCAGTTCAGGAGTCTTCTCCAAAGTAATCTGAGAGAAAGGATACAAAGCCAGCAGATGAGAGGTGTGGCGATGGTTGGGATGTGCTTCTTCGAAATCTTCAAACCACTCGCGGATAGCGCCATTGGCACGCAACTGGATGGGAGGAAGTTGGACAATAGCGGTACGCAGGCTATCGGCAAACTCGCGGTCGGTATCTAATATTTCTGAAGCCTGAACACAATTCGACAAGATCTCGTAGGCCAGTTCACGGTCACAGGCAGGCATCATGGAGGCAACCATTTCTTCACCGCCTACTGTACGGAACCAGTTTTCGGGTGAGATGCTCGGCCCTGTCATCAGATAACCACTCTTCGGGTCTTTTGCCAAGAAATCCAAAATGAACTGTGCATTACCTTTCAAAAGCGGATAGGCAGTTTCGGCCAGATATTGCTTGTCCTGTGTAAATTCGTATTGTGTCCAAAGATGAGAAGCAATCCATGAGCCTGCCATAGGAAACAGTCCCCAAATAATCGTGCTGGATGCAGGAGTATATCCCCAAACATTAGCGGTGGTATGGGCAGTCCAACCTTTACATCCATAGACCACTTCGGCAGTCTTTGCACCGTGATGCGCCAAATCCTTAATATAGGTAAACAGGGGGGCATTACATTCGGCAAGATTGCCGACATTGGCTGCCCAATAATTCTGTTCTGTATTGATATCCAGATGATAGTCATTGGTCCAGCCCATGTTGCACGCCTTGTTGTCATTGAAGAAACCCTGCAAGGCAATGGGCAATGGAGAGTTTTCACGAGAACTGGCAATGGTGAGGTAACGGCCATACTGGAAGAACAAGGCATCCAAACCAGTATCAGTCTTGCCTTCCTTCACTTGTTTCCAACGAACATCCGTAGGCAACGCGCGGTTAGCGTCCTGCCCGAAATGAATAGAAACACGATTATACAACGTGTTATAATCCTTTATATGCGCCTGCTTCAATTCATCATAAGATTTAGCTATAGCCTTCTTCACGCCATCAGCACAAAGCTTCTTGTAATCAGGACTTTTATAATCGGTACGCACATCAACAATCAAAGTCACGGCATCAGCTTCTTTTATACCTACTCCAGACTGTTCCATCTTTACCTCTCCATTATCAGCCAAAACGGCTATTCTTCCTTCAAAACAGACTCCGCCCGGACCATGCAAGGGAAAATCTACTTTCCCGGTAAATACCAATTGGTTATCTTCTACAGAAAGATCGGCTTGACGCATCAAATCCAATCCCATATTCATAGTAATGGACTTTTGCTTATCAGCGGTCAAGCGGAGTACGAGAACATTATCCGGGTTTGTAGCAAAATACTCACGTTTATAGTTCACACCGCCGGAGTTGAAAGAAACGCTGCTGATAGCCTCATCCAAGCTTAACGAACGGCGGTAGCCGGTTACTTTACCTTCGGGGTAAATGAATTGCATCTTCAAATCTCCAATGGGAAGATGAGTTCCGAAAGAAGTCTGGTTGCCATGAAGATTATCTCCGGCTATACGGTTTCCTTCCGATAGTTTTCCCTCAAAGAACAACTTTCTGAGCTGGTTCATTTTCTCTCGCCCGAAAGGTTTGTTCTGGTTCTCATTGTACTGGCCGGACCACATTGTCGATTCATTCAATGCCAGTTTCTCTTCCTCTATTCCACCATAAGTCATAGCTCCCAAACGCCCATTACCGATAGGTAAAGATTCCATCCAAACTTTTGCCGGTTGGGCATACCACAATTCTGTAGTTCCACAGGAATCTGTTGCACTCTGGCATCCGGAAAGGGCCAAAGCCATTGCTGCTAAATAAGTCTTAAAATGTTTCATATTTTTCATGATTAATAGTTTCTTCTGAAACAAAAGTAGATATACCTCTCCCATTAGGTAGAGAAAAACTCGCCATTTTTAGACTCTTTTGCTTCAATCGTAACCTATAAAAGGGAGTTATTCAACATTTAGAAATCTTTCCCGGCACAAATTCCAATACTTCACCATTTGTTATCATTTTCCCGGTGAGGCAGTCATTACAAACTCCAACGTTCCGCCATTCATAATATCCTGATGAGTAATATAATTCTTTGTATATTTCTTGCCATTCAGTTTCATGGAGCGGATATAAATCTCATTGTGCTCTTTGCGTGGGGCCTTAATGGTAAAAGTCTTTCCATCAGGCAACTGAATAACCGCTTCCTCCAACATAGGAGTACCGATAATATACTTCCCGCTAACCGGATTTACCGGATAAAAGCCAAGTGCGCCAAACACATACCAGGCAGACATTTCCCCGCAATCATCATTACCGGCATAACCTGAAGAGGAATCATTATACAGTTCATTCATGATATGTGCCACATATTTTTGTGTTTTCCAAGGTTCTCCCGCACACGCATACAGATAAGCCACATGATGGCTCGGCTCATTGCCATGCGCATATTGCCCTACAAAATCGGAAGCATTGTCATTCAGTTCACCACTTTGGTGATTGACTGTGAAAAAGGTATCCAACTTTGCCGTAAAAGCTTTGTTTCCCCCTGTCAGTGAAATCAAGTCAGGTATATTCTGGGGTACATACCAGAAGTATTGCCAGGCATTCCCCTCAGTGAAAGGGTAGCCGCCATTGGCTCCATACTTATAAGGATCGAAAGGCTCCATCCATTCTCCTTTCTTATTTTTCGGTTGAAAGAATTTTGTTTCTGCATTAAATAAATTCCTGTAAAAAGCAGAACGCTTCATAAAACGCCCATAATCCTCCTCTTTCCCTAATTTCCGGGCCAACAGTGCAACACACCAATCATCAAAAGCTTGTTCTAAAGTAATAGAAACAGATTGTGTTTGAATATCCTCAGGCATGTATCCATATTTCTCCCATACTTCAAAAGGAGAGTTCGGATGAGATACGATGGAACTGCTATGAACCGCTTCATAAGCCTTTTCCGCATCCACTCCTGCAACACCTTTCAGCACAGCATCCACAATGACAGGAATGGAGTGATTACCAATCATACAATAATTATCCTGCCCCCATAATTGCCATACAGGCAAATAACCATAATAGTCATATTGCCTCATCATGCTTTTAATAAAATCAGGAATGCGGTCGGTATGCAGCAAAGTATAAAGCGGATGAGCTGCTCTGAATGTATCCCATAAAGAAAAAGTGGAATAATGAACTTCATTATCGGCTACCTTACGTGTCGTATAATCGGCAGCCATATATTCACCATTTACATCGCTCATCGTATTAGGTTGTACCATAGTGTGATATAAAGCTGTATAAAAAATCTTTTTCTGCAAACCGGTACCTTGGATGATGACTTTCTTCAATTCTTTCTCCTAGCTGGCTTCGGCAGCAAAAGCAATATGTTCAAAGTTCCATCCGGGAACCTCAGCTGCCATATTCAACCGGGCATTTTCAATGGAAACTGAAGATAAAGCGACTTTACATATCAATTCATTATTCCACTTCTTGTCGAAACAGAATAATCCACACAGTTCTGTACCATTAATGACAGGAGTATTCTCATACCTCCGATTGCCATCATGTAACTGACTGGATAAGATTGGTTGGGAAAATTCAAGATGGAAATATATTTTCCTCAGTTTTGCCCATCCTGTAATAACACGATATCCTTCTACTACTGTAGGAGAAACTACACGGATTTGTGATTGAATTATCCGGCGGTTCCAACTCTCCTTATTTGCCGAATGATCTAAATCCAACCATAATTTCAACTGACCGCCATCAGAATAGATATAGCGATGTACCCCTACATGCACAGAAGCCGTCAACTCCGCTTGAATCTTCTCATCCGTTAATAATACTTGATAATACCCCGGACGCGCCTGTTCGTTTTGATGAGTAAAAGACGATTTCCTTTTATCACTCATGGTAGGAAATAGAAGGATATCTATAAAATCGGAAGCACCGGTTCCGCTTAAACGTGTATGACTGAAACCATAAATAATAGAATCATTATAATCATATCCCGAAGCTTGTGCCCAATCAGGCGCTTCACGAGTATAGGGACTCAGCTGCACCATACCAAAAGGGACAGTAGCTCCTGGATAATTATTCCCAGAAAGACTGGATTGAACAGCACCGGTTCCAATAAACGGATTAACCCAACGAGTTAGATTTTGGGCACTAATACAATTTACAGAAAGAATAAAAACAGCCAATAAATTTGCAAATCTTTTCATCATAGATTTAAGTTTCATTTATTGGCAAAATTAGTATATCCACACTCCCCACACAGATAAATTCTCGTCTATTTTAGCTTCATTTGCTTCATAAAGGCAAGTTTCTTGCCTCATCACCACTAAATATTACCATTATTCCGTTCATCCCAATTCATTTACCGCTAATAATGATTATCCCGACATCTCCAATCCCTCTTAATGTAAAAAAATCATAAATTCAGGAATGTTACTCCAATTACCGTATTCTTTTCACCTATTTTCTTATATTTGTAAATTATTCCATCACACAAACGTAAAAACAAATGGACCAGACCTTACTAAAATACTGGAAAACTTGTCTTCAAGATGCAGAGCGCAAAGCTATTGCTCTCAAAGGACCACGAATCACCCTAAACATTGATGACAAGATACTTAAATTCATTCCTCTCAAAAGTATTCCTGTTATTTTCCCTGATTGGAAAGCAGAAGACAGCAATGAAAAACAAAAAGTAATGATTGCTCCTTGTATTCTTTTGCCCGAATTTGAAAACGGCTGGACTTCCCAATCAGAAAGACCGGAATATCCCTTCTTGATTACTGCCACCATGTTGCCTGACGGCAAACTAACCGTATGCGAGAACGAATCAGACAGAATCCCAATATTTATTCGTAAATTTTTGGAGCCTAATGCAGCCAATGACCGCACTATAGCTTCTCTTTCAAAAGTAGATCAACTACTATCCAATTTTAACACTGAAGAAACAAAATGGGAGGCCTATTGGCAAGCATGCGAGCAGCTTTTCAAGAAAGCAACCGGCAAAACTTTCAGCACAATGAATTACTATGATAATCCAGAAATCATTATCATAAAAGCCTCCGAGCGCAATATGGCACAGCCCATAATCACACTATATGACAAACTCTTAAAAGATGACAATACCACTCCACATCCCCTGTTGAATTTATTAATACAAACAAAATCTGCTAACGCTCTTCCTATTCCAACTAACCGGAAAGTATATTGCAACCAAGAACACTGGGCACAAATGAGCAGCGACTTTCCTTTGTCCATATCTCAACGCGAAACACTAGCAATGTACACAACACCGGAATGTGCTGATATTTTTGTCGTCAACGGTCCTCCGGGAACAGGAAAAACCACTTTTCTGCAAACTGTCATCGCAAACAGACTTGCTCATAACATTCTAAACAATCCGGAAGAGCCGGAAATTATAGTTGCAAGTTCAGCTAATAATCAGGCGATCACCAATATCCTAAAGGATTTCAAAGCGGAAACAACCAATGACACAACACATCCCCGGTTGTCCAACCGCTGGCTACCCGAACTGGATACATTAGGCCTATATCTGTCAGGGAAAAAAGAGCTGCAACAACAGTACAAAATGATGTTCAACCCCAAAGGGGATGGATTTCCGGCAGCATACGATACACCTGAACGTCAAGAAGAGTACAAACAATTCTATCTGCAATGCTTCAATAACTTTTTCAAGAAAAACTATCAAGACGAAACAAAATGCCGGCAATTTCTCCGTAAAGAAATGCAAGCCCTCCAAAAAAAGATTATTCTCTGTATCCAAGCTGCCGAAACAACAGAATACGGAAACCGGAAGGAAAACAATATATTACAGAAGTTTATCCGTAAATTCCATGAGCCATTACCCTCCTACGACAAAGTAATAGAACAGTGGACTTTGACAGAAGAATTCAAAGAACGTTACGAAAAAATAAGTTCCAACCCTGAGTATGGCAACTTACCTTATACAGAAGACATGGCAGTAAGGCTGGATATCAGCTATCGGTATCAAATGTTCTGGTATGCCATACATTATCGGGAAGCCGAGTTTATTCACCGGTTAAGCAAGTGCGATGAAGGTAAGCAGCGCACACAAGAAGCCTATACCCAAAGATTAAAACGTTTGGCTTGCGTAATGCCTGTTTTCATCTCTACTTTCCATTCTCTACCCAAGTATATGACCTATGCGGAGAACGGAAAATGGGATATTCCTTTATACAATGGAATAGATCTGTTGATTGTAGATGAATCCGGACAAGTTTCACCCGAACTTGCCGTTCCCTCCTTCAGTTTGACCAAGCAAGCGATTTTAGTAGGTGATATTCAACAAATAGAGCCTGTATGGTCCATTTCTGATGAATATTCATTCATTAATTTAAAGAATCTGGGCATTGTTTCCAACCAGTCCTCGGAAAAATACCGTTTTTTAGAAAACAATGGTTTCCTTTCTTCTTCCGGAAGTATAATGAAACTGGCACGTAAAAGCTGTAATTTTACAGTAAAAGGTGAAAAAGGAGCTTTTCTGACCGAACACAGACGATGCGTAGATTCCATTATTGCTTATTGCAATGATTATGTTTACCACGGCAGGTTACTTCCTAAAAAAGGTAACGAAGTAAAATACAAGTCCCTCCCTTCCAAAGGATATGTACACATCAACAGTTACAGCAGCCCTGGAAAAACAGGAAGTCGCCTCAACCGGGCTGAAGCGGAAGCCATTGTCTGTTGGCTGGAACTGGAAAAAGATAATCTGGAAAAGACCTATAAAAAGCCTATTCATGAAATTGTAGCCGTAGTAACTCCTTTTAAAGCCCAAGAGGCCGAAATACGGCATCAAATACAAAAAATATCAGGAAATGAGAAATATAAAGATATGATCATCGGCACCGTACATTCCCTGCAAGGTGCCCAATGTCCGATTGTTCTTTTTTCAACAGTCAACTCTCCCGAAGACCATTCTCTTTTTATGGAGCGTGATGGAAAATACAATATGCTCAATGTAGCGATATCGCGCGCTCAGCATCATTTCATTGTTTTTGGCAACATGAATATTTTCCATCCGGAAGAAAACACCCCGGTAGGAAATATGGCTAAATGGCTTTTCGATGATCCATCCAACGAGATTTCCAACAACTTTATTTACCAACAGGAAGTTCCGCTGTGCACCTACCACCCCACCCTTCGTCTGTCCACCACAGAAGAGCATATCCAGGTTCTGCACCAAGCTTTTGAAAAAGCAAGACACCGTCTGCTGATTGTATCTCCATTCATATCTATCCACGCCATAGAAAACGACCAGTTGGTTCCGCTGATACGCCACACGGTACAACGAGGAGTGGATGTCACAGTCTACACCGATTCGTCTCTAGATTATGATACGAAAACTAATCAGTTGCTCAGCCGTGCCGAAGAGGGACGGAACATATTAATAGAAAATGGCGCAACCCTCATTGAAGTAAAAGGTATCCACAATAAATCATTGGCCATTGATAACCATACACTTATAGAGGGTTCTTTCAACTGGTTATCTGCCAACCGCCATAAAGAATACTCCCGCCACGAATGTTCCATAGTTGTATCATCTGTTCAAGCCGATGAGTACATCAACAATCTGATAAAGGAACTAGAAAGCAGAGAAAAAACCTTTCAATCCCTATCTAAGCCTACAATCAATCTTGACATTGACCAAAAATATCCGGGGTTCTTTACAAAAGAATCTTTTAATGATTGTACAGAAGAAGATATTTGCCGTATAAAACAAAAAGTCCAAGAGTTAGGCATTCAGAAAACAGTCCTTCCACCTTATATCCATAAACAACGTGAAACTTTCCCACGTGCTTATGAACCCTGGTGCACAGAAGAAAAGGAAATTATATGTGAGTTGATGCAAAAGACCAATCATCTTTCTATTTTTATAGAATGTCTGCAACGTACAGGACAAGCAATTCAAATTCAGATAGAAGGCAAAAACAATTGATTATAATCCTGAACTGATATCCTTTTTATGATATTCGGGAAACTTGGGAAACAAGAATCAGTCCCTATACGGAAGAGAGGAGAAGGCAAAAGGTAATTTGCCTTTTCCTCTCTTCCGTATAGCATATGCAACTCCTGCCCAAAGTTCCTTATTTTTTGGAATACATCCAGGTCCATTTATGCCAAAGACTCTCTAACGGTCCCTGCTTATGTCCTTTCAACCACCATTTGCAGAACTGTACTTGCAACAAAAAGAGTACAAAACCAACCAGCAAACTCAACGTATATCCACAGTACGGAGCCAGATAAAGTCCGAAAGGGAAATAAATAATAGCTCCGGCAATAGATTGGGTGATATAATTGGTCAGACTCATCCTACCATAATAACGAAGATTTGATACAAAATTCTTAAACCTATCCCGTTGATAAAGCAATACAAAAGAAGCAACCAGTACAAATGTAAAAGCGAACTTTTGCCACATATCAAAAGCAGTTCCGGCAGTCTGGCGAATGAGTTCACTGTCACTAGCCATAATCAACTCTTTCAGTTGGAAAAGCGGAGCAAAAGAGATAGCGGAAATGATAAGAGCCTTCACCCAAAAACGAGTATGTTTTTCGGAAGTTACAAACAATTGTTTGCGTCCGATATACAACCCCATCAAGAACAAGCCGGCAGTCTGCCAAAAACGCCCTGCTCCCAGAGCCCAATATAGACTGGCTTTCTGACCAAAGGTCATATTCTTACCCAAAAACTCCCACAAATTCCCCTCTTTGGTATATTCCGCCACTTCTTTATACATCGCGCCCACTCTCCAATCGGGCAAAGTATGAGAAGGATCAAACAGACCTACTATATAATGATACCACTCAACGGGCTGCAATAGAAACAAAATAGCCGTAACTAGTATGGCACAGTCACTCCACTTGCGCACCACGAACAATACGATTCCCACTACCGAGAACAGCAACAACACATCTCCTGCCGGAAAAAAAGCTGCATTCAGCGTAGCAAAAGCTACCAATAACAGCAAACGCCACAGAAAACGATAACCAAAATCTTTTCCTTTACGCTGTTGGTTAGCCGACTGAATATAAAATGTAAATCCAAACAGCAAAGCAAAAATGGCATACGATTTTCCAGCCAATAAAGTAAATGTAACATTGAATACCCCGTCATTCAGTATATTCAACCATGCAGGCTGGTCTACCGGATAAACCGGAAAGATGAAATGCTCCAAACTATGCACTAAAAGAATTGCCATGACTGCAAATCCCCGTAAAGCATCCACCACCTCAACGCGTGGCAGTTTTTCTGATAATTGTTTTTCCATGAACTAGTTATTATTGTTTATTTAAAATTCGTTTTACCCAGCGGTTGGCCGGTTTCTCAAAATAGTAATAAGAAAGCAGACTCAGCCCGATAGCGACTGCAAAGATAAGCGGAATACTGATATACAGACTGATATGCCAATCGTATGTTTGCGCCAACTGCACATAAGCAAATAATATCCACTATACTCTCCTCTTCGGTGCTATTCCTGCTCTACATATCCGGGGGAGCGGTGAGCAACATTGGATAATAGACTACAGACAATATCATCAGAGTTTTGACAACTCTTACCAAAAACTGTATATTAAAAAGAGAAACTGATTTCCTACAATATTTCCTTTAAATTCCAAGCCTGTATATGCCTGACCCCTTCATTGGAAGGGAATTGTACCTCATCCATGGAAACGACATATTTTTCATAATTATCACCTATCGTCAGCAAAGGAGCATATTCCCGTTCCATGGTTTGTGCCGTTTCCAACATGTAAGTTGCTTGGAGATAAATCACTCTATCGTCCTTCATAGCAACAAAATCAACTTCTTTATCCCGAAAAGAACCTGTATATACAATATAGCCTAAACGACGAAGTTCCAAATATACTGCATTCTCCAACAAATACCCGACTCCATAAGCAAAGCCCGGATAAAGAAAATTCTTAAAGGACAAGTCATTCAGATAATACTTGCAATTACCTGCCACCACATCCTTTCCTTTTATATTGTAACGTTCTGTTTTATAAGCAAGAAAAGCTTCTTCTATATAACCTAGATAATTAGATAAGGTATCATAACTCACCTTCCGGTTCTTGGATTTAAAGAAATTAACAATATGCTGAACGGAAAACAGATTGGACGCATTATTCACCAAATAAATAAAAATATCATCCAATAACCTTACATCACGAACGGGTTTACGCTTCACTATATCACGCAACAAAATCGTATCTTTCACAGAAGCGACGTACTGTTTTTCTGACTCGACAGTGGGCAGGTTGTACAATTCGGGCAAACCGCCTTTCTGTAAATAGACCAAATAAGAAGCCCGACCAGCAGGTTGCTGCATCAACTGTAAATATTCAGCATAACTATAGGGGAATATATGAAATTCTACATAACGACCCCACAAAATTGCCAATCTTGTCGGTATAAGATTTCCGTTCCAGTCCCAATTGATACGTATTTCCACCCCAAAGGTTATACTTTTCTAAAGCGTTCCATTTATCGTCCATACTCGAATCTTTTCCCACAAAGATAGTTTTTTTCGAGTATAATCGAAAAAAAAGCACTGTTTATTTCTTTTTTCGAGTATAATCGAAAAAACGTATCTATCTCAAACTGAATTAAAGAAAACGAATACAATCCGGCAGTATGTAAAATTTAACAAATTACTTAAACAAGCAAACTATTATTTTCCTACATTTGTTACCAGTGAAACTTTAAATACGAAAGAACATGAAAGCAAATCCTGTATTTAGTTTATACATCCCTACCAAATTAGTATTTGGTTGCGGAGAAATCAAGAAATTATCCAGTGAAAAATTACCGGGAAAAAAGGCACTGGTCGTCATCTCATCCGGAACTTCCATGCGGAAATATGGATACTTGGAGAGAGTACTTGCCCAATTAAGACTGAATAATGTAGAAACACTGGTTTACGATAAAATCCTTCCCAACCCCATCAAAGAACACGTCATGGAAGCAGCCGCCATCTGCCGGGAGGAAAAGTGCGACTTTGTAGTAGGACTGGGAGGCGGAAGTTCCATCGACTCAGCCAAAAGTATAGCTGTTATGGCCTGCAACGACGGTGACTACTGGGATTATGTATCAGGGGGTAGTGGCAAAGGACGTCCTGTTACCAAAGCACTTCCCATTATCGCCATCCCTACCACCGCCGGAACCGGAACAGAAATGGATCCATGGACAGTGATTACCCACGAAACGGCTCAAGAAAAGATAGGCTTCGGTTGCCAGCTGACCTTCCCTACCTTATCTATTGTAGACCCGGAACTGATGGTTTCCATTCCTCCGCACCTCACCGCCTATCAAGGGTTCGATGCATTCTTCCATGCCGCAGAGGGTTTTATCGCCAATTGTGCAACACCCATCAGTGATCTTTACGCCTTAGAAGCCATCCGTCTGATCTACAAATATCTGCCAGTAGCCGTAGCCGACGGAAAGAATTTGAAAGCGCGTGCCAAAATTGCTTGGGCCAGCACCTTGGCAGGCATGGTGGAAGCCACTTCAAGCTGCACTTCCGAACATTCATTAGAACATGCCATGAGTGCTTATTATCCACAACTTCCTCATGGAGCAGGACTCATTGCCTTGTCTGAGGCATACTTCGAAACTTTCCGGCATGACTGTACAAAACGTTACATGAAAATGGCTGAAATGATGACCCAGAAAAAGAGCAACCGTCCGTCCGATTTCATTGATGCATTGATTACACTGCAAAAAGAATGTAAAGTACATTCTATCAAACTGAGCGAATTTGGTATCCAATCCGAAGATTTCCCCAAATTCCTGCAAAATGCAAGAGATACGATGGGAGGACTGTTCACTCTCGACCCACGCCCGATTACAGACGAAGAAATCCTGCATATCTTTAAAAATTCTTATAAATAATGGATAAAGAACTAGACCTTGCCGTAACCTGTTACGGCAAGGTAAAACCATTGAAATATGATTTGGTCCTCCTCCCTTGGGGAGCTACCGAACCGCATAATCTGCACCTGCCTTATCTGACAGACTGCATTCTGAGCCACGACATCGCACTAGATGCTGCAAAACTGGCAAAAACACATTACGGTATTCGTTGCATGGTCATGCCTTACGTCACTGCCGGTTCACAGAATCCGGGACAACGCGAGCTGGATTTCTGCATCCATTATCGCTATGAAACGCAAAAAGCGATTTTAAGCGACCTAGTTGCCTCTCTATACGCCCAGGGATACCGCAAAATGGTCATTATCAACGGACATGGCGGCAATACATTCAAAAGTATGATACGTGACTTGTCACTGGACTATCCCGACTTCCTGATAGCCAGCAGCGAATGGTTTGCCTTTGTTCCTGCTAAAGAGTACTTTGATGAACCGGGTGACCATGCAGATGAATTGGAAACTTCTGTTATGATGCATTATCATCCGGAATTGGTAAATTTAGACGAAGCCGGAAACGGAGATTATAAGAAGTTCACCTCACAAATGTTGAATGAAAAAGTGGCATGGATTCCGAGGAACTGGCAAAAAGTTTCGCAAGACACCGGTATAGGCAATCCCAAAAAAGCAAGTGCCGGAAAAGGGAAGAAATACGCCGAAGCAGTCGTTGCAAAATATGCATTGCTGTTTGAAGAGTTGGTACATAAAGAACTTTATTAATAGTTTTAGAACTAAATAGGTTTATTTTCTTCATAATAAAAAGCATAAATTTAGCACATCATATAAGTCACATTCAATTATATCACTGCATATAAACCAGTTACCCAACAATATATTCTGAAAAATATTCCAAAATATATTCTGTCTCTTATACACATCTGACGCTGCCGACGACT
>ERZ1026999.119-NODE-119-length-51444-cov-9.634513_pt1 | contig 51444 bp, 47 predicted proteins | sample MGYA00519453_ERZ1026999 | MGnify/ENA primary metagenome ERZ1026999 (study PRJEB26926, sample SAMN06164453) | human gut metagenome | biome: ENVO:00009003; feature: ENVO:2100002; material: ENVO:00002003 | host: Homo sapiens | place: USA | collected 2012 ...
ATACGAGATTACTACGCGTCTCGTGGGCTCGGAGATGTGTATAAGAGACAGTTTGCCTACTTATAAACATCATACGATTTTTGCTTCGACATCCACAGGTGTCAGTTTAAACAGCACACAATCAAAAACTATATATATATAACAACTGACTGACCAAAAAAAGATAGTACAAGATAGGTATCAGATGCTTCTGATTCAATAGTATAGTCTTATTTTCGTCACCACCACGCTCGAAATATGCCCTGACTTGAGCTCACGAAAACTGAAATGAAATTGATTGAATAATTATTCTCCTGAGAATTTCCTGATTATTTTATACTATATAGAAAACGAATATTTTTAGAATTGATTATGTAGATTGCGGTTTGAAATTTTCCAGATGGTTTACTGCATACCTACAACAGGGAACGCTCCCCGTTTGCAGTAATTCCACTGGAAAAGTAACCGCCTGTTTACTCCTCGATTCCGGCAAGTGCCGTCAGTTTTTCCTTTGTAAAATGATTAAAGACCGCAATCGTACGCCCTACAAGGATCACGGCAAGCACTGTTCCGATCCCGATCCCATGCAACCGCCCGGTGCAGACCAGACTGATCGCAATCGTAATTGTCACGTTGAGCACATCAAAACAGTTCTTCGTAAATCCGACACTTCTGTGAATACAATCCGCAATCGCCTGTACGATTCCATCGCCAGAATTAATAATCCTGCAATATAGATCAATACACGATAGATCATTGATTTTTTCATAGAATAATTTCCCTTCCTTCTATAACCTATTATTCAATTTTTTATTTATTTTTCAATGCCTGAGATTCCTTCTTGTTTTACTTGACATTTTGTATTGTTTGTATTATTGTAGCTAATACAAAATACTGTATGATATTTACGGAAGGAGAAAACATGGTAATTTCCATCAATGATGCCTCCGAGATTCCGATCTACCAGCAGATCCGCAATCAGATCGTGCTCGGCATTTCGGACGGGCGGCTTGCTCCGGGCGAACAACTTCCCACCGTGCGGGCACTGGCAGAGGAGATCGGTATCAACTCCATGACCGTCAGCAAAGCCTACACCCTCTTAAAACAGGAGGGCTACATCTACACCGACCGCAGAAGCGGTGCCCGCGTGCGGCAGGAATTTGAAACGAATAAAGAATTGTCGGAAAAATCCCAGGAACTGCTGCGCCAGATCATTTCCGAAGCGAAAGTAAGCGGCATGACGCAGACAGAATTTTTCGACTTATGCAAACGCATCTATAAGGGGTGATTGTTATGATTATGATTATGAATATTATCTTTTTTGCAACCATGTATCCGATCGTCTTTATCATGCTGTTTTTATTTTCCACACAAAATAAGTATGAGAACGGACGCCTGTTTGCCGTAAACATGAAAAAAGAATGGATAAAAGATGCCACCGTCGCAGACATCCGGCAAAAATTTAAAAAGGAAATGCGTTACTACGCCATTCTCCTTGCGATTGTTCCATTTGTAAGTCTGCTGACCTCCCATATGTCCATTCAGCTTACCATCTGGATGTTCTGGCTTCTGGCAGCGATTTTTCTGCTTTCCCTGCCGATCATGCGTGCGAATCACCGGTTGAAAACATGGAAAACGCAAAACCATCTGTACGAAGACCGGCAGCCGGAACATTATGTGGAATTAAAACAGGCTGGCTCCGTAAGAAAAGTCCTGTTTCTCCCGTTTTTCCTGCCAAATATCATCAGTATTGCAAGTGCCCTGTTGCTGCTTCCAAAGTCCAGCGGGCTTGGGATTTCCTGTCTGATCGGTGCCTCCTGCGGGCTGGTCTTCTGGCTTGCAGCTGTATGGATAGACCGCCAGCCGGTTTCCGTCATCAGTACGGACAGTGACGTGAATATCAATTATGCACGCGCAAAGAAAAACCTCTGGAAGAACTTCTGGCTGATCTCCTGCTGGCTGAACACGGCACTGATCCTGTTTCTGGAGATCCTTACCCTGTCTGCCAGACACATGGGAATATGTTCCATCGCCGGCATGATTGTTTATACACTGCTTTTACTCCTGCTGTGCATTTTCTGCATGATAAAGCTGAAAAAAATTGACCGGAGCTATGCACAGAAACGGAATCTGACCAGCGATGAAAATGATGACAGAAACTGGATCGGCGGCATCCTCTACTACAATCCGTCCGATCCCCATACGATGGTAGAACAGCGCGTCGGCATCGGGACAACGGTAAATATGGCCACATCCCTCGGAAAAGGACTTACTATTTTCAGTGCCATTATGATGCTTTCCTGCCCTCTGTTATGCATATGGCTGATTCAGGAGGAATTTACTCCCATTGATCTGGTGATCCAAAACCACACACTATGCGCACAGCATCTGAAAACAGATTATCAGATTCCGCTTAGTGAAATCAAAGATCCCACACTTCTTACCGCAAGTGATCTGCCGGACTGGACCAGAACATACGGCACCAGCATGGATACATTGGAAAAAGGCACATTTACCATCTCCGGAGGGGAGGATGTCAATGTTTTCTTAAATCCAGAAAATGATGCGTTTCTCCAATTTTCCGCAAATGGGAAAACTTACTATATGGGCGGTGTAGACGATACCCAGACAAAGGGGATTTATGAAGAACTGCTGACCCATTAGGTCCGCAGTCTTTATTGGAAGGTCGCAAGACTTTTTATATCATACGTCCCCTGTATGACTGGATTTACTGATAAAAGAAGACATCTCTGTTCCGAAAAATTTAATGAACCGGTATATTCACAAAACGTCTGTTTCAGAATCTGCAGATGAAGAACTTGAGTTTGATTAAACCTTGTAAAAATGGTGGCTGATTTATTGACCATCGCAAAAAATTGAAAAACTTACACCATCACTTCACAAACTTTATTCAAATTTTATTTCAGGTAAACTTAAATAGGATGTGGGACATATGGAGCTTTTTCTTTCGACTATGTCCCACATTTTCCTTTTGTTGGGACATATGCAGATTTTCTTTTGACTATGTCCCACATTTTCCTTTTGTTGGGACATATGCAGATTTTCTTTCTGATTATGTCCCGTTTTTGGATTTCTGTGGGAGGTTCCCTCGCCTTTTTTTTGCATATGTCCTGCTTTCGGATTTCTGTGGGAGGTTCCCTCGCCTTTTTTTGCATATGTCCTGCTTTCGGATTTCTGTGGGAGGTTTCCTCGCCTTTTTTTGCATATGTCCTGCTTTCGGATTTCTGTGGGAGGTTTCCTTGCCTTTTTTGGCATATGTCCCACCTTTTAATACCGCCACAAAATCTTTATCAGATGATACTTATTTGTTTATCAACATACCCTGTATATAAATTTCCAGAGCAAAATACTCTCATTTTCCTGCCTTTCAGAATTATTTAAAATGATAAGTAATTAACTTTTGCACAATTGCAGTATCCAGCGGCTGCTCCATAGTCTCATATGTTGTAATCAGCCGATCTCCCGGATATATGCCATTTCTCGCATACATATGTAACTTATCCGCGGCATTCTTTGCATATTCAGGCAAGTCCATCTTCCCAAAATGTTCCCAGTAAATTTCTTTTCCTGTCAGCGGATGAAGAATTGTAAAATCCGGATAAAACACTGCCTTCCCGATTTTTAATTCACACTCATAACGGTATGCAATTTTTTCCATATACAAATTCATTGCAATCAATGCTTCTGACTTGGATCGTACATATTCATTTTTACAGCTTTTATACTTCAATTGTTCGGGATAATTGGGATTTTTAGGATAGGAAGTATCACTCCATATAAGTTCTTCCTGCGTAACCATCTGATAGAATGGACAGAGCAATTCCTGATACGCCGGATCTTCTGAAAGAAACCTGTCCGACTTTTTATTTTCACCAACTGCATGTCGTTGATAAAGTTCTAATGCATACAGTTCTTTTTTACACTCTGTCTGTTTTTCCAATAAGAATCTTTTGTATGCCAACTGCTGTGCATATTCTCTGTGTTTCTTTGGAATATACGTCTGTGTGTGACCGTCACTGTGAAACCATTTCACCCGGTTTCCATTGTGAACACAAATAATTTTTCCATCAGGAAGATGCAATAGTTCTTCACTGATTTGTTGTAATTCTTTCGTAAGCCTTCTCTTCTCCGAAAGAATCTGATAATAAATTGTTATAAAAACCTCTCCTTTCTGTGCATTAATATGACGTTATTAAAACACAACTTCATTCTCATGTAAAGTAAATTTTTATATTTTTTAACAATGGGATATATCGGAAAAAAGTAAATTCATATATCCCGCACCTCCCTTCTGTTGGGACATATAAAATTTTTCTTTACATAGATATCCCGGCAATTTATCTCTTCAGGATATATAGCAACTTTCTTTGCAATTATGTCCCATTTAGAAATCACTACGGGACTTTTTGTCTTATTTTTGGTGTATGCATCCCGTTTTCAGTCTCTCAAGGGACTTTTTCATCAAATTTTTTTACATATGTCCACTCCCCTGTTTCTCGCAGGATCTTTTCATAACTTTTTCCCACATATGTCCCATATTTTAATTTTTTCGTACAGATTTATATATTCGCATGCCGTACTTCTCTGCCGGAATCCGGTAATCCTTCAGCTGTTTGTTGGTCTCTGCCTGTAAAACTGCCTTCGCCAGTTCCAGATTTTTCGTTTTTTCTTCTGTGGAAAGTTTTAAAAAATGCATTGCTCATACAACTTCCTACACCCTATATAAGTTTATATAATTTTTCACAACAAGGTGATGAACTTTCTCTCTATTCTGTAAATAATCAACATGTATCCTTTTGAGTTTCTGATACCATTCTTTTTCCCACATCTTCCATACAAATTCTGATCCCCGTTATTATATATTTACAACTGCAATTCTTACAAATCCCACCATTGTTTTCGCATTTTGATACAAACGCATAATAGTTTACAAAAATTTTACTGTAAATTCGTATATCCTCACAAATGCGTTATTATGTAGATGATGTTATAATACGTAGAATAAATACAGGAGAAATCTAAACATATGTCAAAAGTGGTTCACAGGAAGAAAAGACTTTCCTCCTTTAAATTAATTGTACTGGGCTTTGCCGCTGTCATTTTTGTCGGCGCACTGCTGCTGATGCTTCCGGTCTCTTCGGTTTCCGGAACACAGACTCCTTTTCATGAGGCACTATTCACCTCTGTTTCAGCGGTATGTGTCACAGGGCTTGTTGTACAGGACACCGGCAGTTACTGGTCTTCTTTTGGTCAGACAGTTATTTTGCTGCTGATCCAGACCGGTGGGCTGGGTGTCATCACCGTTGCTGTTTCCTTTGCCATTTTATCCGGACGGAAAATTTCGCTCATGCAGCGCAGTACAATGCAGGATGCAATTTCTGCACCGAAAATCGGCGGTATTGTCCGCCTGACCAAATTCAGCGTACAGGGTACATTATTTATTGAATTGCTCGGCATGACGGCCATGCTTCCGGTTTTCTTCCGTGATTATGGCATCAAAGGCATCTGGATGGCAGCCTTTCACTCTGTATCTGCATTTTGCAATGCCGGTTTTGACCTTCTGGGAACTTCCAGCCAGCCGTTTGTATCTCTGAGCAGATACATCGCAAACCCACTGATCAACCTCGTAATTATGCTTTTGATCATAATTGGTGGCATCGGCTTTCTGACGTGGGACGATATCTGCACCCATAAATGGCATATCAGACGTTATCGCGTACAGAGCAAAGTCATTCTCTGGACATCGGCTTTACTTATTATAATTCCGGCCGTATTCTTTTTTGTTGTGGATTTTACGGGTTCATCAACCGGCACCAGACTGCTGGCCTCCACGTTTCAGTCTGTAACAACAAGAACTGCCGGTTTTAATACCGCAGATCTTACAGCAATGACACCGACATCAAAATCTGTTATGATTCTGCTGATGCTGATCGGAGGATCTCCCGGCTCTACTGCCGGCGGCATGAAAACAACAACTTTTGCAGTCCTTATTTTAAATATGGTTGCCACGTTCCGCCAGAAAGAGGACATTGAAATTTTCGGTCGGCGGCTTGACAGTCATGCCATTAAAAATGCGGCCACCATCGTTGCTTTATATATCATTTTTTTCTTTATTGGAGGGATTGCCATCAGTTCCATCGAACACCTTCCGCTTCTGGACTGCCTGTTTGAAACGGCATCCGCTGTCGGAACCGTCGGACTTACACTTGGAATTACACCAACTCTCGGCATCCCGTCCCAGCTGATTCTGATCCTTCTGATGTTTTTCGGCAGAGTCGGTGGGCTTACCTTAATTTATGCGGCAATTTCCGTAAAGCAAAACGGAGTAAAACTGCCGCTCGAAAAGATAACAGTTGGTTAAAAAGGAGTTGAAAATACCATGAAAAATATATTATTAATTGGATTAGGAAGATTTGGAAGACATGTTGCCATACAGCTGAACAATCTTGGTCACGAAGTGATGGCAGTCGACAACAACGAAGAACGTGTCAATGAGGTTCTTCCGTTTGTCACCAATGCTCAGATCGGTGACAGTACCAATGCCGATTTCTTAAAATCCCTTGGCATTGGTAATTTTGATGTGTGTATGGTAACGATAGGTGGAAATTTCCAGAATTCCCTTGAAACTACTTCCCTGCTCAAGGAACTCGGTGCAAAAACGGTTGTATCGCGTGCAGAACGGGATGTACAGAAAAAATTTCTTCTGCGAAACGGTGCAGACGAAGTTGTTTATCCGGAAAAACAGATTGCAGAGTGGGCTGCTATCCGGTATACTGCCGATCACATACGCGATTATATTCAGGTGGATGAGGCACATGCAATTTTTGAAGTGGAAGTTCCGGAAAACTGGATTTCCAAAACAATCGGTCAACTGGATATCCGGAAAAAATTCGGAATCAATATTGTTGCCATCCGGGAAGACGACAAAATTAATATGGCAATTTCTCCAAATACCGTATTCCAGTCTGGTACCACATTGCTTGTTCTCGGTGAATATAAAGAACTTCAAAAATGTTTCCGTATGTAGTTTCTATTTCCATAACAGATTCCACAGGTTCTGATAAGCAGCTGTTTCATACAGATTTATATAATTACATGCCGTACTTCTCTGCCGGAATGCCGGATATAAAAATCCTGCTTCTGGCAGTCCCGGCTCATATTCTCCCTCAAGCGGTCCCACGGCACACAGAAGATAATTGTATACTTCCTCGGAACCTTCCTGCCATTCCTTATCGGTTCCTTTCACTGGAACATCATACATTCCATGAAACAAAAAACAATAACTTTCTTTTCCCGGTGCAACATGTTCCCCGATCATTTCATAAAGCAGATCCAAAAACGCATCGTTCTGCAGCCCGGACTCTTTGATTCCATCCAGAAGCTGCCAGATACTTCCCGGCTTTCTTGCGGTTTCCGGAATCCGGTAATCCTTCAGCTGTTTGTTGGTCTCTGCCTGTAAAACTGCCTTCGCCAGTTCCAGATTTTTCGTTTTTTCTGCTGTGGAAAGTTTTAAAAAATGCGTGTTGAATGTACCATCTATATATCCTTCTGCATCATAATATGCACCGGCGATCCGGTCAATGTGTGACCGCGCCGGAGTCATGCGCCGTGTCAGTTCGAGCATGTCTTCCCGATTAATCATGATTTCCTTCTCCGATCTTCATTTAAGAAAATTATACTGGTATTTTCCAGATTTTCCAAGAGAATATCAGATTATAATTTACATAATCCTGTTATTTTGTATATTTAATCGCATAATAGTATGTAAGTGTGCTGTTTCTGCGGAAATAGTTGAGTCTGCAGGCATTCCTGTGATATGATACATTTACACGGGCAAACGTGTAATTAGAGGAGGGTACTGCATGGGAAATTATTTAAACCAGGATGGAAAAAAATTTTACGAAATTACACATTCTGATATCTACGTGGATAAGACAGAATTATTGACCTATACAAATTCTGTCTTACAGACTCTGCAGAAATATATATGTATCAGCCGTCCCCGCCGTTTTGGGAAATCAATAACCGCCAGCATGATTGCTGCCTACTACAGCCGTGGCTGTGATGCAAAAGAACTCTTTTCCCCATATAAAATTGCCCGGAATCTGGATTTTGACACCTATCGTAATAAATACAACACCCTGTTTTTAAATATGCAGGAATTTTTAAGCCGGACGAAAAACATCTATGAACTGCTTGATCGCATGAAACGGCTGGTACTGCGGGATTTAAAACGGGAATACCCGAATGTTGATTATTTTGATGATACAGATCTTATTGAATCCATGCAGGATGTATATCAGGAAACTAACTGTCCTTTTGTCGTAATCATTGATGAATGGGACTGTATTTTCCGGGAATACAAACAGGATAAAGAAGCCCAGGAAATCTATCTGGATTTTTTGAGGGATATGCTAAAAGATAAGTCCTGTATTGCACTCGCTTATATGACAGGAATTCTTCCGATCAAAAAATACGGAACCCATTCCGCTTTAAATATGTTTGATGAATTTTCCATGATAAATCCGGGACCTCTTGCATCCTATGTCGGCTTTACCGAACTGGAAGTCGCTGCCCTTTGTACAGATTATCATATGGATCTGGATGAAATAAAAGCATGGTATAATGGATACTCTTTTGAAAAAATACCATCCATCTATAATCCGAGGTCTGTTGTAAGCTGCATGCGTTTTGGGAAAATTGGAAATTACTGGAACCAAACAGAAACATTTGAAGCCCTGCAGATTTATATCGATATGAATTTTGAAGGATTAAAAGATGATGTTCTCAGTATGATAGCCGGGGAATCCGTTCCTGTCAATACCGGAAGTTTTACCAATGATATGACAACCTTCCGCACCGAAGATGATGTGTTGACTCTTTTAATCCATCTGGGCTATCTTAGCTATGACTACGAAAACAAAACCGTAAAAATACCAAACAATGAAGTGCGTGAAGAATACGTTAACAGTGTTTCCGTATCCGACTGGGGCGAAATCTCTAAAGCCCTGAAAAATTCAGCAGACACCCTGCAGGCAATCTGGCAGGGAAGGCCAGAACAGGTAGCACTTGGGATTCAGCAGGCGCATTTTGAGACATCACATATCCAGTATAATGATGAAAATGCGTTAAGTTATACGGTTTCACTGGCACTCTATGCCGCACGCAATTTCTATACGATACACAGGGAATTTGCCGGCGGTAAGGGATTTGCGGATATGGTATTTCTTCCACGGAAGAAGTTTCCGGATAAACCAGCACTTGTTATCGAATTAAAATGGGATCATAGTGCACAGGGCGCAATCACGCAGATTAAACAAAAACAATATTGTGAAAGCCTGAAAGAGTATCATGGAAACCTTTTACTGGTCGGAATCAATTACGATACCAAAAGCAGGATTCATACATGTAAGATAGAACCATTTTCTTTGTAAGAAACGGGAGGGCACTGCCCTCCCATTTCTTATAGCATTTTTTCAATTTCTTCTTTCTCCGGCATCACGCGGAGCGCGCCTTTGCGCGTCGTGATCAGAGAAGCCGCCGCATTGGCAAAACGAAGCATCTCTTTCAAATCTTTCTCTTCAAGCCCCTCCAGTCCATGCTCCAGCACATAATGCAGAACACACGCACAGAACGTATCTCCCGCACCGGTCGTCTCAATCGTATTTGGCTGAAGAAACGGCTTTGCCTCCACAATTCTGTCTTTATAATGCGCCCGGCTTCCCTCTTTTCCCATGGAAACCAGTATGAGCGGAACCGGATAGCGTTCCCGTATCCAGCGGACTCCATCCGTATAATCTTCTTTCCCCGTCAGCCACTGGATTTCATTATCCGATATTTTTAAAATATCACACTGTCCCAGACCATATAACACCTGTTCCCTGGCATCTTCCATGGAGTCCCAGAGCGGTTTGCGGATATTCGGATCAAAGGAAATGAGCGCGCCTGCTTCTTTTGCGACCGCGATCGCTTTTTTCGTTGCTGCGCGGACACCTGGATGCGTCATGGACAACGTTCCAAAATGAAAGATTTTTGCTCCGCGGATTATTTCCTCCGGCAGTTCTTCTTCCGTCAGCATCATGTCCGCACCAGGATTACGGTAAAAGGAAAAATCCCGGTCTCCATCCGGATACGTATGTACCAGTGCCAGCGTTGTGTGCACCTTGTCATCCTTTAAAAGTCCGGCTGCATCAATACCGACTTCCGTGATCGCATCTTCCAGCTGCTTTCCGAAAAAATCGTTTCCTACTTTTCCGATAAAAGCCGTCCTATGTCCTAAGCGCGACAGCATTGCCAGCACATTGCACGGTGCGCCTCCCGGATTTGCCTCAAACAGCGGATTGCCCTGCCCGCTGACTCCGTTTTCGGTAAAATCAATGAGCAGTTCCCCCAAAGCCACTACGTCCATGTTCTCTTCCTCCTGTTACTTTTTATAATACAATATCATACTTTTCGACCGTAATATACATCTTTTTATCGCTGAAAAACCGGATTCCCTCTGCCTCCAAAGGGGTACAGACCGCTGTTGTTGCCACCTGCTGCCCGTCATTGATAAAAAGCTCAATGGACTGACGGTCCAGAATAAACCGCATTTTTTTAAGTCCTTTTGGATCTGCAATTTTAATTTTGCGCACGCAGACCACATCTCTTGTCACCCCACAATACGTGCGGTCAATCTCCAATATTCCTGTTCCCTTATGATAAGTAAAACTTGTCTCGTATTCCTCATCTGCGGCAAGCTGTATGGAAAAAACGTTAAAATCCTGTTCATCCATTGTAACAGTCAGATCCATCGTCCGTCCGCAAATGCCGGAAAGTGCTGTCTCACCATCAATCTCTGCATGCTCATAATGGCACGGATTCTTATGATACTGCGCAATCTCCCGCACCGGCTGCTGCCAGATCTGTCCGTCTTTTACTTCCAGCTCCCGCGGAAGAGTCATCATGCCCTGCCAGTCCTGCGTATCCGGCACCACACAGGCATCCCATGACTTCATCCATGCAATCATCACACGCCGCCCATCCGGGAGAAGTGTGGTCTGAGGTGCATAAAAGTCCAGTCCGTAGTCAATCGTATGCGGTTCTTCTTTTTCAAATATATGCGAATTTTTATCATAATTTCCAAGAAAATAAACAGAATTATTTCCATTGTGGAATTCATATTTTTCCGCTTTCATATTCTGTGGGGAACAGATCAGTACATGTTTATCTCCCAGTGGGAAAAAGTCCGGACATTCCCACATCGTTCCGACTTTTCCGGTACTGTTTGCCGCAAGAACGGTCTCAAATTTCCATTCTTTTAAATCTTTGCTGGAACAGAGCACGACCTGTCCGATCTGCCTGTTATCCTTGCTTCCGACAATCAGATAATAGGTGTCCTCTTCCTTCCAGATTTTCGGGTCACGGAAATCAATCCGGCTGCAGTTTTCCGGCAGCATCTCCCCGGTCACAACCGGGTTGTTTTCATACTTTACATAATCCCTGCCATCCCCGAATGCGATGCACTGGTTCTGTCGTTCCTCTTCCCTGCCGTCCGGCAGTGTAATCTTTGTGACACCGGTATAGACCAGCACATGTTTGTTATCCGCTTCAATAGCACTTCCGGAAAAACATCCGTTCCGGTCATAGTCCTGATCCGGTGCAAGTGCTGCCGGAAGCTGTTCCCAGCTTATCATATCCGTTGTCACACTGTGCCCCCAGTGCATCGGTCCCCACTCCCTTGCATATGGATAATACTGGTAAAACAGATGGATTTTTCCATTGTAAACGGAAAAACCGTTCGGATCATTGATCCATCCGGCAGGTGCCGAGATATGAAACAACGGTCTGGTATTTTTATCGGTCTGTGCTGCTTTTTCTGCCTCATATGCTCTCGCTTTTTTTAACATCTCACTCATACAAATTCTCCTGTTTATTTTTCTTCTTTCAATGACTCCTGATACTGATCGAAATATTTCTGTTTGATTGCCAGATAATCGGAAAGCCCGTATTTTTCCATTTTCTTTAAATAGGAATCCCACTCTTTGTCGATTCCGCCATTTAAAATCCAGTCTGCTTTTTTCTGCTCCGCATATTTTTTAATATCGGTATCATACTGGGATACTTTATTGGTATCGTCAATACTCATAAACACATTCGGATATACATACTTGCTTTTCATATCCTTCAGATATGTTTCATGCATATTGTCCAGACGCCATTTGGCATCTGCCGGCTGTGTGACATACACATCATAATACTCATTGAGAACTGCAAGCGGACCGTTGACGGACTGCGCCTCACGCACCTCTACCGGTGACTGGTCGCCCAGATCCAGATGCTTCAACATTTCACCGCCATCTTTATTTGTGGACAGTTCAAAAATATTAAACGAATCCTTTTCCCCATAACTTCCCCAGTTATTCTGCGGGGACTGAAGCGGCGCATACATCTGATCAATCCAGGCTGCCGCCAGTGCCGTGTTCCGGCAGCTGGATGTAAGCACGCAGCGGCCTCTGTCAAAACCACTTGTTTCACTGTTATTCTGTCTTGTGATATTTCTGACTCCCTCCGGACCGGTCAGTGCCGGAAGCATCACATAATCGGTATTGTTGTCAATATTTGCAATATCCCAGGTAAAGCAGAGACCGTAACGGTGATTTTTACCTTTTGCCACATAGGTTGACCACTCCTGCGTAAATGCCTCCGGATCTACAAGATCCTCTGTTACCAGCTTATGCAGCCATTCGATGCCTTCTTTATAACCTTCCTGCACGGTCGTATAAATCACGGTTCCGTCATCTTTTACGGCAAAATGATCGCCCGTATCTCCATATCCTTCGCCAAATCCGTTGATGAGAATCGCCGGATCCTGATCGCCATTGTTGATGATAAATGACATCGGAATCACATCTCCCTCGATATCAAACTGTTTTTTCAGATCATCCGCATGATCCCGGAACGCAATCAGCACCTGTTCCAGTTCATCGGTTGTCGTTGGAATATCCAGTCCCAGATAATCCAGCCACTTTTTATTGATATAAGGAATATCCCCGATTGCCTGAATGGCTTCTTTCCCTGCGCCAAGCTGCTCAATCCACGGAAATGAATAAATATGTCCGTCCGGTGCGGTACACATCGTCCGGTATTCCGGATATTTCTCAAAGACCGCCTGAAGGTTTGGCATATATTTGTCAATCAGATTTTCCAGCGGAATAATAATTCCCTGCTTTGCATAACGAAGCAGATCATAATCGCTCATTCCTGCATTAAACAAACCATCCGGAAGGTTTCCAAACTGTGCCAGTGCCAGATTCTTTTTATCGGAAAACTGGTCTGCCACAAAACAGGTCCAGTCAATATGTACATTCGTCTGTTTTTCGAGTCTCTTAAAAATAATCCGCTCGTTCGGATTCTGCGTAGAGGTTGCCGGAGCACTTGTGATAAATGATAATTCTGCCTGTTCTTTCAGTGGAAACTGCACTTCTGAAACCGGTATATCCGGATTGATCTCTGCCTCCAGATGCTGCTCTTTTCCGCATCCTGCCACGCCGGTCATCATAGCAAATGCCAGTCCGAGTGCCAGGCATTTTTTAATTTTTCTCTTCCACATATCTGTACCTGTCCTTTCTGCTTAACCTTTTACCGATCCAACCATAACACCTTTATCAAAGTACTTCTGGAAAAATGGATACATAATAAGCAATGGTAAACTTGATACTACAATTGTTGCGTATTTTAACTGTTCGGCAACTTTTGCCATCTCCGCGGTACTCTGAATGTCCGCGATCATGCCCGGCTGCGGTGTATTCTGTACCAGAATGGAACGCAGAACCAGCTGCAGTGGCTGTAAGTTTGCATCATTTAAGTAAATCATCGCATCAAAATAACTGTTCCACATACCGACAAAAGACCACAGTGCCAGCACCGCGATAATCGGTTTGCACACCGGCATCATAATCTGGAAGAAATGCTGGATCTCATTTGCCCCGTCAATTGCGGATGCCTCCCGCAGTTCTTTTGGAATGGACTGATAGTACGTTCTTGCCAGAATCATATTCCAGACATTAAATGCTCCCGGAATGAGAATTGCCCACACGGTATTTACCATATGAAGCTGATTGATCAAAATAAACGTCGGGATCATTCCACCGCCGAAAAACATGGTGATTAGAAAAATCACGTTAAAAAATTTTCTTCCGACAAATTCTTTTTTCGACATCGGATACGCTGCTAACAATGTGACAAATACGGAAATTGCCGCAAATGCCAGTGAATACAAAAACGAATTTAAAAATCCGCGCCAGATCATTCCGTTTTCCAGCACACGCCGGTATGCATCCAGTGTCCAGTCTTTGATGTGAAAACTCAGTCCCTGATTATTCAATACCGTCGGATCCATAAAAGATGCCAGAACAACATAGACCAGCGGAACAACAATTGAAAGAACAAACAGTCCAAGAATGGCATAACCGATTCCAAGCACCAGCCGGTCTGTCCGTGAATATTTCATTTTACTAACTGTTTCCATTTCACGTTCCTCCTATAATCCTTCTCCATCGTTTAATTTCTTTACCACCCAGTTCACAAATATAAGCAGGATCACATTGATCACCGAATTAAACAGTCCCACTGCCGTAGAATAACCGTAATCGCCATTCAAAAGACCTATCCGGTATACATAGGTTGATAAAATTTCAGAAGCCGGTAAATTCATATCTGTCTGCAGGGCATATGCCTTTTCAAAGCCGATGCTCATAATGTTTCCGGCCTGTAAAATAAACTGGATCACGATAATATCCTTAATTGCCGGAAGTTCCACATACCAGATCTGCTGCAAAAGATTTGCACCATCCACAATGGCTGCCTCTTCCAGTTCCTTGCTTGCATTGGATAATGCTGCAGTATACATGATGGATGCCCATCCTGCTCCCTGCCAGATTCCGCTTGCAATATAAATGGTACGGAATGCGGACGGCATGGTCATCCAGTTTGTATTCGTTCCCAGCAGACGGTTTAACGGTCCTACCGGAGATAAAAACATACGCACCATACCACAGAGCACGATGACGGAAATAAAATTCGGTGCATAGATCAGCAGCTGGATTTTTTTCTTAATCCCCGCCTTGCGGATACGGTTCAGTAAAAGTGCCAGAATAATTGGTATCGGAAAACTCCAGAGAAGTCCAAAGATACTCAGCTTTAATGTGTTCAGCAGGTAGTTCATAAAATCCGGTGATGATAAAAACCTCTGGAAATATTCCAGCCCCACCCACGGGCTTCCCAAAACTCCTTTAATGACATTGTAATCCTCAAATGCAATCAGAAGTCCTCCCATCGGAAGATACTTGAAAATGATTGTGAGTAACAGTGCCGGCATCAGAAAAAAAACATACAGCTGCCAGTTTTTCTTTATATAAGACAGCTTACTCCCCATGGTTTGTTTTTTCGCAGAGCCGACTTGTTTTGCCAGTTTTTTCATGCGATTGCTCCTCCCTTTTCATCGTATTACTCGTTCTGCTTTGATGTAACCGGTAAAGTAACCGGTTACTTTATATTCTGATAGTACTACAAAGTTTCCGATATGTCAACACTTTTATTCATTAAAGTAACCGATTACGTAACCAGTTTTTTTCATTGCTATTTTTCTTTCCGGTTGTTATACTATGGATAAAACAGATAAAGGAGACAGCTTTCAGATGGGAAAGAAACAGGTAACATTTGCAGATATTGCAGCATATACGAATTTTTCAAAGACAACCATTTCCAGATATTTTAATCATCCGGACTCCCTGACGCTTGAAAATCAGGAGAAAATTTCACAGGCTCTTGATACTCTGGGTTACAAAAAGAATAAGCTTGCAAAGGTTCTTGCCAATGGAAAGAGTGAATTTATCGGAATCATTATTCCGAACCTTTATCTGCACTATTATTCGGAAATGCTTACACAGATTCTTTCCAGCTACCGCGATTTTCATTATAAATTTCTCGTATTCGTCAGCGACAACGGACCGTCCGAGGAGGAACAGTACATTGATGAACTGATGGCATACCAGATTGAGGGTCTGATCGTGTTAAGTCACACTCTTTCTTCTGAAAAACTGGCTTCTTACCAGATCCCGGTCATTGCCATTGAGCGCGAAGCCGAACATATCTGTGGCGTAACCAGCGACAATTATATGGGTGCGCTCCAGGCGGCAACGCTTCTGATCCGAGACAAATGCGATGTACTGATTCACGTTAATGCGGATGTTCCAAAGTCCATCCCTGCCTATGACCGTATCCGTGCCTTTGAAGATACCTGTCAGGAATATCACGTTCCTTATGAACTGAATTTAAATGTAATAGGGGATTCTTATCAGGACATTTTTGCACAAATGAAGCACATTTTCTCTGATATTGATGAGAAGTATCCATGCAAAAAAAAGGGGATTTTCCTCGCCAATGATACCTATGCAAATATGTTTTTAAACCTGATTTTCCAAAAATACGGATGCTTTCCTGACAGTTATGAACTGGTCGGATTTGACAATTCCCCGATTGCAAGCGAGGCAATTCTGCCTATCACAACGGTCGGACAGCAGATCGACCTGATCGCCAAAACCGCAATAGAACTTCTGGTACAGCAGATGGAAGAACGCAAAAAAAGAAGACCGGTTCCTCTTTCGGAACCGATCCATAAACAGATTACACCGGTACTGATCCGCAGGGATACGACCAGCTGATGTTTTATAAATTTATGATTTTTCTTTCTGCTCCATCCCCGTATGCGTCAGATCCTTCACCCACTTATATTTCCGAAAATGATAGAGTGTCCACGGAATTTTTCCAACCTCATCAATACAGGTACACGCGTATACGACAATCACCGGCCAGTGGAACCGGTAAGTTCCAAGCGCGGCAAGTGGAATCGCGATTCCCCACATTGTTACGGCAAGGCTGTACACATCAAACATTGTATCACCGCCGGAACCAAACACGCCATTGATGGTAATTTCGTTGACGGAGCGGCCAATCATATAGACGCAGAGCACAACAAACATTCCCTTTAAATATACGGCTGCCTGCGGTGTCAGTTTGACAAAATGCAAAATAAACGGTGCCGAAATTCCCATGAGAACCATCATGGCAACTCCGCACACAAAGGAAATCTTCATCATCCGCGTACCATATAATTTCCCCCGTTTTAGGTTGCCGGCACCAAGCTCATTTCCGACCATAATCCCCGCCGCACCGGAAATTCCGGCACTCAGGCAGCAGATGATATCACGGACAACCGCCGCCACAGAATTGGCAGCGGCCGCGTCTACTCCCAGATGTCCCATAAAAGAAGAATACGAAGTAAATCCGACTCCCCAGAACAGGGACGCACCGAGAATCGGCATTGCGCATTTCCGGAAATCCCGTGCCAGTTCCTGGTTTCTTTGAAACAGACGGGTAAGATACGGACGGATGTAGCCCGGACGGCTGGAAATCAGGATACAACAGGCCAGTTCTATCATCCTTGCACTTAATGTCGCTGTTGCTGCACCCCGGACACCCATCGGGGTAATACCCAGTTTTCCGTAGATCAAAATGGCATTCAGTGCAATATTGATCCCTACCGTAGCAGAACTGATCAGTGCCGTTGTCAATGCGTGCTCGCTGATTTTCATAACCACCAGATAGCATTGGGAAATTCCTGTAAGCAGATAAGAAAATCCGGCAATCCGCAGATACTGCACGCCATAACCGATCAATACCGGTTCATCCGTAAAAAACAGCATCAGATACTGTGGAAAACAGATACAGGCAATGAAAAATGCAATCGACACCAGACCACAAAGCCGCAGTGCCATACAGAAAATATCATCCAGTGTTTTGATATTTCCCCTGCCCCAGTACTGTGCCCCGAGAATCGCCAGTCCTCCGGTTGCAGCAGAAAGAAGCATATTCTGGATAAACTGAATCTGCGTAGCAAGCGAAACTGCCGACATGTAATTCTGGTCCATCCCTCCGAGCATAAACGCATCTGCCACGGCAACCAGTGCCAGCATCAAGTTCTGCAGCATCATCGGAAGCATAAGACTCCAGAGTTTTTTATAAAAAATCGTATCGTTTGTAAACATAAAATTCTCTCTTTTTTCCTGTGTCATTTCATCTCAATCCATTTATTATATTGCCTTTTTCATCATTAAGCAACATCAATCATTGCCACTTGCCTCTATACCTGTATATAAAGTTTTGTTTCTTCGGAAAAAAGAATTGTGACGCGAAAAAAGCCGCCGCAGGAAAAATACCTGCAACGGCTCAAAAATCAGGGGATATTTATAAAGGATTACGCAATGGTAATATATTTCTTTTCTTCTGTCTTTGTCTTATCTTCCTTTGGAACAAACAGGGTAAGAATACCGTTCTGGAAACTTGCCCGGATATCTTCCTGACGGAGATACTCGCCCACATAGAATGATCTCTGGCAGCTTCCGGTATAACGCTCGCGGCGCAGATACTTACCTTCCACGGTCTCTTCTGCACTCTTGGCTGCACTGATCGTCAGATAGCCTTTGTGCAATGCTGCCTGCACTTCTTCTTTCTTATAACCAGGCAGTTCCATCTGCAGCTCATATCCGTCTGCCAGTTCTCTGATATCTGTCTTCATCAGATTCTGTGTATTCTGCGGTGCCTGCTGCTTCGGGGCTTTCTTGTTATATTCACTATCGTCATACCATGGGTTAAAAAATGTATCAAATAAATCGTACATAAGTCATTTCCTCCTGTAAACGTTTTGTTCTTTGTTTATGCCCCTATTATAGCACGTTATTAGCACTCGTCAAGTAGGAGTGCTAATAAAATTTCTAAAAATTTTATTAAGTCCCGGTTTCTAAGGATTTCCGGATTTTTTCCACATCTGTTTTTCGCAGATCCCCATGAATATTGGATTCAAACGTTACATACTCATAATCTTTCTGATATTTCTTTAACTGTTTTACCAGCTTATCCGCCTGTTTTTCATATGCCTGCAGATCTATTTTTTCATATTCTAAAACCCCTGCCGCCCTCAGATTCTCTTCTATCTATTTTTCTGCATCCTTCACAAAAATGGCCGAAGACGATTTTGTCCGAAATGAATTCCCACCAGAACCTGCCGGTCATTGCCCTGACTGCAAATGCCATGGTAAATGCACAAAATCTTGCTGCACTTGAAGAAAAAACAGGACCGGTGCCTGCCATGTACCGAAGTCTTAAGTCCCTCCTGCGTCCTTATGTGGAGGATAACGAAAGCAGCAAAAAGGAAGTTTCTTCTGATGACTGGATTACCGTTCTTGAGCAGATGCATCAGTGTGTAGAACAGTTTGACATGGATGGCGTGGATCATGCCATGGAAACCATGGATACGTTTCAGACACCGGATAAGCTCAAAGACCTGATGGAACAGCTGCGTGTCTGCGTTGCAGATGTGGAAATGGAAGAAATTATGAAATTAACTGATACAATGGTCAATTTATTACAATAGAAGGAGAGACATTATGCACGAAATAAAAAGCCCATTTCTCATCCTGATGGAAGAACAGAGTTATCTCGCACAATCATTAGAAAGTGCTTTTGAAAAACAAGATGTCAAAGTAAAAATTGTAACGATAGCAGAAGCCAGCAGCATTGTCATCTCGGAAAAACCAAGTGGTTACCTGATCTGCACAAGCCCGGAGCTTTTAAAGAAGGCTGTCAGCGTAAAAGTAATGGTTATTTATTAAAGAGCATGAATCCTCAGAAACTGCACGCGGCAATTGATGACTTTTTTGCATCACGGGGCAAATAAACCGGTTACGATACCCATCGCTTTTTGCGGTGGGTATATTGATATCCCACAAAAATGCTCCCTGCCAGACAGACAAACATCCCACACCGGTCTGCTTTATATCTCCTGCACTGTGTCTCGTAATAATATTCAATTCCCGTTTTGCGCATTTTTGCAATCTGGCGCAACTGTTGTTTTCTCGTCTGAACATTTTCTTTCCACCCGGAAAAATCTGACCACCTGCCTGGAACCAGTTCTGACAGTGTCTGCCAGCTGCGTAAATAATCCATACGCAGCACATGTCCTGTCAGACCATATTGCAACAGAAAATTTTGTGCTTCCTCCATTTTATCACTTGCCAGCGTCAGACGGCAAAACACTTTCTTTTTCTGATCTTTCCCCTGCAGATACACACCGTTTCCCGGCTGCTGCACAACACCGCGGATGGTACGCGTCTGATGATCCACACAGATCTGCAGTCCGGTTACACTGGTACTACCAAACAATTTCCACGCTGTATTTTTTCCAATCAGACATCCTTTCCCGTCATCTGCCGGCAGCACCGCAGATGCCGGCAATATCCATTCGGAGGAACCATACAGCCACACCACGTTTGTCTGCACACTTTTTCCGAGATCCGGATCCGTCACTGTCTGGTCAGCAGTTTCCCCCCATGCCGTAAATACTGCGCTTTCTGCGATGTTCTGTGCGTCCTCCGCAGAAATCGGTTTCTCCAGATAAAGAACCGGATTCTGCCACACAGCATCTGCACACTTTTCTGCACGCGCCGCTCCCATGGCAAAAAGAACCGCTGTAAACAGACATCCTCCCACCAGAAACAACGCAATCAGACGCCTCATGATTCCTGCAGGCGAACGTTTTCTCCTGCCGAAAGGATCGCATCGGAATCCACAATCACAGCATCTCCCGATGACAGATCGCCATCTTTCATTGCCGCATATTCTCCATTTTTCTCAGCAATTGTCACATTTGTTTTCTTTGCCACATACGCTCCTCCAAGCACCGTATCCGCTTTTTCCATCGTGTATACAAAATATTTGTCTTTTTCGCTGTGTATGGCGGTGATTGGCAGCGTGACAGAATATTCTTCCGAAGTTTTACACAACTCCATACTTGCATTTGCCCCCAGGGAAATTGTTTTTTTCGGCACATACACCGTAACTTTTACAGTATGGTCTTCTTCCGTTTCCGTAGAAAGAACCGTCATGTCCTCCCATGTCCGATCCCCTGCTTTTAATGCAACCGTATCACCGGAGTCCACATATACGGCATCTTCCCTGCTGACCTGTGTGGTAAAACGCAGTCCACCGGAAGTATCTGCCAGCAGAAAGGCCGCCGTGTCCGTTGTTTTTTCTCCCACTGTAAGCTGTACACTGCTTACAACACCGCTCATCTGTGCCTTTACTTTTCCTCTGGACGCTTTCACTTTCTGCAATGTTGCAAGCTGCTGTTGTTTTTGCGTAATTGTGACCGCATTGATTTCTGCACTATTGTCTTTTGCTTCTATTTCCGCAGCATCCGCAAGTGCACGTTTTGCTTCCTTATCCTGCTGTTTCTGCTGTTTTTGTGCAGTCTTTACCGCTTTTTTCGCATTCTCTGCCGCAGAAGTGTCCTGTGGTTCTTCGTCTTCCCCCTGTACAAATGCCTGCAAGGTGCATTTGGATTCCTTCCATTTCTGTTCCGCCTCGCTGACAAGCTTTTCATATTTGCTCACAACATTTTCATAGTCCTCCTGCGCACGGGCAAGCGTCTGTCTGCGGTCTGCTTCCTGACGGGATGCTTCGTTTTTCTTTGCCTGCTGCCGGAGTTTTTCGGTTGCAAGCTCATCTTTTAAATCCTGCACCGTGTTGTACTGATTTTCCCACTGATCAGAACAGGAATTCCACTGTGCCGTCAGCGCAGAAATCTGGCTTTCCAGTGATGCAATCCCTGTTTTTAAATTCTGCTTCTGTGCTTCGTCTTTCTCCTGCGCAAATGCTTTTTCTAATTGTGCTTTCTGCGCATTCAGACGATCCATGGATTTTTGTATCCCGTCTTTTTGCTTTGTGAGAGCATCCAGCTTTTTTTGCGCAGCATCCAGTTTACGCTGTTTCTGGTTGATCTCTATCTGTGTGATGGTATTGGAATAATCAGTTTCCGGAGTTTTTGCAGCATCCTCTATGGCGCGTTTCGCCTGCTGCACTTCGGTTTTCTGCTGTTCCAGGGCATCATCATACGTCTTTTTTGCCTCTTTGACCGCTGTCTGTAATTCTTCCAGCTTTTTTTCATATGCCTGCGCCTGCTCCCTGCGCAATCTGGTTTTCGTATCTTTTACATCTTTCTTTGCGTCCCTGACGGCATCCGCATTGTTTCTGACCGTATCCCTGTAATCCTCTTTGGCACGGATAACCGCCTGGTTCCGGTCACTGTTTTTCTTTGCCTCGGCAGAGAGCAGCGCGTCATTTTGCAGCTGCAGTATTTCAATGTCATCAGAAAACGTCCGGATTTTATCTTTCAGGCTGTCCATGTCAAGCACTGCAAGCGTCTGTCCCTTTTTTACGTTTTGTCCTTTACGTACATTCACTTTTGCCACCAGAATATCCGCCGGGGCATACACTGCCTGATCCAGCAGTTTTTCCACTGTACCGTCCCCGGTCACTTTATGCTCAATCTTACGCGCCTGTGGCTGCTCAATGCGCACCTGCGCAACGGTAAAAGATGCTGCCGAACGGGAAATCACTGTAAACAAAAGCATGATTCCCAGCAACACGATAAATATTTTTGTGGGTTTTCCCATGTATTTCCTCCTTTGCATTTTCTATTTCATAATCACCCATTCTATTCTTTTACTGCCGCTGCTGTAATGCCTAGTTCCAGGTACTGCTGCCCCATGCCAAATACGCAAAGCGCCGGAAGCAGTGCCACCAGAGAACAACACAGTGCAAACCCCGTCTGTCCCTCTTTGATCTCCGGCAGATACAGCGAAAGCGGCCACAGTTTTTTAGTCTGCAGAAACACCAGCGGCTGCTCCATCATACTGAAACACTCCAGGAACTGCAGCACCAGTGCCGAGAAAATTCCGGAGGAGCCAAGTGGCACCCCTATCGCCCAAAAAATCTTCCATTCCCCGGCACCGTCGATCCTTGCTGCTTCCAGCAGTTCTTCCGGTATTCCGCAGAAAAAGCGGTACATAAGAAATACCGAAAAGGTAGAAAACACCCCCGGCACAATGACTGCCCATGTCGTATCCATCAGATGCAACCGATTGAGCACCAGATATTGCGAGAGCATTGTCACCTGAAACGGTAACATCATAAGCAGAATATATAAGAAGTATAAAAAACGTTTCCCGGGAATCGGATAACGTGCCAGCCCCCATGCCGATGGCAGGCCAAATACCAGCTGTCCGGCAAGTATTCCTACCGTAATCTTCATCGTATTCCAGAACATCTGAAAAAATTCTGGAGAATCGAAACAAAGCTCCACCAGATTTCGCAGCGTCGGATACAATGGAAACAGTCTCCAGCGCGCATATCCCTTTGTACTCTCCAGAACCGGTGCAAGATATTCCGCCAGTTCCCCGCTTCCCATCAGACTTCCGCAAACAAGAAAGACAAGCGGTGCCGCGGTAAGGGCTCCAAATAAAACAAGAATCGTAATGACTATCGCTTTTTTCATTCATTTGTCTCCCACAATTTCTGAAGCAGCAGGACAAATACTGTAATGACCAGTGCAAGAAGTACGCTTCCCGCCGCCATTTTATCCACAGACAGATCCGTAAACCAGTTATTGAACAGGTGCTGCAGGAGATACATATCTTCCTGCGGATAATTTCCTGCCACAAGATAGGCCTCCCGGAACACCTTAAAAGAGTTCAGAAACGAAAGAACCACAATGGTAAAAATCAGCGGTCGGATCAGGGGCAGCGTAATCTTAAAAAACTGCGTCATTCTTCCTGCACCATCCATCTCTGCCGCCTCATACAGATCCGGGGATATCGAGCAAAGTCCTGCAAGCCAGAGAACCATTGTATAACCCAGATTTTTCCAGATATAGCTGAACACCAGCACAAAAAACGCTGCACCAGTGTTCATCCAGTCAACCGCATGGATTCCGCACAAATGCAGGATACCGTTGACAAAACCATGTTTGTCAAACATCAGTTTCCAGAGCAGCACAAGCGATGCCGCCGGAATTGCCATAGGCACCAGATATGCAGCTTTGAGCAGACGCAGCTTTTGATGAAATGCCATCTGCCATGCATGCAACAGAAAGGCAAGCACTAAGGAAATCCCCAGCAATAGTGGCAGACATACCAGAAGAAACCGCAGCGCATTTTTTACGGCAAGCAAAAATGCACGGTTATGTAACACAATGCGGTAATTTTCGAGTCCGCAGAATCTGCCACTGACCGCCTGCACAAAGGAGCGGCGGATCACATCCATAAACGGCAGGAGAGAAAAAACCGCCACTCCACAGAAACCGGGAAGTAAAAATGACAATCCCGTCCACTTACTCCGCCTCATACAGCTGCACTTTCTTCCTGATGGCAGAAAGCGTATCTTCCAGTGACTGCGTTCCCTGTAAATACTTCTTTCCTTCACTTAGCACCAGATCCCACACCACACGGTCATTCCACGATGGTGCATCAAGCCTTTCCAGCATTTTAGTCAGTTTCTCCTGCTGTTTTTCAGAAATTTTCTTTACCTCATAGCTGATGTCATAACTTCCATCCGATGCGCTGCTTCCCATCTTGCTTTCCTGACTGTTTTTACACTCGACATCAAAAGCCGTGCGATTGATGGAAAAGCCTTCTGTTATCTGTTTTTGTCCTTTTGCAGAAATGGCCATCTTAATAAATGCCTGTGCGTTTTTGTTATCTGCACTTTTTTGTGCCAGACCAAGACTTAAAAATGGGACAAATGCCTTATGCTCCTTTGTATCAAACAAGGTAAATGTGCCTTTGTAGCGGCTCTCGATTCCATAAAGCTGCTGCACATCATTAACACTTGTCAGCGATCCGACCGCAATCTGTCCCCCTCCTGTGAGCCGAAACAGTGCCGCAGCTGTGCTCATTCCGATCAAACTCCCCTCTGCGAAACTGTTTGCGATTTCATCGGTAATCCGATCTTTCTCTGTATATCCATCCGCATCATACAATGTTTTTGCGGTTTCCAGAAACTGCTTGAGTTTCTCCTGATCCACACCTGTTTTTGTTTTCCACGAGGCACTGTCCGCACGATAAAGAATTCCAAGTGTCGTCAGCGGTCCCCAGTTGCCAAACACTTTTTCCTGTCCGGAATGAAGCGTTTTTGCATATTTCTCCAGATCTTTTAAATTTATGCCGGAATCTGTTACCTCCTGATCTCCCTCCACAATGGTACAGTAAAAGCGTACCGGAATCTGATAAATCTTTCCATTGCCTGCATAAGCATCCGTAATATTTGTAAAAAGCCCTTCCTTTTTATCTGCAGCTTTTACATAGCTGCTAAGATCTGCAAGCACTCCTTTTTCTTTATAACTTTCGGTTGGGAGTCCATCAAGCACCAGCACATCCGGTCCTTTCCCCGCCAGCATTTCTGTATTTAATGATTTGACAGCATCTTCTGCTGTCACCCCATCTTCTCCGGAAATGCCAATTGTTTTTTTAACTACCACATCCGGATACGCTTTCTGATATGCCGTAATCACCTGCTGCAGCGCATTGGTATCTTCCAGTGCATATACGGTAATCTGATTTTCCGGTACTGCCGAAACCTCTGCATCATATGTATAACGATAACAATGCCGTGTTTCCTGCGAATCGACCGCAAAAACCATATAGTTTTTATCATCATATTTATACAATGCCTGAAAATCAATGCTCCTGTCCCCAAGACTGGTAAGCTCACCGTTCATCAGCTGTTCCGTCGTACTTCCACCAATTTTATGATAAAACAGTCCCTCATGATTGACATAATACAATTCATCCTCAGAATCTCCCATTGTCATTGCAATACTGCTGCTATTTATATTGTGTGATTCACTGACTTTGTTCATTGCCTCCTGCAGCACGTTATCGTTTTGCATATTCTCGGCAAGCGTTCCACTTTCTGCATCCACAAACTGGATTCCTTTGTCTGTGACAAGTCCAAATGTCTTTCCGGCCGCAAGCAGACGAGTCACATCTTCTGAAATGTTCTGTAAAATTTCGCGCATCTCCCCGGTCTTTGGATTTACTTCATAAACCACCCAGTTTAAGTCCGTCACAAACAATTTATTCCCTGCAAAGACTGCTGATGTAATAAAATTTTCCGTATCATTGCCGCTGCCCTTATATTCCGGAAGCGGTAGATTGACTTTCGTTATTTTTCCATCTGCGGCCACCCGCTGCATTCCGGACTTTTTGTTATAACCAAACACCACTGCAGATCCGTCTTCCCCATTTACAGCCGATACATAATTGTCCAGTTGACCAAGCTTCGTCTGTGACCAGGTCTTTCCCTGATCGTTGGAATGTGCCAGAAAAAGTTTCTTATCTCCATCCCCGCCAATCAGCGTCAATTCTTCTCCCTTGCTTTTTCCTACGGCATTCACAATCCGTATGTTCTCCGGCAAAGTGATTTCACTTTCCACAAAACGGCCTTTGCCACTCTGCGTAGATGCAAAACCTTCTGTATTTTTCTGACTGTCTTCCCCGTTCAGACCACAACCGGCCAGCAATCCGGCTGCCGTAACACATGCCATCAGCAACAGGGAAATTTTTTTTCTGATTTTCATCTCTTTGTTTCTCCTTCCCACGACTCTTTCTTTGCTTTTGTGTTAAGTGTAGCAGAGCTTTCTTTAAATTTTCTTTAAGGGAATCTTTAATTTTCCGGTACATTTAAAGATTTCTTTAAGATAAATCTGCTATACTAAGGACAATTCAAGAATAACAACGGGGAAATCAAATGAAAATTCTGCTGATAGAAGATGATAAAAATTTATGTGAAATGCTGTGCTTTCAATTGGAAAAAGAACACCACACAGTAGAGATCTGCATGGATGGACGCGACGGGCTGGATCTGGTTTTGCAGGATGCTTATGACCTGATTCTTCTGGATCGCATGCTGCCCACCATGAACGGACTTCTTGTTCTGCAAAAAGCCCGAAGCAAAGGCATTTCCACTCCTGTCATTATGATCACAGCCCTTGGAGAGCTGTATGACCGTGTGGAAGGACTCGACTGCGGTGCAGACGATTACCTTGTAAAACCGTTTGCGTATGAAGAACTTTCTGCGCGCATCCGCTCCATCGGCAGACGCAATCATGTATACGATGACAACAACCGGTTTTCTTATGCAGATATTACATACGACAGCCGGCTGCGGGAACTGACCGGGCCTAAAGGAGGGATACAGCTTTCCGGGCGGGAAGGACGTCTTCTGGAGATTTTTTTGCAGAACCCCTCGATGATCCTGCAACGCCTGGTGCTTCTTTCCCGCGTATGGGGTGCGGATGCCCCGGTAGAAGAAAGCAATCTCGATACCTACATCCATTTTGTGCGCAAACGCTTACAACAAGTGGGAAGCCACGCAACCATAGAGACGGTGCGGGGAATTGGATACCGTATCAAATAACACATGGGAGGAAAAGATGTTTCAAAAATTACACCGGCAACTGACTTTTTTCTGCACGGTTATCACAGGGGCAATTCTTCTGGCACTCAGCGTGGTGTGTCTGCTTTTTGCGCGAAAGGCAATTGTTCAGACGGGATATACCGCCTTTCAGAAAGAACTGGTTTCTGTGATTGCCAGTCTGCAGAGCCAGGATTATATCTCCCATCAGTGGTTAAAGCAAATGCAGGAACAGCATCATTTCACCATTTACCTGTACGATAATCAGGAGTCGCTCTACTATGACCGTCTGCAGGACAGCCACTGGGAGGATCTGCGCAACGCTGTGCTGAAAAAAAGCGGTACAGATATCTTTATCGGTAAAGACGGACAAACGATTGCGCATAAAGAACTGACCTATCGTTCTTCTGCAAAAGAAACTTACTATGCCTCTGTCGGATATTTGCTGCGCGGAAACGGACAGATCCGTTTTGTGATTCTCTACGACACTTCCCATCAGACAGGCCAGATTGCGCATATGACCATAGGAGTATTTGCAGCCGATCTGATAACCTTTCTTTTGCTGATTCTGTTCTCCTGGTTCTTTACCGGACGCATGGTACAGCCACTGGAAATTTCACAAAAAAAACAGCAGCAATTTGTTGCCGCTGCCTCTCATGAACTCCGTTCCCCCCTAACTGTAATGCTGTCCGGGCTGGAAACGGTAGAAAAATCGGAATCTTCCACGGAACGGCATCATTTTCTCTCTCTGATCCGGCAGGAAGGACTCCGCATGCAGCATCTGATTGCGGATATGCTGCTGCTTGCAAACGCTGATGCCCGCGGAATTTCCTTACAGATCAACGATGCCGCCCCTGATGATCTGCTGCTTTGTGTCTATGAAAAATATGAAAACCTGGCTGCTTCCAAGGGGATTTCCCTGCAGTTTTCCCTTGGGGATGCGGCTTACCGTGACTGCGCGCTGGATACGGAGCGCATCACACAGGTTCTGTCCATTCTTATGGACAATGCACTGTCTTATACCCCACAGGGGGGAAAAATCCTGCTGCTTTTGTCTCAGTCCGCGCACCACACCATCTTTGCCGTGGCAGACGACGGATCTTCCATTCCGGAGGAAGAAAAAGCGCATATTTTTGAACGCTTTTATCGCACGGACCATGCACATACTGACCACGATCACTTTGGTCTGGGCTTATGCACAGCACAGGAAATCGTTCGTGCACATCACGGAAAGATTCTGGTACACGATCCCCGTGACTGCTCTCCGCTGCCTGAAGGTTTTCCACGGGATCGGGGCGTTGTTTTTACTGTGGTACTGCACGGATAAATTTCTAAAATACTATTCTGCTTTGTTACAGCAGGCAATTCCCAGCCCGTCCGGTCCAATATGACAGGACAGCCCCAGCGACAGATTATCGCACATGACATCCATACCCGGAAAGCTTTCTTTGATCTGCCGTATCCACTCTTCCGTTACTTCTGCGGTAGAACTTGATGCAGCCATAAGATATAGTTTTCCTGCTTCATAAGCCTCCTTAAAATTCGTCTCAAATTCTTTTTTCATTGCGTCTATCATTGCTTTTCTCGCATTTTTCATTCCACGGCACTTCTGATAGACATCTAACTTTCCCACACCAAATTTCATAACCGGCTTAATCTTCAGCACATCTGCTGCCACCGCAGCAACTGAACTGATCCGTCCACCCTTTTTCAGATATGTCAGCGTGCTGAGCCCTACATAAATGACCATATGCTGTCTGTTTTTTTCGAGAATGTCTTTAATTTTCTGTGCACGGTATCCCTTCTCTGCAAGCTCCACGGCATCGAGAACCGAACGGTGCATCGGCGTAGACACGCGTCCATTATCTACAACAAATACTCTTCCGGCATACGGCTCCTCCTGTGCCATTGCCTGTGCCGTCATGCAGGAACCGCTCAGACCGCTGCTGATCGGAATATAGACAAGTTCTTCATATTCCTGCAGCATGGCTGACCACATATGCATCACACTCTCCGGTGACGGCTGGGATGTTGCCACATCCGCACCTTTACGAAGCATTTCATAAAATTCCTCTCTGGAAATATCCACCCCTTCACGATATAATTTTTCATCAATATAAAAAGGCATTGGCAGTACGGCAATTCCCAGCTTAGATGCTTCATTTTCTAAGATGCCACTGTGGCTGTCTGTCATGATTCCTGTTTTTTTCATAGAATAATCCTGTCCTTTATCGTTTTGTTTTAGTATAACACAAAGCAGGGGACAATTATACTGCTGGCGTAAACTGTAACAAATATTTCCCCAGTTCCTCCATAATCATCTGCTGGCTCTCCCGAGTGTGAATCAGTGCATAATAATTTCTTCCGTATTTTGCCTGTCTCTCCTCTTCCCGGATTCCTACGGCTCTTCCCTTTTCCGTCACACGCTTTATCTTTTCTTCTCCCTGCACGGTTTCCTCAAGATATCCTTTTTCCACAAGCAGCTGATTGATAAATGAAGCGGTCAGTTTCTTTCGATCCGTCTCCCCACATAGCGCATTGATCCGGTTTGTCAGTTCTGAAAGCATACAGGTGTCGGTCAGTTCCACCTCATCAAGTTTTTCCGGAGCGATATAAAACGGCAGCTTCTTTTTTCTTGCCGGAGCTGCTGTCGTGGTGTCTACTGTCATGCCGGAAAATGCCTCCGCTGTGGCGGTATCTCCACCATGCTCGTTCAAAAATGCTGTGATAACCTGTGTAAAACGCGCGCCGTAACTTTCGATTTTCTGTGCACCCATTCCGTACACAGCGGCCATCGCAGTGGAATCCACAGGACATTTGGCACACATATCTTTTAATGTCTTATCGGAACAGATAATATACGGTGGCACACCTTTTTCCACGGCAAGTTCCGTCCGGCATTTGCGAAGCTGCTCAAACAGTTCCTGCCCTTCCGGTGTCAGATCAGCAAGCTGCAATGCCTTTTTCTTTTCTCTTCCGGTCTGGATATAAGTTTCTTCCGCCTCATCTTCCACAACCACACAATTGCTGCATTTTTCACAGGTACACGGACTGTTGTCCCCGAAATAGGACAGGATAAACTGGCGCAGACACTCATCGGTCTCGCAGTAACGGATCATCTCATTAAGTTTCCTCTGCTCATTTGCCCGCACCATGGGATCATCGGATACCTGCCCGGATGTGGATTTGTACTGCAACAGACGTTTGTTTATCATGATATCCTGTTTTGAGAAAAATAACACACACTCCGCTTCTTCCCCGTCGCGCCCGGCACGGCCAGCTTCCTGATAATAATATTCCAGACTCTGCGGCATATTGTAATGAAGCACATAGCGCACATTGGATTTGTCGATTCCCATGCCAAATGCATTGGTTGCAACCATCACACGGATTCGGTCATACGTAAAATCATCCTGATTCTTTTTCCGTTCTTCTAAAGACAGACCTGCATGATAGCGCCCCGCCGCAATACCATATTGCAACAAAAGGGCATACACACTGTCCACATTTTTTTTCGTGGCACAGTAGATGATTCCACTCTCATCCTCATGCCTTTTCACATAATTTAAGATACTGTTGTCCGTCTCTTTTCCGCCCTTGCGGTTGACCACACGGAAGAACAGATTCGGACGGTCAAATCCTGTCACGACGGTCACCGGATTCTGCAAATGCAAACTTGCGGTAATATCCTGCTTGACGCGCTCTGTGGCGGTCGCGGTAAATGCACTGACAATTGGACGGTCTGGCAGTTTTGCAAGAAAATCTGCAATTTCAAGATAGCTCGGCCGGAAATCCTGACCCCACTGGGAAATACAGTGTGCCTCATCCACTGTCACCATGGAAATGTCGGCATAATATGCAAAGTCGAGAAAACGCGCGGTATTGAGCCGCTCCGGTGCCACATAGATAATTTTGTATTTTCCCTGCGCTGCATAGGCAAGCGCAGCGTGTATCTGGTTTTCCGTCAGGGAACTGTTGATGTAGGCTGCATGCACACCTGCCTGATTCAATGCCTTGACCTGATCTGACATGAGTGAAATCAGTGGGGAAACCACAAGCGTAATTCCCTCAAGCATCAGCGCCGGAACTTGATAACACAGGGATTTCCCCGCGCCTGTCGGCATAATGCCAAGGACATCCTTTCCCTGCAGAATTCCGTCCATCAGTTCCTTCTGTCCCGGCCGCAGGCTGTCGTATCCAAAATAATGTTTTAATGTTTCGAGTAAATTCAATTGGTTCTCCTTGTTGTGTTTTCTTTGCTGCTGTCCAGATGATCTTTCCTGTTTAGATGCTAAGTGAACAGGAACAAATGATCATCTGTATACAGTAAAATTTAAAAATTACTTGACTGTAAAATGAAATGGGGGTATTCTTTTTATATTAAGAAATGGGTTTTCACCGGGTAGGGTTTATGCCTGACAGGACTTGCTCGTTTCTTTTTTTATATCTATTATTTTTCTGCAGCTCATCGTAATAAGCTTTATACCGGTACGCTGTCCTACGGCTGATTTCCCCCTGTGCAACAATTTCCATAATTGTCATCCCACCCTCGTATTTTACAGCAAAATCCCGGTAAGAAGTCATCCATGCTTCGTCATGCTTTTTCCTCCCACCGGTATTGCGACTTTTATATACTTCGAGTTCCGCCCGAAGCTGTTCGTTTTCCCGTTCCAGTTGCGCAATTCGTGGAGGTGAAACAGGAAAATGGCATTGGTTAGGTTGCTCTAACTAATGCCATTTTTGAATGGAATATCCCCGTTTTGAAATTTTCCTCATGCCCCTCTTTCCACATGGACTTTGCAAATTTCTTTTCATCAAATTCTGTTAACAGCATATGGCGCACCTCGCTTCGATTCTTGAGCAAAACATCCTTTAAAATGTCATGCCGGATACAATACGATATGGATTCATTCATTCGGCATTGTGTCCACTGTTTACATTAAGTATCCGGGTCTTGCATTCTAATGCTGGACATATACCAAAAAAAGTCACTTGTTATGTCCCTCTTTCCTCTAGCACTGGGACATATAGACAAAAAGTTATTTGTTATGTCCCTCTTTCCTCTAACACCGGGACATATAGTGGAAAAGTCTCTTGTTATGTCCCCCTCTCCATCAGCACCGGGACATATAGACAAAAAATCATTTACGATGTCCCATTAGTACTGTCTTGTGGGACATACAAAACAATTTTTTCTATATATGTCCCAACTATATAAAAAAGAAGGACATAATCAAGAACTTTTTCTGTATATGTCCTTCAACCACTCCCCATTGCCCCTCATTTTACCTGACCGTCAGTTGTCTTACCACTTCCTCAAACCGTTTCGTACGCTGCCTGATATCCTCCTGCGAAACTCCATAATACCGGTACACCTTCCGGAAATCCGCCCCATATCTGCGCATCACCCGCGTCGAGCCGGATGCGGAGCCACTGAAACTTTCATATGTTTTTTCTATTGATATACTCATCTCAAAATCCCAGCCTGTTTTCCGGTACAGATGAAAATCAATATCAAACTCTGTCTTTGGAACTGCCCGCGCAGCCTCGGTTCTCTGTTCGATCTGCTTCATAAACTCCATCACGCTTTTTTCATCCCACTGTTGTGGTCTTTGGGGCTCCGTGAGATCTCCAAGCAGTTCCGGACGATATTGCAACAGAAACGATGCGCGCATATTGGAATATTCTGTCTGGTATGTTTCATCCGATGGACTTACTTCGATATACCCCAGTTCCCTGACCACATAATCTGCCACCTCATCCACAGAGTGCGAATCTGCCCTCAGAAATTTGATTACACGCTTTCGCCGGAAGTCATACATGCTCTTTTCTATCTTCTGTCTTAACGTTTTCTTTTTGTCTTTTCCGGCAATAAAAACGGATGTCGGGCCATCGGATTTTCCTATTATACGAATGTTATCTGCTGTTTTTTTCATATCAATTAATCTCTGAACCTTTTCTTATCCGGATACCAGATCACTTATTATAATGTCCGTTTAAAAAATGCAATGATCTGCTGCCATACTTCATCCTGGAAAAACATCAGGTCCGCATGCTCTGCACCATCAAGCGCAAGCAATGTCACATCACAGCCGGCTGCTTCTAACGCATCATACAATTCCTCACTCTGCGAAAAAGGCACGGTACTGTCTTTGGTTCCATGAATCAGCAGGAATGGCGGCGCATCCGGTGTCACTTTGGAAACCGGGGAATTCTCATAAGCTTCCTGCGGATGTGTCATAACATTAAATCCCATCAGCAGCGACTCTGAAGACATGGCTGCCTTTTCCACATCATCATATGGAAAATGGGACGCATCGGTCGGCGGATACCACGGACAGGCCGCCTGTACCTGACTGGAATACTCCAGATACTCACCTGTATCCAGTTTTTTATCCTGATCCAATGCTGCCATACATGTCAGATATCCTCCTGCAGATTCTCCCATCACACCAAATTTTTCACTGTTAATCCGATATCTTTTTGCATATGCACGAAGATATCGGATTGCTGCCTTGATATCACACAGCTGCATCGGATGCGTTCCCTCGTTGGATGTCCGGTACTCTACGCTGGCAACAACAAACCCTTCCTGTGCCAGTGTGCCCAGATATGCCAGATGCGCTGCTTTGTCCATGCGCTGCCATGCGCCACCGCAAATCCATACAATACATGGATATGTCTTTCCTTCCCCGTCCTCCGGATAGATGAGATCCAGTTTGAGATCTCTCCGGCAATGACCGAACCAGGAATCAACCTGCGCATAAGTAATGTCTGTTGTCACAACATATTGTGGTTTTGTGGTTTCCGGTTTTAATGTTTTCTTCATTATAATTTTCCTCGTTTCCGATGTAAAATTTCCTTTTCCTATATTTAAAGGTTTTCATGTTAGTCTATGCTAACCATGTCTTAACTTATCTTCGGACAATTATCAATCCAAATGAAACTGCGCGACAAAATCCCGGATCACATTGACGGACTGTGTGCACTCCTGCAGCTTGTCGTAACCCTCGGTTACAAGGTTCTGCGTACTGCCGGATTTCTCGGCAATACCGCTGATTCCGTCTGTGGACTGTTCCACCATGGAGTTGATCTCTGATACGGTAGAAGAGATCTCTCCAATGTGCTGCTCTAATGCATCCACTGCTTCTTTTGTCTGCTGCATGATCTGCTGGAATGTGTCCGCATCGGCATGATACTGCTCCCCCACCTGTGCGAAATGCTCATAATCCCCAAGAACGGTCTGTTCCAGAAATTCCATAATCGTTGTGAGGCATTCGGTCATATTGGAAACCGAACTGTTGACCTCTCCTACAATCTCGTCAATTGTGGAAACGGTATCCAGTGTCTGCGTTGCCAGATCTCCGATTTCGGAAGCAACAACCGCAAATCCCCTGCCCGCTTCGCCAGCCCTGGCTGCCTCAATATTGGCATTTAATGCCAGAAGGTTTGTCTGGGAAGAAATCTGTTTGATGTTGTCTGTCAGCGCATTGATCTTCTGTACGGATTTCGCCTGCTCCACAGCGGCATCCGTCTTCTGTTTCATGACCGCATACATCTGGTCTGTCTTGTGGCGGGACTCCGTACTGATCCGCTCCATCTCTCCGGCACGCTCCTGGATCTGTCCGGAATTTTTCTCGCCGTCCTCTGCCAGCTTTTGGATATTGTCAGAGCTTTCCTTCATAATGCCCACATTTTCAACAATATGTGCTGCATTCGCACTCGTTTCTTCCATGCCTGCCGCCAGTTCCTGCGTAGCCGCCGAATTGTCCTCCGCATAAGCGCTGTTCTGTTTCATAAGCTGGTTTAAATTTCCGGTATTTGTTTCCAAAACCTGCTGCGTCTGCTGCAGGTTTTCCATCATCGCCCGGAGCTTCTTTCGCATATCGTGGATCTTTGTTGCCATATCCCCGATTTCATCCTTCTGCTTCCGCAGCTTTGCTCCAGCCTCTGTCGGGCGGAAATCCAATGCAGCGGTCTGCTCAATCACAGAAGTCAGCTGACGGATTGGCTTTGTTAAGCCGGTACCCATAACAATACCAATCACTGCCGAGAGAATAAATGCAACAATCATTGCAAGAATAATCATCTTTGCAAGTCCGTATGCCTCGGAATAAATCTCCGACACCGGTGCCGTAAGCACCAGCTTCATGCCATTGTCCAAATTGTAAAATGCAAATTTCTTGTTTACATTTTTATAGGAATAATCCATCGTCTTTCCCTGATTACCGTCATCTCCGATAAAATCCGCGCTCTTAGAAAGCGAGGAATCCAGATCGGAAAGCTTTGTGCCCTCATCCGCATTTTTGTGGTACATGACTGCTGCCGATGCATCCGTCAAAAATGCATATCCACTCTGGTATACTTTTGTCTCGTCAACCAGATCGGTAATCTGTGAAAAATCGATATCCATACCAACAATACCGATCGATGTTCCATCTTCTGCAAACAATGGCACAACGTATGAGATCATGTAAATATTGATATTTTCATTCATGTACGGTGACATCCAGATAGCTTTCTTTGCCTGTACCGGAAGATAATACCAGCCGACATGCTCCACATCGCTTTCATCATACATGGAAAAATCCGTCGGTGTCAGGCACTGCAGTTCACTGTCAACTGACTGACGCTGTGCAAAGACACCGGATGTCGGATTGGAGTAATCCGGATTATACCGCAGATATGCCGTCACTGCCCCATTTGTATGGTTTGCAAAATCAAGCACCGCCTGCTGTACCGTCTCGGTGTATGTATCCGCATAATCCTTGTTCTGCCGGAACGAATCATAGTCAAAATTACTCATTGCGACTTCACTGAGCGTATCCACCGACTGCTCAATCTTCTGAATCGTGGAATTGATCTCTTCGGTCTTCTTCTGCCCGGTAAGCTGCATCATGGTCATTGCATCTTTTCCGGCTGTCCGCACAGAATTTGAAATTACAATCACCCCGATCAGAACCGATGTAAAAAGAGAACAGATCAAAATAGATGCTATAAGCTTTGTCCGTACTGATTTCATAATCCTTTGCCTCCCAAACTCATTTTTTCTGTTGTTTTTATAAGTGTTCCCCTTATGTATTCCGAAAATCATCCAATACCAGTATCTGCAGAACGGTATCCCGGTAATTTTCACTTTCCATTATAACATACCATGCTGAATTTTTTAGATGTAATCGGAAATATATGGAATTTTATGAAACAGTACATCATCCAGACGGTCTACCGCTTCCTGCTTTCCTTCAATGCGCTCAAGGGCATACAGACGCTCAGCCGTCTTGTATCCCAGTAAAAGGGTAGTCAGCGTACCTATCTCCATTTTTAACTTATACTCTGCCGGTTCATCGGTCAGCATACATGTTCCATCGGAAAAACAGAGCCGAAAACTGCGGTTGTTCCACAAAAGCAGGTGATCCTCAATTTCAAGTTCGATATACAGTGTTCCGCCATCCGGATCACATGGATAATCCTGTAAAAAGCTCTCGATATCAATAATCCGTCCCATGGCATACGGCCGGATCGTTTCCTTGATATCCCCATCATCCATCTCAAACGCAATCGGTTCGCTGAAATAGGTATAGCCATGCACCGCATCGATCATGGAATCATGCGCGTGGATATACTCCCACAGCCCCTTTTTTGCCTCGCGGTTTAAGTAGATCATTTCCTTGATATGCATGATATCGTTTTTGATCAGATAGACCATAAATCCGCATGGCTTGTCCTTGGTGTTATAGTAAACTGCCACGTTCGTATCGTCCTCATCCCAGCGCCAGTATTCCTCCCACGCCAGTGCATTCCGGAACAGGCAGCCGTGTGTGATTGATGCAAAATGCGAATGCAGCTCATGAAAATCGGTATTGTCCCAGTCCACACGCCGTACATACCCGGGTGCTTTTACTTTCGTCGGAATCTGCCGATCCTTGATATTGAAAGAAATTTTATTGGATATGATCTCCCAGCCCAGATGATGATACAGCGGTATGGAATAAGGATACAGGAGGGCAAACGGTCTTCCCTGCTGTTTCATATGTTCCAGACTCTGATACATCAGTTTTTTCATAATGCCCTGCCCGGTATATTCCGGATATGTACAAACACTCGTAACAAATCCAACGGGAAATACCTCCCCGTATATATTCATTTTCAATGGATACACGGCAAACTGGGAAATCAGGGTATCCCCGTCAAAACATCCCAGCACATCCGCACGCTCCAGTACCGGAAACTTCGACTGTTTGATCTCTTCATCTTTCCATCCGGTTGCCGTCAGCTCATCCTCCGTTACCTGAAAGGTATAGCGCAGCAGCGCGTTGTACTGATCCAGATCCTTCACATCCTTTGGTTCTAAGTAGCGTATGGCATAATTTTCTACCGAATTCATTTTTCCTCCTTCATACAAAGATATAACCATGGCAGCTTTTGGGAAAGCTTTTCCATATTATGCACTTATCATCTGTTTTCTCTTTATTTGCGCTAAAACATCTTCACTTTTATTATTTTCGTTCCATGTGCAGGATGTTGCATAATTCAAAAACCACTTAGAACGTGTCAGGCGCATAATAATCGTCCACATATCAGAAAAATCGTTTTTCTTTTCTCCAGCGCCAAAAGAAAGGACTTCTCCTTCTGCCACACATGAAATATTTTTTTTACCAAATTCCATTTTTATAGTTTCATAAATATTTGACATTGTATATCCATTTTTCTCTATTATTTTTTTGTCAAATGTAAAATCTACTCTCAGCATAATCCTTCCTCCCCGTATAATATTATTCTCCGATTCTCCATCATTTCTTTCAATTATATCATTGTATATATGCATCATCAATATCTTTCGCTGATTGTCCCTTTGGTTATGATCCGCAGATTGTCTGTCATGCAGACCATAATTTTGTTCTGCTTCCTGTAGTTTTATTTTTCTTTGACAGTTACTGTCATGCGTACCTTCGTGCCATCTTCTTTCGCATAAATATATGCACGTCCCCTGCCGATGGCGGTGATCACACCGGTCTCATTTACCGTGGCAACATTTGTGTTTGAACTGTAGTACTCCGGTTTGTTGCCGGAGGATACCGTTACCTTCGGCTGACATGTTTCGCCGGCCGTTAACGAAATCTGTTCCTGTCCGACGGTAATCTTTGGCTTCTTTACCGTGACCTCACAGGTTTTGCTGACACCGTCGACTGTGACCGTGATGATGGCGGTTCCGTTTTTTACAGCGGTAACTCTGCCCTCATTGTCCACCGTGGCTACGCTTTTTTTATTTGTTTTCCACCTGGGAATACTTTTGGATGTGGAAGAAACGGATAACCGGAGCGTCCCCTTCCGGTAAAGGGATGCGAATGTCCGGTCCAGCCGGACCGTTGGCTGCTTTACCGTCACTTTACAGGTCTGGGAGGTTTTATCTGCCGTGACCGTGATGGTAGTTTCACCCGGTTTTTTCGCTGTGATCACGCCGTTTTCATCCACCGAGGCGATGCTCGAGCGGGCGGATTTGTACGTGACCGGATGCCCGGTTGATGTCTCGGCTTTCAGCCGGGCCATATATCCGTTCTCCAAGGATATGGATTTCTGACTTAATGTAATGACCGTTTTTTCAACTGTAACCCTGCAGCTTGCCTCCCCATTGGCAATTTTTGCAGTGATCGTAGCATTACCGGCCTTTTTCGCCGTGATCTTTCCATAAGTGTTCACGGACGCGACTGTGGAATCACTCGAAGAAAACTTTGGTTTCTTTCCGGTAGAAGTAATCGCAGTCAGATAATACTCGTCTCCAATTTTCATGGTCTTACTGTATTTTGTCAGCAGAACGTATTCGTATCCGCTGGCAGCATATACTGTTGTGATTCCGTTGTAACTGGAGAATAAAAGCATGGAAACCATGCAGAAGACAGCCAGTGCTGACTTTAAGAAGTTCTTTTTTGTGTGTAACATATGCCCCCATTTCCGGTTGCAGAAACAAACGGGACAATCAGCTTGTATAAAAATCTAGCATATCTTCTGCGGTTTGTAAAGAGATTTTTGTTATTCTCCAACCACAACCTTACAATCCTTCTTAAAACACGCAATTCCGTACTTGATAAAGTTTCTCATTCCATCCTGTCTCAGCCTATCCACATAGTCTTTTTCCTCTATCTGCTCCAGTGCTTTGGCACATGCAGCATCCATATCTCCATTTTCTGCATATTTGAGTTCGATTACAATTCCGGTCCGGTTGTCCGGCACCTCAACCAGAATATCACTGTAGCCGGTTCCGGACTCGGCATTTGACTTTGTAAGCCAGGTTGCTTTATAACCCAGCAGACCAAGCAGAATGCCATGATAGAAATTTTCTTTCTTTTCTTTTGCAGCTGCCGTGTCTCTTATGCTGATCGTGTTCCACAGATAATCCCCGAAGATCTGCTCAATTTTTTCCGGATCTTTTTCCAAAAATGCATTGCTGAATTCTTCCAGTTTTTTACCGTCATTCCTGGACACATCGCTGAACCATTCCCTAATTTTCTTTATAAAAAGGTTTTTAATTTCCCTGTTGGGAATAGTCAGGCGGTATTTTCCGCTTTCTGTACGTCCCTGATGCGTCAGATATCCGGTAGTAAAAAGTACGCTCCACAGATTTTCAATGTTTTTATCAAGCTCATCATATGTGAGTTCCAGCGAGATTTCTTTTTCAATGCATTCTCCTGCAATCAAACGCTCGATTTCGTTTTTTGTCTGGACATCCGCTTTGTCTATAAATCTACGCACAATGGCATTGCCGCTTGAATTCGACCAGAAATCTTCTGGCATTGCGTTCGGATCTGCACACAGGCTTTTACAATACCGGATAACATCCCACGGACAGTAAATATCGGTGTTTCCGAAATGATAACCATCGTACCACTCCTTAACTTCCGGATAGTGGTCTGAAAACGTGTAATCATCCAGAAGTTTTTCAACCTCATTGTCCGTAAATCCAAAACTCTCATCATACGGAACATTTAAAACCGACAAAACCTCGAAATTGTTAAATCCTGTAAAAATACTTTCTTTGGAAATACGCAGGCATCCTGTTAAAACGGCAAACTGCAGACTATCATTGGTCTTTAAAGCCATTCCGAAAAGTCCCCTGATGAGTGAAACCATCTCCCGATAATAGCCATTCTGAAACGCTTTATCCAGTGGAACATCATATTCATCTATGAGGATTACGGTTTTTTGTCCATAATGCCTATGCAATAAATGTGACAGTATATATATGCTTGATGTCAGTATATTCTCATCCATAGAATATTTGCCATTATGCAATGCGACAATTGCCTGATACTGCTCCTTTTCATTATCAGATAGTTTGTCACTCTCTGACAAAAATGAAAAACGTTGTGCCTCTCTTCCTGCCAGCTCTGTGATACGATACCTTGCATCCTCATAAGATAATCCTTCCACGCTCTTGAGTGAAAGAAATATGACCGGGTATTTTCCCATATATTGTTCGCAAATTTCCTTGTTTCCCGCAATATATAACCCGTCAAACAATGTCGTATCCGCGCCTGCCTCAAAAAAAGCCCGCAGCATACTCATATTTAATGTTTTTCCAAAGCGGCGGGGACGGGTAAAAAGAGTTACTTTGCCTCCGGTTTCCACCAGTTGTTCTATAAGCTTTGTTTTATCCATGTAATAAAATCCAAACTTTCGGATTTCTTCAAAATTTTCAATTCCAACCGGTAATTTTAAACTGTTTGCCATAGAAGCCCCCCTTCTTTTCCACAAAAATAAGCTATGAATAGTATAACCTATCCACAGCTTATTGAAAAGTTAATTGTTTGTTATTGTCCACTAACTGCTCCAATCTTTTCATTGTAATTCTCGACTTACATTGATTTAAGAGGCTTGTTCGGACAGGGAAATTTTAATGTTCGGATATCTCCGGATTTGCACAGAAAAGTCTTTGTATAAGCAATCACACACTAGATGTCCATGAATCGACATATCTGGGGAACCCTTAAAAAATCGCCTGCTGCCCAGGAACCATGCTGAGAAATTTATGCCTAAGTTTATAAGTTGTTTCGAATTTTCATAAACTCTTTAGCATGTTGTCACAACCTGTTCATAATGCACTGGTAATATAAAACCACCAAAACAAAAGGGGCTGTTGTATTTTAACAAACGGTGTTGGGGTGCTGTCAGTTCCGACTAAAAACAATTCGCGAAAGCGATTTTTCTTATAGATCCGCCACAGAATATCTTTTCCTCCCTCTGTGGCGGGATTTTTTATGCACATTGCCTTCTGGATATTGGCATATGTATGAAAATCTGCTGACTGAATTTTTTTCTTCTCTCTTTCGGGACATATGTATAAAAACTTATTGGCTATGTCCCTCTTCTTTTTTCTTGTGGGACATATGCACGGAAACTTATCGGCTATGTCCCTCTTCTTTTGCTTGTGGGACATATGCACGGAAACTTACCGGCTATGTCCTTCTTCTTTTGCTCGCTGGGACATATGCATGGAAACTTATCGGCTATGTCCCTTTTCTTTTGCTCACTGGGACATATGCATGGAAACTTATCGGCTATGTCCCTTTTCTTTTGTTTCCCGGGACATATATGCCAGAAAAAACGCTATATGTCCCATTGCCGCAGACATAAGGGACATAATGCAAAGGAATGATTCTATATGTCCCACCGTGCCAAAAGAGTGGGACATAACAGAGCAAAATTTTCTATATGTCCCCAAACGAAAAAAATCACCCTTTTTCATCAGTCGCAATACAAAATCACGGCAATTAAGTACTACATTTATTCTTCAACAAACTTTCGTTCATTATAAAATATTACAAAAAGGAGCCGGTTGTCCGACTCCCTTACGTTCACGTCCTTAATATCATACACAATATTTTCCCTATACAAAATATTGCTTTCTGAATAAAACCAATTAACTCATATCTCAAAAAGAATACCTTTTTCTCTTCCTACTTTCTTAACAACCCCCGTAAATGCAACACTCACGGAAAGACCTGATTCCGAACACACCTGTTCCATACTCTTTCACATCTGCGTCCGGTTTGAAATTACAACACCCCGCCTAATAAAAATGATAAAGCAATATTCCCACACAAACCGCACAGGAAACGACCCTCAACTTATAAAATGCTGAAAAATCTCCCTCGCCTTTTTGAATCGCAATCAACACATACAAGAAATAAAAGAAGCAAAAAAGGATAATATAAATACAAAATTCAATATTATGCTCATTATAATGTTCACTCCTTTATAGTGGATAATTGTCATAGTGACCTTTACATGAAACAATATAGATGATACCATTTTCTTCATAATAAACAATCCTGTTCGTATCATCAATTCGCCTGCTCCACATACCACTTAAATTATCTTTTAATGGCTCAGGTTTCCCGATACCCTCAAACGTATTTCTTTGAATATCCTTGATAAGACTGTTAATTTTTTTCAATTTTTTCTTATCCTGCATCTGCCAGTATAAATAATCATTCCATGCCCGGTCTTCCCATAGCAGTCTCATTCATCTACCTCTATCAGGTCATGTTCTGTGAAGTGCGCTTTACCGTCTTTAATATCCTGTGCAATTTTTTCCAAATATCGAATATTACTTTCAGAATAAAATGGATCTACAGATACCTCAAAAGGAATACGCTTTTCTCTGCTTACTTTCTTAGCAAACACCGTAAACGCTGCACTCATGGAAAGACCTAATTCTGAACACACCTGTTCCATGCTCTTTTTCACATCTGCATCCAGTTTGAAATTAACATTAACTGTCTGTGCCATATACAACACCCCTTTCCTGCTTATAGCATATGCCACTATAAAGAAAAAATCAAGAATTTTTCTTTGTTTTGTACAGTATACGCATTTTTTATATATTGATACGTCATATTAAAATGGTCATATTAAAATTAAGAATCATATTCTGCTAAAAACTGCACGCAAAAAGGAGCCGGTTGCCCGACTCCTTTTGCTGTAACAATTGAAAAATATAACCAAATTACTGTAAGAGAGAAAGAACTCCCTGGTTGGACTGATTTGCCTGTGCAAGCATAGACTGTCCAGCCTGTGCAAGAATGTTGTTCTTGCTGTAGTTAACCATCTCTTTTGCCATATCTGTATCACGGATACGAGACTCAGCAGAAGATGTATTCTCGGATACGTTATCCAGATTATCAATGGTGTGCTCTAAGCGGTTCTGAACTGCACCAAGTGCAGATCTCTGGGAAGAAACTTTTGAAATCGCATCGGAAATTGCATCAATAGCATAAGTTGCAGCTTCACCTGTTTTATCATTTACATTTAATCCCTTAATTCCAAGCCCCGCTGCGCTCATAGAATCAATATCTACATTAATTTTGTTGGTCATATCTGCATCTGCACCTACATGTAAACTGAACGACAAAGAAGATTTCACCTCTATAGAGCCCTGCTTGATTTCAAATGTTCCATCTCCATTATTCTTTACTGTAGCACCCTTATCTGTTCCAATAGAGCTTGCTTCTTTTAATGCATTAGCCATCTTATCATATGCTTCCTGAAGTGTAATATCCTTATCATTTTCAGAAGATTTTGGAACGGCATAAAAAACATTTGTTCCATCAGAAACATATGTATTTGCTTTTACAAGATCAGCAACATCATCAGCTGTATATACAGAACCATCATCCTTTGTAGTTACACCTATTGTATAAGTTTTCCCTGTATCTGCTGCATTCTTTTTAAGAGTAAATTGATCCCCATCTGCTGCGGCCTTAATCTTATCTTGAATATTCTCTACTGTAGAAATTCCAGTATTATCAATTTGTCCTGTTTTTCCAGTTAACTTAATTGTATATGTATCACCGGCCTTAGCTAAATTTGCATTAGTAACATCATTTCCATCTTCGTCTTTCCACTGATTTGCTGTAGCTGTTTTCGTATAAGTTTTTCCATCATGAACCAAAGTATCTCCCTGAGCCCATGTTGGTGTAGCAGCAGCAGTTGCTGACATATCTAATGTTGATGATCCTACTAATGTTGTTGTAGTTGTTTTTCCCGTTGTTGAATCATACTTAGAAAGAGTAGAACCTTCTTTTATTGTTACTGTATCTGCTGCCGTAGTTGTATTGTCCTCTGCAAACCATCCTGCTGCTGCAGCGGTCTGTCCACTCGGAGTTGTGCCTGCATTAGCTACATATTTATACTTCTTTCCATCCTGTTCAAGTACATCACCAGCTGTCGGCGTATACTCTTTAATAGATGTATAGTCTGTGGTTTTTGATGAATCTACAATATTATACTGAACTCCACCAATTGTAGTTTTATCTCCTACAGCCAACTTATCTGCTGTAAATTTTGTTACTCCATCTTCGGATTTTCCTAATTTTCCTGCAAGACCGGCATCATGTGCATTGATAGTCTTAGTAGTTGTTGTTCCACTGGAATCGCCTTTTAATAAATATGTTTCGTTGAACTTAGTTGTCTCAGAAACACGGTCAATCTCTGTAGTAAGCTGATCAATCTCGTCCTGAATAGAGCTACGGTCTGTATCACTGTTGGTTCCATTCGCAGCCTGTGTTGCCAGCTCATTCATGCGCTGTAACATAGAATGCACTTCTGTCAGTGCACCTTCTGCTGTCTGCACTGCAGATACACCGTCCTGTGCATTGGAAGAAGCCTTATCCAGTCCACGGATCTGCTTTCTCATCTTCTCGGAAATGGAAAGTCCTGCTGCATCATCAGCGGCACGGTTGATCTTGTAACCGGAAGATAACTTCTCGGTTGACTTGGACTGTGCGCTTGTTGTAACTCCTAACATTCTGTTGGCATTGGCTGCCTGCATGTTGTGTTGTACTACCATACTCATAAAATTTTACCTCCATGTGTGTGTTCCGCGGAATCCGTTCCGACGGAATGTGATGTGGTCCCCGGCATCCTGCCACACGAACCACAAATTGATTTGAAATTTATAATATGCAAAGCCCCCAGGATCGCCTTGCTTATTACCGTTTTTTGTATGTCACGGTCTCCTCCCCGCTGACATGCGACTGGTTGCGCTTTTCGTGCATGAGGATTTCTGCAATCTCACGCTGTGCTGTTTTTGAAATTCCTTTTTCTTTATAATAAGGCGATGGCTTTTTGTCTTTGCCCGCACTGTTTCTGGCAACATTTATTTCGCGCGGTGCATCCACCAGCAGATGTATGTTGTTGGCAGAGCCTCCGGAGAAAATAATTTTAATGTTATCTCCCAATGTAATGTATTCGCCCGGTTTCAAGCTCAGTTTCAGCATAAGAACCTTCATGTTTATTCCCCTTCATCCAGAGGATGCAACTCTCCTTATAAGAATGTTACATCTTGACGTGGGGATATATACGGATTACCATGCATTTCTGTACTATCACTCAAGAATCTGACTTCTATGAAAGGAGTAACAAAATGGGAACCACACAACCGATTCGAAATCGCAAGGAATTGCAAAAATTCAGCACGTACTACCAGACGGTCAAACCACACCCCCGCAACTATGCCCTGATTATCCTCGGTCTTAATACGGCATTGCGCATCAGTGACCTTTTACAGCTGCAATGGTCCGATGTCTATGATTTTTACACACAGCGTTTCCGTGAACATCTGCTTATACTGGAACAGAAAACCGGAAAACAAAATTACATTGCACTCAACAAAAATGCCAAGAATGCCCTACGATGGTATATGGATACCTGTTTTCCACGGGAATGTGATTATCTGTTTTGCAAAAACACTGACCGGCAGCATCCCATCAACCGTTCGCAGGCATACCGCATTGTAAAAGAAGCCGCAGCCCAAACTACAAACAGCCGCATGGTCAGCTGTCACTCCATGCGGAAAACGTTTGGCTACCACGCATGGAAACAGGGAGCACAGCCCGCACTGCTTATGGGTTTATTCAATCACTCTTCCTATGATGTCACCAAACGCTATCTTGGAATTGAGCAGGATGAAAAGGATTCTGTCTATTTGAAAATAGATCTGTAAGCAGAAATTTGAAATTTTTTATTTTTGGGGTTAAGTTCCAGAAATGCCATCCGATATAAAAGGTGTAAATAAAAATGCAACATTCTTATAAGGATTGTTGCATTTTTACGTTGCAATTTTATTATGTTCATTATCTGTAAAACTATGTGTTCTTTTTTCTTTTCCAACCAGATCTTTGGACTCCATTTTTCTTAAAAGAACTGCTACCCGCGCCGTGCTGATTCCAAGCGTATCGCTGATTTTTCCTGCTATAGCCTGAATCTATGGAGAAATGCATCATTTATGTATTATACAGTTTTATTTTTTCCTGCTATAATCAGAGTAATTACAATAATTTTGAACGAAAGACGGTATTAAAATGAAAATTTCTGACGCATGTAATCATAAAAAAAGCTTATCTTTTGAGATATTTCCTCCGAAAAAGGACAGTGAACTGAAAAATATTGATGCGACACTTGATGTGCTGTGCGAACTGCAGCCGGATTTTATCAGCGTGACGTTTGGTGCGGGCGGCAGCTTAAACTGTAACCGCACGATTGAACTTGCCAAAAAGATTAAGCAGAACTACCATGTGGAGCCGGTTGTGCACCTGACCTGCCTGCATTACAACCGGGCGGAAATTGACGAATTTGCCAGAATCCTTACCGCAGAAGGCATCCAGAATGTGCTGGCACTGCGCGGAGACCGAAATCCGGATCTTACCGAAAAAGATGATTTTAAGCATGCATCCGACCTCATTTCCTATCTGAAACCGAAGGGGGATTTCTGCTTTTTAGGTGCCTGCTACCCGGAATGTCATCCGGAATCTGCCAATAAGATTGAAGAGATCCGCCACTTGAAGGAAAAGGTAAATGCCGGAGCAGAAGTGCTGCTTTCCCAGTTGTTTTTTGACAACACACAGTTTTACCGTTTTGTGGAGGACTGCCGGATTGCGGATATCAATGTGCCAATTGTTCCTGGCATCATGCCTGTCATCAATGCCGCGCAGATCAAGCGAATGATTACGATGTGCGGAGCTTCTTTCCCGGAGCGTTTCCAGAAGATTATTCATAGATTTGAAGATAGCAAGGCAGCTTTATTTGATGCGGGTATGTCGTATGCGTTAAGCCAGATCATTGATCTGCTGGCAAACGATACCGATGGAATTCACCTGTATACCATGAACAATCCGGTGGTTGCCCGCAGGATCTGTGAGGGAATTCAGCATATTATATGATGTTTATTGTGTCAGGCACTTTGTTCTTTTAGGCATTATCTGCAAAAAAGTGATTCCTTCAACTCAACATACCCAATGAGCATCGGTCCGGCCAAAAATAAAAGAACACCTTCCATCACCCTCACAAGAGAAATTTTTTGCGTAAAACTCATGCTTCCGATCACGATCAGCATGGCAAATGCGCCAAATTTCCACACAAACTTCCAAAGATACTGCATCCTCACACGGAAGTAGTTTTTTCCCGAAACCGGAACAAACCGAAGTATTTTTGAAACCGCATCCGATTTTTGCATCCTCCGGCTGAAGGCTTCATTGCTCCATTGATACGGTGCCAATACATAGTTATCCATAAAAACGACCATCCACACATAGCTCAGTATCAGCCACGCATCCCGATAAAATATTCCATCAAAAATCAGCGTCATCCCTAACACTAGCACAACAGCTGCAAACATCCAGTATAAAAACCATGCCAGCTGGTCCGTGCTCGCCTTTAAATTCCGGTCAAAATTCTTCAAATTTTCCTGTTGCTTCTTATCCTCTATCGTCATCCTCGACACTCCTGTCTTTTACACATAATACCCATGTGTTTCGATTCAAGCACATTTTTCTGCACTTCACTCAACCATTGCCGTCTCACCGCATAACCTTCACTGCCACAACGCCTTATGCATTCTCATAAAACGAAGTAAATTCCCCATGCTCAAACTGTCCGATATAATCAAATTCTTTCCGGATGTCATCCTCTAAGTGCGACGACATGATCACGGAACAGTCCAGCACTTCCAACTGCTGCCGGAGCAACCTGTAAAATTCCTTGCGGAAGATCGGATCCATCCCCGCAGTCGGCTCATCTAAAAGAAGAAGCCTCGGTTTGTGTGCGAGTGCAAATGCAAGCTGAAACTTCATATTCTCACCGCGCGACATCTTCTCCACGGTCCGTGCCGTGGTAAGATCCATCTGCTCCATCAGCGCAGCAAACTGATCCATATCAAAGGTATCATAGAAGCTGCCCAGCATCCTTGCATTCTCTCTTGCACTCTTCTGCCGCAAAAACAACCGCTCCTCAGAGACAAATCCGATCCGGTTCATCGACCACTCATGATCTTCCGCGATATCGGTTCCGTCCAGATAAAAGCTGCCGCGATAATGCTTCTTTTCCTCCATAATATAGCGGAAGAATGTTGTCTTTCCGGCACCGTTTTCCCCGATGATTCCCATAATATATCCACTTGGAAGTTCAAAATCCACATTTTTCAAAGCGAACCTGCCTTTGCCGAATAACGCTTTCTTCCCCTGTACCTGCTTCGCAGAAAAAATAATATCTTCCATCTTACAACAATCCCTCCAGCATCTCACGAATATCCTCAGTTCCAAGTCCCGCCTGTTTTGCAAGCGTAATCCACTCTTGCAGGCGTTTTTCCAATTCCATCAGCTGCTTTTCGTGCAGATAATCCGTGTTGTATTTGCACACATAAAATCCTTTATTGGAAACGGAACGGATCAGTCCCTCCCGCTCCAGTTCCTCATACGCGTGCTTCGTCGTGATCACGCTGACGCCGATATCCGCTGCCAGTCCCCGAATGGACGGCAGCGCCTCGTCCGGCTGCAGTTCACCGGATATGATCTGATTCTTGATCTGATTGACGATCTGCTCGTAGATGGCATACGTTCCATGCGGTTCAATGACGATTACCAGTCCCATGTCTCCTCCTTCGTTGCAAGTTCATAGACGGCGAGTTTCTCTCTGATTCCACCCCAACGCTTGTGAAGCGCATAAGAAAGAGGTGCGTAAATGATGAGATAAATAACAAGCGCAACCCAAAATTCCACATTCGTAATCTCCGAAGAACAGATGCCAATCATCACGCAGCTTGCGATTACACTGAATACCGTGATCGGTCCGTTAAAATAACTTACCTGCCCATAAGCTGCCCGCGACGCATTATTCCGCCAGACCAGTCCGTCGTTTGTAATTCCCACACAATAGGACATAAAGAACACCGTTACCAGCTGCAGGATCACGCCTTTTATCATCATCGGCTGCACGATCAGCAGGATGATATCGATGACCGCACACAACGCAAGCGGCAGGCCAATCTTAACCTTTAACATTCTCCGGATATATTCCTCGCGCAGCTTTTTCGATCCGGGAACCAGATACAGCATCGTCGGCAGGGCACTCGTATGTGTGATTGCTGCAAACAGCGCAAGAGCCATCGGAAATGTGAGCCATATATACCCAAGCCCTTCCTTTGCACTGCCAAATACCAAAGGCGAAAACGATGCGCCAAACAGGATCACATAAAAGATACTTTTCAATACCTGATCACGGTTCTTATATTCCAGAAAATATTCTCTGATCACATTCTTATATTTGATTGCCTCTTCCATGCTCCGCTCCTTTCGCCAGATAATACATCAGTTCCTCCGTGTCCGGCTCCCACACCTTAAGTGCCCGGTCATACTCCGCGTGATCATGTTTGACCAGAGCACTGCAGCCCACCGGTGTCTCCTCCATATAGACCAGCCGCCCGCCAAAAGCCCTCAACGCATGACGCTCGCCTGCCACCATCCGGTATGCATCACGGACCGACTCGATATCTCCATACAACAGTTGTCTGCCTTTCTTAAGCAACAGCAGATAGTCCGCAAACCGGTCCACATCCGAAGTAATATGTGTCGAGAGGATCACACTCTTCGTTCCGTCCGCGGTAAATTCTCTTAAAATATGATGGAATTCTTCACGGAAGGTCTGATCAAAATTCGCCCCCGGCTCATCGAGCAGCAACAGTTTCGGATGATGCGCCAGCGCAAAAGCAAATGCAAACTTCAGCTTTTCTCCCTTGGACAGTTTCTTATATTTTTTCTTTCCATCCAACCGGAATCTCTTAAGATATTCCTTTAACAGTGTCTCATCATAATTTTTATAATATTTTCCATAATGTCTGCTGTTTGCGATCAGAGAATCCCAGTCATCGAACCATTCCTCATGAAACACAAATCCAATATCCTGCTGTAATTCCATCTGATTTGTACGGTACTCCTTCTCCTGTATAGAAATCGTTCCATCGTACTCATAAAGTCCCGCCAGAATGTTTAACAGTGTGGTTTTCCCAACACCATTCTCCCCGATCAGTCCGCAGATATAACCTGCCGGAAGTTCAAAATGGATGTCCTGTAATGCAAATGAACCGAATCTCTTGGATACGTTCTCGGTTTTGATCATTGTCTGTTCCATGCCTTTACCTCGTATTTTCATTCGTGCAAGGTTTTGTTCCGTCTGTGTATGTGTATATATACATATATACACCATGTTGTTTTAGTTGTCAACGTAAACTTACACCCATTCGACTTTTTTCTATCTCTCCATCCGGTTTCAGGCGATTGTACGCCTAAACACGCTGGTAACCATTTTAATTTTTTCCGGATCCGCTCCAACAAAATTTGTTTTTAAAAATAAAGGCTTTGGGACATTCTTTCAATGCTTACCTGATCTTCCATTATGTCTAGTTGCTTTCATTCATATCTTTCCTTTCTTTTCTACAAAAAAAGACCAAGTAAATTTCTCTACTCAGTCTGTTAATAACAACAATATTTAATTATTTTCCCGAAGGGAACAGCAACAAAGTTGCCAAAACTTGTGAAGCTCTGCTACAAGTAATACCCAGTACTTAGTGGCGAAACGCCACTAACTGGGCAATGGTTGCACCCTTGACCTGCTAAGGCGCTTCGCCCTTAACCCGAGCGGAGTCTTTCTCCTGCACCTTGCGTAAGGCTCTGCCTTTACAATCCGACAACCTGAAAGTTATCGCTTTACTTTTATTGTATCTTAGCCAAAATACTTTCTATTACAAGTGTTACTGTTATAAAGGCTCCT